>Ga0182030_10000003_pt1 | contig 324493 bp, 276 predicted proteins | sample 812S3MmetaG_FD_121299 | JGI IMG/M metagenome (GOLD analysis project Ga0182030, IMG submission 121299) | Permafrost microbial communities from Stordalen Mire, Sweden - 812S3M metaG (Illumina Assembly) | ecosystem: Environmental > Terrestrial > Soil > Wetlands > Permafrost | place: Sweden...
ATTGCCTGGGATAACTACAATGAAGGCCCCTTACTGAAAGAAAGCCTGGAAAAGTATAAACAGCTCTATGGATGCTATCCCGAAAAAGTATTGGGCGATCAATTGTTCGGCAACAGGGAGAACAGGCGGTTCATGAAAGAACAGGGCATCCGATATGTCGGAAAGCCCTTGGGGCGTCCCACGCTGACAAGTAAAAAAGAGAAAAGGGGCTTACAGAAAGAGATGGCGCAGCGTAATCCGATAGAAGGCAAATTTGGGCAAGGCAAGAATGCCTATGGGCTGGCAAAGATCAGGGCCCGATTAAAAGAGACTTCTGAGAGTTGGGTACTGTCCATTTATTTTATCATGAACCTGTTGAAGCTGGCGGAGGCTTCTTTTTTGTCGGCTGTCAAAATCCTTGTCTATCCTGCATTGCATAGAATATTTCAAATAATAACAAGGAGTAGAGCTATTGTGCGCATGTTAATTACTGTTACAATCGCAGGGCAGAATACGAATATGGAAATTTATAATACGTTTAACGCCTGGTGACTTCGTCAGCAGACCCTAATATAGATATATTCATGGATGCCCTGCCTTTTGAGCAAAGGGGAAGAAGCCGTTCTGCCAGATCGATTGGACCCAGGAAGGCTGGTCGAGATGCAAATATTTGAATCCATAACCCTCGGTGAGTTGTCTTATCGCGATGGATTTGACGCTTCCATCGGCAGAATAGAATACCCCGTTGTGAATGAAACTGACCAGCAGCGAGAAATAGCAGAGGGAGAGAAAGAGAACACAGTATACGATCCAATTATTTCTATCTAGCCGTTGTAATTCAGCAGGCCCGGTCATCGAGATTGTTTTAAGGTTTACAGGCAAACAATGATCAGCGGGTCGCTTGCTTTCAGTCAGGATGTTGGAGATTATCTCAACATAAAATAATAATTGCACCAGTAAATAAAAAATGATGATTGGGAATCGGCCTTTTAGGATGGAGCCGGTCTTCTAGCATTCGCTGAGGCCGAGGGGTATTTGTATGGCAAGGCCGCCGTCGGATGTTTCCTTGTATTTGCTGTTCATGTCCTGGGCAGTACTCCACATCGTGCTGACGACGGCGTCCAGGGATACTTTGGCGAAGTCGGGTGTGCTTTGCAGGGCGAGTTGGGAGGCGGTGATGGCTTTGATAGCGCCCATGGTATTGCGTTCGATGCAGGGAACCTGGACGAGGCCGCCGATGGGGTCGCAGGTCAGGCCGAGGTGATGCTCCATGGCGATTTCGGCTGCCATCATGGCCTGGCGTTGAGAGCCGCCGACGCATTCGGTCAGTGCGGCGGCGGCCATGGCCGACGATACGCCGATCTCCGCCTGGCAGCCGCCCATGGCGGCGGAGATGGTGGCTCCCTTTTTAAAGATGCTGCCGATTTCGGAGGCGGTGAGAATGAACTGCATGATCCTGTTGTCGTCGAATCCGTCGCAAAAAATCACATAGTATTGTAATACAGCGGGGATGACGCCGGCGGCGCCGTTGGTAGGCGCTGTGACGACCCGGCCGAAGGAGGCGTTCTCTTCATTGACAGCCAGGGCGAAGCAGCTGACCCAGTCGAGGGTATATTTAAAATCGGACCCCCCGGCGCGGATGGCGGCGATCCAGCTATTGAAATCGTCATAGGTTCTTGTGCCGATGAGGCGCCGGTTGAGAGCGGCGGCGCGGCGTTGGACGTGGAGTCCGCCGGGCAGCATGCCTTCGGCATGGCAGCCGCGGTACATGCATTCCTGCATGGTTTTCCAGATGTTGGCGATACCCTGGCGAGTCTCTTCTTCCGGGCGCCAGGCGCTTTCATTTTCCAGTACTACTTCGCTGATGGTCAGACCAGTCGTTCTGCACCAGTGGAGGAGGTCTGCGCTGGTGTTGATGGGGAAGGGGAGTTGGACGGCCTGGTTGTCGCCGGGCTCTTCTCCTTCTTTTCTGACGAATCCGCCGCCGATGGAATACCAGGTCTCGGCGAGTTGGCGGCCATCTTCCCAGGCAGCGAGGAAGGTCATGGCATTGGGGTGATAAGGCAGTGTTTCCGCGTAGAGGAAATGAATATCGGTGTCGGGGTTGAAGGCTACGGGCTGGCGGCCGCCGATGATCAGTTGTTGGTTGGTGCGGATCTCCTGGATAGAGGGGCCGAGCAGGCCTGTGCTGAAGGTGACGGGGTCTTCGCCCGACAACCCCAACTGGATGGCGATATCGGTGCCGTGGCCTTTTCCGGTCTTGGCGAGAGAGCCGTAGAGGAGGACGCTGATCTGGGTAAGTCCGGCGAGGCCGTAGCGGTTGTCGATGGAGGCTACAAAGCGTTGGGCTGCGCGCCAGGGACCCAGAGTGTGTGAACTGGAGGGTCCGATGCCAATTTTGAAGATGTCCCGGACGGAGATGGATTCGTGTGGCAAGTATTATTCTTTTGTCGAAGGTAATGAAGAAAGGAATGCTTAGGCATAGACATGGTCGACTTCTTCTATGACTCCGCTACCAATCGTCTTATTCCCTTCATTAATGCTGAATGCATCTGCAGGTTTTAAGTTTTTGCGGATAGTCTTTGCAGGGAGCAGTTTGATATATGCTTTGGAAGTCTGACCGGGTTGCAATTCCTTTCGGGCTATGAGCTTAATTTCGCCTGAATAATGTTTTTCGGTATTAAAAGCAAAAGAAGGCCTGTACCCGGTGTATACAGGCTTTTTGCGCCCTCCCTGCTCTGTAGGAAACAGGGTGATAGTGGCCTTAAGATTATAGGCTAAATTCGACATATTGTACTACCACAAAAGTAATACAATTATTGAAGGAGGTCAAATAGTCCTCCTGGATGGTTATCGCGTCATGACCATCCAGGTTTTGTCCTTCGGCTCCGACAGCTTCAAAACATTGATTATCAATATCTACGGTTAATATGCATTCATAAGGCGGCCAAAAAGACCGTTTGGCCGCCGCTATAACGAATTCCCGTACAGCTATTTCGCTTTTAAAAAACTGTTTAGCCTCCAAAGTACGATTTGTCGTTCTGAAAGCTTTATCAGTTGAGAAATCCTGATACTCATCAATAGAGACTGCTCTATATAATTTCATTGTCTGAAAGATATTAGGTTCCCTTTTCCTTACGCCGGGCTATAGTCGGAAGTTAGGGTCATGGGCATGTTTTTTTATGAAGTTGTATACAAATTTGGCTTACATTTGAAGGCAATATTTGTAATAAAAATTGGTTTCTCTTCACAATATTACAACATATAAAACAATAAAAGTATTTTTAATTACAAAAATTGTACCTTGTCTAAGCGAATCGATGATAAAACCCTTGAGCGATTTACAAGAGATGTAAAATACTTAAGGTCAATCTATACGGATGCCAGGATTGCGATGGAAATGAAGACTAATCCCGGCAATTTCAGCAGCCGGGTCAATGGCGCCAAAAGACCGGGGCAGGATTTTATTGACAGGTTCTATCAGGTCTGGGGCAAGGAGGTTAAGGAAATTATCGAAGTAGAAGGACACGCGGCCGAAGAAATGAGCACTTTCAATACAAATGATCCAAAACAAGATCTTCCGGGGTATACCACCCAGATTCTGCACGAACAAGATGAGCGCCTGCATAGGATAGAGGAAAGCATTTCCCGCCTGAATTCAACTGTTACGTTTCTGATGGAGAAACTGCTGGTAAGCAATCAGAAACTAATCGACGCCCATTTGTCAATGCTGGGTCAGCAGGCAGAAAAAACAAGTAATCAACCGGCCGGAAAATAAACCGGGATTCTCCTTTTTATTCCCTTTCGCATCTATTCTCATTCGCACAGATTCCCCCATTGCAAAAATAATTGCCACAAACCAAAAAATGGTCTTTAGAGACCTCTTTTATTACAATTATTGTCTTTAATTTTACAATTGTACTTAAATAGTAACTTACTTATACAAAAGTACGGGATACTATACGATTATAAAATTTTTTTTACAAATTTCTAAAACTTTCTGTCGGATGGGCAAAAAGTCAAATCAGCAAAGGGTGCTTCAATTCCGGCGGGACATTGCGTTATTAAAAAAGAGGTATACCCAGAATGTTATAGCCGATAGGATGGGGACAGACTCCGGTAATCTGAGTAACTATAGTAGGGGACACAAAAATCCGGGTGAAGATTTTCTGGATAAGTTTTATTCCATTTTTGCGGCTGAAATCCTGGAATCGGCTGACAATTTCGATACTTCCGATCGACAGCCGCTCTTAACCGTAGATGAGCCGCCTCAGGAATTTAACCGGCCTGACGACCGGGATGACCATATCCGGACGCTAAAATTAAATAATGAGGATCTCAGAAGATACCTTGATTCGTTGGTCAAAAGCAACGAGATCCTGGTGATTAACAATCAAAAACTGACTGACGCGCAGCTTTTGCTTATTGCCCGATTGAACAGGGCTGAGGGTCGGCCGACAGGAGAATAGAGGAAATTCCGGACAGCCGCGTTACGGAGCAAAATGGCAAAAAAAAGCCCCGGAGGATATCCAGGGGCTGTTAGCAGGTAGTTCATGGTTACTGCACATCAAGCAGATATGTATCAAAAATCAGGGAAAAGAAGCAGGAATAGTCTTAATTAGTTTGATTCAGGAGATTACTTGCCACCAGCCAATGATAAGGTTAGATCTTTATATGGTGCGACTGGTCTGCCGCGATGAATTCCAAGCCATTGTAACCCCCTGTATCAATTAGACAGCCGGGCGTTCCGGATTGCTGCAAGGAAATTAAAAAAAATTGATCTTTTTTTAATTTTTGCCTGCTTTATGCTGCAAATCCTGATTGGGAGAGGGATCGGGGTCGGCTGGTTCCGGAGGAAAGTTCGGGTCGTCGGGGACTGAGCCGGGGTCGGGGGTGTTTTCCCGGGCCTCCCGGTCCTCCCGGGCGAGAAGTTCCCGGTACCGCTGTTCATACTGATCCCATTGATGCCGTTGATAAAAGATAGCGGTGAAGCCCACGATCAGCAGGAGCGCGACGAGCAGGACTGCGGGATTGAAATCCTGGCTATTGGCTTCCATCTGGGCCCTTTTGTACCAACCGGAGGCAAAATTGATGACGATGGGTATCACAAAAGCCAGTCCAATGGGGATTCCAACTAAAAACTGGGTAACGAGCTTTTTACGACGGAGCCGGTTAGCCGCCCAATATCGGATGAAGTCTTTTTCCTGCTGTGTCAGCATGAGGCCAAATTACGAAGAAGTTGATTACCTTTAACCTACTCAAAATCTGATAGTTTGAAATTACCACAACTATTGTCGCAATATTTGTATCAGACCAGGAAGCTGGATCTGCCGGGTATCGGCAGTTTTACCCTGGACGCTGAGGCAGTTATTCCCCAGGAAACAGACAAGATCGGGCAGATGCCCGCTACGGGCATTCAGTTCAAAAATGTCACCATTGCGACGGCCGACGATGCGCTGGTCAATTTTATCAAACAGCATACGGGTAAAATGAAATCCCTGGCCGCTTCGGATCTCGACTTTTTCTTAACGACAGGGCGTCAGCTGCTGAATATCGGAAAGCCTTTTTATCTCGAGGGGATCGGCACACTGGGCAAGAACAAGGATGGACGGCTGGACTTTACCCCGGGGGAATATATGATTGCCCGGATAGACAACCCGGGCCATTCGGGCCATGCAGGAACGGAAAGAGATGTGACCGACGAGGGCCCGCGTGGGCGGGAGCCTCGCAGTAATTCCGACCGGCAGATCCTGCTGTTGATTGGTATTGTCGTCGGCCTGCTGGTCATCGGCGGCGGGGGGTACTACCTGTACAAGCGGAATAGTTTTTCGGAGCCCTCGGCAGAAAAGCAGGCCGTCGTTATCCCGGATACGGCCGCTATCAAGCCTGATGCAACCGCAGCCGTCAATCCATCTGCCACAGATACTGCGGCCGGCTCGAAAGCTGTCCAACCGCAGAGTACAAGAGCCGCCGGCGCGACAGCCACTACCCCAACCCCTTCTGCAACCACGCCTGCTCCAGCAACCGCGAATGTACCGGTACCGCCCGGAGCCATCCTGTATCGGTTCGTTATCCTGTCTACGGACAACAAACATCGTGCACTGCGGCGATACAATCAGCTGCTCGGTTATCAACTGAATATCAAGATGAACCAGAAGGATTCCGCCTGGTTCAAACTATATTTTCCCATAGCGGCGCTGACCAGGGATACGACCTATATCAAAGATTCCCTGTCGGACACGTATGCTGCACCGCATGTATCTATCGAACATTGATGCTGACAGCCTATGCGACCCAACGCTGCTTATTGGCTTGACAAACTGCAACTGACCCCTCATGTGGAGGGAGGCGCCTTCCGCGAGGTCTATCGTTCAGCGCTGGTCATCCCCCGCACATCGCTGCCCCTGTTCTTCCAGGGCGACCGTACCGCCAGCACACATATTTATTTCCTGCTGGCTGAAGGTCAGTTCTCTGCCTTTCACCGGATCGCTGCAGATGAACACTGGCATTTTTATTTCGGTGATCCGCTGATCGTGTATGAGATCAATCACAACGGCCGTCTGCTGACGCACCGGTTAGGCAACGATCCCCTTAAAGAAGAGTCCTTCCATGCCGTCATCAAGGCCGGAAGCTGGTTTGCCTCCGCGCCAGCCGAAGGCAGCGAATATGCGCTGGTAGGTTGTACGGTAGCTCCCGGTTTCGATTTTGCCGATTTTGAACTGGCGGACAAAGAATCACTGGAGGGGCAATATCCGGAGCATGCGGAATTAATCCGAAAGTTAACTCGCTAGCTCTGCTACGGAACTTCGCCCTTGCCACAGGCAAGGTCTTGTTCGTAATCTTCGCTTCGCTTGATTACTAACGCAACCTAAACGGGGCTAATATCTGCGCCTCCGGCGCTCTATCAGCCTTACGGCCGATAGAATACACCCTCCTTCATCACCCACCTGACTTTACGCACCTGCGAAACATTGGCCGACGGATCGCCGTCGACGACGAGGATATCGGCCAGCAGACCCGGCCTGATGCGGCCCACCCGATTGCTGATCCCGAATACGTCGGCATTGACAGAAGTGGCGGACCTTAGCACATCGAGGGGCTTCATCCCATAGTCGGCCATCGCCTCCATCTCACGGGCATTGTCGCCATGGGCATACACACCGACATCGCCGCCCATGCAAATCGTGACGCCGGATGCCAGCGCCTGGCGGAAACTCTCTCTTTTTTCCTTGATGCGTTCAGGCTCTGGGTCGATGCCTTTTCTCCAGCCGCCATATTGAGCAATAGCGTCGCCTGCGGCCAGGGTCGGGCAGAGCGCGATGCCTTTGGCTTTCATGGCGGCAAATAGTTCGGGCGTACCGCCATCACCATGCTCGATAGTCGAGACACCGGCGTCGATGGCCCGCCGCATGCCTTCGGTAGTAGAAGTGTGTACCGCGACTTCCCGGCCGCTGCTGGCGGCGACTTCCACCACTTTTTTCAACTCCTCCACGGTGAAGGTCGGTTCGGCGCTATGGTTCGGCCCCCAGCCATAATCCGCATATACCTTGATGAGATCTGCTCCCTTTCCAATCTGCGTGCGTACTTCCTTCGTCAATCCTTCGAGCCCGTCGGCTTCTGCCGCTCCATGGGGTGATTCGACATCATAGCTGAGCACTTTGGGGCCGTAGCTGCCGGTGGCCACGATAGCGCGCGTGGCACATAAGATTCGAGGACCGGGGATAACGCCTTTCTCAATGGCCTGTTTAAGACCCACGTCATCGTACCCCGCTCCTTCCGTACCCAAATCGCGGGTCGTGGTGAATCCTGCCAGCAAGGTTGCACGGGCATGGACAGTTGCCCTTGCTACTCTTTCGGCCCTGGATTCTTTCAATACCTGGTCGTTCCAGGACACTTCATTATAAGGATGGAGAAAAAGATGGCTATGACCCTCGATCAGCCCGGGAAGAAGGGTAGCGCCTTTGAGATCCATGACGACAGTGCCCGCCGGCGTTTTGATCGATCCGGCAGGGCCCGCGGCTTCTATGAGCCGGCCATGAACCAGCACCTGCCAGCCCTCGTGCATTTGTTCCCCATCGAAGACCCTGTCCGGATGCAGGAGATAAAGGCTATCGGGTGCGACTGTTGGCCGGACGGGGTGAGCGCCGGTGCCTGCATGCGGGTCGCCCTGCTGGGCGGTGACCTTACCAGTGGTGGCAAAAAGGGCAGCCAGCCAACAGCAACTTGCCAGGTATGCAATCTTTCTCATGTTTTCCGCTTTTGGAGCTGAAAATACCAATAAAAAGGGACACCCGTAGCGGTCAGCAGCAGCCCCAGCACCGAATTAATGATAGGCGACTTACCGCTGCTATAGGCGGTAATATCGTTGTACAGCGTTGTCCCGAGATAGAACAGGGTAAAAACGATAAAGGCCAGCGGCGCCAGGGGATATCCCCACGCTCTGTATGGACGGTGTACGTGCGGCCTTTTCCAGCGCAGGATGAAGAGGCCGATGGCAGTGAGTCCATAGAAAACCCAGGCCATGAAGACGAATATATCCGCCAGCACGTCGAAGGACCCGCTCAGCACGAACAGCATGCTCCACACGCCGATCACTAACATCGAATTGCCCGGCGTGCCCCATCGCGGATGCACCTTGCCTGTCCAGGGAAAAAAGGCGCGCCCTTCACCCATGGCAAAGACGATGCGGGCATTGGTGAGCAGGTTGTTCTGCGTGGCTCCGAAAGCACTGACGATGATCAGCCCGGCCACCACTCCGGCCCCGGACACGCCCAACGCTTTCTCCATGGCATCGGCGGCCACCATCGACGAGCCGGCCATCACACCGATGGGCAGTACATAGAGATAGGCCAGGTTGACCAGCAAATAGATCGCGATACAGGCGCCCAGGCCGATGAACAGGCTCCTGCTGAGATTTCGTTGCGGGTCGATCACCTCCCCGGCCACCATATTGATATTATACCAGCCGTCGTACGAAGAGAACGCGCCGGAAGTAGCCGCCATGACAGCTACGAAGATCAAAAAAGCGCGGGCATGGAAGTCCGGGGCATTGGTCACAAAATTTGCCACATGTCCCTTCCCGGACAACAAAATGCCCCCGATCACCAGCACCAGCGCCAGCGCTTTGAGGACTGTGGCCACGAACTGGATGCCATTGCCCCAACGGGTGCTCAGGTAGTTCACCACGGTGAGCACCAGCAGGATCAGGATGGACAGTCCCTTGACACCGGCATTCTCCAAAGGGTAGATGTCCGCCAGGTAGGGGATATGCCACTTGAGGGACTGTTCGATCGCGGGGTCAAACCGGGGCAAGTGCACGAAATACTCTGCATAGTTGCCGCAAACGAAGGCGATAGAGGCGAGCGCTGCGGTATTGATGACGGCCATCGTCGACCAGCCATAAATAAACGCGATGAATTCACCATAGATCTCTTTCAGGTAGATGTATGGGCCGCCCGTCTCGGGGTACATGGCTCCCAACTCGGCATAGATCATGGCGCCGAACAGGGAGACGACCCCTCCTATCAGCCAGACGCCGAGCAGCAGCGTGGGGCTGCCCAACTGGCCTGCCATGGTAGCGGGCCGCATGAAAATGCCGGCGCCGATCACGCTGCCGATCACAAGGGAGGTGGCAGACCAGAGGCCGATGCTTTTTTTAAGGGAAGGGGGCATAGTTGACTATATTATCTTAGCCGATCCGATCGGCGATGATGCGGTGAAAATGGTGCGTCCCCTGTTCGCGCGTCACCGAATAGCGGCCATGCGAATAAAAGCGCGACCGGACCCCTTTCTGCACGGCCTGCACGACGGCTTCATCTTCCAACTCCATGGTATCCAGTCCCGATCCGGCGCCGGTATTGAATCGGGATGCGTCGGAGATATAGGTCAGGAACGTCACTTTCGTTTTTTGCAGTCCCAATGGCTGAACGATGTTGACCGATAACCCCCAGGGATAAAAATTGAACATCGTATTGGGAAAGACGAAAAAGTAATACGCGGCGACTTTCTTTCCGTAGTCGGGCGAGTCAGGGGGCACCTCAAAGCAATTTTCGCCCTCTTTGGCAATGCCCAGCTGAAGACTGGAATGCCGGAATAGTTCCGTGGTATAGTTGCCGAAGTCGATGACTGAATTCAGACCGGCATGCACAAACGGAATGTGGAAACCTTCGAGATAGTTCTCGCAATAAAGCGCCCAATGAGCGTCGACGATAAAGTCACGGGTATATTCGGGATGAAAGCCATAGGTATCGGCTGGAAGCCAGGAAAGCCGTTGCATGATTTCCTGCCAATAGTCATCGTGGGGGCTGTCGCCAAGGGAGGTGAATAGCCAATTTCCCCATTTGGCCAACGGCAGCTGATGCAGATTATCGGCCGGGGAAGGAAAATCCTGTACTTCTTTGAACTCTGGCATGCTCCGGAAGGAACCGTCGAGGTTGAACAACCTGCCGTGATACCGGCAACGCAGGTGGGCCAGCCGGCAAGGTTCGTTGACGACAAGATTGCCGCGATGCGTGCAGACATTCGACAGCAGACGGAGCGTACCGCTCTCATCCTTCGTCAGCACGAGCGGTTCGTTGAGGAACCCCTCCAGCAGCGTGAAGGGGTATGCTTCACCGGGCGCGGGAAGGAGGCCGGTATCGCCGATGAATTGCCAGGAAGGGGCAAACAATTTTTCCTTTGTGAGCTCGAACAAGACCGGATCGGTATAGAAATCAGTATGGGGTGTGCGTGCTTGGGCTATATCGGGGTGAATAAAAAACCGGGGCATGCTGTAATGTAAGAAAGACTTCGCAAAATGCGTAATTCTCCTGTACGGGATCATGACGGAGATCTTACCTTTGCGCCATGGCGGAAGATTTACGATTGGCAGAAGGCAGCAAGACTGACCAGTATCAGTCGCTGCTACCCCAGATCAGGGCGTTCACCGATGGGGAGCCGGACCGCGTGGCCAACCTGGCCAATGTGGTGGCCGCGTTGAAGCAACAGTTCGGCTGGTTATGGGTAGGATTTTATCTCGTGAAAGAAGGGGAACTGGTGGTAGGACCCTTTCAGGGACCGGTCGCCTGTACGCGGATCAGCAAGGGCAGGGGCGTATGCGGGGTGAGCTGGCAGGAGGGGCGGACCCTGGTGGTGCCCGATGTGGAGGCTTTTCCCGGACATATCGCTTGCAGCAGCCTGTCCCGATCGGAGATCGTCGTGCCGGTCTTTCATCTGGGCGAGGTGGTGGGTGTTCTGGATGTCGACAGCGCCGAACTAAATGACTTCGATGAAGAAGACCGGCGCTGGCTGGAAGAGCTGGTGACAGATTGGGGAAATTGGGGAAAATAATTTCTATTAAAACCCGTTAAATTCAATATGATGAAAAATTTTGTCAGTGCAGGTCTGGGAATCTTATTTTTTGCGGCAACGGCCTGCGGGTCGGGAGCGTCTTCCGGTAAGGGTGGCGCCGGTTCGGCCGCGAGTGGTACGGCGGATACCATGGCTGCTGCGGCGCCCGATGCGACGGCGTCTACGCTCACCGGCGGCGTCGATACGGCCGGGACTACTGTTGGTCTTCCCGGAGGCAAGGTACCCCCACCTTCCGTGATCCTGGGGCGGAAGGAAGTTCCTATCTTATGCTATCACCAGATCCGCGACTGGAAGCCGACAGATTCCAAGGTTTCCAAGGATTATATCATGCCGCCGGCCGATCTGAAGGCTGAGCTGAAGATGCTGGCTGACAGCGGCTATCATACCATTCTGCCCGATCAGTTGTATGCTTATCTGACGACGGGGGCCACTCTTCCCAGCAAGCCGATTATGCTGACCTTCGACGATACCGACGAGGACCAGTATGTAGTGGCGTGGCCGGAGATGAAGAAATATGGGTTCAGGGGTGTTTTCTTTGTGATGACAGTATCCCTGAACCGGCTGCCGCATTATATGAGCAAGGAACAGGTCAAGGAATTATTCGATGCCGGCAATGTGATCGGCAGTCATACCTGGGACCATCACAATGTCCGGAAGTACCAGGGCAATGATTGGGCCATCCAGATCGACAAACCCACCAAACAACTGGAGGCGATCACGGGCAAGCCTATCCGTTATTTCGCCTATCCTTTCGGATTGTGGAACCGGGAGGCGCTGCCGCAGCTGCGGAAAAGAGGTTTTATCGCGGCGTTTCAGCTGGCCGATAAAATGGATCCGACAGATCCGCTGATGACTGTACGGCGGATTATCGTGGGCGGAGGATGGAGTTTGAAGACGTTTGACGCGGCGATTCGCCGGGACTTTCGGTAGTACCCGAAGGCCGAAGCCTTGCCGAAGCTCTGAATCAGCGGCTTGATCGGCCTTCGTTGAGCCAATCCCTGAACCAATACCCCGAGCTTTTGATCGTACGAAGCTGAGTCTCGAAATCTACGTGGATCAATCCGAAGCGGGCATTATAGCCATGAGACCACTCGAAGTTGTCCATCAGGGTCCACGCAAAATAGCCTTTTATATTGACGCCTTCTTTTTTGGCCCGGAGCATAGCCAGCAGGTATTGCTGGTAATAGTCGACCCGTTTGGGGTCGTCTACAGTGCCGTTGACCAGTTCATCTTTGAAGGCCGCTCCGTTCTCGCTGACGATGATCTCTTTTACTCCGCCATATAGCCAAAATCTTTTGAGTATCCGGTAGAAACTATCGGGGTTGATCTCCCAACCCAGGGCCGTTTGCGGTACTTTTCGGGATGATGCCGTGACCTCGGATGCCTGGACGATGGGGATGAGGGGATTGTGGCGTACGACGACGGGAAAATAATTCTGGATGCCGATGAAGTCGAAGTTGAACGTCATACGTTCCGTATATTTCCAGCTGCGGTTATGCAGTTCCAACCTTTCCAGGAATTTGAAGTCTTCGCGGGGATAGCCGCGGCCGAGTGCCGGCTCGATGAAGAGGCGATTCATCAGGATATCCATCCGTTTGGCCGCCTGGATATCTTCCGGCGAATGGGTATAGGGCAGGACTTCCGAGCAGGAGAAGGTGGTGCCGATGTGGGCATTCTTTACCGTTGCGCGGAGGATACGTCCCCCTTCGGCCTGGGCGAGGGCGGCATGATGAATGGCGGGAAGGAAGTTGGATAGCCCCATCCTGCCGGGAGCGTGCTTGCCCAGCATATACCCCAGGGTGGTGAAGCCGAAGGGCTCGTTCAGTACGATCCAGTCTTTGACGGTGTCACCGTATTCTTCTGCGAGGAGGGTAGCATAACGGGTGAACCATTTTAGCATGAGGTGGCTGGTCCAGCCGCCTTCCTTCTCCAGCGTCATGGGCAGGTCCCAATGATACATGGTGACATAGGGAATGAGGCCCAGCTTATGACATTCGTCGATGACCCGATGATAAAAAGCGATGCCTTCCTTGTTGACGCGTCCCATGCCTTCCGGCAGGACGCGGGCCCAGGAAATGGAAAAGCGGAAGACCGAGAAACCCAGGGCCTTGGCCAGCAAAATATCGTCTTTGTAGCGGTGATAAAAATCGCATGCGATGGTGGGCCGTCCACCGCCCTTTATCTTCCCTTGCCGCCGGGAGAAGGCATCCCAGATGGAGAGGCCCTTGCCATAGCTGCCCCAGGCGCCTTCATTTTGTACGGCCGCCATTGCCACTCCCCATAAAAAATCGTCGCCGAATTCCCTTGCTGTGAGCTTGTGCAGGTTATTAACCACCCGTTGGAAGATTTAAGTTGTGCAAACCGGACTTCGCCCGATTTAAGTCGCAAAATTTGGATGAAAGTATGTTACGATAATATTAAGATTAGGTTATTTTTTTGCCGGATAGACTTGTCAGTAAGCCGGTGAGCGATTCCTGCGGATCGATCCACTCGACGGAAGGATCCTTCCTGAACCAGGTCAGCTGCCGTTTGGCATAATGGCGGGTATTGGTTTTGATATTGGCGACAGCCTCGTCGAGCGAGCAGGCGCCGTCGAGATAGTCGAACAGTTCCTTATAGCCGACCGTTTGCAGGGCTTTATGCATACGCCAGGGGAGCAGGCCTTTTACTTCTTCGAGCAGTCCCTGCTGCATCATCGTGTCTACCCGATCGTGGATGCGGCGGTGGAGTTCTTCCTTCGGCAGCTGCAGGCCGATCCGGCGGATATGGAAAGGGCGTTGCTGCGGCGTCCGGTTGCGGAAAGAAAGGATCGACCGGCCCGTCGACAACCTGACCTCCAGCGCCCGGAGCAGCCGGTGAGGGTTGAGCTGTTCACCTTCGGTGAAAAAGACCGGATCGAGTTGGCGGACTTCCTGCTGCAGCCACGCTATGCCATCCTGTTGGTATTGTTGTCGCAGGCGTTGGCGCAAGGCAGCGTCAACGGGGGGGATATCGTCCAGACCGTCGGTAAAGGCCTTGATATAGAGGCCGGTACCCCCTACCATGACCGCGGTGGGGGTATCGCGGAAAATTTCACCTGTCCACTGCAGGGCCAGTTGCTCGAAAATGGCGGCATTGACTTCCTCGCGGATGGAGTGAGAATCAATAAAATAGTGGTGAACTGCGCTGAGCTCTGCCGCGGAGGGTTTGGCTACGCCGATATTCAATTCGCGGTAACACTGGCGGGAATCGGCGGAGATGATCCTGGTTTGCAGCTGCTCCGCCAGCCGGATGGCCGCCGCTGTCTTTCCTACTGCCGTCGGCCCTACGATAATTATAACGGTAGGTGCTTGCAAGGGCTTAGATGATTTCGTCTTCTGCGGCGCCCTCTTCGGCTTCGCCTTCTTCCTTTTCAGCCTCCTCTTCTTCTTCGATGTCTTCGCCTTCGCCGCCTTTTACGCCAAAGCCTTCCGTTCCTTTGGTCAGATCGTATTTCTCTTCCATTTCGGTCAGCTTATCACCTACCAATCCTTTGGTGCCGTATTGGGAAGGGGGGATGCCTTCCGACTTAATGACGGCCGGGTAATCCAATTTTCCGCTTTCTTCTTTGGACACGCTGATCAGTTCGACAAGGAAGCTCCAGTTCTTGACGAAATCATATACATAGACGAATTTCTGGTTGGGGTCACGGATCTCGGATCCGATGGTCGTGGCTTCCATCAGCAACGGTTCGGCCTTATAGGGTTTATCATATTTTTCGAGCGAGATCTCCCGGCCCCGCTGCCAGTTATCATTGCTGCGATAGAAGGTGGCCTGGTGCTTACTGTCAAATTCATAGGCTTTCAGGATCACCTGGTGCAGTTGCAAGAAGCTTTGCGTGTGTCGCACCACCACATCCCTGTATATGCTGTCGTCTTCCTCAAAATAGATCCGGAATTTCAAGATCGCCATGGCTTTTATGCAATTTATAGTTCACAAGATACATAAATTCAACAAAAACGCAGCGGAGCCCGGTTGTATCTCCAACTCCTACTTCACTGCTGTAAGGTTCAGTCCGGCAGCCTTTTCCATCATGAAAACATACGCAGCTTCGTAATTATTCTCGATGACTCCGTCCAGGATGGCTTCACGGATAGCATTCTTCAGTTCGCCCACCGTTCTGCCGGGGGGCAGGCCGAATTTTTCCATGATCATTTCTCCGGTGACGGGTGGTTGCCAGTTGCGGATCCGGTCTTTTTCCTCGACCTCCCTCAGTCTATCCCGTACCAGCTCGAAATTATCCAGGAAGCGCCGGACCTTTTGCTTGTTCTTCGATGTGATATCCGCTTCGCAGAGGGTCATGAGCACGTCGATATCGTCACCGGCATCGAAGAGAAGACGGCGAATGGCCGAGTCCGTGATATTCTCTTTCGTGAGGCTGATGGGTCGCAGGTGATATTCGACCATTTTTCTCACGAAGCGCATTTTTTCGTTTTGCGGCAGTTTGAGCCCGGCGAATATCTTCGGCACCATGCGGCCGCCCACCACTTCGTGACCATGGAAGGTCCAGCCGTGATCTTGTTCGAATTTTTTTGTCGCGGGCTTGCCGATATCGTGCAGGATGGCGGCCCAGCGCAGCCAGAGGTCATCCGTATGCCGGCTGATGTTGTCTAAGACCTGCAAGGTATGATAAAAATTATCCTTATGACCGTGTCCATCGATATATTCCGCTCCGACGAGGTCCACCATTTGCGGGAAGATAATGTTCAGCAGGCCGGTCCGATAAAGAAGATCCAACCCGATGGAGGGTTTGGGGCTGAGGATAATTTTATTCAGTTCGTCGGTGATCCTTTCCTGGGAAACGATCTTTATCCTTGGGGCGTCTGCCGTGATGGCGTTCAGGGTACTTTCGTCGATGGTGAAGTCCAGCTGAGTGGCAAAGCGGATGGCCCGCATCATGCGCAACGGATCATCGCTAAAGGTACGCAGCGGGTCCAGCGGGGTCCGGATCAGTTTTTTTTCAAGGTCTTTCCGGCCTTCGAAGGGATCGATAAGGCGTCCAAAGTCTGTCGCGTTGAGGCTGATCGCCATGGCATTAATGGTAAAATCGCGTCTCAGTTGGTCGTCTTCGATGGTGCCCGGTTCAACGTCGGGATTGCGGGACTCGGCCCGGTAGCTTTCTTTCCGTGCGCCGACGAATTCTATTTCCCAGTCTTCCCATTTGATCTGGGCGGTGCCGAAGTTCTTGAAAAAGGAGACGAAAGGCTTGGGCTGCAGGGTGGCTGCCACCTGATGCGCCAGTTTGATCCCGTCGCCGGCACAGACAATGTCGGCGTCTTTGGTAGGGCGGTCGATCAACCGGTCACGGACGAAGCCGCCGATCAGGTAGCAAGGCACGTTCATCGTTGCCGCAGCCTGGGCGATCTTTTCGAATACGAACAGTTCTTTGTCTGTGCACTGGATATCCATAATGATGGCGATTCGGCTTGTGGCCGGTGGCCGGGACTGGGTTCAGCCTACGGCCGGGCGCGAAGTTAAATAATGTGCGGAAGATTCGACGAACTAACGTCTGTCAGGGTTTGCAAAAGTTGAGACTCCTGAATTTTATAGGCGCAATGAAAGTGTCCCCTGGGGCAGGCCCGGTAGCCGTGCAGGCCGCATGGGCGGCAGTCCAGGGGCTCTTTGATCTCGACTATGAATTTTTCGTCCGATAGGGGGCCGAAACCAAAGGCCGGGATCGTGGAGCAGTAGACGGCCGTGACCGGCGCATTGACGGCCGAGGCGAAGTGCATAGGGGCGGAGTCGTTGACATAATTCATAGAGGCTTCCTTCATGAGGGCGGCGGACTGGAGGAAGCTGAGCTGCCCGCTGAGATTGATGATGTCTGCGGTCTGCCGGGCGCCTGCGGGTAGGGGCGGATCGACGGCCGACTGCGGGTGTGCTGCGGCGGCGAACGTTTGAATCTGTTCGCAAAGCTGCTTATCCGAGGGTGCGCCAAGCAGGTAAACCGTGTAGGATGCCGGGACTTCGCGTAGGAACGCGGCCCATTTTTCCGGCGGGTATTGCTTGGTGAACCAGACAGAGGCCGGGGATATAGTGATATAGGGTCGGTCCTTAAAGGGATGGACTTTGGTCAGATCGGCAGCGGAAGGATAGAGCCGGGGTTTGGCCGGCCGGTCGTCGGTGAAGGCTGCGATCAGCCGTTGGTTGCGGTCGACTTCGTGGAGGGGGGCGCCGGAAGTGCTCACGATGTGAGGGATTTTCCGGGTGAACAGAAAGCTCAGCGGATTTTTATCGAAACCAATCGTTTGCCGGGCGCCGGAGAAGGCTGTCAGCAGTCCGGTAGCGGCGAAGCGCTGTACGTTGATCACCTTGTCATACTTTGTCCGGCGGATACGGCGGATGAGACGCCACAGGTTGGTCAGCTTATGTTGTTTTTTATCCCAGAACAGCACGTCATGTATGTAGGGGTGATCGGAGAGCAGCGCTTCGTTACCTTTTCGGACGAGGAAATCGATTTGGGCATCGGGGAAATGGCTGTGTAATTTTTCGGGGAGGGCCGTCGCCAACACTACATCACCTATAAACGCTGTTTGTATGACCAGGAATTTCTGCACGGGGGCAAAAATACACTTTTTCACCGAGGGATGAAGATGGCAGGCAGGAGGTGTTCTCAGGACTAAATGACGGTCAGTCATGATAATGCCAAACAAGTTTTCCGAATACGGACCTGCCATGGCTGTGGGTGATGTTAATGGCGACGGGACGGCAAGGGAAAATTTACGCCGCTAAATATTTTGCAAGGCGGGATTTTTATTCCTGAAAATGGCGAAGCGCTGGTTAAGCTTCGAAGCAGTGATGGAAAATATTTAATAGCGGCCAGTCAGAATAAAGGCCCTTTGAAAGTTTTTGAATTAAATAAGAGCTGCCGTTTCTTGTCATTAAATTCAGACGATGTCTCCGCAATAATTGTATATAAAGATGGGAGACATCAAAAACGCGAAACCGGATATGGGAATTCTTTCTTATCTCAGTCCGGGAGGTTTATCACTGTTGATAGTACCATTTCTTCAATAGAAATTACAAATAGCAAAGGGAAAACCAGAAAGGTTACGCCGTAGCCCCTTTCCGGATTTTTATTGTGCTCAGGGACGGATGACTGTGACGTTGCCGTCGGAATGCCATTTCAGGATGGCGGAGGATTGCCGGGGAGTGTCATCGTCCTGGCGATATCGCACGACGTAATCGACTCCTGCTTTGATGCGGCTGTCGATGTCTTTGAAGATAGCCGGCGAAGGATCTCCGGAGAGATTGGCGGAAGTGGATACGATGGGCCTGCGAAAGCGTTTGATCAGGTGCCGGCAAAAAGGTTCGTCTACGAGTCGGATAGCAATCGTTCCGTCCACGTTAATCAGGTTGTCCGCCAGCCCCATGGCGCCTTCATAAATGACGGTGGTGGGTTTGTGCGTAGTGGCGAGGAAATCGAAAACGCGCAGGTCAGGCTGGCTGGTATATTTGAGGATATCCCGCTGATCGGCCATGAGGACGATGAGGCTTTTGGATTCAGCCCGTTGCTTCAGGGCATACACTTTTCTCACGGCGTCCGGATTGGCCGCATCGCAACCGATGCCCCAGATCGTATCGGTCGGGTAGAGGAGGAGACCGCCTGCCCGGAGGGTGGCGAGCGAAAAGTCGATATCCTGGTCAAATCCCTGACTGCTGTTGTCCATGAGGGCAAAAGTACGACGGAATGGCCGCCGCCGGATGGTTGCGGATGAAATCTGGGCGCCATGTAGTATGTTTGCCGAAATTTTTTTCGATGGAATGGCAACAAATGATTGCGGAAGCCTGGGGCAACCGGGAACTGTTAAAAGACGCCCGGTACGCGGATGCGGTAAGGGCGGTAATAGAAGAAGTAGATAAGGGGCGGCTGCGGGTAGCGGCACCGGCAGCTTCGGCGGTCGCGACGACTGCGACCGGGACGTCTACCGCTCACGCGCAAGGTGCGGCCTCCGTATGGACGGTCCACGAATGGGTCAAGCAGGCTATCCTGCTCTATTTCGGCATTCAGCCGATGCAGACCTGGGAGATGGCGCCATTCGAATTTTATGATAAAATGCTGTTGAAGAAGAATTATAAGGAGTTAGGCGTCCGGGCGGTTCCGCATGCGGTAGCCCGCTACGGCGCTTTCCTGGCCAGGAATGTAGTGCTGATGCCCTGTTATGTCAATATCGGGGCCTATGTCGACGAGGGCACCATGGTGGATACCTGGGCGACGGTTGGCAGCTGTGCGCAGATTGGGAAAGGAGTGCATCTCAGCGGCGGGGTGGGTATCGGTGGAGTATTGGAGCCCCTGCAGGCTTCTCCGGTGATCATTGAAGACGGCGCTTTTCTGGGGAGTCGCAGCATTGTCGTCGAAGGCGTGATCGTGGAAAAAGAGGCGGTGCTGGGCGCCAACGTGGTGTTGACGCAATCGACGAAGATCATCGACGTCAGCGGCCCTGAACCGATAGAATACAAGGGCCGGGTGCCGTCGCGCAGTGTCGTCATCCCCGGGAGCTATGCCAAGAAATTTCCGGCGGGGCAATACAGTGTCAGCTGTGCGCTGATCATCGGCCGGAGGAAACCGAGTACAGACCTGAAAACCAGCCTTAACGACGCCCTGAGGGATTTTAACGTGGCGGTGTGATGGAGGTCCGTTCGACAGGCAGGAATACCCTTTTAGCCGGCTTTGTGATCTCTTTTACGGGAGCGATCCTGTTTTCGACCAAGGCTATCCTCGTCAAGTTAGCTTTTCGTTCCACCCATGCCGATGCGCTGACCCTGCTGGCGTTAAGGATGTTGCTGTCCCTGCCGTTCTATTTGTTGGCGGCCTTCTGGGGCAGCCGCCAGAAGGGGAATGTACGCATGAGCAGGCAGCAATGGGGCTGGGTGATCGCGCTGGGGCTCTTGGGCTATTATCTGAGCAGTTTTTTCGATTTTGTAGGCTTGCAATATATTTCCGCGGGATTGGAGCGGCTGATCCTGTTCCTATATCCCAGTTTTGCCGTGCTGATCAATGCCCTGGTATTTCGGCAGCGGATCAGCCGGGTGCAACTCATTGCGCTGGTGCTGAGCTATACCGGCATCGGGATCGCCTACTTTGGCGAATTGAAGATCGACACCGGCAACCCGAATTTTTACTGGGGCAGCTTCCTGGTTTTTTTATGTGCGATCACATATGCCGTGTACTTATCCGGGACAGGCAGGCTGGTGCCCTTGGTCGGCGCGGCCAAATTTACAACGTACAGCATGCTGACGGCTACGCTGGGGGTGCTGGCTCATTTCTTCATCCGGCAGGCGCTGGGTGACCATCCTGCCCTGCCGATCGGCACGGGCAATGGTATGCTGTGGGGTTATGGCATCATGCTGGCCCTGGTGGCGACGGTGATCCCTTCGTTTATGCTGTCGGCGGGCATGCGACGGATCGGCGCCAACAATGCGGCCATCGTCACCAGTGTAGGGCCGGTGTCTACGATCCTCCAGGCCCATTTTTTTCTCGGTGACCGGATTTTTGCCGAACAGGTTATCGGAACGGCGCTGGTCATTGTCGGGGTGTTGTTGATCGGGTGGAAGGAGAGGCGGCAGGGGGCAGCGATGGTAGCAGCGGCGGCGACTGTTTCAGATTCGGGATCGGCAACTGCCTAACCCGAGGGATCGGTTGCAGCGGAATAAAAAAAACCTCCTTTTTTTGCCGCGACTTTATCTTTTCCTATATTTGCACCCCCGAACGAAAAGGAACTGCTTTTGGCGGAATTTTCGGTTGGTGAATGCCCAGGTGGCGAAATTGGTAGACGCACTGTGTTCAGGTCGCAGCGTGGGAAACCATGTGCTGGTTCGAATCCAGTCCTGGGCACTTTTAAAGCGTTGTAATTAAAATAATTACAACGCTTTTTTTATTGTCCATACTTCATGCTTTCTTCTTCCTCAGATCAGTATCATCGAACATAACGGGCACGTATAAACGGTATAGGCCAAAAGGCCATCGCGAGAACTCAGCAAATTGCCAGACCCGACTGTATTGCCCTATATTTTGGGCTCTTGAATTAACGAACCCCCTTTAAACTTCCAGCGTGGGTTCCTCTCATTTCGGTGGTTTTCTCCTCTCAGAGTTAGAGGAAAAAGGTGCTATTTTGAGAGGAAAAGGGATAGATTTGGCCTTTCCTCTCATTTTAGGTCAATTATCCTCCCATAATGAGAGGATAAAATGCTATTTTTGAGAGGAAATGAAAAGTTATGGAATTAAGTGAGCGGAAAAAGCAAATCCTGGAGCTGTTATTACAGCAGCCGGAAAGCGGAATAGCAGATATGCTGAAGCAATTATCCGGCAATCCACCAGTCTCTACCGTCAATCGAGACCTAAAGTCGCTTGTGGATAATCATTTACTCATCAGAAGCGGGCAAGGACGGTCAACCGTCTATGCAATAGCTCCCGCCTATAGACTGGTTTACGGCAACATCGGTGATTCCTACTTCGATAAGGATGTGGATGAACGAAAAGGCAAGAAGCGAATCGATCCGGAGGTCTTTACACACCTAGAGAAAGTAGCCATTTTTACCGACGACGAGTTGGTGCTGCTCAATGGCCTTCAACAAACTTTCCAGGAACGGGTCCGTACCCTTCCAGAAGATATTGTGCGGAAGGAGCGCAACCGGCTTTCCATAGAACTCAGTTGGAAATCATCCCAAATTGAAGGGAATACCTATAGTTTGTTGGAAACTGAGGTCCTGCTGTCTGAAAATATTCCAGCAGAAGGAAAGCAAAAGGACGAGGCCACCATGTTGCTCAACCACAAAAAAGCGTTGGACTATATCTATGAAGGGAGGGTAGTATTCACCCCACTACGGACCAGAGCCATCGAAGACATCCATTCGTTGTTGATAGCGGAACTGGGCGTCAGTAAGAATATCCGTAGACGTATCGTGGGTATTACGGGTACAAGTTATACACCTCCGGAGAATGAATTCCAGATCCGCGAGTATTTGGACCGGGCTTGCGATGTGATCAACCTGCGCTCCTCTATTTTTGAAAAAGCGTTGTTGGCGGTGTTGTTCATTTCCTATATCCAGCCTTTTGAGGATGGAAACAAAAGGACCGGCCGGATCACTGGCAACGGCATTCTGATTGAGAATGGGTATTGCCCGCTTTCCTACCGGAGCGTTAAGCCCGTTGATTACAAGAAGGCGATGATCCTTTTCTATGAGCAAAATAATTTGGCTGCTTATAAAAAATTGTTTATCGAGCAATTTGCGTTTGCGGTTAACAATTATTTTCGATGAGGATGAAGCAGATTGTAGTTAATGCTTCTACAAGATATAAAAATCCACGGTAGGTTTACGGACGTCATTAAGGGCGTTTTTCCCGAAACGGTCACTGAACTGTGCTATAGCGAACACTCCATTACCGGCGCGGAAACGCCTGAAAAAAAAGGAATTGCGCCTGCAGTTGTGCCGGTTGACGTCTACTGTTCTGCACTCCGCTATGGGCTTACTGGGGATCAAAGTGCCGGAAAGAATTTAAAAGAGTGGCTAAACTCCCGGTCGATCCTGAAATTGCGGAAAAGAAGAACGGTATTTCAATGTTGAATAATAAAACTCCTTGATACAACACGCCCATTCTGATTTTCCAGCACCAATAAATAAACACCATTAGCCATATAATTCAATGGTAAGGCCATTGTGTTCCAACCTTCCTGGATGGGAATTGCCTTTTTTACCAATATCTTGCCTGAAATGTCATAGATCACTAAATAAGTACTGTTCTGGACATTTGGACTGAGATAGGTGACATTAATCAGGTCGTTTGCAGGACTGGGAAAAAGAGATAACTGTCCGGGATCGATCTGGCTTTGGACTATATTGCTCATGCGGGATGACCCGTTCGCTGCAATGGTCTGTACCTGATAATAGGATACCTGATTGGAGCTTTGTGTTACCGGTAAAGAGTAGGAACAGTCGCTGCTATCATTGCACTTGGCGATTACGCTGGAATAGGCCCTGAAATTAACCGCATCCGTACTTCTCATGATTTGATAGGAATCTATATTAATCTCATTCGGAGTTGACCATTGTAAGGCGGCGCTCCCTGAATAGACGGGATCGGTTACGATCGATAATTTAGTTATCGAAGGATTCTTAATAGTAAAAGCGACCGTATTGGAAGTATATTTCCAAGTCAGGGTGTCCAACCCGTACAGGATGATGTTATGTGCCCCCAGTCCCGGATCGCCCCATTGAATGGTATATACTACGGAATCGAACGTGACGATCTTTTTTGTGATGGGTAGATTCTCTGCGACTCCGTTGTCAGTAAACCATATAGAAGGAAGAGCCTTTACTACATTAGGGGTTTTTACAACCGCCGTAAAGGTGATGGTCTGCGGATTTGTAAAATTATCATTGGTGCTTGAGGCAGTGGTAAGTGATAATATTGGATCTATTCCTGCAGTTTTTGTAGAGGAAATATCAGTCCTGTAAGTATCCGTATGCAATCCGATTCTGTTTATATGCCAATCGGTGCCACCCGTTTGCCCAAAAGCTCCGGTTGCTATCAAACTATCCATATTGAATGGAACAATGGTTTTGGTAAGCTTTCCGGAAAGAATACTGTTATCCTTGAATACGATACCCCATTCTGTAAAAGGAGGTCCGGTTTGTGCATAGACGGCATTCGTGGTACCGTTCGGTTCGAACAATTTGTTACCGTCTACGTTGGAAAGGATCCCCGGGTTGGATATAAAGACACTACCGGTTGCGGAAGGCCATATCCGCGACGTATAGCTGTTATTACGACCTGCCGGACCCACTATATCTGTGCATTCCGGGTAGGCCTTTTTGTATGCCGCACTACCATTCCATAATGTTTTCAGGGAGGCGTAATACGTGCCGTACGCGGCATCCGAAGTAGCTTCCACCATGCAGGTGATTGGATAAGTATCCTGAATATAAATATTATTGGCATACGCGTTGAAATAACCATAGTTATTAAAGGTCGCCAGGTCTCCATTAGCCATTATATTATAGGACCCGCTGTCACCCGAGGAGTAAGCATCTTCATAGATCCCATTCGCGAGGGGAGCATCATGAATATAGTTATAATCAATTTTATTCCCTCTCGAATTCCATGCCTGGCCACTCACGTTCCTATAAAAGGCTCCCATGTCGGTGTATTTATTCACGACATCGTATACTTCATTGTACTCTAACGTATTATTATTTCCCCCGTAGGCTACCCCCTGGTGTGGGCTGCCATGAATTTTATTGTAAGCCACATAGGTGCCGATGGCATTGTTTACATTGACGGCGGCCGAATACAGGAAGGCTTCCCGGGCATAATTGTAAATATGATTATTGATCACCTGGTGCCCCGATAATTTCATATTAAATTGGTCGGACATAAAGGTGGATGTCGAAATGATAACCCCGCCCGCACCTACGGAATCGATATCACTGCTCTGAACCGTGCAATTAGTCCCATCGGTGATGGTGATCCCATTGCCGGAGCAATCGCTTATATGTACACCTGCAATCAACACATTGCTGCAATCATGCAGTTCGATCCCATTGCCGGAACCACCCCGGACAGTAATGCCTATGAACTTGGTATTGCTCACCCCGGTCACTGAAATGGCGGGCGTTCCTGCATTACCCGCACAGGTAATAGTTCCCGAGGCAGGAACCCACATATAGAGCATTTTTGTCCGGAAGTTGAAACTCCATTGTCCCTCCGCGTTAATTTCTTCTACCAGGTTTAGCGCATAGTACGGTTCCGTGCCGGATGGTAGCCTGGAAGGATACTCCGTTCCTAAGCCCCCGGAAATGCCGATAGCCTGCACGATAAGGCTATCCGCCGTATTGAGGGAAAGCGTTTTTATTACATACATTTCGTAGGGATACTGCCAATTACCGCTTAAATACAGGCCGCCGTCATTGATCGCACTCAGCCAATACTTTCCCCGGCCGTCCCGGTATTTAAAGCTTCCTCCCGGAACGGAATTCTCCGATCCTTTCGTGATCACCTCCCGCATGGACATGGTGGTATCGGAAGGATAACGGGACATGGGCAAGGGGGACCCATTCTGGTAGAATTTCGGCGATCGCAGGTCATCAATAGTAAATACCGAGGGCCAGGAAGCCGCATCCGGAAGATTATAGGAAGCCAGGCTCATTTGCAGAACCTTGGTCTTAGCCGTAGCGTCGATGATCCGCGCCTTGATAGAATCCGGGATCGGCGTAAAATCCTTCGTGTTCAATGTAATCTCCGGCTGGAAAATTGCCCCACCCGTAGCAATAGATTGATAAGTAACGGGTGCTGAAACGGACCGGGTATTGCTGGCACTTAAGCTCATGGAAGGATAAATTCCGCTGGCCAGCCAAATGGCACAGGGTTTCTGGGGGTTAGCCTCGGCGATCGCCGCCGCCCTGCTTATACTCACCGGCGAGCTTGCCTCCTGGCCGCTTCCCGTAGAACTCCCATTCGGGGATGCATAAATATTTACGGTTTGAGCGCAGGCAAGACGGGATAAAAAAAATATGGAAAAGAAAAATATCGAATGCCTGAAAAAGCGTAGAGTTCTTTCCATTGAATGCTAAGTATTGGTGTTTGAATAGAATATTTTACCTACTGAGCGGAATCCGGCAAGCAGAATCTTGAAGCCGATATCCATCCCAAGCATATGTATCCGATAAATCTTTGAAATTGAAAAGACTAAGCAATCGTAGGTTTATCTCTATAAGCTAACGCCGATACTCTCTGCCGGCAATCGCCAATTTTACGTCAATTTTCATACCAACTATGAACGGACCGCCAAGTATGACAAGGAAAGCCGGCAGATGATCGAAAAGTACAAAATAGCGTATGCAAAATAACCGCCGTTTCCCGATTTTCGCCTTTTGAGCCGGAAGGATTTTCGGCAATCGGAGAAATGGTTTCAGCCATTTTACTGAAAAACCATCTCGGCCCATAAAACCAGGGAAGCCGAACCCCGTCTCCTATGCCCGACAAAAATTCCATCCAAAATTTTGAAATATTGCTTTTTTGTGTTAAGTTGTGCCTTGACACCGATTCAATCCTATCAATTCCTCCTCCAATTACGTTGTTGACTCTCCCGGTTTGATTAAAAGCCATATGACTAGCGCACTGATTTTCTTGCCCTTGGAAGCGCCGGCACTGATCACAAGCTAACCTGAACGTTTGCCACTCGTGGGTATTGTTTGCCTTGGCCAGATATCGTCAAATCCGTCCAGTCAATCTGTTGCCACGGTCTTATATATGCCCATTCTATAGAAGATTGCGCCCCTTTATATATTAAATGAATATTTAAATTGACCCCATGAACTTAGCAACACCCAATTGGTACGCCGTTTACACAAGGCCGCGATGGGAGAAGAAGGTGGTACGGCAACTAGAGGAAGAAGGTATTGAACATTATTGTCCGCTGGTCAAGGTAGAGCGGCAATGGAGTGACAGAAGGAAGATCATACTCGCGCCGTTGTTTAGCGGGTATGTCTTTGTCCGGATAAATGAAAGGGATATGGCTCCTGTAAGGAAGCTCGACGGTTGTATCAATTTTGTGTTTTGGTTGAGTAAACCGGCGCTGATCCGTGCCGAGGAGATCGACGCCATCCGTCAGTTCCTGCTGGACTACGATCGTGTCCAGGTAGAAAAGACCAGGGTGAACCTGGATGACCGGGTGAAGATCATCAATGGTCCCTTTATGGAGATGGAGGGAAAAGTGGTGGGAATAAAGAGTCGAACAGTCAAGGTTTTGCTTCCTTCCCTTGGATTTGCGCTGGTAGCCGAACTGGAAAAACAACATGTCAAGGTGATCGTGGCGCATTCCAGGACTGAACCTCTGACGTCTGCGGCAGAGGGCGTCGCCGAAATGTAAATTTCATACGGGGTTCCAAATATTGCTACCCTGATAGGCGGGGTTCCAACCCGCGGTCAGGGACCGGACACTACTGAAACTCTGTTATATGGAGATTATGCCCAAAGGGAGAATTAAACGCATAAACCCAAATCATTATATTAGTAACTTTACTATATAAACGCGCACTTTAAAACAAATAAGCGGTTTTTTGCCCAATTTATTTGCGTTTGTAACAAAAAGAATCTACCTTCAGATTAATCATGGGCTTACCCTCCAATCTTCCTCGCCCCTGTTGTATCCAACATCTTGTTGAATTTCCGCCCGTTCGATCGCTTCCGCATTTATTTTTATCATTTTAAGATTTATTATGTTCTTGATCCCTAGCCTGAGAATCGCATTATTCACATGCCTTGTAACAAGTCTTTTGCCTTCGTGTATAAATACCAGGAAAACCGTCTATTTCAATAACATCCAGGATACAACGCTTGCCCAGCCAGCGTTCGATTTCGAGCCGATAATACAAAGAAGCGACCTGCTTAGCATTACCGTGAGTAGCCTGAACCCGGAAGCTTCCGTCATTTTTAATACCCCCAACCTGGTGACGGCCGTATCTTCCACGACGACCGGAACCACCGGAATGCCCGGAGGGGTTGGCGCCCCTCAATTTACGGGATACCTGGTGGACCAGGATGGCATCATCAAATTTCCCGTGCTGGGTGATATAAATGCTGCCGGATTGACAAAGGAGAAATTGGAGGCAAAGATTGCCGGCAGCCTGGCGGAAAAAAAATTGCTGGTCGATCCCATTGTAAACGTTCGTTACATGAATTTCCGGGTAACGGTGCTGGGTGAGGTGGCCAAGCCCACCACTATAAATGTATCCAATGAAAGAATATCCATCCTGGAAGCGCTGGGATTGGCGGGGGATCTCACTATTTACGCCAAACGGGACAATGTGCTGCTGATCCGGGAGGAGGGCAATAAAAAGATCATTAGAAGATTGAGCCTGAATTCAGAAAAGATCCTGAGCTCGCCTTATTACTATTTAAAAACAAATGATATCGTATATGTAGAACCGGGGAAGACTAAAATATATAGCACGAGCCAGACCCTCCAATTAGCGCCTATCGTATTAAGCGCCTTGTCCTTTATAGCGATCATCCTGACTTATCATGTAGTAAATTAATTCATAAGCTTATGCAAGTACATCATAAAAATGGCATCGAAGAGAAAGAGGATAACCTATCCGGGCAATTGCTGTTCAAGTATCTGCCCTACTGGCCTTTGTTCCTGACCTTAGTGATGGCATTCGGCGTCGCAGCCTGGGCCTACCTGCACTACTTTGCCGTTCCGGTCTATGAGGTATCGGCCTCCATCCTAGTCAAGGATGAAAAAAAAGGATTTGATGATAATTCGGGCCTGATGGAGCAACTGGATTTATTCGGTTCAAAAAAACTCGTTGACAATGAGATCGAAGTGATCCAATCGAGGATGCTGATGCGGCAAGTGGTAAAAAAACTTTCCCTATATGCACCTATAACATACGAGAGTACACCAAGGAGCCTGCCGGCATATGTCCTTTCTCCTGTTATTATAGAGGCGAAAAACCCGGATTCGATCACAGAATTGAAGAAAGTTTATTTCAGTTATGATAGAGCCAGGGAGCAGGTCATTCTCGGCGGCAAACACTATTCGCTCAATGCATGGTTGAAGGACTCGGTTGACGAAATACGGTTTATTCCGAACCCCAATTACCAGGCTCCTGAAGAGCGCAAGCTTTTGTATTTTTCATTGATCAGTGTAAAAGAGGCAACTGATGGAATATTGAAAAATTTAAAAGCGGCCCAGGCTTCCAAATTGTCCTCAGTCATTAACCTGGTATTAAAGGATGCCGAACCCAAGCGGGGTGAAGATATTCTGAATGGTTTGCTCGACGAGTATAACAGGGCTTCCGTTAATGATAAAAATGCCCTGGCATCCAATACGCTTCGGTTCATTAATGACAGGCTCAACCTGATAGCGACGGAATTGGATTCGGTGGAACTGGGCATACAAAAATATAAGACGGCGGAGGGCATCTTGGATATCAGCTCGGCAGGGCAACTATACCTGGGTAATGTGAGCGAGAGTGATAAGAACCTCAGTGAGATCAATGTTCAGTTGGCCGTCATGGATCAGGTTGAAAAATACTTACTGTCCAGGACTGATGAGCCGGGGATCCTTCCCTCCACTTTCGGAATAAACGCCCCTATTCTTTCGGACCTGCTTACAAAATTATCCGACCTGGAGGTGAAATATGAAGGTTTACGGAAAACGACCGCCGAAAATAACCCGATGGTGGTTTCACTGAAGAATGAAATAAATGGGCTTAAGCCGAATATTCTGGAAAACATCCATAACCAACGTCTTAACCTGGAAGCGGAAAAGAAAAACCTTACCAGTACGGGTAATCAATATGCATCTGTTTTGAAGGCCCTTCCCCAAAAAGAAAGGAAGCTTATAGAGATCAGCCGGCAAGAAACCGTCAAGAATGCCATCTATAGTTTCTTATTACAAAAAAGGGAGGAGACTGCTCTTTCGTACAATTCAGCCATCGCGGATACGCGTTTAGTGGATGATGCTAACTCATCGTTGAAGCCGGTGAGCCCCAAACATATGTTATTTTACCTAGTAGCCTTGGTTGCTGCCATCAGCATAGGGGCCGGCATTATCGGAATCCGGGAGATCCTCAACCAGACCATTGTTTCCCGGAGAGAGATCGAACAATATACCACAGTGCCGGTAATCGGGGAAATAAAGCAGGTGGCTTCTAAAAACTCACTGGTGATCGAAGATGGAGGACAAAGTTTTATTGCCGAACAATTCAGGCAGTTGCGAACTGCCCTCGCCCATATTGGCATCAATACTCACAAAAAGAAAATACTTGTTACCTCTTCCGTAAGCGAGGAAGGAAAAAGCTTTATTGCATCCAACCTGGCGCTTACCCTGGCTCTTACGAACAAAAAAGTGGTGCTGATAGAGCTGGATCTGCGCAAGCCCAAGCTCAGTAAATTATTTAGTGTAAGCCAGGAAACCGGGATCGCCGATTATTTTACCGGCGACAAGGAGACAGACCAGATCATCCGGCGGACGGAAGCCAATAAGAACCTTTTCCTTATTCCTTCCGGGGCCGTTCCTCCTAACCCATCCGAACTAATCCTCAACGGCAAGCTAGAGGAGCTGCTTCAATACCTTGATGCAATCTTCGATTATATTATCATTGATTCGGCGCCCGTGAGCCCGGTAACGGATGCTTATATTATTTCAGCCTTTGTCGATGCGACTTTGTATATCGTCCGCCAGGGTATTACGCCTAAAATGAGCATAAGAAAACTGGATGAGAATACAAGGGTGCGGACGCTGAAAAATATGGTCATCGTTTTTAATGGAGTAAAGAGCGGAGGTTTAGGGTCTCGTGATTATGCATATGGGGAAGGCTATATTAAAGACACGAAGAGAGGGAGAAGGACCGAACAAAGCGTGCCGAAACAAGGATAAAAGTTTTCGCAAGTAAGGTATATATTACCAGGTTGGTCATTTATTTATAACACTCTGTGAGTGGATTGGGCGAAGCCTGTAAACTAATGATTGCTGTTTGCTATATGCGCTTACCTTTGAAGAGGATATTCCTGACACCTGCGACGTTGTCATATGAAAAGTAACAATTGGCCATATGATGTGGGTATAAACATTTTAACCAGTTAAACAGGATTCATGAGACAACAGAATTGGTATGTAGTTTACACGAAACCTCGTTGGGAAAAAAAAGTGGCCACGCAATTGAAACAGAAGAAGGTTGAGATCTATTGTCCGCTTAATAAGGTGGAACGTCAGTGGAGCGACCGCAAAAAGATCATCCTGGAACCTCTTTTCACCTCCTATGTATTCGTTCGCCTGGAAGAACCCCATCAGGTGCCTGTGCGACAAATGGACGGCGTCATTAATTTTGTATACTGGCTGAAAAAACCTGCCGTGATCCGGGATGAAGAGATCGATGTCATTAAACGTTTCATGATTGGCTATGAAAATGTGCAACTGGAAAAGTCTGCTGTTAATGTAAATGACCAAGTAAGGGTTATAAGCGGACCGCTGATGGAGCGGCAGGGTAATGTATTGGAAATAAGGCACAAAACGGTGAAGGTATCACTGCCCTCTCTGGGATATGTTTTGGTGGCTGAAGTCAAAAAATCGAATATTGAAATAGTTTCTATATTTCCAGATAATCAGTACGTAATTGACAAATCACATTTATAGTGTAGTTATTTCATGTTAAAGAGAGTATTCGCCGTACCCCTGGTTTTTTATAAATGGATTAATTCATCAATTAATTGGTTTTTTAATTTCTTAGAATTAAATCATAAGAAGGTGCATTATACCTCTTTTCCGATTATTAGAGGTCGAATACAATTACTGGGTGAAGGTGATTTTATTTTTGGTAAGGAGTTAAGCTTCAATTGCTCGACAAGATCAAACTTTGTCGGCCTCTACAAGACCTGTACAATAGCGGTTCTTAAAAACGCGAGATTAGAAATCGGAGATTACTCCGGTTTCTCCGCAATATCGATCTATTGTTCAAAAAATATAAAGATCGGAAAATATCTAAATTGCGGGGGCAATGTGAGTATATGGGATACAGATTTCCATCCGCTGGACTCCACGGATCGTAGGATTAATAATATGGATATGATCGCTTCGTCCCCTATTATAATCGGTAACGATGTGTTTATAGGGGCTAATTCCATTGTTCTGAAAGGAGTGACCATCGGCGACAGGGCAGTCATTGGCGCCGGAAGTGTGGTTACCAAAAATATACCTTGCAATGAAATCTGGGCTGGTAATCCGGCAAAATTTATCAGAACTACTTCGTGAAAACTTATACTACTATTCTTAAGACCTGGTTGGTATTTTTGCTGATAGCAATTTCCACCATACCTATCTTTAAACAGTCATTTGGATTGTATCTATTGCTTTTTAGCCTGCTCCTTACGCTCAAGGAATTACGCATCAATAAAGAAGCAATCTTATTTTTACTTGTGGGAGTAGGATTGGAACTCTATCATTATTTCTATTTCGATGACTATGACGGATTGAAAAGCAGGCAACTTATTTTTATTTTTGTCTCTTGTCTCATTTTAATGTATTACGTCAAACTTGATTTTTTAGAAATTTATATCAGGATCCTATATTATTTCTCACTTATAAGCTTTGTTTTTTTCGCTCTTTACTATGCCGACAAAAGTCTTGCCAAGAGTTTTTCCCTCTCGATACCGGAGCCATTTGTAAAAAAGGTTATGGTATATGGTTCGGAAGTCAAACAACCCAATCCGGTCTTTTATAATTTTGATACTAATTACATAGATTTCGGGCGCAATAACGGTCCTTTTTGGGAACCGACCGTATTCGCCACCATGCTTATCATTGCGCAGATTTTCAACTTACTTTCCAATAAAACGCTTTTTAACAGAAAAGGCATAGTTTTTAGCGTAGCTATTCTTACAACCCTTTCAACTACCGGTTTTTTGGCCTATTTTTTATTAATAGCGTTTTATTTCCTTTTATCGGATAAAATTAAATTATTTGCAAAGCTGGTTTTATCAATAGGAGTCTTGATTGTTGGTATTTATTCTTACACCAGCTTGCCTTTTTTGGGCGAAAAAATACAGAACGAAATTGAAAAAGCAGACTATGAAATGGATAAGTATGGGGGCGATTCAAGGTTGGCAAGCGCCATGTTAGATATCAAGGAAACGCAGGAAAAGCCCATATATTTTATACTTGGGAGAGGGAGTAGTTCTAATACCCGTGTTGCAAGCCCTGAAAGTGATGGCTTGCGGAATTGCGGCGATACCGCCTTGCTGGCCGAATGGGGGATTCTATATGCTGTTTTGTTTATTTCTCTTCTGTTTTATTCATTTTTGGAACTTACCAGATTTTTTCGAATAAGCTGGATCTTTTCCATAGTATTTACCCTGATAATTTTAATATGCTCGTTCAGCGAGGTCTATTTAGATTTGCCATTTTTTTATTCGTTACTATTTTTTGGCTTTATTGTTAAGAGATTTTATATACCTGCCTCTGAGCCTGAATCTGGTGCTGAAAGCTGGTTAGTGAACAGGTGGAGCAGGAAATAATTTTAAAGACATTTTCATAAATAAATTTATGCGAGTATTGTGGTTCACCAACACGCCGTCTTTGGCAGCGGCTCATTTCAATCTACCCTCGATCGGAGGGGGATGGATCGAATCGCTCGAAGAAAAAATAAAGGCGGTTCAAAACATTGAGCTTGGGATTGCATTTAGCCATGGTAAAGCTAATCTGGAGAAATTCTCAAAGGACAAGACTACTTATTATGCAATACCCGACAAACGTTCCAAAGTTAAAAAATTCACTTATCGGCATTTGAATTTGATCAGCAATGAAGAATTACTTGAATATTGCGTGGAAATCATAAATGACTTTAAGCCGGATATCATCAATGTATTCGGAACGGAAGGAGCATTTGGGCTGATCAGTGACAGAACCAAAATACCTGTAGTGATTCATTTACAGGGGATAATGACCATTTATGAAAAAAAATGGTTTTCATCCGGGATCAATAAGTGGAATTTATTATATCATTCCAGTATAAAAGGGATACTGAAAGGGTATAGTCTTATTCACCACTATTATTCGTTCTCAAAAGCGGCAGAAAGGGAACGTGAAATTTTCAAGAAGTGTAAATATTTTATGGGCCGTACCGATTGGGATAGGAGAATTACCGCAGTATTGGCGCCGGGTTCCAGATATTATTGTTGCGATGAGATCTTGAAAAAGGGTTTTTACCGGAACGTATGGGATAAAAAACCGCAGGAGAACAAAATATTTCTTTCTACCATTCAGCCAAATATTTATAAGGGCCTGGAAACCGTGCTGGAAACTGCCATTCTGCTTAAAGAATTGGATTTATTTAAGTTTACCTGGTTTGTCATTGGAATATCGAATGCCGACTCAATGGTTAAAGTATTTGAACAAAAGGTAGGCAGAAAATTTAAGGATTTCAATATTGTCTTCAGTGGAAGTCGGCAGTCCGGGGATTTAATCAACGCCGAACTCAATGCTGATATTTTTATTCATCCTTCCCATATTGATAACAGCCCCAATAGCGTATGTGAAGCTATGCTTCTGGGGATGCCGGTTTTAGCAACCCATACAGGCGGCACGGGTTCTTTGCTTACCGATAAGAAGGAGGGAATATTGATACAGGACGGAGATCCCTACGCAATGGCGGGGGCTGTTCTGGATCTGATCAGAGATCCATTATATGCAGCTGAATTAGGACGAAATGCGCGGGTCCGGGCGATAAAAAGACATGACGCGGATCAGATACTAAATAGCCTGATCGATATTTATTCAGGAATAATTAATTATTCGGCAAACCGTTATCTCTCAGGTTATACAAAAGCCGTAGGGATAGGTGTTTGAATAATTTATTTAAGAAGATTTACTACAAATGATAAAGTTTTCAATTCTCATTCCCATTCATAATCGCTTGCAGACAACAAAGCAAGGTCTGAAGTCTCTTTATGCTGCCCTTAACGAGTATGAGGTAAATGGAAATAGCAAATGCAAATTTGAAATAATAGTGATTGACGATGGTTCTAAGGATGGAAGTTCCGAATGGATAGCAGGGAATTATCCTGCTGTCCATTTGTTAAAAGGTGACGGGAATTTATGGTGGAGCGGAGCAATAAATAAAGGTGCAGGCTATGCTGTGGAGACTTTGAATAGCGATTACTTACTATTGTGGAACGACGATATTTTTCCTGATGCTCATTTTTTTACCAGGGCGGCAGAAATATTTTGTAACCTTCCTTTTGAAGACGCTGTTATAGGCTCGAGGATCATGCATAAAGATTCAGAAAATAAGACCTGGTCTGTTGGAGGATATTTTAACAAATTGACAGGAGACCATGGTCTTTATCGTGATCCGGAAATTGTCTCAAATGATTTTTTTGAGTGCGACTGGCAACCTGGAATGGGTACATTCGTTCCCACTTCAATTATTAAAGAACATGGCCTTTCATGGGATGAAAATAGATTTCCACAGTATCATGGCGATAGTGATTTTACATTGCGCTGCAAAGAAAAGGGTATTAAAGTAGCGACTTGTCTGACACTGGTGATTTACAACCATGCAGAGGCTTATAAGTTTGGCAAGACGAACAGTTTTAAAGATCTATGGGTGAGTTTGATTGCAAAAAGATCCAATTATAATTTTGGCATGAGATTTTCATTTTACAAAAAACATGGAATCTCTCCCTTTGTTTATTGGGGCCTGCTAAAAACCTATTTCATTTACATTGGTTCTTTTTTAAAGAATAAAATAATAAGATCTTAAACATACTGTCCTCATATACCGCTAGAATCAGAATTTTATTCAAAACAATTTTTAAATATATACTATTTTATGAACAGGCATAGTATTTCACTTCAGATAAGCGTTTCTGCCACGGACCTAAAAATTTGTAGAAACCTCCTAGAGCGGCAAATCACTTTCTGGTATGAAGAATTGGATGAGATCGTAATATCTATTGAATCCAAAAAGAGCTTTGGAAAATTTGCCCTGAATTTCGATGAAAATAAAAATGACCTTATAACCTTAATTGATCATTACAGTCAAATTTATCCAAAGGTCAGGTATCATTTTATTGATTATTCTCCAGAAAGGAATAAACTTTTAGCCGGTTTGTTTTTCAACGCAGAGTCAATTCCCGAGAAGGATTATCGCGGGTGTGCGTTTTATTCATACTTGGATGGCTTGGCGTCCTGCAAGAATAAATATGTAATGCATATGGATTCAGATATGATTATCGGCGGCAATCCTGATTCATGGCTGCAGGATGCGGTGGACCTTCTTAACTCGGAGGCTAATTACCTGATTGTCAATCCACTACCTGGACCTCCTTCCGCCGATTCTGAGTTAAAACAGACATATCTGAAAAGGCTTGGAAAAAATACGTTCCTTTTTGATAAACTGTCGACCAGGTTGTATTTAATAGATATGGGAAAGCTTATCCCTAATAAGCTTACATTAAGAAAGGCTCCCTTTTCCATTAGAAATATTAAATGGTCCATTCAAAATAATTTCAGTTGGGGATGTGACGGGATGGAGCAACATTTTTCGTTTATGATGGAGGAAAGGAAACTATTTAGAGTTGATACGTTAGGAAAAAATGATACAAATATCGCTTTCTCCCTACACCCTGTGATTAAACCTGATCAATATGTTCAGGCCATTCCAGATCTGCTTAAAAGAATTGACGCAGATGATATACCCGACTCTCAAAGAGGGTATTATAATGTATGCGATGATTTATTTGATTTCACAAAATTCAGAAAGAAAAAATTGCTAAGTTGGTAAGAATGGATCCAGTTTATTCGTGATAAGTATTTCACTGGCATTGACATATAGCTGATCAATAGTATAAACATGATAATTCGATCAAAAGCCCCTTTACGCTTGGGACTTGCCGGCGGCGGTACCGACGTGTCGCCGTATAGCGACATCTATGGCGGTCTGATATTAAACGCAACCATCAGTCTTTATGCATATTGTACAATACAAGAGACCGTGAACGGTATCATTCGCCTTAACGCACCCGATATAGCACAATCTGTTGAATATCCAACCGGAAGATCATTACCCATTGACGGTGTATTGGACATTCATAAAGGAGTATACAATAGGGTAATGAAGGATTTTAATATCAAAGATCCGCTTTCCTTCACACTAACCACCCACTCCGATTCCCCTCCCGGTAGTGGTTTGGGATCATCTTCTACCATGGTCGTAGCGATACTCAAAGCCTTCGTAGAATGGTTGGGACTACCCTTGGGAGAGTACGAGATTGCCAGGCTGGCCTACGAAATTGAGCGCGAAGACCTGAATCTCAGCGGAGGAAAACAGGACCAGTACGCTGCGGCATTCGGGGGCTTCAATTTCATGGAATTCTTTAATAACGACCGGGTGATCGTAAACCCTTTACGTGTAAAACGATGGATTGTGGATGAGCTAGAGTCAAGTATGATCCTGTACTATACCGGGGCTTCCCGTTCTTCCGCCAAGATCATCGATGAACAAAAGCAGAACACTTCCTCGGGTAATGTAGTTGCCATAGAGGCGATGCATCAGATCAAACAAAGTGCTATCGAGATGAAAGAAGCCATACTGAAAGGTGATGTCAACAACTACGCCGAGATTCTCGGCAGGGCCTGGGATAATAAAAAGAAGATGGCCAGTTCCATTTCAAACGATCGTATAGAACACATCTTCGAAATAGCCTTAAAAGCGGGGGCAAAAACCGGAAAGGTATCGGGAGCCGGCGGCGGAGGTTTTATTATGTTCGTTGTCGATCCGACAAGAAAAGTCAATATAGTGACATCCCTTAATGAATTGGGAGGAAATGCGATCAATTTTCAGTTCACTGAAGGTGGTTGTCACGGTTGGAAAATCATCTGATTATGAAGAAGAAACTACTATATCTTATACCCGGCTGGACGATCGATTCTCATATAAACCTCCTAAAAGAATATTCCGATATTTTCGATCTTACGGTTTTCCTGATACTTGAACATAAATCCGGTAGATACAAATTTAGCATAGACTGGATAAAGCAATTTGCAATAGACAATAACCTGGATATACGGATTTACAGGAAACCCCGCAGGATCCGGGATCTGAGGAACTTCTTTTTCCTTTTCAGGATGTTTTTAGACCTGAGGGCGGTAAGGTATGACCTCATTTATACCGAATCCAGCGATGAACTGTATTCTGCCGTATTGTCCATTCTTTTCCTAAGGAGAAAGAATACCATCCAGGGCATACACAATGTTGTCTTTCACCCGAATTATGCCAATTTCCTCTGGGAACTTCCGCGTATAATGATATTCCGATGGTTTAAATACTTTAGAATCTATTCTTTGGAGCAGAAAAGGATTTTTCAGGAGAAGTATAGCTATAATAAAATATATGTTTCCAGAATTCCTGAATGGAGAACGGCATCCGGAAATTCAGCGGGAAGGAGTAAGAAGGAACCTATCATATTTCTTTATGCCGGAAACATTCACCACTACAAAGGGGTGGATATTCTGATAAAATCCATCAATAAGCTGGGTGATAAGTATCGGAACTTCAAGGTCATTATTGCAGGCAGTTGCTCCAATTGGGCGGAATATGACTCTTTAATCAAAGACAGAGGACTGTTCGAATTGGATATTTCATTTGTGGAAGAAGAAAAAATGTTAAGTTATTTTGACAGCGCTGACTTTCTTGTGCTACCATATAGGCATGTCACGCAAAGTGGAATACTAACGCTCGGTTACAGTGTCAATTTGCCCGCGATTGTGAGTGATTGCCTTGGCTTCAGGGAATATGTAACGGATAAAGTTAATGGATTAATGTTCGCCAACGGCGACGTCGACTCACTTTATTCAACCATGGAGTACGCACTTCATCTCGATAGTCATGAGTACGAACGTATGGGGTCTGAGCTAAAGGCATTTACAGCAAAAGAGCTCTCTCTTGAAAGCATTGCATCGGAAAATAGGGCCTTCTTTGAAAATTTGATCAGGTTAAATGAAACCAAAGGAGTAAAGGAAACCGGGCTCCAGCAAATTTAGATTGATAACCCTCTTTTGAGAATTATCAAAAAACTTTGTGTTATGAAATCCACGATGATCCTTTTATTATTTATTTTATCCGGTGCTACATCCTATAGTCAGCAAAAATCTGTTACTTTATTCGTAGCTACAAATGGGAAAACAAGTAATTTGGGTACCCTGGCCAGCCCTTTTTTGTCACCTCAAGACGCAATCGCTGCGATAGGGAAAATCCCGGGGCCTGTAGATGCTACCGTATACATAGAAGAGGGCCATTATAATTTTAATAAAAGTTTTATCATTGCACAACCGGGGGCTGACTCGACAAGACATATCACTTTCGCAAATTATCAAAATGGGAAAGTGGTCTTTACCGGGAGCAGCCGATTGGATAATAAGACATTTCGCGTCACGAGTGACCCTGCGATACTTAACAGGCTGCCTGCTGTTGCCAGGGGTAAGGTGTATGAAACGGATTTGCATGCTAATGGAGTAACAGATTATGGAAAGGGAAATCGCCATGGATATAAGACAATCTTGCCTGCTACTTTGGAGTTTTTTTATAATGGTATCCCACTTACCGTTGCCAGGTACCCGAATGTCGGTCTACTACCGGTGGGCACAGTATTGGATCCAGGTACCAATCTACGATTAGGCGGCAAAGAGTACAAGGGCGGAAAATTTGTCTTTAGTGATGCAAGAATGAACAATTGGAAAGAAGCGGACAATGCGTGGGTAGGAGGTTTTTTTTCCTATGGTTACGCGGATGATTATTTGAAGGTGGACACCTTTGACTTTATTAATAAAGCGATTCGGTTGAAGCAGCCGGCTACCTACTCCATGTTTAGCAGCGATAATACGAGTACGGCCGAATTAAAGAATGGTCAAAAAATAAGAGGATTCTATGTGTACAATCTATTGGAAGAAATTGATATACCCGGAGAATGGTTTTTGGATGAGAAAACAAATAAATTATATCTCTGGCCCCCGGATAATTCAATAAATACAGCAGATTTAGAAGTGTCACTATTGGAAGATCCGATAGTTGTGTTATCGCACACAATTAACATAACCTTCAAAGGCATTGAATTTGCCTATTCCCGCGGGATGGGTTTTTATATTGAAAATACCAGGAATACAAAAATCGACCACTGTATATTTGATGGGTTAGGAACAGTAGCCATTTCAACAGGGGATCAGTTCAATTATAAGAGAACACAATATCAACAGTTGCAATTAAGCGATATGGAAGCTGCTTTGAAGAACACTAACCTGCAGATACTGTCTTGTTCAATATCCAATATCGGGTCGGGGGGTGTTATCCTTGACGGGGGCGACAGGAAAAATTTAATTCCGGCCAATAATATTATCGATAATTGTGAGTTTTTTAATTTTTCGAGAATCAATAAAACTTTTAGCCCGGCCATTTCACTTAACGGTGTCGGAAATCAAATAACGCACTGTTATATTCACGACGCGCTGGATCAGGCTATAATATTTTACGGCAACAATCATAGAATATCTTATAACCATATTCAAAACGTAGCCAGCTATGGTACTGACGCGACGGCAGTCGGCACCGGGGGTGATATAACCTCTACGGGAACGACGATAAGCTATAATTACTTTGAAAATATAGTCAGCAGCCTAAATACCTCTATTTGTGCGATATACCTGGATGATGGAAGCAGCGGCATGGAGATAGACGGAAATGTTTTTTACAAATCGGGTACTTCGGGGTCCTATCGCTTTGGCGCCATTCATATAAACGGGGGTAGCAACAACTACTTCAGGAATAATTATTTTATCGATTGCAACCAGGCATTTTCGAACAACCAATATCCAGATGCCCAGTGGAGAATCTATCTGACAAATCCGGTCAAGGCAAAAATATTTTCTACAGCTCTTTATCTGCACTCCGATGCATTTATAAAGGCTTATCCCTGGCTGATTCCACTGACAGATTCAAATACGATAGCAACACGTGTAAATTATATCTTTAATTCCTTGGCCTATAATGTCAACGTTTTTGCAGTAGGAAGCAGTCTTGTCAACAAAAATGTCTTTAGCACCAACCAGGATCCGGGTTTTGCTGATCTGGCCAAAGGTAATTTCACCTTAGTAAAATATCCTGCTGCTTTGTCGCAGTCGAATGATTGGAAACCAATCCCCTTTTCTGAGATTGGCTTGAAGAAATGAACAACCTCTTCATCTTTTAATATTAATGTTTAATAAGTTCTAATGAAACCAGCTCCGATTTTACTATTTACTTATAAAAGGCTCGCCCAGACCATGCAGACAATAGATTCGCTAAAGCAGAATTATTTAGCGGACGAATCGGATTTGGTTATATTCTCCGATGGCCCCAAAACAGAAAAGGAATTGTCTCAAGTGCAGGCAGTCCGTGATTATGTGAAGGCTATTTCAGGGTTCAAGAAAATAACTGTCATCGAGTCGGAAGAAAATGCGGGATTGGCCAATTCAATTATAAAAGGCGTGACAAAGCTGATCAATGAATATGGACGGGTAATAGTATTGGAAGACGACCTTTTCCTTGGTCCCAATTTTTTGACTTTTATGAATGCCGCCCTCCTTCAATATGAGAAAGACCCGCTGGCTTATTCCGTATCAGGGTTTGCTTTTGATCTTCGCCCGCAACGGGGCTATCCGTTTGATGTATTTTTTACCAGGCGGCACTGTTCATGGGGCTGGGCGATGTGGAAAGACAGATGGAATGAAATAGATTGGGAAGTAAAGGATTTTCCGGAATTTATACAATCATCCGCTAAAAAAAAGGCATTCAATCGAATCGGCACCGATCTTACGCAGATGCTAACCAGGCAGATGAACGGGAAACTCGATTCGTGGGCCATACGCTGTATGTATCATCAATTTAAAACTAAGACTTATACGGTATATCCTTTAAAGAGCAAAGTGATTAACAAGGGATTCGGAGATACGAATGCCACCCATACAAAGCGCCGGTTTAATCAGTATACGACGAACCTGGATACGGAATTAAAATATAAGTTTCGTCTTCCCGATAAGGTCTTTGAAGACAAAGTATTATTAAGGCAATTTACCGGGAAGTTTTCTATAATGACCCGTTCAAGATACTTTATTAAAAATAAAATATCACTGGTATATGGGAATTACTTAAAAATGTTTAATTGATTATAAATGATAAAGTCGCTCATTAGTATAAATATCGACACAAGGGACTTTCAGAATAAATGAAAATACCAATTAATCAGGGTTTCACTCATAATCATTAAAATTTCTTGTCATGAACAGTCGCTATATCAATTTATTCAGGTTTTTTTTTGTATGTATTGACCTATTGGCCCTCAACACAGTGCATTTTATACTTGTAGTGACAATGGATCGCATTCCTGGAGCTGCGGAATATAGGTATATGCTTCTCTTTATTGTAGCAAACATGTTTTGGCTGATTTCAGCTTACAGCACTGCGTTGTATGTCGACAATGGCAATCCCAGCTTGGAACGCTTCGCCAAACGGACTATAAAGAGCCTGGTTCTGTTCTTCGTTATTATGTTATTGTTTATTTTTATTTACCATTATCCGTTTTCACGGCTATTTATATTGCTCAGTTTTATCGGATTTGCGTCTATATTATTATTGACCAGGGCCCTATTATTCGGGGCCTCCTTTTATATGAATAAAGTGAGTAAGATCAGCAAAAGAATTGTGATTGTTGGGTATAACGAGGTTGCCAAAAAACTGGCTTATAGTTTTTCTTTGCAGAACAGGAATCTATTGATTGATGGATATTTCGAAGACAGGGAACTGGTGGATGAACTATCCTTGCTGCCTATTATAGGAAATATAAATGAATGCATTTCTTATTCGGTAAATCACCAGATCAATGAAATTTACTCAACGATCTCACCGGAAAAAAATGCTTCTATTTATGAAATGGCGCAGGCCGCCGAAAAATCCCTGATTCGCTTCAAATTTGTACCTGATTTCAAGCTTTATGTAAACCGTAATACGCATTTGGAATACCTGGATGAGTTTCCTATTCTTTCCTTACGGCCAGAGCCACTGGAAGATGCCAGTAATAGTATTAAAAAGCGCTTTTTTGATATTCTTTTCAGCTTGTTTGTAATCGTATTTATTCTTTCCTGGTTGACGCCGATACTGGCCATACTCATCAAGTTGAATTCAAGAGGGCCTGTGTTTTTTGTTCAATGGCGATCAGGAAAAAATAACAAGCAGTTCCGCTGCTTTAAATTCAGGAGCTTGTCTGTCAACGAAGATGCCCATATCAGGCAGGTAACCAGGAATGATACCCGTATTACCCCCCTGGGAAAATTCCTTCGTAAAACAAACCTGGACGAGTTGCCCCAGTTCTTTAACGTATTGCTGGGAGACATGTCGGTAGTAGGGCCAAGGCCGCACATGCTGCGGCATACGGAGAGTTTCTCAAAATTACTCGAAGAATACATGATCCGTCATTTTGTAAAACCAGGTGTTACAGGCTGGGCCCAGGTGAATGGCTTTCGAGGAGAAATCAAGCAGCAGGAACAATTGCGTAAGAGGATTGAATATGATATCTGGTACATGGAACACTGGAGTCCCTGGCTGGATATTCGTGTTGTATTTTTGACGATCTATTGCACGCTTAAAGGTGATAAAAATGCTTTTTAAAAAAGGTTTAAAAATGCCTGAAGATGATCGGATAAATGACATGTACACAATAGAAAAACACAAAAAAATTAATGCAGAACCAGATAATTTTTTTTAACACTTATTTTAAAAAGTTAACAGGCAGTCAAGGACGAACGGCTAAAGCAGGCAGACAGGTCATGTATTCATTTTTACTGAAAGGATTTAGTATTTTAACAGGGTTCATTTATGTGCCGCTATTGTTGAATTACCTTACACAGGAAAAATATGGTATTTGGCTTACGCTAACCTCTATACTGGGTTGGTTTGGTTTTTTTGATATCGGATTAGGCAATGGTTTGAGAAACAAATTAACGGAGTCCTTCGCTCTGGGGGATATGAATTTGGGTAAGAAGTATGTTAGTACTACCTATGCATTGCTCATTTGTATTTTCTCAGTGGTGCTCGTTATTTTTAATGTATGCAATGTTTTTGTTGACTGGCAAAAGGTTTTAAACACCAAGACAATCAGTAATCAGGAACTATATGTCCTGACCTCGATAGTCTTCACTTTTTTTATAATTCGATTTATTGTACAATTAATTGGAGTCATTTACCTGGCGGATCATAAACCTTCCGTTAATAATGCGTTGGGCACTGCAAGTAATCTATTATCCCTGATCATTGTTTATATTTTAACAAAGAGTGCGATCAAAGGAGACCTGGTTCTATTGGGCTCCATCATTACAATCATGCCTGTTTTGCTGTTCGTTTTTATTTCTATTTATGCCTTTAAAAATAACTATGCAAATATAAAACCATCGTTTAAGGCGATAAATTTTAAGCTTAGTAGTGGCTTAATGTCTTTGGGAGTCAAGTTTTTTTTAATGCAGGTGAGCGCCATCGTCATTTTTTCAACGTCCAGCATATTTATAGCGCAGTTTTATGGCCCTAAAGAAGTCGTTGTTTATAATATAGTATTCAAGTATTTTCAAATGCCAGTTATGATTTTTTCTATAATCTTATCCCCCTTTTGGTCTGCCGTTACCGATGCGCTCGTGAAAAATGATTACGCATGGCTTAAAAGCAGCATAAGACGGTTAAATATCATGTCGGCTTTATTTTCTTTAGGAATCATAATTATGGTTTTTATCAGCAGACCCGTTTTTAAGATTTGGGTCGGCGATAAGGTGAATCCCCCTTTTTCACTTGTCGTCTTTATGGCTATTTATTCCATTATCAATGTATTTTTAAGCCCTTTCGTGAGTTTTATAAACGGAACTGGAAAAATAAAATTGACAATGTCATTTACGTTTGTAGAAATGGTATTGTATTTCGGCTCTATTTTCTTCTTTGCGCACGTATTTAAAAATAGCAGCGGTATCGTCGTTGCAATCATAATAACAAGCTCGGTCGGGAGCATTGTACAACCTATTCAAACATATAAGATCCTAAATAAGAAAGCTACCGGAATATGGTTTAAATAATAAGTCATGATTTTAAATATCTTATTTATTCATCTTGTAAATCATTATTGTGAAAATATCTCACGCACATACCTATAATTACCTGGATATTCGCAATGCGTCCGGCGTGGGTCATTATCTTGCAAAAGCATTGAAGGATCAGAGTTGTGAAATGGAATTTCTTGCAGATTTAACCATAAAATTTAGAAGAGCTTTAAGGGTAAAAGAACTATTTTACAAAGCTTTGGGTTACCGATATCAACCGGGTAGAGAACTTTTTGTTGCAAAAGATTATGCCACGCAGATTGCCAAAGGAATAAGCTCTTCTTCAGATATAATCTTTTCGCCCGGCACAATCCCTATTGCTTATTTAGATATAAATAAACCTAAAGTGTTTTACACTGATGGAACATTCGCTGGAATGCTAGGTTTTTATGAGTCATTTACAAATTTGTGCGCTGAAACAATAAAATCCGGGTATGAGATTGACCAGGCCGCTTTAAGCACCTGTTCGCTGGCTATTTATGCCTCGGATTGGGCAGCCCAAACTGCAATAGACAATTATAAAGTCAATCCGGAAAAAGTAAAGGTCGTTCCGTTGGGCGCTAATTTCGAATGTAACAGAACATACGACGATATTAAAGAAATAATAAAAAATAGATCAAGAACAACCTGCAGGTTATTATTCATGGGAGTTGATTGGGAACGGAAAGGAGGCGACCTGGTCGTAAAAATTATGAAAAACCTCAATAGCGTAGGTCTTAAAACTGAATTGCATATTGCCGGGGTACAATCTCTTCCTTTTAAAGACTTACCCGAGAACGTCATTGATCATGGTTTTATATCTAAGTTCAGTCAGGAAGGCAGAGATAAAATTGAAAGATTGTTTGCGGAAAGTCATTTTTTAGTTTTACCGACAAAAGCAGAGTGCTTTGGTATGGTGTTTTGTGAAGCGAATTCATTTGGAGTTCCGAATATTGCCACTCAGGTAGGTGGGGTCCCGACTGCAGTTAAAGACAATATTAACGGCAAGCTCTTCCCTTTATCTGCAACAGAAACTGAATATTCGGATTACATTCTAAGGCTTTTTAATAATTATAGTGAATATGAAGAGCTTGCGATATCTTCATTTAATGAATACCAAAGCCGTTTAAACTGGAGCGTATCCGGGAAAAAAATTGTTGAATTAATAAAAAGCATATAATAAATTGTTATTTTCTATCTCTTCAATTACCTCAAACTTAGTTATCAATGAAAATATCGTATGTGACAACCTATAATGCCCTGGATGTTCATAATTGGTCTGGCTTGGGCTATCATATTGCAAAAGCTTTAAAGGATCAAAATAATGAAATAGAATATGCCGGCGATTTGACCATGAAATTCAAAAAGATTTTAAAAGTAAAAGAGCTGCTTTATAAATTTCTAGGGCACAAATATTTACGTGACAGAGAACTTTCAGTTACAAAAAGCTACGCTGTACAAGCTGCTAAAAAAATAAGTCATTCTTCCGATATTATTCTTGCGCCCGCCAGCATTCCCATTGCCTATTTGGAAACAAATAAGCCGAAAGTCTTTTATACCGATGCAACGTTTGCAGGAATCCTTGATTTTTATCCGAAATACTCAAATTTATGTGCCGAGACAATAAAATCCGGAAATGAGCTTGAACAGGCTGCTTTAAGTTCCTGTTCACTCGCTATTTATTCCTCGGATTGGGCTGCCCAATCTGCCTTAAAGAATTATGATGTAAAACCGGAAAAAGTAAAGGTAGTGCCATTTGGAGCTAATATCGAATGTAATAGAACACATGACGATATCAAAGAAATAATAAAAAATAGATCAAGAACTACCTGCAGGTTATTATTCCTGGGTGTTGATTGGGAACGAAAAGGAGGTGACCTGACCGTAAATATTATGAAAGCACTCAACAGTGCGGGCCTGAAAACTGAACTGCATATTGCAGGCATACAATCCCTTCCTTTCATGGATTTGCCGGAAAATGTTATTGATCATGGTTTTATCTCTAAATCGAGCCAGGAGGGTAGAGATAAAATTGACAAATTGATTGCTGACAGTCATTTTTTGGTTTTGCCGACAAGGGCAGAGTCTTTTGGTATAGTGTTTTGTGAAGCGAATTCATTTGGAGTTCCGAATATTGCCACTCAGGTAGGCGGGGTACCGACTGCAGTCAAAGATAATATCAACGGCAAACTTTTCCCTTTATCGGCAATGGCAACGGATTATGCGGATTATATTTTAAACCTGTTTTCTAATTATAAACAATACGAAGATCTCGCATTATCTTCCTTTAATGAATACCAAAATCGCTTAAACTGGAATGTAGCCGGGAAAAAGATCGTTGAATTAATGCAAAGCATAAAATAAAATATTTTCCTCCTCCTCTTTCAAGCTATCAACTATGTGATTTTTTAAATCTCCATTTGGAAAAACCTTCCTCTACGAAAAAAGCATTGGTAGGTGAATTGCAATAAAACCTATATCCCTTTTCGATTATATAATTTGCAATTTCTAAATCATTAATTTCCCAAGAAGATTCTTTAAAATATTCTATTACAATAACTTTTGGTTTGTATTTTTCCCAATTATTGCTTTTGAGTACTTGTAAATCCCATCCTTCAACATCAACGGTAAGAAAATCAATTACATTATCGCCGACATATTTATCAAAGACCACTGCTAAAGTTTGTGTAGTAAGTATTTTCACTCCCTTTACTGAAATATTGTACTTTGCGGCCTGTTCTTCTGAGAAACTATTAAAAAAAGACGGAGAAAATAGATAATATTTTATTGCCTCTTCTTTATCTGAAATTGGTATCTCTAAATTTATATCACGGGGTCGCGCTTTTCTGAATCCTTTCATGCTTCCGGGTAACGCGTCAATATTAATACCTCTCCAGCCTTTTCTATAAAAAAAATGTGTATTTGATTGCGTAAAGGGATTGTTTGCACCTACATCTATATAAAATCCATTTTTTTGTTTATAAAATATTGTATTTAAAATCATATCCTCCCCTGATTGTGCAAAAGTTTTTTTATATTTAGTCTTAAATCGATTGATAAATTTTGCTGACAGAAGTATGAGGCTCTTTGGTAAAAAATATTTTAATACTTTTTTTATGTGGTATATAACGGAAGGCATTTTTTACTGTAATTAAGCAGATTTAAAAGTTCCATATACTTTCGATAACTACTAAATGTATAATAGCAATATACGCCTTTTTTTAATTGGTACACTATTTCTTCGACATAATCTTGTGCACTCCTCTATTCTATTTTCAAAAAAGCTTCGGGTTTTATTTATCATTTCCAACTTCGTTAGGTTCAATTCTTCGTAGAACCCTTGCCGGATTACCGCCAACCACGCAATTATCTTCAATACTTTTAACAACTACGGCCCCTGCCCCAATTACACAATTATTACCTATAGTTATATCTCCTATAATCGTAACCCCTGACCCAATGTTGACGTTATCTAAAATAGTAGGTCGGTAATCATCGTTTTCGAATTTATTCCCTACGGTTGTTAAATGTCTTACAGTGCAATTCTTTCCTATCGATTTGGCATTTAGGATTGTACAATAGGGATGATGAAAAACAAGCCCTGTGCCGATTGCTTTACAGGAATTGATGTTTAAAGACTTGTCTGCGGGATAAAAAGGTATAAGTAATCTGTTTCTCGGACGAATTCTATAATAAAAAAGGTTACGAAAACACTTTTTATTTTTCATTAGAAAAACGAACCTGAATATTATGCTGCCCTGTTCGCCAATTTTGTGTTCTTTACAAAACCTCTCTATGTCTTCTTCAATTTCCTTTCTTTTAGGATGAAGGCACAAAATAAGAATATGCCCGGTAACTAGAAGTAAAATAAAATTAAAATAGAAAGCTATTTTGCGAAATAGTTTATCTAACAAATAGTAGAAAGTTTTTATCATTGTTGCAACGTTGAAAAGTTTTTATTCTGAGATTCTATGCTGCAAGATATTCATTTATCTTCCTTTTTCGTTACTGTAAGATATCTATTTAGCTTCCTTCAGAAGAAACTAAATTCATGAAACTATCCGATCATTTAGGACATGTAGCAGAAAATTAATAAATTAGCCTCATGGAAACAATAGCTGACCCTATCTTTCAAATTGATTCGGCGTTGGTGATCAGCGCCTATAATAATTCAAACTACCTGATAGAATTTGATGAACAAAATCACAATAACCTCTGTGCTGTTTACTTCGCCAGCCATAATATTTATTACCCGAATACCGAGAAGAATTTTATCGCTAATCTAGTAAAAAAGGATAAGTATGAGTGGTACGGGACAAGAATCGGCGGAGCCAGAAAGCACATTTTTTTGCGCGATATAAAGAAGCAGTGGTATTTGACCGGGATTAACTCCACTATCAATTCACCGTATAAATTGGAAGAATTTTTACTATCAGAAACAAAAGGCTATAAAGTCATAACTGTCGGAAGCTCTGCCGGAGGATATGCAGCGGTAGTGTATGGTCAAATGATAAATGCTGAAAGGATTTACTGCTTTAACGGGCAGCAAGAATTGTTTTCATTGCTGGATACATCAAACGAGAGGATTAACCCGCTTATATTCCGAAATTCTGATAATCCTGCATTAGGGAAGTATTATGATGCGAGAAATTTCATTACTAATCCAGGCAAAATATATTATTTCTACTCAAATAAAAGCAAGTGGGATATTTCACAATATGAACATGTTAAAGATTTAGGCATTAATATCTTATCATTTAACACAAATATCCATGGGATGCCTTTTTTGAAATGCAATACCCCTCCTTTATTGGCAATGGAAGAAAACGTCCTGAGAAAGTATGTAGGAAGGAGAAATAATCCTATTATTTTTTCATTTCGAATTGTGGGTTTTTACAAAACTATAGAAGGGCTCTATAATCAGGTAAAAGGCAAGCTAAAGGAGAAATACGAAAACTTTTTAGTTAAGATTCGGACACAATAGTATTGGAATCTAATTTGACTTTCATCCATCTAAATATTCAACTACAACTCTATGTCAAAAATCGCATTGATCACCGGAGTTACGGGCCAGGACGGCGCGTACCTCAGCGAACTGCTGCTGGAAAAGGGATACTACGTGCATGGTATCAAAAGAAGGAGTTCCTTATTCAACACTGACCGGATTGACCATCTGTACCAGGACCCGCATGAAAAGAATGTTCATTTCAAACTGCATTATGGTGACCTGACCGATAGTACCAATCTGATCCGGATCATCCAGGAAGTGCAGCCCGACGAGATCTACAATCTCGCAGCCATGAGCCATGTTCATGTGAGCTTCGAGACCCCTGAGTATACAGCCAATGCCGATGGAATCGGCACCCTCCGGATCCTGGAAGCCGTCCGGATCTTGGGGTTGACCAGGAAAACCAGGGTCTACCAGGCATCCACTTCTGAGTTGTATGGCCTTGTGCAGGCAGTACCGCAAAAGGAAACGACGCCTTTTTATCCACGGTCACCTTATGCCGTAGCCAAATTATATGCGTACTGGATCACTGTCAATTACCGGGAAGCCTATGGGATTTTTGCCGCCAACGGGATACTCTTTAACCATGAATCGCCTTTGCGGGGAGAGACCTTCGTCACCCGGAAGATCACCCGGGGAGTAGCCAAGATCGGCCTGGGGCTGCAGGATAAGCTACACCTTGGCAATTTAGACGCCAAACGCGACTGGGGGCATGCCAAGGATTATGTGGAAGCGATGTGGCGGATATTGCAACAGGATACCGCGGAGGATTTCGTGATCGCCACAGGGATTACGACGACGGTCCGTGATTTTGTGCGCATGGCGTTTGGAGAGATCGGCATCGAACTGGAGTTCAAGGGCAGCAATGAAAACGAGTATGCAGTCATTGCGGCCTGCAATAACCCTGATTTTCAATTGGAAGCCGGTAAGGTCGTTGTCGCCGTGGATGCTAATTATTTCAGGCCGACTGAAGTGGATCTGCTGTTGGGCGATGCGAGCAAAGCCAAGGAAAAATTGGGTTGGGAACCCAAATATGACCTTCCTTCCCTGGTAAGTGAGATGGTTCAGGCGGACCTGACCTTATTCGAGAAGCAAAAGATGCTGTTGGAAAGCGGGTATGCTGTAGTGAATCAGTACGAATAGGCGCTTTTTGCATGGTGCAAAAAAAGATTTTTAACTTTTTATTGACGATTAAGTAAGTTTTGCCTATCTTAGAATTCTCCTGGAAATCCAATTCCAAATCCAATCCTTCTCTGACTCCGTTTTGTTGATCGTGCGGCGATTTGCTTGAATTTTGGTTCCCTTTTGTTTTGACATCATACATATATGGTGGGGGCGCCTCTTTGCCTCGAATTCAGTGCCAACATTTTATCCTGCTGGCCTGTGTCTGATCAATACCTGTCCTTTCTTTAAAATTAGCTTTGTCAATTCCTGTGCCAAACCGACGACCTTTTGTTTAATTTATTATAACCCAAAAAAGCTGTCGCTATGTTACAGACACAAAAGCTCCCCCGCTTCAAGCATTTCAGCTTGCAAATCAGTGTAGGACCTTACCATGCCTTTGTTGACAACATTCTAGACCTGGCCGTTGCACGAGAATCAAGTTATGTTTGCGTCGCCAATGTACATATGCTCGTGGAAGCACAGCTAAGCGTAGAATACCGGAAGATGATCACAGAAGCGGATATCGTCACTCCCGACGGAATGCCGCTCACCAAATCCCTCAGACTATTAAACGGAGTTCGTCAGGAAAGGGTTGCCGGAATGGACCTTTTGCCGGATCTGCTCTCAAGGGCCCAGGAAGCGCAGCTTAAGGTCTTCTTTTATGGCGGCCAGAAGTCCATGCTGCAAAAGACAGAATTATTCATAAGGAAAAACTACCCTGAGATGCAAATCGCAGGGCTGTATTCCCCACCTTTCCGGCCATTGTCGGATGGCGAAATGGATGAGGTCGCCGATCTGATTACAGAATCGGGTGCCCATTTGGTATTCGTGGTGTTGGGCTGTCCGAAGCAGGAAAAGTGGATGTCCGAAATGAAAGGTAGGATTCCCGCCGTGATGATCGGTGTCGGCGGGGCGCTACCGGTGTTGATCGGCGACCTTAAACGGGCGCCCCGTTGGATGCAGCGTAACAGCCTGGAATGGCTATACCGGCTGGTGCAGGAGCCGAAAAGGTTATTCAAAAGATATTTGGTCACTAATACGATCTATGTATACCTCGTTATTTCTACTAAGTTGCATTTGATGCTGCTCGGCAGCCGTTTCTGGAATGATGCAGAGTAGGCCTCGGTTCGCCCCTATCGTTCCTTAAAACCATTTCTGATTGAAAATCAAATAGTTGCCCATCCAGTCCTGGGCACGAAGACCCCCTCAACGAAAGTTGAGGGGTTTTTAATTTTTGGTCTATTTGCCCAAAACTTCATTTCACATAATGGATGTCATCAGCCTGTTATAGGAGAAAAAATCGATGTATCTTAGCAAATTTTTACTATGACACCTCAACAAGCAGGTTATTATTTCCCCGCAGAATTCGCAACTCATACTGCCACCTGGCTGAGCTGGCCGCATAAGGAGGCTTCCTGGCCGGGCAAGATCCACACGATCTATCCTTTCTACAGCCGTTTCGTGCGCGAGCTGACCAGGGGGGAAGAGGTCAGGATCAATGTCAGGGATGCGGCTATGCAGGCATCGGTCATTGGGCATCTGGAGCTGGCGGGTGTGGATATGACGAAGGTGCGTTGCTTTTTCCATCCGACCAATGACGCCTGGTGCCGCGATCATGGCCCGGCTTTCCTGATCAATCCGGCTGCTGATCAGAAGAAGGTCATTGTCGACTGGAATTACAATGCCTGGGGCAATAAATATCCGCCCTTCGATCTGGATGACGTGATACCCTCTTTGATCGGCAAGGCTTTGGACTTACCGGTGTATCATCCGGGCATCATCATGGAGGGAGGCTCCGTGGATTTCAACGGAGCCGGCACGCTGATCACGTCGACCTGCTGTCTGCTGAATGCCAATCGCAATCCCCAACTGAACAGGGAGCAGATAGAAGAATACCTGAGGGATTATTATGGTGTAGACCAGATATTGTGGGTGAAGGAAGGGATTGTCGGGGACGATACGGACGGGCATATCGACGATACAGTGCGTTTTGTCAACGAGGATACCGTAGTGACGGTGATCGAAGAAGATCTTACCGATGAGAATTATCGGCTGCTGCAGGATAATCTGGCCGAGCTGAAAAAGATGCGGCTGCTGAACGGCAAGCAGTTAAACATTATCGAACTGCCGATGCCGGTGCCGGTGGTGTATGAGGGCCAACGGTTGCCTGCCAGCTACGCCAATTTCTATATTGCGAATGAATCGGTGATCGTGCCGACATACCAGTGCGATGGGGATGACAGGGCGCTGGAGATATTGCAGGGATGTTTTCCGGGACGGCAGGTGGTGGGTATCGATTCAACCGATATCATCTGGGGGCTGGGGAGTTTTCATTGCCTTAGCCAGCAGGAGCCGGCCATTTAGCCGGTTCCTGGATCCTGACCGGGCAGGCCGCCACAAAGTATGGCGGTCAGGCAGGCCTATGCATTGATCGCTGCGATCGGAACATGGCTGTGATAGGCCAGCTTTGTTGTGTTGGTCGTCTTGAAGACGTTCGACAGGAACGAATGTCGCCTGGGGAAGGTCAGGATGAGATCTATGTTGTTATCGACGACGAACTGGTTGATAGCCTCCATAAAATCGAACAGGCGGATAAAATAGAACTCGGGCTTGTAGGCCGCCAGGCTATTTTCCAACTTGACCCTTTCTGCCTTATATTCATCGGTGACCTGAACATAATGTTCGTGGTCGACGTTGACGATATGGAGGAGGGGTTTGAAGAGGTCGAGGATGGATTTGACGGTATTGATGGGAATAGTGTTCTCTATATCCTGGAAGTCCGTCAACAGCATTACATTTTTAGCTGAGGTGGACTGGGCATGGGGCGGAACGATGATGACCGGAGCGATGCCTCTTCTGACGAGGTTGAGGGTGTTGCTGCCCATGAAGACCTGTCCGAGAACGCTTGAGCCTGTAATGCCCATAAAGATCAACTGGATGTTATTGTGCCATACATATTTCTGCAGGGTATCGAGGAAATGATTGTCTTCTTCCGCCACCAGGCTGATTTTGGCGCCGGTGATGGCGGTCAGTTCTGTCCGGACGCTATCCAGGGCCAGTTCGACAATAACCTTCCTGCTGGCATCCTCTTCCGCGTCGGTAGCCAGGGGGCTGCTGTCCGAACCATATTCCAGGGCATCGAACACGTTGTACAGGATGATGTGAGCGTCAGGTACCCCATTGGCAACATGGGCGGCATAACGGGCTGCATTCTTGGACGTTTCTGAAAAGTCGATGGGAACGATGAAATTATTCATAAATGGTAGTTTGGACGGTTAAGGCGTCTAACAGGATGGTAAATATATACAATTCTTCTTTTTGTCCATGATTGCGCCCGGAGAAAAAATGGCAATATTTGTTATTAACCAGTTTTCAACAAGCGATTCCGGGCCAGGATGATTTTCGACAAAGTTCCCTATTTTAAATGTAGGTTTGTCGCCTGAGGTGAATTAAGGAAAATAAATAATATTTATAGAGTGCGATTAAAGAGTCTGGAAATAAAGGGATTCAAGAGTTTCGCTGATAAGACCCTTATCAGCTTTGATGAGGGCATTACGGGTATCATTGGTCCGAATGGCTGCGGGAAGAGCAATATTATCGACAGCATCCGTTGGGTGATCGGTGAGCAGAAGATCAGTCATCTCCGGAGTGAGAACCTGGAGAGCCTGGTATTCAACGGGAGCAAGACCCGATCGGCGTCCGGTCTGGCGGAAGTGAGCCTGACGTTTGAAAATACCAAGAATTTACTGCCGACGGAGTTTAGTACGGTCACCGTCACCCGCAAATTTTATAAGAGCGGGGAGAGCGAATACCGGCTGAATGATGTCTCCTGCCGGCTAAAGGACATCCAGAACCTGTTCATGGATACGGGGGTCAGCACGGACAGCTATGCCATCATCGAGTTAGGGATGGTGGACGATATCATTAAGGATAAAGACAATAGCCGTCGCCGGATGCTGGAACAAGCGGCGGGGGTCACTATCTATAAGACCCGGAAAAAGGAAGCGAGGCAGAAGCTGGATGCCACCGAGCAGGATCTGGCCCGGATCGAGGACCTGTTATTCGAGATCAATAACCAGTTGAAAAGCCTGGAAAATCAGGCGAAGAAAGCTGAAAAATACTTCGAGATCCGGAAAGAATACCGGGAACTGAGCATCGAACTGGCTAAAGCGGCATTGGAGGGGTTTAATCTGACTTACCGGGAGCTGAACGAACAATCGGAGACGGAGACGAACCGAAGGGTAAGGCTGGAAGCGGTGATTGCCACTGAAGAAGCTGCCGTGGAACAGGAGAAGCTGGGATTTATCGAGAAGGAACGCGCTCTGCAGTCGATGCAGCATTCCTTCAATGATCTGCTGCAGAACCTGCGTACGAAAGAAAATGAAAAGAACCTGGCCTCTCAGCGGCTGAATTTCCTGAAAGAAAAGGAAGAAAGCCTGCAGGAGTTCCTTTCCAAAGGGGAGGGGCAGCTGAACGGGCTGGAAGAGAGCATTGTTTTCACCCGGCAGCAGGTCGGGGAGGAAGAGAATAAATTGTCCGGGTTGCAGGAGCAGCTGGAATCCCTGAAGGATTCGGTGGATGAAACGCGGAGGACATTTGATGAAAAAAGGGTGGCGGTGGATGCGTTGCGCAGGGAGAATGCGCAGATCCAGCGTGACCAGTTTGAGGCGGAAAAGAAGGTGGCGGTGGCCGATACGTCGATCCAGAACCTGCAAAGGGGGATCAGGCAGCTGGAAGAGGATAGGACGGTGCGTCAGAGCCAGCTGAAGCAACTGGAGGAAGAGCGGCTCCTGAAAGAGCAGGAATTGGAGTCCAGGCAGGGGACGTTGCGGCAATTACAGGAACATCACGAGCGCGCCAAAGAAAATATTCTTCAGGCCCAGGGCCAGCTGGAGGTATTGCGGCAGCAACTGGCGGATGAAGGCCGTAAGCTGGATGCCAGGAATAATGAACATGATTTGCTGAAGAGCCTGGTCGATTCGATGGAAGGCTATCCGGAAAGCATCAAGTTCCTTCACAAGAACCCACATTGGAATCATCGGGCGCCTATCCTTTCGGATATCATTTATGTCAAGGAGGAATTCCGGGCAGCGGTGGAAAATGTGCTGGAACCTTATCTCAACTATTACGTCGTGAATGACCTGCAGGAAGGGATGCAGGCGGTTCACTTGCTGGATGACAATAAAAAAGGCAAGGCGAATTTCTTCCTGCTGGACAGGATTGCGGGACAGCAGGCGGCTGACGAACATGAGGCTGATGGAAACACCCGGGAAGGGATGATACCGGCGATGCAGGTGATCGAAGTGGATGACAATTATCGCCGACTGGCAGAGCACCTGCTGGGGAACGTCTTTATTGCGGAGAATGAGGAGGCACTGGAGAACAGTGATGGAGCCATCGTGCTGGAAAAGACCGGTAAATTCGTCAAGGGCAAGTATTCGCTGACGGGGGGTAGTGTCGGGCTGTTCGAAGGAAAGAAGATCGGCCGGCCCAAGAATATGGAGAAATTGGAGGAAGAGATCCGGCGGCAGCAGTCTGTCGTGGACCATCTGAAGTCGGCGATCAGGGAGAAGCACGATGAAGTGATCGGGTATAATGATCAGTTGAAGGAACAGGCTATCCGGCAGACGCAGGAAGACTGCAACCGGCTGACGAATTTCGTCTTCTCGCTGCAGAATAAGATCGAAAATCTTCATGCGCAGCAGGATTCCTCGCAGGGAAGACTGGAAGAGCTGCAGCTCAGCCTGGAGGAGACGATTGCCGGCATTGAAGACACGCGCAACGCATGGGCCGAACTGGTACGGATCGTGGCGGAGTTGAAAGAAAAGGGGCAGATTGCGGAAGGAGAATACCGAAGCGCGGAAGTCACGTACAACAATGCATCTGCCAGCTATAATGAATTCAACCTGCAGGTAGCCCGCCAGCACAGCCGGATCAATGCGCTGAAGCAGGAGCTGGAATTCAAGAGCAAACAGCTAACCGATCTGCGGACACAGATTGAGGTCAATGCCTCGCAGTTAAAGCAGACCAACGAGAGCATTGCTGAAAGTGAAGAGCTGCTGACCAACGCGGAAGGCGTATTGGTGGAAATGCTGCGGAAAAAAGAGGAAGAAGAGCGGCTGCTGAATGAAACCGATCAGGCCTACTATAACCTGCGCAATGCCCTGGGAGAAAAAGAGAGTGAACTACGGCATAAAGTAAAGCAAAAAGAGCAGGTGGAGCACCTGTTAAGCAGCATCAAGGACCGGCTGAACGAGCTGAAGCTTCAGCTGGCGGGGATGAAAGAGCGGCTGAACGTCGAATTCAGGATTAACCTGGATGACATCATCGATCAGCCACGGACGGGGGAGACTCCGGTAGAAGACTTGCAGGAGAAGGCGGACAGGATGAAGAAGAGGCTGGAGAACCTTGGCGAGGTCAACCCCACGGCTATCGAGGCTTTCCAGGAGATGAAGAAGCGGTACGAATTCATCCTGGAGCAGAAAAATGATCTGGTCAGCGCCAAGGACAGCCTGTTGCAAACGATACAGGAGGTGGAGACGACGGCCAACCAGCAATTCCTGGATACCTTTAACCGGGTTCGGGAGAATTTTCAGCGGGTGTTCAAATCCCTGTTTACTGAAGAGGACACGGCGGATATGGTGTTGGAGAACCCGGAGAATCTTGCCGAGACGGGCATCGATATCGTGGCCAAGCCCAAGGGCAAAAGGCCTTCTTCCATCAGCCAGTTGAGCGGAGGAGAGAAGACGCTGACGGCGACAGCACTGTTGTTTTCCATTTATCTGATCAAGCCGGCCCCTTTTTGTATCCTGGATGAAGTCGATGCTCCGCTGGATGATGCGAATGTCGGAAAGTTCACCAATATGATCCGGCAGTTCAGTGAGAATTCGCAGTTCATTATCGTCACCCACAATAAAATGACGATGAGCACGGTGGATGTGATCTATGGGGTGACGATGCAGGAGCCGGGCGTGAGTAAGCTGGTGCCGGTGGATTTCAGGGGGTTGAATTAGGTTTATACTTTGATAAAGATGCGTTTTTTATAGAGCCACCAGGCTGGGATGAAGTTGATGACGAGAAAGATAAGCACATAGAGAAGGCTGGCCAGTTCTGCACTGATGCCGGCGTGCGTGAGGGCGAGCATGAAGCGGTCGTTGAGGGCTATGCCGCCCGGTTTCCATTCATCATAGAATATCAGCGCCCACACATCAGCAAAGAAATAAATGAAAATGGCGTTAGCGCCGAAGATGATCCCCGGGCGGGCGCCGCGCGTATATCCTTTGATGTCTACCAGATAATAGAAAGCGCCGAAGAGGATGGCGGCGAATCCGGACGTGACGAGCACGAAGGAACTGGTCCAGAGGTTTTCGTTGACCGGGAAGGCCAGTCCCCAGAAATAGCCTGCTATGGCGGAGAAGGCGCCTGCGGTCATGAGGCCATTCGCTTTTTCATTGGGTGAGCGATCACTGAGCATCCATGTTCCTGCCAGCATGCCGGTGAGACCGGATACCACGGAGGTTATCGTCGTGAGGATGCTTTCCGGATCCCAGGTTACCCGCCACATCCGTCCGGGCAGGTATTGATTGTCAAACCATGCCACGATATTCACACCCGGCTCCAGCATGACCTTGCCTACGCCCGGCGTCGGGATCAGGGTCAGGATCAGCCAATAGCCCACCAGCAGGATAGCGGCCAGCCAGGCCTGTTGCCGCCAGGTGGTGTTCAGGTAAATGATAGAACAGATCAGGAAGACGAAAGCGATCCGCTGCAGGGTACCCGTCCAGCGGATGCTGTGGAAGTCGAAATGGGGCATAAGATTCAGGAACATGCCTACGGCGTAGATCTTCAGTGCGCGCCACACGATCTTCCTGTACAAGGCCGATCGGGGAATGTCTTCTTTCAATCGCCGGGAATAGGCCAGGGAGATGGATACGCCTACGATGAACAGGAAGAAGGGGGCTACCTGGTCCGTGAAGGAAAGTCCATTCCAGATCGTATGCCGAAGGGTGAAAAAGACATGGTCTTCGCTGCCGGGGTAGTTGACGACGATCATCGCGGCGATGGTGAAGCCGCGCAGGGCGTCCAGGGAAATAAGGCGGTGAGGCTGATTGGTCATAAGTAATACTAGAGAGTAAAAAATGCCGTTCATACTCAAAAACGGCGGGCATAATTCAGGTGATATTCTGCCAGCGCTCCGATAGGTGCTTTCAGGATGATGCCTGTCCGCATTCCGTAAGATGCAGCCACTTCCGAGAGGACATCCCGCCAGGCGTGGCCGATAGACCCGACGCAATTGAACGTATAGCATGCGTAGTCATCGTAATGACAGACGAGATGGTCGAAAAAATCCCGGAAGGCTGCGCGAACGGTTTCCCGGGCATAGTCACCGCCATTCACGCTGTCGCGGAGGAAGCTGGCGAAGCCGGCGCAGAAGCGGTTGGGCAGTACTTCCGAGTAGACCTTGTCCATGATTTCTACCCGGGTGTGGCCGTATCTGGCGAAAAATTCATGCTGTACGGCTATTGGCATATAGCCGCGGATATAATCGCCGAGCAGCTTCCTGCCGAGATAGAAGCCGCTGCCTTCATCGCCGAGGAGAAATCCCAGGGAATCGATATTCGAAACGATCTTTTGTCCATCATACAGGCAGCTGTTGGCGCCGGTGCCCAGGATGGCGACGAAGCCTGGCGTATCGCCCAGTGTAGCCCGGGCGGAAGCCAGCAGATCGAGATGGACGCTGACAGCGGCTTTTTCGAAGATCCGGGCCAGGGCATTGCTGACGATGGCTGTCTTATCGTCGAAGCAACCGGCGCCATAGAAAAAGATCTCGCTGACAGCGGTGCGGTCCAGTTTTTCAGGCAGCTGCCTTTCCAGTGAAAGCGCGATGTCCTGTGAGGTCGCGAAATAGGGGTTATAGCCTTCCGTGTCGAAATACAGAGAGGGGGTGTCATGGTTCAGTAAGCACCAGTTTGTTTTTGTAGAACCGCTATCGGCGACCAGGATCATGGCGAACGTTTGATTATTGTGAAGAAAGCCTGTTGTGGTGAAGAACGTGTTATGATGAAGAAAGTCCGGTTTTGTGACCGGATATGGCATAATATCCCACGAAGCAGTAACAAGGTACGACCAGCCAATAGGCATGCTGTGGGGTTGACATGTCGGCGAGCCAGCCATATAGCAGGGGGAGAATAGCTCCTCCGCCGATGGCGACGATCAGCAGGGAAGATCCCAATGCGGTAAACCGGCCGAGACCGTTGATCGCCAGCGGCCAGATGGAAGGCCACATGAGGGAGTTGGCCAGGCCCAGCAGGGCGATGAAGGCTACTGAGACCAGGCCTGTCGTGGACAGCGCAGCGAACACGAGGAGGAGGCCCAATCCTGCAGAGATCTTCAGGGCGGCAGGCTGGGAGAGGTATTTAGGGATGAGGATAATGCCGACCAGGTATCCGATCAGCATGCTGCCCAGCGTGCAGCTGGTGAAAAAGCGGGCTGCCGACAGGCGTATACCCTGGGATGAGCCATAGTTGATGATGGTATCGCCGGCTATGACCTCTACACCTACATACAGGAAGAGGGTCAATACACCTAGCAGGAGGTGAGGGTATTGGAATATGCTGGCCCTGGAGGCGGAGGCTTGCGTTCCGTTCTGTTCCGTTTCATCCATATGGATCTCCGGCAGGCTTGAGGTAAATACCCATGCAGCGAGGAGGAACAAGACTATGGCGATGATGCCATAGGGAAGGATGACCCGGTGGGCCAGCCGGTCCAGCACGGCGATCTTGTCCGGCGAGGAAAGATGGGCCAGGCTTTCCCTGATTGCATCTGCATCTTTGAGCGTCACCGAGCCGATGATGAGGGGAGCGATGATGCCGGCGATGCCATTGCAGATACCCATGATGCTGATCCTGCGGGCAGCGCTTTCCATTGGCCCCAGGATAGTTATATAGGGATTGGCGGCGGTCTGCAGGATCGCAAGGCCCGTGCCCTGGACAAAGAGTCCCGCCAGAAAGACCTGGTAGGAACGGGAAAGGGCTGCGGGGATGAACAGTGTAGAGCCTCCGGCCATGATCAGGAGGCCCAGCGCCATCCCTTTCTTATATCCTGTCTTCTGCAGCAGCCTGCCGGCGGGCACGGCCATCACGGCATAGGAAATGTAAAAGGAGAAGGCGACGAGATAGGAAGAGAGATTGTTGAGCTGACAAGCGATCTTCAGGTAGGGGATCAGCACTGAGCCCAGCCAGGTGATGAAGCCGAATACGAAGAACAGGGCGCCGATGATAGTGATGGGCCGATTCAGACGTTTCATAAGACGGAATGCTTGAGGTGGTCTATGGCTTTTTTCACGCTTCCCTGTTCCAGCAATAGCCTCCTGGCTGTTGCATAATCGGTGAGGTCTGCCTTTTCCATGAGCATCCTTACGGCGCGGTCCGTGATCTTATCGTTGATCAGCAGTACATTGACCATTTGGTTGTCTTCTACTCTACCAAGCTGTATCATGGCGGTGGTGCTGATCATGTCGAAGAGCATCTTCTGGGCGGTTCCGCATTTCATCCGGGTGCTTCCTGTGATGAATTCGGGGCCGGTGATGACTTCCACAGGATAGTCCGCCGCGGCTGCGATGGGTGAGCCGGGATTGCTGACGATGCAGCCGGTAGGAATTCCGTGTTGGCGGCACATGGTGAGCGCGCCCAATACGAAGGGTGTAGTACCCGACGCGGATATGCCAATGACGATATCTGCGGGGGAGATGTATTCATCCCGGAGCGTCTCCCAGCCTGCCAGTGGCTCGTCCTCCATTTCTTCCCTGGCCTCCGCGAGGCGGGCAATTCCTCCCGCCAGGATCGTGTTGACCTTTCCTTTCTCTATACCGTAAGTGGTGGGCAGTTCGATGACGTCCAGGACGGACAGGCGGCCGCCGCTACCGGCTCCGACATAGAACATCCGGCCTCCCCGGCGGAGGGTATCCACGATGGCGTGGATGAGCCTGTTGACGGCCGGCAGGGCTTTTTGGATTGCCGGGGAGACGGTAGCGTCTTCGGCGTTTATTAATGAAGTGAGTTCTTCGATCGTCTTTTTTTCCAAATCCCGGTGGGGGGAAACCTGTTCTGTGATAGTGGTCATCGAATGTTATGTTTTCGTGTTTTTTCGTGTTTGAAAATCTAAAATATGCAATTTCATGCAAAAAAAATCCTATTTTTATTTTAAGGACAATCGATATCATGTTAAGAAAAGAACGTTTGCAGCTTATATTGAAGGAGATAAACGTGCATAATAAAGTTCTTTCCGCGGAACTCAGCGAGAAGCTTTCCATGTCGGAGGATACGATCCGCAGGGATCTGCATGAGCTGGCGGAGGAAGGGGAGATCGTGAAGGTGCATGGCGGGGCGATGAGCAAAACCTTTCATTATCCTTTCGACGGGAAGAGTAAGGTATATGCACTGGCCGCCAAGCAAAAGATCGCCGAGAAGGCGATAGGGCTTTTGAAGAGTGACATGTCCATCCTGATAGAGGGGGGTACTACGATCATGGAGGTCGTTAAAAAGATACCGCCGAAGTTGCGGGCGATTTTTTTTACGTTGAGTCCGCAGACTGCGATAGCTCTTTCCGCACATGAGAACATCGAGGTCATGTGCATCGGCGGGAGGCTGGCTAAAAATGGCAACATGTTTACGGGCGCCTCGGTCATCAATGAACTGGCGGGTATCAGGTTCGATCTGTGTATCATCGGCGCCAATGGTCTTTCTCCGAAGGAAGGGTTGACAGATTCGGAATGGGAGGTGGTGCAGGTGATCAAGGCGATGATACGTTCGGCCAAGCGGACGGCTGTCGTGACCATTGCGGAGAAATTGAATACTGTGAAGAAAATAAAAATATGTGACCTTGATTCCATTCATTACCTTATTACTGAGCTGCCACCCGGGAGTCCTTCCTTATCAGCTTACAAGGGGCGGCAGCTGGTCAGAATGTAATGCATAATGTTGCTTGTCGTATGATGCTGAAGTAGCTGGTCTGCGTATGACGGATGGATTAAGTTTCCGTTAACATACGGCTGACAGAAATATACCAAAACTGCTTTTGTTAAATTGCATCACCGATGGTAAAGGCTAAAATCCCATGTGTTGACGCTGACTGCTGGGGACGGCTGAAGAAAGGCGATCCCGGTTCGCTCGGCGAGTTATACGACGCTTACGTCGATAAATTATTCCTTGTGGCATTGGGTTTTACCGACCAGCGGGAATTGGCCAGGGATGCGCTGCAAGAGGTATTCATCGAGCTATGGAATTACCGGGCATCCATTGGTGACATACAGTATCCCCTGGCTTATCTTACGAAGGTCTTACGGAGTATCCTGATGAAAAAGCTGAAGAGGGAATATCCGAAGCGGCATTTCCCCGTGGAAGAAGCATGGCTTTCCCTGGAAGGAAACCGGGAGGACAGCATCATCTCTGCCGATGCGCAGAGTGAAATGGCTGTACGGCTAAACCAGGCCATATGCCGATTGACCACCCGTCAGAAGCTAATTCTTCAGCTTCATTATTATGAGGGGCTCAGCTATGAGCAGATTGCCGACAAGCTGAGTATGAACTACCAGTCCGTTAACAACCTGGCGTTTCGGACGATCCGGCATCTTCGCAATCTCATGCTTGTCCTTTTTTAAATGTAAGTGAACAGGAAATAAAATCTCTTTTTCCTGAGTATCGGTTTTCCCCTTTAGTCTCTAATAAGAAGCATGATGCCTTTTTTCGAATTTTATAAGGATTTTACCCCTGGGCAATTTGCCGGCGACGATTATTTCCGGCAGTGGGTCTTGCGACCGGACGAGACGCTGGAAAGTTTTTGGTCGGCCTACCTGGAGGTCTATCCGGGGAAGGCGGGGACATTGGTCTGCGCGAGGCAATTGGTTGAGGCGAAGACTTACCATAAATATGGTATCCGGCCTTTGAGTATGAAAGAGAAGGCGTTGTTGAAAGCGGACATATTCAATCGGCTGGGGCTGCCTGAATCTGTCGGGGAGAGACCTGTTGCCGGGGAGAGGCGGCTTCCGATGAGGTGGATGGCGGCAGCGGTGCTGGTCCTGTTGGCTGCGGCGGTGTGGCTGCTGAAGGGGGCGCCTATAGGGAGAGGGGGTAAGACGGCCTTGCTGGCCGAGCGGACCGGCGCCAATGAAATGAAAACGATCTTATTGCCGGACAGTTCGGTCGTCGTGCTCAATGCCAATTCGTCGCTTGAATACAGCGCCGATCTGATGGTAGCGGGCAACCGGGAAGTACGGCTGGAAGGGAATGGGTTTTTCAGCGTGAAAAAAGATGCAGGTTTCCGAAAGTTCGTCGTGCATGCCCGCACATTGTCGGTGACCGTATTGGGGACAGAGCTGAATGTGGATGCACGTTCCACGGCCGCGGAGGTGGCGCTTGTCAGCGGCAGGGTGAAGGTGGCGATCGACGGGGATGGGAATCCGCCCGTGTATCTGCTGCCAGGGAATAAGGTGATACTGGATACGCTGAAGAAGACCCTGATCCCGGCCGTCGTCAATACCCTGCTGTATTCAGCCTGGACAGATGGAAAATGGAATTTTCGTCATACTTCGCTGGAGGAGATTGGCGGTTTGATAGGGGAATATTACGGAACCGAGGTAACATTCAAAAATAAAAGAAGCAAACGATTGTGCATCAATGCCGTTATTGCTGTCGGGTCTTTACAAAAGCTGATACCTGTGCTTGAACAGACGCTTCATATACAAATGACTTTATCGGAAAACCGGCTGATCATTGAATAACTAACTGCTAATTAATCCAAGATGAGTAAGAAAAATTTTCTTCCAACGGCCTTGAGAAGGCCGGTAGGGCTCTTATGTCTTGTACTTTGTACATCGGGCATGGCAGTCGCGCAGGACCTGGCTAAAAATTTTCCGTCGGGACCAAGGGCTTTGACTGCCATAGCTGCGGGCGCCGATCAGCAAGCCCTTCCGCTGGAGACCTTTATGCGGCAAATGCAGCAAGAATATGGTATCTATTTCAGTTACCAGGCGGATTCCCTCCAGGCGACGATCGTGGTATTCGCCAGCCCGAACAAAAAGAAGGAGCCCGATCCGGAGCGGTTCCTCAGCGCGGTGCTGACGCCTGTGGGCCTGGCTTTTGAAAAGGTGAACAACGTATACGTGATCAGCACTTTGTCTGTCGCCAAAAAGGCCCAGAAAAAAAAAGAGCCCGAGCCAGCGAATGTAGTAATCAGGGGTAAGGTATCGGATGCCAACGGGCCCATGTCCGGTGTTACCGTCCACGAAAAAGGGCAAGTGAAAGCCACTACCACGGATGCGGATGGCAATTTTCAGCTGAGCGTGTCGGGGCCAAACGCCGTCCTGGTTTTCAGTTATGTTGGCTATAAGACAGCGGAAGTTCCGCTCAATGGCAAAACCTTCATCACACTCACCCTGGAGGCTGGCAATACCCAGGAGATGTCCGGTGTTGTCGTGACGGCGCTGGGTATCACGCGGGATAAGCGGTCGTTGGGTTATGATGTAGGTCAGATCAGCGGAGAGGATATGAACAAGGTTCCGCAAGACAATTTGCTGACTTCGATGTCGGGAAAGGTTTCCGGTGTGGCGGTGACGACTACAAGCTCGTCGCCCACGGCATCCGTGAGCGTAGTGATCCGCGGCATCCGGTCGCTGAATAACGATAACCAGCCGCTATTCGTCGTGGATGGCGTCCCCATGCAAAACTCGATGAATAATATCGGCGTCAACAACGGTTCGGGGAACGATGTGGATTACGGCAATGTCATTTCGGACATCGATCCCAATGATATAGAGAGCATCTCGATCCTCAAGGGTCCCAGCGCCGCGGCGCTGTATGGTTCGCGGGCAGGCAACGGGGTGGTGCTGATCACCACCAAGTCGGGCAAAAAGTCGAAAGGGCTTGGCATTACTTTCAGCACGACCAATGAAGCGGCGGTGCCTTATCATTATTTCCCGAACAACGAGGCATATTCCATGGGCACGATCCCTATACTGTCCCGAATGGTTATAACAGCTGGCAGGGTACGATCGTGGACGTCCCCAGCTGGGACGGATATTATTTCGGAACGCCGCTGAATCAAGGGATCAAGGCCATCCAGTGGAACAGCCCGTTGCAGGCTGACGGGTCGTATGAGGCCTTGCCGCTGGTCTCCCATAACAACATGAAAGGGCTCGTCCATACGGGGTTCACCAACACCAATAGCCTCTCCGTGGAAAATTCCACGGACAGGGACAATTACCGCTTTTCTTTTTCCAATATGACGGCCAGTGATATCATTCCTACGAGTGGTCTGACCAGGTATAGCGTGGCCCTGAATGTGGATCATAAGATCAGCTCCGTGGTCAGGTTGTCGTCCTCCATTAATTATACGCGTTCGAGCACGCCTAATATCGCCGCGGGCAATTCGGATGGCGCGCTTTCGGATGCGGTACAATTGCCGGCAAGTATCGATATCAGGCAGATCGGGAACTACTGGCTGACGCCGGGCATCCAGCAGATGAAGCCATTGCCGCCGGTAGGGGTGGATCAGGATCCGACCCCGCAGAGTCCCATAGGCAATAATGTCAATGATAACCCATGGTTCGTGTTGCATCAGACGAAGAACAGTTATTTGCGCAATCATTTATTCGGGAATCTGAAAGCGATTATGAATTTCAGTCCGCACTGGAGTGCCTTTGCGCGTTATTCGCAGGATCTGTACTATGAGAACCGCGAGACGGATATCTCCAAAAGCCTGGACGCGGAGCTGAACGGCTATTTCGGGCTGACCAATCTCTATAATACCGAAAGCAATACGGATTTCCTGGTCACGTATAAGAACAGTTTTCAGAAGAAATTCGACATCAGCGCATCGGTGGGCGGGAATCTTCAATACGACTATAATTCCACTAACCAGGTGTATTCAGCACCGGGAACGGGCATTATCGCTCCTGAGCTGTTTAACGTGTCCAATATCGCCCAGGCCAATATCCGGTATGCGTCCGGTCACTATGAAAAGGCGATCTACAGTGTATACGGTACTGTTTCGCTGGGTTATGCGGACATGGCCTACCTGGACCTGACCGGAAGGAACGACTGGTCAAGCACGCTGCCTCCCGGTAGCAATTCGTATTTCTATCCCTCCGCCTCCCTAAGCCTGCTGCTCCATAAAATGTTCAATTTCGGCCCGAGTGTCAGCCTTGTCAAAGTGCGCGGGGGTTGGGCCAGCGTGGGTAAGGATACTGATCCTTATAATCTGTACGGCATTGTGGGTATCGGCAGTTTCGGCGGCACGACGACCGAATCTTTGTCCGCATCCCTGCTGAACCCCAACCTGAAGCCTGAGAAGGCCATCTCCGCCGAAGGCGGCATCGACCTGGCCTTCTTCAAGAGCCGGCTGCGTTTCAGCGGGACGGTTTATCAGTCGGATAACAAGAACCAGATACTGGGCATCAGTACGCCAGCTTCAGCCGGTTATACCAGCAGGCAGATCAATGCCGGCCTTGTGCGCAGCCAGGGCATCGAGCTGCAGCTGGGCGGTACCATCATCTCCAATAAGGACTGGACATGGGACATGAGCATCAACTATACCAAGAACAATTCCTATATCATCTCCCTGACTTCCGGCGTACCTTACTTTTCCTTCTGGCAGGACGGACCTTCCGGTGCATGGACTTATGCCAAGGGGCAGCCGATACCCAACCAGATGGATTCCAAGGGCAACCAGGTCTACAGCGATGGAAAGATCGGCCAGCTCTGGGATAACATTATAGCTACCGTCACCGATAAGACCTCTCCTTATTACGGTTATCCGCTGCTGAATTCCGGCGGTATCCTTCAAAAGTTAAACGGGGGAGATTTCCAGGATAAGCAGGTTATCGGAAACTTCAATCCCAAGCTGATGATGGGCATGCAGACTTCTGTGACCTATAAGTTTATTACCCTCAGCGCCAGCGTAGACATGCGGCTGGGTGGCATCTTCTTCTCCAAGACCTATCGTTACCAGGGGTCGAATGCCAACCTCAGGTCCCAGGAAAATGCAGGTATCCCCATTCCTGCCGCCTATGCCAACAATATCCCGGCTTATCTTGAATCAAACCCGGCCAAATTTATCGAGTTACAAGGCCGTCAGCAGTATCATATCGTGGGCGGTCCCACGCAGGCCAAGGGCGGGTTGTTAAATAATCCCAGCGGGCCCAACAGCACGGCGGTCCCGGGCTATCCGATCTACGATGCGGCCTTCTACCCGGGTGTAATTGCCAATGGGAGCGGGGGCTATATAGAGAACCTCGGTAACCCGGCCACCACCATTTACGATGATTATGAGGATGCGACCACTAACGGTCCGTGGAGCTTCGGGCGGATGGATATGTTCGATGCGTCCTTTATCAAACTAAGGGAGTTGACGATGATGTTCGCATTGCCGGCGCAGGTGGCCAGGGCCCTGAAAGTACAGGGGGTCTCCCTGGGTGTCTATACCAGGAACGTGCTGCTGTGGACCAAGGCCAAGATAGGGGTCGATCCCGAGCTGGCGTTCAACTACACGCCGACGCCGCAGGCGAACGGCTCGCAGTTCAAGCAGGGTGAGGAGTACTACAATATCTCTCCATGGACAATCCCTTTAGGTGTAAAATTGAATGTTCGGTTCTAGGTCCGGATCCGGTAAAAATTAAAAAACAACAACATGAAAAGCGCAACAAGGAAAATTACGATCTGCGTTTTCTCAGCCATACTCCTGGGGACGGGGGCCTGTAAGAAATTCTCTGTCCTCAATACCAATCCCAATAGTATAACGCCGTCTGCTTCATCTCCGGATTACCTGATGGCGGGGGTGCTGACGACGACGGCAAAATGGTATGGCAACCTGGGCTCGGGGACTATTTCGGGCGCCATGCAGCAGACCTACCAGGATGCCTTTGGGAGCACGTTCAGCGATTACGAATGGGATCCGGGCGACTTCGACTGGACAGGCAACTATAGCACGCTGGTGAACAACAAGCTAATGCTGGAAGAAGCGCAGAGCAATAAGTGGAATTTTCATCAGGGGGTTGCGCTGGTGATGCGGGCCTTCAATTTCGGCAATATCGCCGATTACTGGGGCGATGCGCCCGACTCCATGGCGCTGAGCGGCGACCAGGGCGGGAGCTACGATTTCCCCGTTTTCGATTCCCAGGAAAGCATCTATCAAAGGGTCATTGCGGACCTTCAGGCTTCGATACCTTATTTCAGCGGCACGATGGCGGACCACCCCGAGATCACGCCCACCACCCAATCCTCGGATGTCTTTTATGCCGGCGATCCTGTCCAATGGAAAAAATTCGCCTATACGCTTTTGCTGCGCTACTATCTGCGTCTTTCCTCCAAATTGAATGAACAGGCGAACGTGGAAGCGATCGCGGACAGCGTGTTCCAGAGCACCGCCGATGATTGCCTGATGCCGTTCCCGGGCGTGGACCAGAACTCTTCTTACCAGTTCTGCTCGATATACAACGGGGCCACGGGATTCAACCGGAACAAGATGTGCGGAACGATGACCATGACTCTCAATGCCCTGCAGGATCCCCGGATCGTGATCATGGCCCAGCCCGTGGTCACTCCTTCGCAGGTCAATGCCTCTGCCTTTGCCCTGGGCGACGATACTACGCTTGTACTCCTTTCCAATAATGTCAGGTATATCAATCCCGCCGCCGCAGCCGCCGATAATTACAAACAATTCAATCTGGCCACCTATACGCAGGACAGGCCCTGGGGCGCCGCGACTTCGGCCACCAAGAACCTGTACGATACCTCGTCGGTTTATGTGGGCATCCCCATCAGCTATTCAGGCTATCCGGACTTCCAGTATAACCTCAATCTTTCGGGTCAGCAGTCGACCTCCCTCAACAATTATGTTTCTTACCTGCGGGAGGACATCTATGACAACCCCAGCGGCCCTCTGCTGGCGGAAAGAATGGCCTCGTACAGCGAAGTCTGCTTCGACCTGGCTGAAGCGGCGCTGAAAGGCTGGAATGTAGGACAATCGGCTGCCACCTGGTATTATGCCGGCATCCAGGCATCCTTCAATACCTGGACGGTATTCAGCAACTACCAGTCGGACGTGAACAACTACTACGGCTGCGTGAAAAGCTACGGCAGCTATATCGCTCAGCCTGCCGTCGCCTTTAACGGTACGCTGCAGCAGATCATTCAGCAGAAGTGGATTGCGGCCTGGCAGGCCTGTAACGAGGCATTCATGGACTGGAGAAGGACGGGCTACCCCGCTCTTCCCATAGGGTGGGCCTCTTATCGCGGAGCGATCCCAGTTAGATTCGGCTATAACAACTCGGAACTGGAGGATAACTCAGCCAACGCGCAGGTGGCCATCAATAACCTGCAGCCGTCCGCGTATATAGGGCCTGATGGCAATAATAGTTCCTGGTCCAAATTCTGGTTGTTGGAGGGCACAAATGAACCCTGGTAAAAGAATTTTCAACATGCGGCGTTTCGTTTTGGTTTATATGCTGTTGGTTTTGCACGGCAGCCTGACCGTCCTGTCTGCGGGTGCGCAGCAAGGTGTCCATGTTCTCATGCCGGCGCCTCTGCAACTGGCAGCAGGCGGTCAGCGCCTGCCAATCAATGGGCGGTTTACGATTTCGGTGACGGGACATCCCGATCCGAGGCTGTATGCGGAAGCCAGCCGGTTTGTCCGGCGGTTGAGCGAGCGGACGGGTATATTCATGGACAGGATAGGATATGTCCGGCCGGCGGATAGCACAGACGGGGCAACGCTGCTCATCCGTGTACGGCGGCCAGGGAAGCTGGAGTTACAAGAAGATGAGAGTTACAGGCTGGAGATCGACGCGATGCATGTGCACCTGGAAGCTGAGACGGATCTCGGCGCCATCCACGGGCTGGAGACGCTGTTTCAGCTGGTCAGCGCCGATACGGGCGGTTATTATTTTCCGGGGGTGTCGATCACGGACCGGCCCCGGTTTGCCTGGCGAGGGTTGTTACTGGATGTGGCCCTGCACTTTCAGCCGGTAGAGGAGATCAAGCGGACGCTGGACGGCATGGCTGCGGTCAAGATGAATGTGTTGCATCTGCATTGCTGCAATGACCAGGGATTCCGCGTCGAATCGAAGGTGTTCCCCCGGCTGCAGCAGGTGGCTTCCGACGGCCAATTTTATACGCAGGAAGAGATATGGGAGATCGTCCGTTATGCCGCTCAGCGTGGGATAAGAGTGGTCCCGGAGTTTGTCGTGCCTGCGCATACGACGGCTATCCTGACTGCCTATCCGGGGCTGGCGAGCGTGAAACGGGCGTATACCCTGCAGCGGTATTTCGGGGTCTTCGATCCCGTGCTGGACCCTACCAATGATAGTGTATATCTATTTCTTGACAAACTTTTTACGGAGATGGCGGCGTTATTCCCGGATGCCTATTTTCACATCGGCGGTGACGAGAATACCGGGAAGGACTGGCAGCGTACGCCGCATATCAGGGCTTTCATGCGGTCGCATGGCATGAAGGAATATATGGACCTGCAAACGTATTTCAACCGCCGGGTGGAGCCTATTCTCCGCAGGAACGGGAAGAATATGATGGGGTGGGACGAGATCCTGCAGCACGGTGTTCCAAAAGATATCGTGATCCAGTCCTGGCGTGGTAATGCTGCTTTTTATGAATCTGTGAAGAAGGGATACAGGGCCATTCTTTCGTACGGGTACTATATCGATCTTATCCAGCCCGCTTCATACCATTATGGTAACGATCCGATACCGGATAGTGTGACGTTAACCGCGGAAGAGAGCGGGCGGATATTGGGGGGTGAGGCTACTATGTGGGGGGAGCTTATTACGCCGGAGACGGTGGATTCGCGGATATGGCCGCGTACGGCGGCTATTGCCGAGCGACTATGGTCGCCCGGGACGGTGCGGGATACCGACGATATGTACCGGCGGCTGGATGTGGTCAACCTGGAGCTGGAGGGGTTGGGGCTGCGGCAGGAGACGAACAGGGCTGCGATGATGAGGCGGCTGGCGAACGGATGGGATACGAAGGCGCTGGAGACATTGGTCGATGTGCTGGAGCCGTTGAAGATCTATGACCGAAACCAGGGGGATACAATGTATACGGTTTTTTCTCCGCTGACGAAACTGGCGGATGTCGCTATTCCGGATCAGCGGCTGCCCCGGCTTTTCAACCGATGGGTGGATGAGTTCCTGGGGGGTGATGCCGGTCCGGCGCCCGAAAATAAGATCGCCGCTGAAAATAAGATCACTGCGCAACTGGAAATATGGAAAGAGAATGACGTTGCGTTCCGGCTACTGCTCGCCCGGTCCCCTGTCCTGGAAGAGGCGGCGCCGTTGTCGAAAAGCCTGTCGGAGCTGGCTGCTGCGGGATTGGAAGCGATGCATGATATCCATGAAAAGCAGGCGGCCGGCAATGACTGGCTGCGGCGACAGTTGGAGGTGGTGCAGCAGGCCGCGCAGCAGAGCGGGCGATGTGAGTTGCAGGTGGTAACGGCTATTCGCCGGCTGATCGACAGGGCGGCGGCGGCCGGCGGCGGGCAGGCTGTCTACGGGGACAGCGTCTACCGGCAGGACTATAGCATTAAATACGAGAGACTGCGGGTAGAGGATCCCGCCAGTCTCAGGTTGAGCAAAGTGGTCTGCGACCGCAATGGCGTGATCCAGATCCTGTCATCCCAGGGGCTTCTGCGGCCTTCCGGCGGCGCTTTCCTGTATCCGGGAGAGTTAGCGCCGGACAAGACGTATCGGATGTTGCCTGGCAGGAGCATAAAGGATGTGACGGTATATGAGCGTCAGTTCGTCTATGCTGACGATAAAGCCGTCCTCAGCAATGCCTGGGCGGGAAAGCTGTATGTCGCGCATACGATGCCGGGCGTTACCATGCTCGCGGGGGGATCCGACTTTTCTTTCCTGCTTTCCGACGGGCGTTCGCTGCAGTACAGGAAGGATTCGATGATGCTTTGGCAGGGCAGCGCAGAAGATACAGTCGTAGATCTCCGGTGGAACAGGCGGAATAATGCTTTTTGGGTGTTGGGCAGGCATAGCCTGTCATTGTTCTCGCCGGCTGACAGGCAATGGCGAGTCGTTTATCGCGGGAATGATCTCACCTGTATGGAGCCGATAGAGAACAGCGAACAAGTATTGGTGGGCACGCATGACGGCTATTTACTGGTCAACGGATCGTCGGGACTTCCCATCGGGGACATCAACAGGCGGCTTCCGTGTACGGATATCCGTGTGATCAGGCGAGTCGGCGGGCGCACCTGGTTTGGTTCTTCGCGGGGCGCTTTTGTCCTGCGGGAGGATGGCGGGTTCGACTATTTCGCCTCCCGCCGCTGGCTGCCTTCCGACGGTGTGACCGATATCGCGGGCGGGCCGGATGGTACGGTGTTGGTACTGACGGACAAGGGGCTGGGGGAGATACACTTCGACCCGATGACGCTGTATGACAAGGCCATGTACTTTGAAAAGCAGGTGCGGGACAGACATATCCGGCTGGGGTTCAATTCCGCGCTGGAACGTTTGAAGGATGGGGATCTGTCCACCGGCAGTGTGGAGGACTCCGATAACGATGGGCTTTGGACTTCTATGTACCTGGGAGCCGAGGCTTTCCGTTATGCGGCGACGCATAGCCCTGAAGCACTACAAAATTGCCGGGAATCGTTGGATGCGATGGAACGCCTGTATACGATCAATTCCCTGAAAGGGTTTCCTTCCCGGTCATTCGAACGGAGGGGATATGCTGCTGCGGATACGCAGGTATGGAAGCGGGCTGCGAGTTCCGAATGGGACTGGAAGTCCACTACCAGTAGCGACGAGGCCATTGGCCATGTCTTCGTGCTTGGCGTCATCGCGGAAATCGTGGATGACACAGCCATACAGCATAAAGCTGTCAGGCTGCTGGACGCGCTGATGTCGCACATCGTGGAGCATGATCTCTATCTCATCGACTGGAACGGCAAACCTACCCTCTGGGGTCGCTGGAATCCCGAATATGTCAACGCACAACCGAAGAACGTCGGCGACCGAAAGCTGAATTCTTCCAATATCATCGCCATGCTGCAGACAGCCTGGCACTTCACCGGCAAGGCCATCTACCGGGACAAGGCCCTCGAACTGATGAACAAGTACGGGTACCTGGAGAACCTCATTCGACCGATAAGCGAAATAGGACACGCCCCGGAAGACGCCAATCCGCTTAGCAAGAAGCTTTCGGATGCCTGGAACCATTCCGATGACGAGATGTATTTCCTAGGCTACTGGGGGTTGTACCGTTATGCCTTGAACGATACCCTGCGGGAGAAGTTCAAAGCGGCCATCCTCGACCACTGGGAGGCCGAGCGACCCGAGAAAGAGGGGGCCTGGGATATCTTTACGGCGATGACTGGGACGCCGGATTTCGATCTGGGCGCAGCCGCCTGGTACCTGCAGCGGTCGCCGCTGGATATGATCGACTGGTCGGTGAGCAACAGCCGGCGGGGGGATATCGTTCCTATCGCTGCCAACTTCAGGGAGCAGAGTATTGCCGAGGTGCTGCCGCCTGATGAGTTGCCGGTGAACCGGCACAATTCCAACCGGTTTCAGTTGGATGGCAACGGAAATGGGCATACGGAGCACAGCGCCGGGGATATCTGGCTGCTGCCCTATTGGATGGGGAGGTACCTGGGAGTGATCGGGGCGCCGACGGAGGCGGGGGCCGGGGCCGGCCTGGGGTTGGACCCGGAGGAGAAGGCTGGCGGAGAGAAGGCGGTGTCTTCCGAGCAACGATACGTACAGGATTACAGTATAAAATATCGTCCGGCGACCCAAGCGTCTGCCGGCGGTTGGATGCCTGCGTCAGCGGGCGCTTTCCATGCCGTGGTCTCGGACCGCAATGGAGTGGTGCAGGTGCTGGCCGACAGCGGGGTGCTTCGTCCTTATAGCGGCCGGCTGCTCTATCCGGGGGCGCTGCTGCGGGACAGGGTATATCGCGTTCTTACAGACAGAAAGATCAGTGGCCTGTGCCTGTCCGAAGGGCAGGTCGTCTACCTCGATGACGAGGCGCTGTTCAGCAATGCCTGGGCGGGCAGGTTATATGTACGGCATGGGATGCCGGGCGCCCACCTGGTGGCTGCCGGCGCCGGCCGCAGTTTCCTGATCTCCGACGGTCACCGGCTGCTGTTGGCCGGGGACTCTATCATGTGGTCCGGTGTGTCCACTGTTGCGGTGCTGGCTATCCGTTACGAGCCTTCGCAGAATCTTTTCTGGTTGCTGTCCGGGGGGGCTGTCGCCTGTTTCTCACCTGTGACGAAAAAGATCGTCCCGGTGTTTTCCGGGGCTGGTCTCACCTGCCTGGCTTTTTGGAACAACAAGGTGGTGATAGGCTCCCATAATGGATATATCGAGCTGGGGCTTGCGTCGCGTCGTCCGTTGGGGGCCTGGCATCGCAGCCTGCCCTGTGCAGACCTCACGGTGATGGAGGTGATGAACGGACAGCTGTGGTTCGGATCTGCAGCCGGCGCGTTTGTACCCGGGGCAGACGGCCATTTCAGCTACTATGCTTCGGAGCGGTGGCTGCCCGGCGACCATGTGGTGAGTATGGGGCAGGGGCCGGACAGTGCCGTACTGGTGATGACGGACAAAGGGCTGGGGAAGATATGCTTCGAATGGATGAGCCTGGAGCAGAAAGCCGCCTTCTATGAAAAGATCGTTCGTCAGCGGCATATTCGTTATGGGTTCTACAGTGACTATTCCGGTACGAAGGAGGGGGATGTCAGCACGGCCGAGATGAGGCCGCATGACAGCGATAATCTCTGGACGTCCATGTACCTGGTGGGGGAGATGTTCCGTTATCTCGTGACCCACGATGCGGGGGCGAAGGAAAATTACTATGAGTCGTTCGATGCGATGGAGCGGCTCTTCACCCTCAGCGGCATTCCCGGTCTGTTTGGCCGTTGCATCGAGCGAAGAGGATTGGAGGAGTTCAAAGAGGAATACCGGCAGAATATAGAGACCTACTGGTATCCCGGTTATGCCAGGACGCCCAGCAGCTGGCATCATTCCCCGGACTCTGCCTGGGACTGGCGCGGCTCTTCCAGCAGCGATCAGGCGGTGGGCCAGTTCTTTTCGCTGACGCTTGTAGCTCAATATACGGATGATCCGCAATTGAAGGAAAGGGCCGTGGGGCTGATCGATCAGCTGGCGGGATATATCCTGGACAACGGTTTGCGGCTGATCGACGTGGATGGCAGGCCTACGTTGTGGGGGTTGTGGGGACCGGAGTATGTGAACCGGTTTCCGGACATGGTGGGAGACAAGAAGCTGTATTCGTCGAACATTATAAGCTTCCTCCAGACGGCCTGGCATTTTACCGGTAAGGAGAAATATAAAGACAAGGCCATGGAACTCCTGTATCGATACCATTATCTGCAGAATCTGACGCGGCCGGTCCGCGGGATAGGGCAGGCTCCCGATACTGCCGACGCATGGAGCAAAGAGCTGTCCGGCGGCTGGAACAACTCCGATGATGAAATGTATTTCCTTGCTTACTGGGGGCTGTTTCCCTATGCCCTGGATAAGACGCTGCAAACGCAATTTGGGGAGGCCATCCGGGATCACTGGGATTACAAACGGTCGGCAAAGGATGGTCTATGGGACCTCTGTTATGGTGCGATCACCGGCGCCTCTGTTTTCGACCTGGATTCCGCCATCTGGGAGCTCAGGAGGATGCCGCTGGATCTTATCAACTGGAATATCAGCAACAGTGGCCGGAAAGACATCGTATTCCTTCCTCTGAATAGCCTGGAACAATACACGCGCGAGGTACTGCCGCCTGACGAGCGGCCGGAGAACAAGCACAACCGAAATTTTTTCCGGCTGGACGATAAAGGCAATGGTGGGGGTGAGCTTGGCGGAGGGGATGTCTTTTTGTTGCCTTATTGGATGGGCCGGTATTTCGGCGCCATCGGAGCTGCTACTGATCACAAACAATAGATTATTGCCATGCACCGGTTATATCGTATCATCTTTATTTGTTTTCTGCTGCGGGTGTCCGTACTTTCTTTGAACGCTCAAAAAGTGGCCGCAGGAACGGTGACCGGGAATATCCTGGACAAGCAGACCGGGAAGCCGGTGGCGGACGCCACCGTTTCGCTGATCAGCCAGGGCGGTCCGGCGGGAGGCCAGTCGATGGCCAGCACACCGGAAGGGGCCTTCGCCTTCAATAACCTGGCTTACGGATACTACCGCCTGCGCATATCCGCCATTGGCTATAATAATCTTACCATCGACAGTATCCATGTGAGAGCCGGCCGGTCGGATTTCAGCCTGAACGACCTGCGGCTGGTGCAGAAGAGTTCGGATATGGATGCGGTGATCGTCTACGCGGAGAAGCCGCTGGTGCAGAGCAAGGGGGGCAATCTGACCTTCAATGCGGCGGAGTCTCCGCTCAGCGAGGGCTCCAGCGCCAACGAGTTGCTAAGAAATGTTCCTTTAGTGGCGACAGACGCGAACGGCAACCTCGTAGTAAGGGGCAAAACGCCGATTGTCCTTATAGACGATAAGCCTATCAACCTGAATGCGCAGCAACTGCAGGATTTCCTGGACGCTCTTCCCGGCAATATGATCGAAAAGATCGAGGTGATGACCAATCCTCCGCCGGAATATGCCAATGAGGATGGGGGAGTGATCAATATCGTCACGCGCAAAGGCAAGATAGGTCTCGGTGGGCGAGTCAGCGTATATGGGGGAACCCGTGGCGAATATGGAGGCAATACCAATGTTAGCTATCGGGATCATAAATTAGCCCTCAACCTCAGCGTCGGGGAAGGGTATAATAGATTTGCCGGCAACGGTTATTCGAACAGGGAGAATATCTATACGGATTCCACCGACATGCTGAATACGAAAAACAGCTATATCAATAAGAATACCCGGCCAAACGGTCGCTTCAGCCTGGATTATGACTTCGACAAATTCAACACCATCAGCGCGGTCGCCCAGGTGAATCATAATAACTACCGCGACTATTCCCTTGAGGATTATGCATCGATCAGTCAGTACGGTGATCCATATGGGCTAAGTAACCGGTCGACGCAGGACAATGGATACGCATGGACGCCGAATGGGAACCTGAGCTTTCGTCACACCGGGAAATTGCCTGAGGAGGTACTGACCATCACTGCATCGGGCAATTACACCAGGGACTGGGAGAATCAATCTTTTTACCAGCAGTACCTCAATCCCGATGCTACTTTTTCCGGATCGGATTCCAGCCAGCACCTGCACGGTGACAGCCGGATCCATGGTTACGAACTTCGGTTCAGTTATGACAAGCCTCTTGATAAGGGCGCCCGCACCCTGCTGTCATTGGGCGGCTACTATAACTCCAGCAGCAACGACGTGCTGCAGGTCACCAGCGCCCTGGACAAAGCGGACAATACGTGGGTGGCCGACGATTCTTTGAGCAGCAACCTGAACTTCCTGGAGACCAAGACGAACTTCCGGGCTTCGCTCCGCAGGACGATCGCCCATGGACTGACGATCAGCGCGGGCACATCCGTGAACAGGACCCTCATGCGGTTCGATCTGTACAATATGGATAGCACTACGCGAAATGCGTATTGGAACTGGCTGCCTTTCGCCAATATCAATAAGACCTGGGATAACCAGTGGTCGCTGACGCTGGTGTATCGCCGGACGATCTCACGGCCGGGCCTGGACCAGATGAATCCGACCATCGATTATTCCGATCCTTACAACCTCAAATACGGCAACCCGAAGCTGATGCCCAGTCTCTCCCATCAATTTGATCTGCACACGGGCAAGAGCAACAACAATTACTATTTCAATTACAGTGTGGGCCTGAACCTCGTGCAGGATGTCTATTCGCAGATCACGACGCTGGAGCCCGGCGGGGTCACGATCACCACCTATGAGAATATCAGCAGCCGAACGGAGTATTCCACAGGCACCTGGTCAGGTTATACTTTTTCACCCGCATTGAAGGCCAATATCGGCCTCAACTATATCTACAGTCATTATAGTGAATATGACCGGACGGTGAACGATTACCAGGACAACGGGTCGTTCTATACGAACGTGAACCTCAGCTATACGCCTACGCGGCTTTGGAATTTCAATATTTCGTGTCTTTACAACCGCAATGGCAGCCCCCAGGGCGTATCGACGGCCACGGTCAATACTAACCTCAGCATCCAGCGGAAGTTCTGGCAGAAAAAACTAATCGTGACGCTGAATGTGACCGACCCTTTTATCGAGCAGAGTACTACTGCCACTATACGGGGAACGGATTTCTATCAACAGACTTATTCTACCACGCAAACCCGTAACTACCGGCTTACTTTGAGCTATAACTGGAACAGCAGTATCGAGCGGGGGAGGAAGCAGTTGCTTAGGGCGGCGCAAAAAAAATTGAATTAAAATTTTACGTCTATGAAAGGATTTATTTTACTCCTGGTGTTCTTTGCCGGATCTTTTGTGCGGCAAACCCTGCCTGTTTCGCGGCATCGTTTTGTCGTCATTGCGCATCGTGGCGACCATGAGCACGCCCCCGAGAATACGGTAGCGGCAGTGCGGGACGCCATCCGCTGCGGTGTCGACTACGTAGAGCTCGACCTGCGTATGACCCGGGACGGCTATCTCGTGGCAGATTGGGAGCGGCTGTTAGGGGGGCATATCCAGGGAATACAAACGGACCATCCGGAGGAGTTGATGGACTATCTGCGGAAAGCCGGCGTGGTGCAAGGGAAGGCGGGGCATTTATAGTACGCGCTTTTTATAGTGCGAGCTTAGCCACGCGGCCACCGGAGCCGGCCAGGTATACGGTGTGTCCTTTTTTGGCGAGCCGGCAGACGTGGAAGCCGGTCGGGGTAATGAGTTGCCAGTCCATTCCGTTATTATAAGAGATGTCTACGCCTGAGGTGCCGCAGCAAAGCACGTTACTACCGCCTATATATTCCACACAACTACGGTAGCCATGAGGCGGTGTGGTGGGCCTGATCCAGGTCTTGCCGCCATCATCGGTCAAAAAACAATTTTTTTCCTGCAGCGTGTCTTTGGAGAAATCCCCGCCTACTACGATAAGGTGCAGACCACCATGGAGGGTCTTGTGATCTTTCACGGCGACCGAGTTGGCGCCGGTGGTAGTGGTGCCCTGCAGGATAGGCAGGTCGATGGCCTTGTCGCGGATGAAGAGCCGGGAGCGGGCGCCGCCGCTGACAAAACAGGCTGCATCGCGATCCAGGTTGCGGATATTGGTGCCGCTGGAGGCGAAGCACCCTTCGCCGGAGTCAGCTTGTGGTAATTCGAGGAACGGTATATCGTGCCAGGTATTGCCGCCATCGAAACTGCGGGTGACGAAGAAGCGGCCGTTGATGGGGTCGCCGACGATGATGCCACTGTCATAATTCCAGAATTCCATGGCGTCCATGAACATGCCGGGGGTCTTGTTTTCGTATACGAGCTTCCATGTTTTACCCCCATCGATGGTCTTCAGTATATCGGCCGGTTCAGCGATCGCCATGATGATGGCCACTTTACCGTCGAAGGCTTCGATGTCGCGGAAATCACGCCCTTCATACCCCGGGACAGTCATCCAGGTCCAGGTCTTACCGCCGTCGAGGGTCTTTCCCACCCTTCCGCCGCTGCCGCTGACCCAGACGATGTCGTCGTTGACGGCGCTGAGCCCCCGTAGCGAGCTGTGGGGGCCTGTAGTGAGCAGTTGGATGGTGGCCAGGGGGGCTGCGCTTGTGGGGGCAGCTGAGGCCGTGCCGGCGGACTGCTGGGCAATCACGGGGCCAAGAATTGTAGCGAAAACGCAACAGATGAGGAGGGCTTTGTGGCCCCGGGAGGCTATAACGTTCATTGTGGGAAAATAGCACAATAGTTGGTATCCTTGCATATATGCCCAAAGTTTTCGCCGCCTTATTTTGCTGTTTATGTTCGGCGTGTCTGCTGGCTCAAAACCCTACGGGAACCCTGGTGCCGCCGGGCAGGCTGGTCAAGGATACCTCCGGGCAACGGGATCTGATCGGGATTTTCCTACAGGTTTCGCATATTCACCTCAAGAAGCCACCCAAGGTGGACGGCAGAAGGGTCTATTATTCCCTGGTGCCACTGAGCAATGCGGTCCCCGGTGGGGGTACTGCGCTGGTCACGTCGACGACGGCGGGCTTTTACCTGGGCAACCGACAGACAACGTATCTGTCCAACGTCACCTTTTCACCCAGTACGAATTTCCGAGGTGAGTATAATCTGCCGTTCCGGTCGAATATCTGGGAACCCAACAACTCCTGGAACTATAGCGGGGACTACCGGTTGACCTTTTATCCGCAGTATACATGGGGCTTAGGAGGAAATACAGCACCCAGCAACAAGGTGCTGATGCAATATACGTATGTGCGGCTGTACCAGAACAGGCTGAAGCGGATCAAGTCTTATCTCTTTGCCGGGGTAGGATACGACCTGGATTGGCATATCAAGCTGCATCCGGTTAATGACACAGTCAACCTGGGAACATTCACCAAATATTCGAATGGTGTGGCCAATCATTCCAATTCTTTCTCTTCCGGGTTAACCTTCAACTTATTATATGATACTCGCAATAACTCGTTGAACCCGTTGCCCGGCTGGTATTATAATATCATCCTACGGATCAATCCGAAATTCATCGGAAGCGAGTATGAATGGTCGTCCCTATATGTGGATGCAAGGAAATACATCAGTTTTAACGAGAAGCATCAGAATACGCTGGCCTTCTGGACCTATCTCTGGACGACGATGGGAACGAATCCGCCTTACCTGGATCTGCCCGCCATTGGTTGGGACTCCTATCAGCGCTCGGGGCGGGGGTTTTATCCCAGCCGATACACGGGGCGGTCGTTGTTTGACCTGGAAGCGGAATACCGGCGGTCGATTACGCCGGATGAATTGCTGGGCTTCGTGGTATTCGCCAATATGAATTCTGTGACGGAAGCCCAGATCAATAATTTTGCCTACGTGCACGCCGCTGCAGGTGCCGGTTTGCGCATCAAGTTCAACAAGCATTCCGGCACAAATGTGTGTATCGATTTTGCGGCCAGCAAAGGGTATGATGCGATTTATCTCAATTTGGGCGAGGCGTTCTAGGCGATCGTGATATCCTTATCCAGGTAGACGTCCTGGATGGTCTGGATCATCTCCACGCCTTCGCTGAAGGGGCGCTGGAAGGCTTTACGTCCGAGGATCAGGCCCATGCCGCCGGCACGCTTGTTGACGACGGCAGTAAAGACGGCGTCGGCCATATCGGAGGCACCCTTGCTTTCGCCACCGCTGTTGATGAGACCTACACGGCCGTTGTAGCAGTTGATCAGCTGGTAGCGGGTGAGGTCGATGGGGTGATTATCCGGGTGTGTCAGTTTGCTGTAGACCAGCGGGGAGGTCTTGCCATGTTTGGTAGCGAGATAGCCGCCATTATTGGTCGGTAACTTCTGTTTGATGATGTCGGCCCGGAGGGTGACGCCGAGATGGTTGGCCTGGCCGGTAAAGTCGGCGGAGGTATGATAGTCCACGCCATCCACTTTAAAACCCGCATTACGGGTATAGCACCAGAGGATCGTAGCCATGCCCAGTTCGTGGGCTACTTCGAAGGCTTCGGAGACTTCTTTTAGCTGGCGGTCGCTCTCGGCGCTGCCCCAGTACACCGTTGCTCCGACAGCGACGGCCCCCATATTCCAGGCGGTCTTCACGGTGCCGAACATGGTCTGGTCGTACCGGTTGGGGAGGCTGAGGAATTCGTTGTGGTTGAGCTTGACGACGAAGGGAATGCGGTGGGCATATTTGCGGCTCATGATATCGAGGACACCGAAGGTGGAAGCGACTGCGTTGCAACCTGCTTCGATCGCCAGCTTAATGATATTTTCCGGATCGAAATACATGGGATTGGGGGCGAAGGAAGCGCCGCCGCTGTGTTCGATGCCCTGGTCGACGGGGAAAATGGAGAGATAGCCGGTATCTGCCAGTCTTCCATGGCTGATCAGGGTCTGCAGGCTCCGCAGGACGTAGTTGTTACGACCGGAATTGATCCAGATCTCTTCCACGTGGTGCGGAGAGGGAAAGGCGCTGATCGTGGATTTATCGATGACGGGTTTGTGGTCAAGGAGGGAGGACGCTTTGTCGCCGAGAAGGTCGAGAATTTTTTTCGAAGGCATACGCTGACTTTTGATTTAATAATAATGAGGGCATAAATATACGAAAACAAAAAAAGCTTTTAAAAAGGGGGGAATTCACCGACTTAACTATCGGTAGTCATATTTTGTTTATTTTTATTCCGGTAGCACCACTGCATGGATTCCTCCACACCATATAATGAACAGGCTCTTTTCATCCGTATTTCCGAAGGGGATGAGGCGGCTTTTAGTGTTTGTTATGCTGAATATGGCCGGGAACTGATGCCTTTCCTGATCCGGTTAGCGGGTTCGGCGGATATTGCCGAAGAGATCGTCCAGGAGGTATTCCTGAAAATCTGGTTACATCGTGACAGGCTGGCAGTCGTAGATAACCCCAGGAACTGGATCTTCCGTGTAGCTGCCAATACGGGCCGCAACTGGTTGAAGAAACAAATGACTGACCGGCAGAAAATGCGGCTGCTGCCGCCGTCACCGCATGGCCCGGCCGATGTCCCGGCCGACCAGGTAGACCTCAAAGCAATAGCCGCAGTGGTGCAGCGCACTATCCTTTCTTTCCCCCAGCAACGCCGTCGTATTTATCAGCTGAGCAGGGAAGAGGGACTTAAACCTTCCGAGATCGCCGCGCGGCTGGATCTTTCGGTCAGCACTGTCAAAAACACCTTGCTATCCGCGTTAAAAACCATCCGCGACAATATCGAGGAGTCGGGGTTATGGGGTACGTTCCTGCTGCTTTTTCTAAAAAGATAACAAAAACTTTAAAAAGGAATAGGACGATCTGTTCCCGGCGTTGTCTTGTAAAAGGCGGCCATCAACAACCGGCTGAAAGATATGGAACAACGGATTTCCTATTTGCTGCAACAAAGGCTCAAGAACCGGCTGACGCCGGCTGAAGAAGACGAATTGCTGGAACTGCTGAGGGATCCGCAATACGATGCTGTTGTAACGGATCTCCTGCAGGGGATGGCGTTGTCGGGGGAGAGGGGTCCGGCCTTCGATCCGGTCGTGCTTCAGCAATGGGTCGATCAAATCGTCGCTGTGGACAAGGTGCATGACATCGCGGGTGTTGGCGGTCGGGGTGAAAGCGGGGCGGGGAGGGAGCGGGTAGGCCGTCGGCCCCGAACGATCATACCATTATGGACCCGCTATGCGGCGGCAGTGCTGCTGTTTGCAGCAATTGGCGGCGGGTTGTGGTATGGACACAGGCAGCAGGTGGAAGCGACTGATCGCCAGGTGGCGTCAAGGCAGCCCGATATTGCTCCTGGCGGCAACAAGGCCGTGCTGACTTTGTCGGATGGATCAGCCATCATTCTGGACAGTGCTGCAAACGGCAAGTTAACGCAGCAAGGAAATACTGAAGTGATCAAATCGGCTTCCGGGCAGTTAGCATATCATACGGGCACAGGCGGGGCCGATGCTGTATCCGGGACTGCCGCATCCGATGCCTCAGCATTATATAACACCATCACGACGCCCCGGGGGGGGCAATATCAGGTATCGTTGCCGGATGGCAGCAAGGTCTGGCTGAATGCGGGTTCCAGCCTGCATTTTCCAACGGTGTTCAACGGCAGATCAAGGGATGTGGAGATCACGGGCGAAGCCTATTTCGAGATTGCAAAAGATGTGCGCAAACCTTTTTATGTAAAAGTGAATGGACTATCTGTCGAGGTATTGGGTACACACTTCGATATCAATGCCTATACGGACGAACCGGTGATCAGGACAACCTTGCTGGAAGGCGGCGTGCGAGTGAGGCAGGGTGATGCCGCTGCCATGCTGAAGCCCGGTCAGCAGGCACAGGCTGGTGTTCAGGCAGGCGGTGGAGTAGAGAAGGGAGCCGGCGGTCCGGGCGGGAAAAAAGCCGGCGGGGCAGGCGGCGGGGGCATGATCACGGTAGTGAGCGATGCAGACGTCCAGGAGGCGGTAGCCTGGAAGGACGGCCTATTTTATATGTCCAGCGCGGATATCGGTACTGTTATGCGGCAGCTATCCCGGTGGTATGATGTGGAAGTCAATTTCGAAGGAGGCGTTCCATCCGGCCATATATCGGGAGAAATACCGCGTAACCGCAGTCTTTCAAAAGTCTTGCACATGTTAGAGACCAGCGGTGTGCATTGTCGTTTGGAGGGAAGGAAGCTTATCGTGATGCCCTGACCCTCTATCCTTATCGGTGTAATTCTTCAAATAGCCTTATCGTTTATAGAAATGGTTGACCGGGCTCCCGTTGCTTTCAGGCATGGGACAAAAAAACCGGAAGTGTTACTAGCGCTTCCGGTCATAAGCTCAGGTTAACCGAAAGTCAATTGTTGGAAACTGCTTATTGTCAAACCTAAACACTGCAAATGTATGCTTTTACAGGCATTTTACAGCCCTTTCCGTATCACACGGGGGGACCGAACCAAAACTTTGTTAGTCATGCGTCTAACATCTATTCTCCTGCTGGCGGGCACACTGCAGCTCAGCGCAAAGACCGTGGCCCAGCGGGTCACTTTGTCGGAGCAGCACTCCTCACTGGGGAAAATCTTTAAGAAAATTACGGATCAGACAGGCGTTCTTTTCGTGTATCGCGATGAGTGGCTCCGGCAGACACAGGCGGTAGACATCGATGTAAAGGATGCGAGCCTGCAAGAGGTGCTGGATATCTGTTTCAGCGGGCAGCCTTTCACCTACGAGATCGTCGATCAGGTGGTGGTATTGAAGAAGAGGCCGCCGGCGCCGCCTGCTTTGACCGATGAACAGGATCTGCCGCCGCCGGTGTTGATTGACGTGCATGGCCGGGTGACCGATATCAATGGTAATCCCCTGGCTGGCGCTACGATCCTGGTCAGGATCACTGGCGGCGCCGCGGTGATTTTGGTGCAGGGCGGCAAACCGGTAGCAGCCGCGATGGTATCGGGCAGCATTACTCCGGCTACGACGACCGCGACTGCTGCGGCCGGAAATGTCAACGTTCAACCGGCAAACGGGCCGGGACAGCGGGTGATCAACGCAGTAGTGACGGATGCCGACGGCAATTTCCTGCTGAAGGAGGTGCCCGAAAATGCGACGCTGACTATCAGTCATGTCGGCTATGAGTTACTGGAATTAAAGCTGAACAAACGTACGCAGCTTGAAGTTCGGTTAAGTCTAAGGGTCAGCGAGCTGAAGAATGTGGATGTGACCTATTCCACCGGTTACCAGGTTCTTTCGAAGGAAAGCGCCACGGGATCGTACGGAAAGCCGGATATGGGAATCTTTTCGGACCGTTCCGGGACGATGGACATTATCGACCGGCTGGATGGCCTCGTGCCTGGCCTGGTCGTAACACAGGGGGTCTCTACCGGCGGGACCGGCGTGGCCAACCAGGTAGGGACGGCGCAGGCCGTTATCAGGGGCCTCAGCTCGATAGAAATCGGATCCACTCCCCTGTATGTGGTCAACGGGGTGATCGTGCCGGATCTCACCACCATCAACCCGAACGATATCCAGGATATCACTGTCCTCAAGGATGCCGCTGCCGCCTCGGTGTGGGGTGCAAAAGCAGCCAATGGGGTGATCGTCCTCACCACAAAAGAAGGTGTGCGGAACCAGAAATTGAAATTTAACTACAGCGGGTCTGTTACCTACCAGGGCAAACCTGATTTCAACTATGAACGAATGCTCAGCAGCCAGCAGTTCATCGAAGCGGCCCAGGAGACGTTCGATCCGGTGACTTATTCCTGGGGCAGTCTTTACAATCAGCCGATCCTGCCGGACGAGGTAATCCTGTATAACCAATACCGGGGACTGATATCTGCGGGGCAGGCAACCCAAAGCCTGGATAGCCTGTCATCCATCAATAACAGGCAGCAGATCAAAGATCTTTTGTACCGCAATGCCGGGATTACGAATCATACGCTGTCGGCATCGGGAGGAACGGGCAACTATTCTTTTTATGCGTCCCTGGGGTATACGGGAACGCAAAGCAATACGCCGGGTCAGCAGAACAACAGTTACTGGCTCAATCTTTCGCAAAATGTGAATGCGGGTAGAAATGTCGATGTGGGATTGAATATATCGTTGAGGGACAATGTCACCAGCGGCGGGAACTATCCTTCGGCCGACAACACGGCTTTGCCTTACCAGTTATACAGGGACGGGGCCGCCAACAACCTGGCGATGCCTTATCTGTTAGGCTGGTCCGACTCGTTGCGTCAGAACTACCAGGCCAGAAGTGGTATCAACCTGAATTATATTCCCCTGGATGAGACCGGCTATGTTCAGAGTAAGAGTAACAGCCTCGATATGAAGGCCACCGGCAAAATCGGGATTAAATTATGGAAGGGATTAAGCTTTTCCGGGACCTATGGATACGAGACGACGCCCGGCACCTCCAGCACGTATAGCGACAACCAGGGTGTAGGGCAGCGAATACAACTGCTGGATTATACGGTGGCGCCGACGATCGGGTCAACGCCGGTTTATTACCTGCCGACAACCGGCGGTACCTATGCATCCGTGACCAATGAACAGCATTACTGGACTGTCCGCAACGAGCTGGTGTATACCGTCGCTATCCGCCATGAAAAGGACCGGCTTAATCTGCAGGCCGGTCAGGAGGCGCAGGAACAGTTCTCTTCATCCGCGTCGACAACTGTCCTTGGCTATAACCAGGCACTGAACACCTTTCCGGCGATCAATTACGGACAATTGAACCAGGGCATATTCGGGACTGTTCCGGGTGGTTTTTATTTTTTCAACCAGGAACCCTATTTCTATTCGCAGACCCTTACCAGGGGGACCTCTTATTATGCCCTGGCAAGTTATGTCCTGGCGCATAAATATACCCTCAATCTGAACTGGCGGGAAGACCACAGCAACCTTTTCGGGCATGATGTGTCCACCCAGAATAAACCGATCTGGAGTGTGGGCGGCAAGTGGCAATTGGGAAAGGAGGATTTTATGAAGGCCGTCCGTCCGGTGGATGATCTGGCGATCAGGGCCAGCTATGGTATTACCGGCAATTCTCCGTATGTCGGGTCGGGATCTCTTTATGACGTCCTTACCTCAGTACCCGCGTCGCAATCGGGAGCCGTTGCGGGCGACGCGGCCTATATCAGCTCGCCCGGTAATAGCAAGCTTTCCTGGGAAGTCACGCAGACAGTCAACCTGGGCATCGATTTCAGCCTGTTGAAACACCGGCTATCCGGGAACATCGACCTTTACCATAAGAACACGACCAACCTGCTCAACAGCATACCGTTGAATCCCCTTACAGGGTTTCAAGCCGGTATCGGCAACCTGGGAAGGCTGACGAATACCGGGATAGAATGGAGACTGAACACCGTAAACATACAAGCAAAGGATTTTAGCTGGAGTTCCGGGTTCGTCTTCAGCTTTAACAAGAATAAGCTGCAATCGTATGGACCGCCGAACCCGCTGCTGAATTCGGTGCCTAACCGACTGGTGGGTACTCCTGCCGTTGGCTATAGCCTGTCGCCTGTGTTCGCCTACCGGTATGCAGGACTCGACAGTCTTGGAGATCCCAGAATTAAACTGGCAGGTAAAACAATCAGTGAGACACCGAATATCGCCCAGACCGGAGATCTGAGATATATGGGTACTGCACAGCCGGTGTTCAACGGCGGCTTCACCAATACCTTCAGCTACAAGGGCTTTTCCCTGACGCTGAACATGATCTATTCTATGGGGAATGTGATGAGAAGAAACGATGTCGATAACTTTTTCAGCGGCAGGCTGACTATGGGCAGGGTGGTAACCACCAATGCAGGAGGCTTAGGCGGAATTTCGTTTGCAGGTAATGGTGGCGTCGGCACCCTTGATGGAATCAACGTGCCCGAAGAATTCGTGAATCGATGGAAGAACCCGGGCGATGAAGCCCACACCAATATCCCGTCCTACGTCTCCAATTCCTTCACCGATGCCACCCGGCGGAGCGACAGTTATTATACGGACGCCGATATCAATGTCATCAGCGCTTCCTATGTGAAAATGAAGGATATGACGCTGGCCTACAATGTCCGGCCGGCGTTGCTGAAAAGCCTGGGTGCGCAATCGTTGAGGCTGTATGTGCAGGCCGGCAATTTCATGGTATGGAGGGCCAATCATTACGGGATAGATCCGCAATTCCCGACCAGCACTATGCTGCCGTACAGTCATAATTATACTTTCGGCGCCAACCTCAACTTTTAAATCTATCATTCAAAAAAGACAAGTCATGGCGAAATTTATCATAAAGGGGCTCCTGTTGATCTTACCGGCGGTAGCTTTCATCTCCTGCAGGAAGGATTTTCTCCAGGTAGTACCAATCGGCCAGGTCATCGCTTCCACTACGAGCGATTATAATCTGCTGATGAACAGCAAAAATTTTTATTTCTATCAAGCTGGTGCAGGCTGGGAGCAGCCGATGATCATGGGGGATGAGATTGCCGCTGAAGCGCCTTACCTCATCAAATTTTTTTCGTTTCAGCAGCGGCTGTTCCAGTGGCAGGACTCGATCTTTCAGTCAACAGATCCGGCGTCTTTTGATCTGGGTGCCGAGCTCCCCAATCTATATACCTGCAACAAGATCATTAACGAGGTGCTGGGTTCTTCGGGGGGAACGGATTCGTCCAGGGTCGAATTGCAGGCCGAGGCCATGGCCATGCGTGCCTGGCTGAACATGCAATTCATCAATTTCTATGCGAAACCCTACCAGGCTTCCTCCGCGGCGACGGACCCGGGGTTCCCTATTATTACAGCTGCGGATGTCTCGGTTAGTACCTATACGCGGGCTTCCGTTCAGGATGTGTACGATGCCATCATACAGGATTTCACGACTGCCATTAGCCATTTGCCGGTGAAAGCGGTCATCCAGACCCGGATGTCCCGGCCTGCGGCGGAGGGATTATTGGGCAGAACCTATTTATACATGGGGAGGTACAGCGATGCCCTTACCCAGTTCAATGCTGCCTTTACCGATCTGGCGGCTTCGGGCGTGGCCAGCTTATACAACTACAATGTTACTTTTGCCCCGGGGGGGGCTTTCCTGCCGATCAACCCCATTTCAGGCCCCAACTCTCCGGGTAACAACTACAACGACTTTACGGAGTCCGTTGTCTCTATCGCGTTTACGAACGCGTCTTCTTTAATGGAGGGAGAAATAGGAAACGACGGGTTGGTGATTACCCCGCAGGTGGCCGCCCTTTATGGTCCTACGGACTGGCGGCTGCAGTTTTATTCGGCCAACAATGCCGACGGCACGCCCAATGCCGGTGGAAGGTTGCGGAAATACGGCGTCAGCTATTCGAGATGCGGGTTACAACTGCCGGACCTCTACCTGATGAAGGCTGAGTGTGAGGCGAGGCTAAACGACATTTCCGACGCGAAGACGGACGTAGAGACCTTACGCAGCAACAGGATGCCTGCGTCTGACGCCGTTGTTCCCGCCGATACGCTGGCCAGTCAGACGGCCATGATCCAATTCATTATCGATGAACGTATCCGGGAGTATGCGCAGGAGGGTTATCGCTGGTGGGACATGAGAAGGCTGTCGGTTGACCCCCTCTTTACCGGGCAGGCGTTTACCCATACTCTGTATAACGATGACGCTGCGGGAAGCACGACAGTCTATACGCTGCAGCAGCCGGACAGGCTGGTGCTGAAAATTCCGCCAACCATTATGCTGGCCAATCCGGGCTGGACCAATAATCCTTAGTAAAAAAAACTCGTCTATAATGGATAGTATTTTAAGTGTTAAGCGCTTGTCTCATCGGTACAGCACTTCCTGGGCTATCCGGGACATCAACCTGGAGATCGGCCAGACCGGGATCGTCGGATTGCTGGGGTCCAACGGTGCCGGCAAGTCCACCACCATGAATATCTTATGCGGGGTGCTCCGTCAGACAGAAGGGGAAGTCTCCATCAATGGGATCAATATGAGGGAGGCGCCGGAGGAGGCTAAGAAGCAAATCGGTTTTTTACCTCAGACGCCGCCCTTGTATGTGGATTCGACGGTCGATGAATATCTCACCTATGCCGCCTATTTAAGGTTAATCCCGGACCGCGAGGTAAAAAATGCAGTGGAAGAGGCAAAAGAGCGGTGCGGTGTTACACACTTCGGGAGCCGGCTGATCCGGAACCTGTCGGGAGGATACCGTCAGCGCGTGGGCATCGCCCAGGCCATCCTTCACCGGCCGAAGCTGGTCGTGCTGGACGAACCGACCAATGGACTGGACCCTAACCAGATCATTGAAGTGCGGGCCCTGATCAAGGAGATCGCCGTCGACCGGGCCGTCATTTTTTCAACGCATATTCTGTCGGAAGTGCAGCTCCTATGCAAGGAGATCAAGATGATCGAAGGGGGCAGGATCGTGTTTGCCGATACGATGGACGCCTTCGATAATTACATCGCGCCGCATAGTATATTGATGCGGATGAACAACCCGCCCTCGGCGGAAGCCTTGCTTCAAATGCCGGGCGCATCCAAGGTGGAATTTCTCACAGAACGGCAGATCCGGTTGTATTTCAGCGGTGACCAGGAGATATCGGCGCGGATCATCGAAGCCAGCGTACGGCAGGGCTGGGATCTCCGCGAGATCAGCTTCGACAAGAGCTCGCTGGATGAGGTGTTTGCGCAGTTATCGAATAAATCCATTAAATAAAGCATTTCATGAAGACAACATTGAGGATAGCGAGGAACGAGCTGGGTACGCTGTTCTATTCACCCATTGCGTGGTTCCTATTGGTTATATTTTTGTTTCAGTACGGATTCCTCTATACTTCTTACATCGGTCACGATGTGCAGACACAAGAGCTGGGCGGTTTTATGCTGAGGTTCATGACTAATTTAACGAGCAGGACTTTTGGTGATCCGAGAAACGGATTGTTTTCCGACGTGCTGAACAAGATATTCCTGTATCTCCCATTGCTGACCATGGGGCTGATGAGCCGCGAGACCAGCAGCGGAACGATCAAGCTGCTGTATTCCTCTCCGATCAGGATCAGGCAGATCATCTTTGGCAAATTTCTGGCCATGATGATCTACAGCCTGTTGCTGGTGGTGATCCTGACTATATTCGTCATTTGCGGCCTATTCAATATCCAGTTTGCCGACAGGGGGCCTTTGTTGGCGGGGCTGCTGGGCATTTTCCTGATGCTGTGCACCTATTCGGCCATCGGCCTGTTCATGTCGTGCCTCACGACCTACCAGGTAGTGGCAGCCCTCAGTACGCTGGTGATGTTAGCGGCGCTGACTTACGTCGGCACGTTGTGGCAGGACGTAGACGGTATAAGGGACCTGACCTCCTTCCTGTCGATTAACGGGCGCGCCGCCCATATGATGCTGGGGTTGATCACCACGAAGGACATTCTCTATTTTGTACTGATCTGCGCTGTATTTCTCGGGTTCAGCATTTACAAACTAAAAGGGGAACGCGAAACGACGCCCTGGCTGGTCGAAGCCGGGAGATATGCAGGCATCGTCGCCTCGGCGTTGTTGGTCGGGTATTTCTTTTCCCGTCCCGGGCTGGTCGGTTATCTGGATACGACGGCGACAAAGTCGCAGACGCTGACGGTGAATACGCAACGAATCGTCAAAGAGATGGGCGATGGAACCCTGGAAGTGACTTCCTATATCAACCTGCTGGATAAGTATTACAGGGTGGGGGCGCCTTCCATGCGTAACGCGGATATGGCGCGCTGGGAACCTTACCTGCGCTTCAAGCCTGATATCAAATTCAGGTACGTGTATTATTATGATTCTTCGAATAGTCCGGGCATGTTTCAATCCGGCGTCAGCCTGAAGGAACTGGCGGAAAAATATATCAAAACCTACAAGGTGGATTCCGAGATGTTCGAAACCCCGGAGGAAATCCGCAAAGAGATCGACCTGCGGCCGGAAGAGAACAGGTACGTGATGCAGTTGAAATACAGGGGGAAGACCACCTTTTTGCGGTTGTTTGATGACATTCAGGTATTCCCCAGCGAGACGGAGACCTCGGCTGCCTTGCAGCGGCTGCTGCTGCCACAGATGCCGAAAATCGCTTTTGTCGAAGGAGAGCTGGAGCGCAATATCAACCAAACGGGAGACCGGCAATATAAGAACCTGACCAATACGATTGCGTTCAGGAGTTCCCTGATCAACCAGGGTTTCGATGTGGAAACGATCTCCCTGCATGACCGGGACATCCCCGGCGATATCGCGGGGTTGGTCATTGCCGATCCTAAAGTGAGCTTCGATACCGCGGTGCTGGCAAAGATCAGAAAATATGTCGTAGATGGCGGCAACCTGCTGATCGCCGGTGAGCCGGGTAAACAAGCCTTGCTGAATCCCATTCTTCAGCCCCTGGGGGTCCATTTAATGGAAGGCATGCTGATCCAGCAGAGTAAAAATCTGTCGCCCGACCTGATACAATCACTCCTCACCCCGGCGGCAAAACGATTGTCGAAAAGCCTGGAACAGGCTGCCGCAGACAGCGCATGCGTTTCCCTGACCGGGGCAGTAGGGCTGACCTATGACAGCAGCGGTCCCTTTACTATCCAGCCATTGTTGATGACGGACGGGAACATTAGCTGGAGTAAGAAAAAGAAATTCGATCCGGAGATGATCGAGTCCATCGAAAGTCCGTATGCCGATCAGGGTGGCGGGTCCGGCATGATGACCGGTGGAGGTAGCGTCATTTCCGCGGCGGCGATAGTTTCCGCCGGCACGCCTATACCTGCGATGGCCGCAGGCACCGGTCAGCCTACGGGAGCGAAGCCTGCGGGAAAAGCGGCAGATGAGGTGAAGCCCGGGCAGCCGCTGGCGGCGGGACGGCCGATGGATGGGCGGCAGTTGAAGGTCAACATGATGCCGATGGATGAGAAAACAAAGAAACGCATGGACTCGCTGAGAGCGGTGGTTCATTCCATTATGACGGGTCCTGGGACAGCCGAAGAGAAGAAGGAAAAGATGAGGGCGGCGTTTGCCGGGGGCGGTGGCATGATTGCGGCGGGATCGCCGGTTGCAATGAGCCCGGTCAGAGCGGTCAATAGTGAAGCTTTCAAAAAGCGGATGGATTCCATTCGGGCTCTGCGAGATGCGAACGGAGAGACGGGCGCCGCGACGCTGAGCGGCGCGTCGGGCACGACAACGCTGAGCGGCTCGTCGGGTGGATCGGGTACGATCAGCCTGGCGCCGGGTGGATCAGGTGCGGCCAGTTTGACGTCTGCCGGAACCAGGATAAATCTGGATTCTCTTCGTGCGGCGCACCCTGTTAATGGGGCAGGCCTGGCGGCTTCGACAGGCACTACGACTATGGCGGGCATTTCGAAAGTGGCAAGTGCTGGTACTCCGACTTTGGCAGGTACGCTGGCGGCAACAGGTGTGACAGTTGTCCCGGCCGCGACGGCCGCCACAGCCGGAGCGGGAGTATCTCCTGAGCCGGGTAGAGTGAAACCGGCGGGTGGGAAACGCATCAGCATTGGGAAGCCGGGAGCGCAGCCCCCTGCCGCCGTGCAGGAAGATCAATCGTCTGCACCCGTGGATCTGACTTATTCTGCCGTGGATGGAGATGTCCGGGGATCTCTTCCTGCCGCATTGAGCCTAACGCGTCAGATCAACGGGAAAGAACAGCGCATCGTGGTAGTCGGGGACGCGGATTTTCTGAGCAATGCGGAATTGAGCAGGCGCAATGTCAAGACCTGCAATTTCGATTTCGCTACGTCTGTATTCGGCTGGTTCACCTACGGGCAATTCCCGGTAGACTCGACCAGGCCTCCTGCGAAGGATAACAGGGTAAACCTGACCGACAGAGGTCTCAAGCTGTTAAAAATTGTCTTATTGGGGATACTGCCGGGATTGATCCTGCTGATAGGAGCGGTGGTCCTGATCCGTCGGAAAAGAAAATAGTTTTTTAATTAATATGAAATATTCGAAGATGAAAAAGTTTTTATTAGCAGCGCTTATGACAGTACCTGCGGGTCTGATCGCGCAGACTTCCAACACGTTCAACATTACCGGTCAACTTAAGAATGTAGACGCTTCCTGGATTTATCTGACTTATACCAAAAGTGGTAAGAGGGTCATGGACAGCACAAAGGTAAATAATGGGGCCTACGCATTCAGCGGAGACCTGGCGGACAACACTGGAGCCTCTTTGCTGGATGCCCGGCCTGCCGGGATGATGGTCAGGTCAGGCACTTCGGTGCAGGTGTTCCTGGTGCCCGGCTCCTTTCAGATCACGCATGTCGATTCCTTTTCCAATACCGTTATTACCGGTTCCCGGGTCAATACCGAATACAAGGAATACCAGGCGGAACTAAAGCCCTACCAGGACAGGCAAAGGGCTTTTTTTACCAAATACATGGAGGCAAGAAAGAACAATGACACTGCTGCTGTGAAAGCCCTTAAAAAAGAGGGGGACGGTATTACACAGGAAGCAACAGAGAAGGTGATATATCCTTTTATTAAAAGCCATGCTACTTCTCCCCTGGCTTTGTATGTTCTGCAGTCCGATGCCACGCGCGATAAGAATACAAAAATGCTGCAGTCCTTATTCGATATGTTAAGCGACGAGATTAAAAATTCGGCGGCCGGTAAGGCATTACAGGCCAAGCTGCTGGCCGGGGACAAAGCGGGCGGCAGCGTGTCCATGCTCGATAATATGAGCATTGGCGGGACTGCACCGGATTTTACCCAAAACGATACCGGGGGTAAACCCGTGACGTTGTCTTCTTTTCGCGGAAAGTACGTTTTATTGGATTTTTGGGCGAGCTGGTGTGCTCCGTGCCGCAGGGAAAATCCCAATGTGGTAAAGGCATATACCCAATACCACCCGAAGGGTTTCGACATTCTGAGTGTATCATTGGATAAACCGGGGGATAAAGATAAATGGCTGAAGGCTATCCAGGACGATGGATTGACCTGGACGCAGGTATCCGATCTGCAGTATTTTGACAATGCGGTTGCGAAACAATATGGGATACAAGGGATTCCCCAGAATTTCCTGATCGACCCGCAAGGCAAAATCATAGCCAAGGGGTTGCGGGGAGACGACCTGGAGAAAAAACTAGAAGAAATATACAAAGACTAATAGCGCATGTTATTTACAACGGATCAGCAAACCCTGGAAGACCTCAACATCTTTGGCAGACATGGATCAGACCCGGTCTTTGCATTATTTAACCAGACCAGTACCCGTGGCGGGGAGAAGGTGCTGGAAGAATGGTTCCGTTATCCGCTGTCGGATGAAAACGCTATCAATCACCGCAGCGGCATCATTCGGCATTTTGCCACTGTCAAGGCTGACTTCCCTTTTCAAAACGAGCTGTTCGACCAGGTGGAGCAATACCTGGCTGATACGGATGAGCGGACGAAACTTGTTGCGGGGGACCAGACCCTGCGGGATAAAATGGCCAACCTGATCGGAGAAGATAGCGTCTATAAAACGATCTATAAGGGTGTTGCGGCGCTGCTGGAGATCATGCAGGGCCTGGAGCGCTTCTTAGCGAGTCCGGCTGCGGGGGGCGTCGCGGCTGCGGGGGGTGCTGCGGGTGCGGGCGGTGCGGCTGGAGCAATTGCGCCTTACCTTGCGGAAAAGGAGGCTCTTGCCGGTCTTTTGGCCGATGAGGCATTGCGGCCGCTGCTGCGGGAAAAGCACAAGGGAAAATTGCCCTATGCGAAAGTTGCCGCCTACGATGTGCTGTTACGTTTCCGTCACCGGGAGATCATCCGGAAAATGCTGCAATCTATTTATCGGCTGGATGTCTATATCTCCGTGGCAAAAGTGGCGGCCGATCGCCGGTTCATCTTTGCGGAAGCCTTGCCGAAGAGCCGGCATTTTTTTCGCCTGGAGGGCGTCTTCCATCCCCAGGTAAAGAATGCCGTCCCCAATACACTGGAAATAACTCCTGACAGCAACCTGATCTTTCTGACGGGGGCCAATATGGCGGGTAAGTCCACCTTTATGAAGTCGCTGGGCATTGCCCTTTTGCTGGCGCATATGGGACTGCCGGTACCTGCGGCGAAAATGATTTTTTCTGTCCGGGATGGCATTTATACGACCATTAACCTGCCTGACGATCTGGGCATGGGCGCCAGTCATTTTTATGCCGAGGTGCTGCGTGTGAAGAAGATAGCGAAAGAGCTGAGCCTTGCTAAAAGCCTTTTTGTCATCTTCGACGAGTTATTCAGGGGCACGAATGTGAAAGACGCTTACGAGGCCACGGTGGCCCTGACAGCGGCCTTTGCCGGAAGACGGGACTCAATGTTCGTCATTTCCACCCACATCATCGAGGCCGGAGACGTGTTGAGGGAGCTCCACGACAATATCAATTTCGTCTACCTGCCTACGCGGATGGAGAGGAATGTGCCGGTCTACACCTATACACTGGAAAAGGGGATTACGGCCGACCGGCATGGCATGGTCATCGTTAATAATGAAGGCATCCCCGACATCCTGAAGGGCGGGCGCCCCGATGCCCGTGGGAAGGGGCGTGGGGGTGTCGGCAAGGAGGGTTTTGCCGCCGGGACGGGAGGGGGAGGCTCCGGGACCGGGAGCTTTGCCGCAGACAAACAGACCCTGGATGACCTCAATCTGTTGGGGAAATATAAGCCTGGTTCCGTGTACAGCCTGTTCAACCAGGTCCGGACAAAGGGAGGAGAGCAATTACTCGATACGATGTTCCGGCACCCCTTGTCCGATCCTGCGGCCATCAACCGGCGCAGCGGGATATTCCTGTACCTCCAGGGGAAGGAATTTCAGTTGCCCTTCGACAGGCAGCAGATCGGTCTGGTTGAGGATTACCTGGGCGCCGGCGGCGGCGGTAACAGGCTGATGACAACCGCAGGTGTCTTTCGGCGGAAATTCATGGAGACCCTGGTGAAAGACGAAGCCTATGGCGTCATCCTGGAGGGCGTTCGGGCGACTATATCTTTTCTTCATACCTGCAGGGCTTTTATCGGCCAGTTCGATTCGTTCAGGGAAGAGGGGACGGCCAACCCGTTACAGGAGGAGGTCAGGACGGTAAGGGAGATCCTGAATGACAGGCGGCTGGCCGGATTGCCGGGGGAAGAGAAACCAGGGACGTCACTGGTGGCAAAATACGATCACCTGTTCAGGCGAGTGTTACAGGCGGAAATGAGTCGGTTGTTTGAGACCCTCTACTACTTCGATCTTTGTATAACCGTCAGCAGGGTGGCCAGGGAAAAGGGCTTTTCCTATGCCCGGGCTTTGCCGATGGAAGGCAATATGATCCGGGCCGCCGGGCTCCGGCATCCCTGCCTGGAGAAGGCAGTCGGCAATACCCTGTCACTGGACAAGGACAGCAATGTCCTGTTCCTTACAGGGGCGAATATGGCTGGCAAGTCCACGCTGATGAAGTCATTCGGGATAGCCGTCTACCTTGCGCACATGGGTTTTCCGGTAGCGGCAGACGAGATGGTGTTTTCCGTCAGGGATGGTATTTATTCTTCCATCAATGTGCCGGACAATCTAAGCCTTGGGTATAGTCATTTTTTTGCGGAGGTATTACGGGTGAAAAAGGCAGCGGAGGATGTAAGCCAGGGAAAAAACCTGGTGGTCATCTTCGACGAGCTGTTTAAAGGCACTAATGTCAAAGACGCTTATGACGCCACGCTGGCGGTGACGGAAGCATTTTCGCATTACCGTGATTGTTGTTTTATCATCTCTACCCATATTGTCGAAGTGGGGGAAACTCTAAGAGAAAGGTGTGATAATTTGCAGTTTGCCTATCTGCCCACCGTCATGAAAGGCACGGCGCCGGCCTATACTTACCGGTTGGAGGAGGGCATCACCACGGATCGTCATGGTATGATCATCATTGAAAATGAAGGGATCCTGGAAATCATTAATTAAATTAAAAAAAATGTTGGCTTTTAAACGCAAATATGCGATCGCTTTCATCATTGCATTTAGTCTGGTATTACCCTGCGTGGGCATTGCGCAACTGTCACCTGCGTCCGGCAGCCCGCAAATGTTGCCGCTTGATCCGGCAGTCCGGACGGGTAAATTGCCCAACGGGCTTACCTATTATATCCGGCATAACACGGAGCCGAAGAACAGGGTAGACCTCTACCTGGTGAACAAGGTCGGTTCCGTGCTGGAATCGGAGGACCAGCGAGGGCTGGCGCACTTCATGGAGCATATGAGTTTTAACGGAACGACCCACTTCCCCAAGAACGAGCTGATCGATTATCTGCAGAAATCCGGGGTACGTTTCGGCGCCGACATCAACGCGCATACCAGCTTCGATGAGACTGTCTATGAGTTGCCGTTGCCTTCGGACAAACCGGACATACTGGCCAACGGCATCCAGATCATCCATGACTGGGCGCAAAGCGCCACGCTGGATCCGGTGGAGATCGACAAGGAGCGCGGAGTGGTGCTGGAGGAAAAGCGATTGGGCAAAGGAGCGAGTGAACGCATGCAACGCGTTTACTGGCCGGTGATGCTGAATAATTCCCGGTATGCCGAACGTATTCCGATCGGGCTGGATACGGTCCTGAATCATTTCAAGCCGGAGACGATCCGTCGGTTCTACCATGATTGGTACCGGCCGGACCTGCAGGCCGTGATCATCGTAGGAGATGTCGATGCGGATCAGATGGAAAAGATCATTAGAAGCCGTTTTGCCGATCTGAAAAATCCGGCCGGCGAGCGGGAGCGACCTAAGTATAGTGTGCCGTTGACCGGCAAGAACCAATTCGTTGCTGTAACGGACAAGGAGATGACCTCGACCGAAGTGGAGGTGCTGATCAAGCATAAGGCGCGTCCTTTAAAAACGGACGCCGATTATCGCTGGAGTCTTGAACAGGAATTGTTCAACCAGATGCTGCAGCAGCGGTATCTCGAATTGTCCCGGGCGTCCAATCCTCCCTTCATACAGGGAAAGGCCGGTATCGGGGGCTTTATGGGCGGGCTGGATATGTATGATGCCAGCATGACGGCCACGCCCGGTGAGATAGAACGGGGCTTCAAAGCCTTGTGGAGGGAAACGGAACGGGTGAAGCGCCTTGGGTTTACCCAGACTGAGCTGGACCGGGCCAGGACAAGCTATATGAATGCCGTGGACGCCGCGCTGAAAGAAAAGGATAAGACGCCGTCCGTGTCGTATGTGAAGCAATACCAGCGTCTGTTCCTGCAGGGGGTAGCCGCTCCCGGTATTGATGTAGAATATGCGCTCGCTAAAAAAGACCTGCCGGATATTACGCTCGCCGACATGAATGAATTGGCCAAAACCTATATTACGGCGACCGACCGGGACATCCTGGTGTTGGCGCCGGAGAAGGATAAGGCGCAGTTGCCGGATGAGCAAACGATTCTCCGCTGGCTGCAGGCGGTGGAAACTGAAGACCTGACGCCTTATAAGGATGAGGTGAGTACCCTGCCTCTATTGATCAGCGAGCCCACAAGGGGCAGGATCACAGGTTCGGTAGTCGACCAGGAACTGAATATCACTACGCTGACGCTGAGCAACGGGGTAAAAGTCGTGCTGAAACCCACGGACTTTAAGAATGACCAGATCGTATTCAGCGCCTTTGCCCCGGGTGGAACCTCCCTTTATCCCGATGCCGATTACCAGTCGGCTGCCGTTGCGGCAGGTCTCATCGCGGCGGGCGGTGCAGGTAATTATAGTGCGACTCAGTTGCAAAAATATTTAACCGGGAAACAGGTGATGGTCCAGCCTGTTATCGGCGAGCGCTCCCAGGGTATCGGCGGCACTTCGACCACTAAAGACCTGGAAAGCGCTCTGCAGCTGGTGTATGCCTACTTTACCGAGCCAAGGAAGGATACGGCTGTTTTCAAGGGCAGCATCGAAAGATCGAAGGTGGCGCTTGCCAATCGGGCAAATGATCCTGGCAGCGTATTCAGCGATACCGTCACCGCCATCATGGGGAATTATAATGTACGCCGGACAGGCCCTTCGCTGGAGAAGCTGGCCCAGGTCGACCTGGATAAAGCCTACCGCATCTATAAAGAGCGCTTCAGCGATGCGTCCGGGTTCACCTTCACCTTTGTCGGCAGCTTTGACGTGCAGCTGATTCAGCCGTTACTGGAAAAATACCTGGGGTCTTTGCCGGCTACCCATGCAGGAGAGCAGGCCCGGGACCTGGGTCTCCATATGCCCGAGGGTAAGATCACCAGGACCGTGTATAAAGGAACGGAACCCAAGGCCACCGTCGACCTGGTATTTTCAGGAACGTTCGACTACAATCCGGAAAACCTGATCACGCTGGATGCGTTGAAGGAAACGCTGGAGATCCGAATGCTGCAGCGGCTTCGGGAAGACGAGAGCGGCGTTTATACTCCCAGTGTTCGTGTCAGTGCTGGCAAGTTCCCCCGGCCCAGGTATGCGTTGGTCATCACCTTCGGCTGCGCTCCGCAGAATGCGGACAAGCTGGTGGCTTCCGCGATGGATGAAGTGAATAAGCTAAAGACGGATGGTCCCCTGCAGGAGAACGTGGATAAGTGGAGAGCAGAGGACAAGGCAAGCAGGGAAACGCAATTAAAGACCAATGGCTGGTGGTTGACTTACCTGACAGGTCATTTGGAGAATCGCGAGGATCTGAACCAACTGGCCTCTCATGCCGCTATTGTGGAGAAGGTAAGCCCTGAGGGCCTGAAAGAAGCGGCAAACAAGTACCTGAGCGGCGACAATTATATCCGGTTGGAGTTGATGCCGGAGAAATAAAGGGAGCTAAACTAAAAAGAGGTTGTCTCTGAATGGGAGACAGCCTCTTTTTTTTATTGGGGTAAATTACGCGTTGCGGTTGACGCAGTTGAGGTCTTCGAAGGCGACTTCGAGGCGTTTGCTGAAATTTTCTTCAGCCTTGCGCAACCAGACGCGGGGGTCATAGTATTTTTTATTGGGCTTGGCGGGACCTTCGGGGTTGCCGAGCTGCCCCTGGAGATGGGCTTCGTTCTTTTTGTAGAACTGTTGAATGCCTTCCCAGAAAGCCCATTGCAGATCGGTATCGATATTCATCTTGATCGCGCCGTAACCGATGGCCTCTCTGATCTGGTGCTGGGGGCTGCCGCTGCCGCCGTGGAAAACAAAATACACGGGTTTGGGGCCGGCATTAAGTTTCTTTTCGATATAGTCCTGGCTGTTTTTCAGGATAACGGGTCTTAACTCGACATTTCCGGGGCTGTATACGCCGTGGACGTTACCGAAGGCTGCGGCTACGCTGAAGAGCGGGCCGATCTTGCTAAGCTCGGTGTAGGCATACGCTACGTCTTCGGGCTGGGTGTATAATTTATGGTTTTCCACGCCGCTGTTATCGACGCCATCTTCTTCACCGCCGGTCACGCCGAGTTCGATTTCGATGGCCATGCCGAGAGGCTTCATGCGTTTGAAAAATTCGACGGAGGTGTGAATATTTTCTTCAATAGGCTCTTCCGACAGGTCCAGCATATGAGAGCTGAAAAGGGGCTGGCCCTTTTCCTTAAAGAACTCCTGGCCGGCGTCAATGAGACCGCTGATCCAGGGGAGCCATTTTTTAGCAGCGTGATCGGTATGTAATACGACGGGTACGCCATAATATTTAGCCACGTTATGGATGTGCAGGGCGCCGGAGATACCGCCGGAGATATTACCCTGGAGATGGTCGTTGGGCATGCCTTTACCGGCGATGAACTGGGCCCCGCCATTGGAGAACTGGATGATGACGGGAGAGTTGACCTTTGCGGCGGTTTCCAGCACGGCGTTGATCGTATTGGTGCCGATAGTGTTGACTGCCGGAAGGGCAAATTGGTTGTCCTTGGCGTCTTTATACAGCTCTTCTAATTCTTCACCGAACAGGACTCCGGGCTTGTATTTTTTCATATTGAATGAAATTGATGATTTTTATGGGCGGCGCGCAAAAACGGACCACAGGTCCGTTGGCGAATGCCCATTGTTAGCCTATTCGCGCCGAACGATTAAGTTCATTGGTGAATCGGAGGCGCGAATATACGGCATGGCGGCCTAATCTTCGAATTTGCTAAGGTTTTTTTGCAGGAGGGATAAATTCTTTTGGAGGGTCTGTTTGAGCTGTCTTTTGACCACCTGGCCCATCGAACGGCATTTGAGGAAGGCCGGATTTTTAGAGATATCTGCGAGTTCAGTCTTCAATTGGAGCAATTTTTCGGGAGTGGACAGACCGGCGTTGCGGGACATGATGTTGAGCAATTCCATGAGCCGGAACCGGGAGGAGGCTACCCGGAAGGCCATCATGGTGCGTTCTTCGGTCTGGTATTGCTCGATAGAATCTTTGTTGAGATGTTGCAGGCAGAGCTCGACGAAAGGCCGGTTCTCCTTGAAGAATTGCGGGATATACAAATTCTTCCGGCCTTCATAGGATTGCTGATCGAAGTCGATGGCTCGTATCCGGTATTGGTAGTCTTCGATATCGGGGGTGATGTCGACGACAAAATTATAGGATCGCATGTCACCGAGCAGACGGACAAAGCAGCGTTCATTGAATTTGACGAATTCTTTGGACAAGCGGATCTTGTTGGTCAGGGGATCGTTCACGAAATTTTTTATGAAGAGGTCGCCGGGGATACCGGGAATATGTTCTTCGACCAGTGTATTAAGATGGGTAAAATAGGTGATGCGGTTGGGGGATAACAGGTGTTCCAGTTCCAGCCCATATACGCGGGAGGCATCGGCCTGTTTGATATAGTAGTGATCGTAGTTATCATTGAACTTATTGACGATGCGGATGCGGAAGGGATTGGAGTTGGCGAAGCTGCAATAGTCGATCCTTGCTACGTCGAGGTGTTTGGTATAGCTGAAGTCTCCTTCGGTCTTGAGAATGGCATATATCTGCACGAGACCTTCGCGGATAAAATCCCAATGGCGCATATCATAGAGCGCTGTTTCCCATAGGGTGTCCTGTTGATTTTTATCTTTCAATGGGACGGAATAGGTGATATGCTGATGAAGGTCGCGATAGGATACGGGCAGCCGGACTTCACGGCCGTGGTTTGCCAGGTAATGACGCAGGGGTTCGGAGACTGGGAAGATGGGCTTTTTCCGGGAGGGTTTGTTGGCCTCGCCGGACGGAAGAGAAAGCGGGTCTATGAACTGCATGCCAAGGGAGTGTTTGATTAGCCTTGTTGATTAGCTGGTGTAAAGGTAGGTTTTTAGTGACCACCACCGCAACTGCTGCCACTGCCGCTTCCAATGACCCAACCGCCCCAGGTACAGTGGGGTTAGGTTTGGAGACTGTCCAAGAATTGGCGGAAGTAGACAGGGGCTTGCAGAAGGCGGCTGCCATACCAGCTGAACATTTCGCCATCCACCAGCCGGATGGTGGCTTTGGGAAGCAAGGTTTGGAGTTCTTCCTTGTGTTTGTCCCGAAAGGGATAGGGCTCTGAGGACAGGAGGACGAGCTCGCAGAAGGCGGCTGCCAGGCCGGCGGGGTCGGTAACGGGGTAACGGGGCTGGTCGACGACATTGGTCAGACCACAGCGATGGAGCATATCGTCGATGAACGTGCCGTGGCCGGCGGCCATATAGGAGAGGGGGGTGCCGGTGCGCCAGATCAGGTAGGCGGTGCGGGCCGAACAGGCGGGGGACGGGGGAAGAGGCGTGGAGGACGGGTTGGCGTATAAGGTGGGGAACGAGGGAAGCGCGTCGAAATGCTGGCGGATCTGATCGGAGAGAGCCTGTGCCTGCCGGGGGCGGCCGACGATGTTGCCGATGGACCGGATCATGGCGAGGGCGGCTGCGAGGTCGGGGATATCGCTGACCCAAATGGGGTATCGGGTGGCGAGGGATTCGATTTGTTCACGAACGTTCTCTTCCTTATTAGCGATGATGAGATCCGGTTGGAGGGCGGCTATTTTTTCGGGGCGAATGTCTTTGGTGCCTCCTATTCGGGGTTTGATACGGAACCAGACAGGAGGGTGAACACAGAATTTGGTGATGCCGACGACTTGGAATGAGGGGGGTGGGGGCTCTTGTCCGAGAGTGTAAAGCAATTCCGTTTGAGAGGGCACCAGGGAGACGATGCGGAGAGGGGTATTGACGGGATGGTCGAGGGTGACGGTTCTGCCCAACTGATCGGTGAAAGAAGGCATAAAAGAAGATTAGGATCGCAAGATAGGTAAAAGAGAAAGGAGTGGGGATCTCCGATGAAGGCCTCCTGCTAAATTCTGGTGCTGATCAATTTAGCAGGAGGGTACCGCGATCAAAGCAGCGGTTTAACGTGATAGGATAGGACTGCCTTTTAGGTTTTTTTCGGACGTTGGATTTTGTAAGACGTTTAGTTTTTCAGGACGATCATAATAAATAACCGATCAGGAATATGGATTAGGGCGCACAGGTTAATCAGAGAAAATAGAAGTTGACTGATATTGGATCTTACCTTGGAATTTCTTTGGATATTGGGTTCGGCTTCTACGAATATTGGATTTACGGGACTCGGTTTTGGTTTTTCGGGGATATTGGGTGATTGATGGTATCAATCAACTTCTGAATCAAAAATAATTTGTTAAAGTTGATTAAGCAATAGAGGTTTTGCTTTATTTATGTGCTTCACTAATTACTAACACTTTCGTATTCATCGCATAATACGTTAGTGAACTTTCGGTTCGACTGTTCGTAGAACTACGATAATCACGGTGAATTGCCTGGTAAAGACACGTTAACCGGTGCGGAATGCTCCGCGGAGGTCAGATGGCGATTGCGGAATCTACTCTGGGGTAGTGGGTGGTTAAGCGCCGACTGCGGAATACGCCGGGTGAGAGGGACGGGTCAGGCGCCGAGCGCCTGGATCACGTCGTATTTGGTGATGATATGGTAGTCGCCGCTGTCATCTTTGCCCAAAACGGCCCCATTCTCACGACTGATGAGGCTGCTGAGCCTTTCCAGCGGGGTATCGAAGGAGACAACGGGATAGGGTTTTTCCAGCACTTCGCCTATCGTCTTGCCTTTCAGGTCAGCGCCGGCTGTCATCATGCGGGAGAAGAGCCCGCTTTCGCTGATGGCGCCAATCACTTCGCCATTCTGCAACACGGGAAGATTGTCGATGTGGTATTTCTGCATGAGTTCAAAAGCTTCGGTAACGGTTTGGTCAGCGCCGGCGGTGATCAGCCGTTTGGTACCGCGACTGGCTACGATATCCTTGAAAGTCTTGACGTCCATGAATCCCCGTTCCATCATCCATTGATCGTTATATATTTTACCCACATAGCGACTTCCGTGATCGTGCAGGATGACGACGACCAGATCGTCCTTTTTCAGGCGGTTTTTTAGTTGGAGGAGGCCTTGCAGGGCTGTGCCGGCGCTATAACCGCAGAAAAGTCCCTCTTCCCTGGCGATGCGACGGGCCATAATGGCAGCATCCTTATCTGTCACCTGCTCGAAGGCATCCACGAATCTCATGTCATAATTCTGCGGGACAAAATCCTCCCCGATACCTTCGCTGATATAGGGATGCACCTCATTCATGTCGACCTCGCCGGTGCGGAAATATTTGGTGAGCAGTGAGCCGAAGGGGTCCATTGCCCACACCTGGATGGCGGGATTCTTTTCCTTGAGGAACATGGCGGTGCCGGTGACGGTGCCGCCGGTGCCGGTGGCGACGACGAGATGGGTGACTTTTCCATCGGTCTGCTGCCAGATCTCCGGACCGGTAGTTTCATAATGGGCGAGCCGGTTGGCGAGATTGTCGTATTGATTGGCGTGAAAAGAATAGGGGATCTCCTTCGCGAGGCGGCGGGCGATGGAGTAGTAAGAGCGGGGATCATCAGGCTCGACGTTCGTAGGGCAGACGATCACTTCTGCACCCAGCGCCTTGAGGATATCGATCTTTTCCTTGGACTGCTTGTCGGTGGTGGTGAAGATGCATTTATATCCTTTGACAACGGCCGCCAGGGCCAATCCCATGCCGGTATTGCCGGAGGTGCATTCGATAATAGTGCCACCGGGCTGCAGTTTGCCTTCCTGTTCGGCCACTTCCACCATTTTGAGGGCCATACGGTCTTTGGCGGAGTTGCCTGGATTAAAATATTCTACCTTCGCCAGTACGGTACATGGCCATCCCTTGGTTATTTTATTCAGCCTGATCAGGGGAGTATGTCCGATTGTTTCCAGAATGTTGCTCTTAATATCCATACCAGCAATTTGTTGTGGTGCAAAGGTATTGAATTTAGGGTTTGGGTCTGGTATTAGCTGTGGTTTCCGGGTCAGCGGCTCTGTTGAAAAATCAAAATTTTTTCTTTCACACGAAACTTTACATTTGCTCCCCGTCATAACAAGGTTACCATGGAACCAGTATATATCCGTAAGATCGCAGAAAAATTAAGCTTTAGCCTCAAGCAGGTCAATAACATTTATGATCTGCAGGCTGAGGGAGCTACCATTCCTTTCATGGCCCGTTACCGCAAGGAGGCTACGGGCAATATGGATGAGGTCCAGATCAACGATGTGGTAGAGCAAATTAAATATTTTGCCGAGCTCGACAAGCGGAAGGAGACGGTGCTGAAAACCATTGAAGGGCTGGGCAAACTGAGCCCGGAGTTAAAGACGCGGATTGACAATTGTTACGATGCGACGGAACTGGAGGATATTTATCTGCCCTATAAACCCAAGCGCAAGACGAGGGCTACTACCGCCATCGAAAAAGGGCTCGAACCGCTGGCGGCATTCGTATTTGCACAGGGCGGCGGCGATCCTGCGGAAGAAGCGGTGAAGTTTGTAGGCGATCAGGTAAAAGATACAAAGGAGGCCCTGCAAGGGGCGCGCGATATCATCGCGGAATGGATAGCGGAGCATGAGCAAGCCCGCAATAAAGTGAGACAGTTGTTCACGCAATCCGCGGCATTGAGCAGCAAGGCGGTGACAGGTAAAAAAGATGAAGAGGAAGCGCAGAAATACCGGGATTATTTCGAGTTCGGCGAGTCATTGGCTGCTTGTCCGTCCCATCGGATACTGGCTATTCGCCGGGGGGAGAAGGAAGGCTATCTCATTATGGATATCACTATCGATAAGGTAACGGCGGTGGATGAACTGGAGCGAATCTTTGTGAAGGGCTCCGGCGCCTGTTCGGGCGAGGTGAAAAAGGCCGTCGAGGATTCATTCGACCGTCTGCTGAAATCTTCTATCGAGAACGAGTTCCGGCTCATCAGTAAGAATAAGGCCGATGAGGAAGCCATCCGTGTCTTTGCGGAGAACCTGCGGCAATTGCTGCTGGCTTCGCCTTTGGGGTCCAAGCGGATACTGGCCCTGGACCCGGGCTTTCGCAGCGGCTGTAAAGTGGTCTGCCTGGATGCGCAGGGAAATTTCGTTCATAACAGCACTATTTATCCACATCCGCCGCAGAACGAAGCATCCGCAAGTATCGCGACGCTACGCCAACTGGTCGACCGCTATGATATCGAGGCGATCGGCGTGGGCAACGGGACGGCAGGCCGTGAGACCGAGCAACTGGTCCGGGGCATCGACTTCGGCAAAAAGGTCCTTATTTTCATGGTGAACGAGAGTGGCGCCTCGATCTATTCCGCCTCCGAAGTAGCCCGCGAGGAATTCCCGGACCAGGATGTCACCGTGCGGGGAGCGGTGAGCATTGGCCGGCGGTTGCTGGACCCATTGAGTGAGCTGGTCAAGATAGATCCCAAGTCTATCGGGGTGGGTCAGTACCAGCATGATGTGAATCAGAGCAAGCTGAAGGATGAGCTGGACCGCGTCGTAGAAAGCTGTGTGAACCATGTAGGCGTAGATCTGAATACTGCCAGCAAGCATCTGCTGACCTATGTATCGGGTCTTAGCGCCACGCTGGCGAAGAATATCGTTGAATACAGGTTGAAGAATGGTGCTTTTTCCAGCAGGGAAGAATTGAAAAAAGTGAGCTTAATGGGTCCCAAGACCTTCGAGCAGTGTGCAGGGTTCCTGCGTATCCGGGAAGCGGCCAATCCGCTGGACAACAGTGCCGTTCATCCGGAGAGCTATCATGTTGTCCAGACAATGGCGTCAGACCTCCAATGTTCGGTCGCGGATCTTATCTCGCAGCAGGAATTGCGGAAAAAGGTGGTGCGGAAAAAATATATTTCGGAGACGGTGGGTGAATTCACCATTGACGATATCCTGAAGGAGTTGGAGAAGCCGGGCCGTGATCCGCGGAACCCGATCGAAGAATTCCGCTTTGAAGAGACGATCAAGATCATGGAAGACCTGAAGCAGGGCATGACGGTACCGGGGATCGTGACCAATATTACTCAATTCGGGGTGTTCGTGGATATCGGTGTCAAGCAGGATGGGCTGGTGCATATTTCCCAGCTGAGCAATACATATGTATCTGACCCCAATACGGTGGTGAAGCTGCAGCAAAAGGTGATGGTGACGGTGATGGAGGTGGATATAGCCCGCAAAAGGATTTCGCTGTCTATGAAGGGGAATACGCCTGCAAAGGGACATGGTGGAGAGCAGCGGGCTACGGGTGGGCGGCCGGGAGGGGGACAGTCGGGCCGGCCGGGTGGTGGTGATCGGAGGCCGGCGAGCGGCTCTGCGGCCACGGGTGGAGACGGCGGCAAAAAGCCAGGCGGCGGAGCTGCGGCGGGGGCGGGTAAGAAGGAGCAACCGGTGGATGATTTTCAGGCGAAGCTGCTGGCGTTGAAGAAGAAGTTTAAGGAGTAAGGGCCTTCGGCCGGTTGACCTGTGGTCAACCCGGGGGGTTTCCTAGGAAACCTGTTGTTTTTTCCGCTGAAGGTATAGATCCAGCAGCACCAATCCCGATACGACAGCGATCAGCATGAATGCCGTCACGTAGGAACTGTTGAAGAGCTTTTCCCAGTTGAGCTTTTCCAGCGGCGAATTTTTTTCCAGGCTGATGTTATAGGATGAGATCAGGTTAGACGAGCTGCCGCCTGTCCATTTAATCCTGGCGAAGCAATATATCAGCAGCCCGGCGATCATGCTGAGGAAGAAGGCGCCGATGCTACGAATGATATTTTTGTTGACATACGTGGTGGTAGCCGGCGCAACATGGTGGCGGCCAATCTCTTCCATCACATTTTTGGAGAACCGCATGGAGGGTTCCTCCAGCTCCGAGCCGGCTAACAGCTGGTGTACGTCGAGCAGTTCCCGGTATTTCCGGCGCCATTGCTGGTTGGCTTCGATGAGCGTTTCGACAGCCGAGCGTTCGGCGGGACTGCTGATTCCGTCGATATAGTCCCATAAACGATCTTCCATTGGTTGCTCCGTATTCATGCTATTGTCTTTAAAAATAATATAAAATTCAGCTCAAACTATCATGCCCGGACAATTCCTTCAAGGCATAGCTGAAATGGGTTTCTATTTTCTCCCTAAGCCGGTTCCTGGCCCGGTGCAGTTTGACTTTTACCGTATTGGGATCCAGGCCGATGATCCTGCCGATCTCTTCCAGGTTCTGCTCGCCTTTATAGAACAGGTTGAGGATCTGGCTGTCATTCGGGCTAAGCAGGCGGATCGCAGCATTCAGCATGGCATGCCGGGATTTTCGTTCTACAAGGTTAGCCCCGATGTCCGATTCCCTGCTTTCTACCTGCATCAGCGTCTTTTCATTATCAAGCGAGGCCGTGGGCAGTCGTTTCTTCCGCAGGAAGGTGATGCAGCTGGTCCGGACGATCGTATACAGCCATGTGCTGAATTTGGCGTCGCCCCGAAAATCCGCCAGGGCGCGATAGGCTTTGACGAAGACGTCCTGGCTGATCTCTTCGGCATCTTCCCGGTTGTCGGTGAAGCGTAGCACCAGGGTGAACACATAGGACTGATAGCGCAGAACCAACTGTGCATATAGAGCTTGTTCGCCCTGTAAGATTCTTTTAATAATCTCAGTATCAGTGAGTTCTTTATATGTCACGTCTATAAGACTTACAATGACGACCGCTGGTTACAAGAAAAGGTACAAAAATAAACCGGCTTTGCGGAATCTGGTGTAACCTGAGGACATCGACCTTAGTCAGAGTGGATGTAAACTGAATCATCCATCAATTAAAAGAAAATAAAATGGGACCAGATGTATTAGGCGTATTTTGGTTGATCATCATGACTGTTGCGATATGCGCCTTGATTTTTGGCATGCGTTACATGCGCAACAAGGAGAATATGTCGATGATCGAAAAAGGATTGGATCCTAAGCTCAAGCCGGAGCGCCCCCGGCCGGCGCCTTTCCGGAGCCTTAAATGGGGCTTGTTATTAGTAGGGGCCGGGCTGGGATTATTCGTCGCCTACCTGCTGGATAACACCCTACTATATAAGGTAGGTCATTATATCAGCAAGTATGATAGCGGTGATTATGAGGTCAATGGCGCCAATGTGAGCATTTATTTCGCGCTGATCGCCATCGGCGGCGGCCTGGGGCTGATCACTTCCTACCGGATCGAGAAGAGGGAACTGCTGGATAAGGAGGATAAACTGTAAAGGCTATCGCAGCGCGATGTCTCTTTTGGGCTTTTTGGGAGCTTGCATATGCAAGTTCGAGAACTAGTCGATAAAAGAGGATTCGGTAACAACGCTGAAATTTTGGATGCGCCCCCAATCGGGGGCGCATTATTTTTCGACTACCTCGAGTGCTTCAGCCACGACGGGGTCATAAGCATTGCTGACTTCATAATAGCCTTCCGTGCGCCAGATCTGTCGTGCCAGGAGAGCCTTGATACGGTGCTGGAGCGTCAGTTTGTCCTTGTCCGGGAGCGGCCGCAGATCGATAGTATCTTTTGCCGCATAGGCCGTCAGGGCATTCCAGACCTTTTCGTCGTCATGAAAGCCGGCGATAAATGCGGCAGGTCCGTTAAAGGGCTGGAAGGAAGATAAATTTTGGATATAGTACGTGTAGATGAAACGGTTGAGAGTGCCGTTGACATAGAGGGAAGTGATGCTGCGGGAGAAAGTGCTGGTATCGAAGCCGACGAATATGTCAGGGATGATCCCCCCGCCGCCATAGACCGTCCTTTTCTCCGGGCCGAGGGTAGTAAAGGCGGGTCCGGAATGCATGGCAGTGTCGCCGTGTATCACTTCCCCGTCATGGAAGCGGTTCATCACTTCTTCATCATAATCCTCGTGCCCTTTGTTATAGGGTTTTTGAATGCTGCGCCCGGTCGGCGTATAATAGCGGGCGATGGTAAGCCGCAGGGCAGATCCGTCGGACAGCTGATATTGCTCCTGGACCAATCCTTTCCCGAAAGTCCTTCTGCCGATGATGGTAGCCCGGTCCCAGTCCTGCAGGGCGCCGGTCAGCACTTCACTGGCGGAGGCCGTTCCCTCGTCGGTGAGGAGGGCCAGCTTGCCTTTTTCGAACAGGCCATCCCGGCGGCAACGATATTCCATTTTAGGGGAATGGGCGCCTACCGTATAGACGATCAGTTTATCGCCGTCGAGGAAGTCGTCGGCAATTTCGATGGATTCCTGCAGGATGCCCCCTCCATTGTCCCTCAGATCGAGGACGAGCCGTTGGAGGCCCTGGGATTGTAGTTTCATCACTGCCCGGACGAATTCTGCGTGGGTGGTTTCGGAAAATTTATTGATCCGGATGTAGCCGGTCTCTTTATTGATCATGTAGGCGACGTCGACGGAGGGTAAGGGAATGATACCACGGGTGATAGTGATCTCCCGGGGGCGCCCGGCTTCGCCCACCCGCAACAGGGTAACGGTCACCTTACTGGCTCCCGGTCCCCGAAGCATCCGGCGGATCTTGTCGTTGTTGATGCCATTGCCTGCCACTACGGAGTCGCCTACCTTGATGAATTTATCTCCCACTTGCAGGCCTGCCTTGTCACTGGGGCCGCCGGCGAGGACGTTCATGACGTTGACCGTGTCGTCGAAGATCTGGAATTCGACCCCAATGCCCTCGAAATTACCTTGCAGGTCTTCATTTACATCGGACAGGTCCACCGCGGGAATAAAGAGGGAATGGGGGTCGAGGCGGGACAGCATCCCATCGATGGCGTTTTCGCCCAGGCTGTCGTTAGACACGGTGTCGACGTATTTTTTATCGATCAGGTCCATGACTTCCTGCACGGAAGACTGATTCGGGCGCTGAAAAAAGCCGGACGTGCGGATGTTGCCGCGCAAGCGAAAACCGATAACCATTCCCACCACCATCACGATGGCGAATAACAAGGGTAGCCAGACCTGTAATTTTTTCATTCGAACAGAAATTTTAGCGGGGGGTGCCCCGAAAGGCTGCAAATTAAGCAATCATATTTAACTTGCAGACCAAAAGCGGATTAATGGTCCGCGGCCATGACATGAATAAATTAATCGCTGACAGCGGCTCCACCAAATGTGAATGGTGTCTGCTTCATAACGGGAAAAAGAAGCGGGTCGATACCCAGGGCATCAGCCCCTATTTCCTCGACGCGGCCGGTATCGGGCAGATACTGGACCGGGAGTTGCTGCCGGCGCTGAAAAAGATGCCGGTGGACGAGGTGTATTATTACGGGACAGGCTGTATAAGTATTGACAACCGGCGAATCGTCCAAAAAGCTATCCGTCAGACTTTTCCGGGAGCCAAGGTGCATGTGACCCATGACCTTATGGGGGCAGCGATAGCACTATGCGGATCTTCCAGGGGAATCGTGTGTAACCTGGGCACAGGGAGTTTTTCCTGTTATTTTGATGGAAGAAAGATAGCGAAGAACAGTCCCGGGCTCGGCTACGTCCTGGGGGATGAGGGAAGCGGGGCCTACCTGGGCAAAAAAGTGTTACAATACTATCTTTATAATACTTTTGACGAGGAGCTGAGGTACAAGTTCGACGCCAAATACGTTACGAACAGGCAGGAGATACTAGAAAATGTGTACAAAAAGCCTTTGCCCAACCGTTACCTCGCTTCGTTTTGCCTCTTCCTGATGGAGAACCGCGGGCACTATATGATCGAGAATATCGTCGAGGATGGGTTGAATGATTTTTTCTTTCAGCATTTGTGCAAATACCGGGAAAGCTGGAAATTGCCGATACATTTTGTTGGTGGTGTGGCCTATGGCTTCAGGGATGTGGTCAGGGAACTGTGCAGTACCTATGAATTCGAACTGGGGAGTATCCTGCGGAAGCCGATGGATGGGCTGATAAAATTTTATCAATGATCCGGCGGAAGCGAAAACAACAGACGTATGACTTTTGATAAAGTGACCGAAGAGGAAAGCCACTATCATCATCTGGAGCAGATGAGCATCAGGGATATCCTTACTGGTATCAACAGGGAAGACAAGACAGTACCGGATGCAGTGGAAAAGGTGATCCCTCAGATAGCGCTGCTGGCGGCGGCGGTGACGGATAAAATGCTGGCGGGAGGCAGGTTGTTCTATATTGGCGCCGGTACCAGCGGCAGACTGGGTGTACTGGATGCCAGCGAGATCCCGCCAACCTATGGTCTGCCGTTTGATCTGGTCATCGGCGTGATTGCGGGCGGTGAAACGGCGATCCGCCAACCGGTGGAAAATGCCGAAGATGATGCAAGGCAGGGATGGCTGGACTTGTTATCCTATGAGGTGTCGGATAAGGATTTTGTGGTAGGTGTTGCTGCGAGCGGCGCCACGCCTTATGTGTCCCGTGCATTGGCAGCATGCCGCGCAAAGGGTATTCCGACGGGCTGTATCGTGTGCAACCCCGGCAGTCCGGTAGCGGCAGAGGCAGACTTTCCCGTCGAGGTGATCGTGGGGCCTGAGTTCGTCACGGGCAGCACCCGGATGAAGAGCGGGACGGCGCAGAAACTGGTATTGAATATGTTGTCTACTGCTGTGATGATACGTATAGGGCGGGTAGAGGATAATAAAATGGTGAATATGCAACTGACGAACAGCAAATTGGTGGACCGGGGAACCAGGATGGTGATGGAAAGCGCCGGGCTGAAGGATTATGAGGTGGCCCGGGAATTGTTGTTGAAATCGGGCAGTGTTAAAAAGGCGGTGGAGGCCGCGGGCGCTTCCAGCGGCTCCTAAAATCGGATTATTTTATGCACGAGATAGAACCTTTTTACAATTGGCGTCACCTGTATGTGAGCGAGGAAGATGAGCGATCGCCTTTCTATGGCAGGATCTATTCGGAATTCGAATATACGCAGACGATCTATAACTATTATATTCATCCGCAATGGGATGATTTCGGGTCCAGGACGTTGTACCTGAAGGTATTGCTGGCGGACTATGACGAACACTATGTGGTGATAGAGTTGTTCGGGGAGTGGAACGATGCGATCGAAAATGACATTATGTTCCTGAAGCGGGAGGTAACGGATAAATTCTTCGAATCCGGCATTACGAAGTTCATCCTCATCGCAGAGAATGTCCTTAATTTTCATAGCGGCGATAAGGACTATTATGAAGAATGGTTCGAGGAAGTGACCGATGCCGGCGGATGGATTGCCTGTCTCAATATGCCTCAGCAGACGCAGTATGATTTCAGAAAGGCCAAGCTGAACCGCTATATCGAACTGATCGAGTTGGAGAACTGGCGGACCTACAAGCCTTTTCACCTGTTCACGCTCATCGATCAGCAGATCAATAACCGGCTGGAATAGGGGACTCACCAAGAGAATCCTTAGTGAGTGCGGCGACGGTGCGGCCCAGGATGGATCGCCGGTGCTGCAGATGACTGCGCTCCGGTGCGGGAAAAATAAATTTTGTTTTTCCGGAGAAGTCACTAATTTTGGTGCACTGATATGAACACAGCGAAAGCATACCGTTATTTTTTCTTTTATTTTTATTTCTACTTTACCAGTAGACCGGGATTGCTTTTGTTAACAAGTAAGTAAACTAAAAGATTAACATAAAGAGTCCCGGTCAAAAGCCGGGACTTTTGCATTTATGGGCCTCCGGACTTCCGGGCCCATAGGCTGCAACCGAGCTTCGGCGAAGGTTGCAGACAAACCAACCGATATGCGCAAACCATCAGACCAGGTAAAGAGCAGTACGAGAGTATCCATTCAGGGCTATGAGGGCAGCTTCCACCAGGTAGCGGCCGAGCAATACTTCGGCAAGGATGTGCAGGTGATCACGTGCGGAACGTTCAGGGAACTGGTGCGGGTTGCATCCAGCAAGCAGGAGAGTGAAGGAGGGGTAATGGCCATCGAAAATTCCATCGCGGGCAGCATCCTTCCGAACTACAATCTATTGCAGCAAAGTAATCTGCAGGTAGTGGGGGAGATCTATCTCCAGATCAGTCAGAATCTGCTGGTGAACCCGGGGGTGAAGCTGGAGGATATCCGGGAGGTGCATTCCCATCATATGGCGTTGCTGCAGTGTATCGACTACCTGGAAAAGCGTCCCGGCTGGAAGTTGGTGGAAACGGAAGACACGGCGCTGAGCGCCAGGCATCTGGCGCAGCATCACGGCCGGCATACGGCGGCTATCGCCAGCAAACTGGCTGCGAATTTGTTCGGGCTGGACATCCTGGCGCCGGATATCCAGACGATGAAAAATAATTACACCCGATTTCTGATCCTGCAGCGGCAGGACAGCGCAGTGACCGTGGACCATCCGGATAAGGCGTCGGTGAATTTTCATACCGATCATTCGCGGGGAAGCCTGGCCCGGGTGCTGACGACGATTGCGGACGGGGGGATCAATCTGAGCAAGCTGCAGTCTTTTCCTATACCCGGCAGTGAATGGGAGTATTCTTTTCACGCGGATATGGAATTCGAGGACCTCGGGCAGTTCGAGCGGGTCATCGAGGCAATGCGGCCGTTGACGGCGGAACTGAAGATCTATGGTATTTATAAAAAAGGCAGAACAGTATGAAGACATCCAAACGACTGGAAGGTATCGGTGAGTACTATTTCTCGCAAAAGCTGAGGGAGATCGATGAATTGAACCGGCAGGGAAAGAATATTATCAACCTGGGTATAGGCAGTCCGGACAGGCCGCCGCATCCGGATGTGATCCGCGTGCTGCAGGAAGAGAGCGCAAAGCCCAACGTGCACGCGTACCAGTCTTACAAGGGTTCGCCTCTGCTTCGCCAGGCGGTTGCCGCCTGGTACCGGCAATGGTATGGCGTTGACCTGGACCCCGATACGGAGATCCTGCCGCTAATCGGGTCGAAGGAAGGGATCATGCATATCTGTATGACCTATCTGGATGAGGGGGATGGTGCGCTGGTGCCCAATCCGGGATATCCGACCTACCGGAGTGCCGTCAAGCTGGCGGGTGGACACTGTATTGACTATACGCTGAGCGGTGATAAAGGCTGGAAGCCGGATTTTGAGGAGTTGGAGCGGTTGGTGGCGGCTTGGGCGGCTACTGGCGGTGGCGGCGTGGCTGGGGCGGCCGGAGGCCGGATCAAACTGATGTGGGTGAATTATCCGCATATGCCGACGGGTCAGCTGCCGGACAAAGAATTGTTTGAAAAGCTGGTGGCGTTTGGACGGAAACACGATATACTGATCTGTCATGATAACCCATACAGCTTCATTCTGAATGACAGCCCGATGAGTCTCTTGTCGGTACCGGGGGCGAAGGATATCGTAATAGAACTCAATTCGTTGAGCAAATCGCAGAATATGGCCGGCTGGCGGGTGGGCACGCTGGTGGGGGCGAAGCAAAGGATCGACGAGGTACTACGGTTCAAAAGCAATATGGACAGCGGGATGTTCCTGCCGGTACAGCTGGCGGCTGCGAAGGCCTTGTCACTGGGCAAGGATTGGTATGACAGCGTGAATGCCGTCTACCGGGCCAGAAGAGGAAAGGTTTTCGATCTGCTGGAGCTGCTGGATTGCGATTTCAGCAGGGACCAGGTGGGCATGTTCGTGTGGGCGGCGATACCGGCGGCCTACAAGGATGGCTATGCCCTGAGCGACAGGGTGTTGCATGAAGCGGGGGTATTCATCACACCGGGTGGTATCTTCGGCCCGGCGGGAGAGAAATACGTTCGCGTCAGTCTTTGCAGCACTGAAGAGAAATTACAGGAAAGTATCGGTCGCATAAGGGGGGCGGGGATATGTTAGACTCAGTAACGATAATAGGGGTAGGATTGATCGGCGGCAGCTTTAGCCTGGCGCTGAAAGATAGAGGGCTGGTGCGCAATGTGATCGGTGTGGGCCGTTCGGCCGACAGCCTGGGCAAGGCGCTGGAATTGGGGTTGATCGATGAGGCGCTGCCTTTGGAAGCGGCGGTGAAAAAAAGCGACCTGGTCTATGTGGCGATCCCGGTGGATGCAACGGTGCCGGTGATGCGGCAGATCATGGATCTCGTAACGGAGCGACAGATCGTGGCGGATGCAGGGTCAACCAAAAAAACGCTGTGCGAAAGTCTCGCCGGTCACCCGATGCGCAGCCGTTTTGTGGCTACCCATCCCATGTGGGGGACAGAGTACAGCGGGCCGGAAGCGGCAGTGCACCATGCTTTTGCGGGACGGACCTGTGTGATCTGTGAGAAAGAAAAGAGTGACCCGGGGGCGGTGGAAGTGATGGAAGACCTATACCGTCAAATGGGCATGCAAATGGTCTATATGGACCCCGACAGCCATGATATGCATGCTGCGTATATCAGCCATATTTCGCATATCACTTCCTTTGCCCTTGCCAATACCGTGCTGGAGAAGGAGAAGGAAGATGAAGCCATCTTCGACCTGGCCGGCGGCGGTTTTGAAAGTACTGTGCGGCTGGCGAAGAGTAATCCGGCCATGTGGCTGCCCATTTTCAAGCAGAACAGGGAGCATGTGCTGGATGTGCTGAATGAACATATCGCCCAATTGAGAAAGTTCAAAAGCTGCCTGGAGAAGGAGAATTATGATTATTTGCAGGAATTGATGGATAATGCGAATAAGATCAAAAGGATCATTAAATAGGGGATGGCGGATGAGGGGCTGAAAAAGTTCGCAAAATGCGTACTTTTTCGAGTACGGCGGGTGTGCTCCTTCAGGACTGACGGGGTGGCAGGAATAGCGTGGCGGAACGGCTTTTAAAACGTACCTTTGCGCAAATTTTTACAGTATATGATGACATTTGAAGGGCTAGGTTTGGATGCCAGGCTGGTACAAGCTACGGACGCTTTGGGATTCAAGAATCCGACACCCATACAGGAACAGGCTATACCTGTTTTGTTGAGCGGCACGAAGGATCTGGTAGGACTGGCACAGACAGGTACGGGGAAAACGGCAGCTTTCGGATTACCGCTGCTGCAGTTGGTGCAGGTGACCGATCGATATCCGCAGGCCCTGGTGGTCTGTCCGACCAGGGAATTGTGCATCCAGATCGTGAATGAAGTGGAATTGTTCAAGAAGTTCATTCCGGGTATGCATGTGGTGGCGGTCTACGGGGGCACATCCATCGGGATGCAGATCAGGGATATCAAAAGAGGGGTACAGATCGTCGTTGCGACGCCCGGCAGGCTGATCGACCTGATCGAACGTAAGGCGATCAATCTCGGGCAGATCAAGTATGTGGTGCTGGACGAAGCGGATGAAATGTTGAATATGGGTTTTCAGGACGACATCGAATTCATTTTGCAGAATACGCCGCAACGGGAAGCGACCTGGCTCTTCAGTGCCACGATGCCTCCGGAGATACGCCGGGTCAGCAAAAAGTATATGCAGGCCCCGACGGAGATCACTGTTGGCAAAATGAATACGGCCAATAAGAGTATCGATCATCAATATTATGTCACGGCGGCACATTCCCGCTATGAGACATTGAAAAGGCTGATCGATTTCAATCCCGGCATCTATGGGCTGATTTTCACGCGTACCAAGGCCGATGCTCAGGAAATTGCCGAGAAGCTGACCAGGGAGGGGTATGATATCGACGCGCTGCACGGGGATCTGACCCAGCAGCAGCGGGATAAGGTCATGGGGGAGTTCAGGGAAAAGACCCTGCAGCTGCTGATTGCTACCGATGTGGCTGCCAGGGGAATCGATGTGAAAGAGATCACCCATGTGATCAATTACGAATTGCCGGATGACATAGAAATATATACCCATCGCAGCGGCCGTACGGGCAGGGCTGGCAGTACGGGGATATCTTTATCGATCGTACATAGCCGGGAAATAGGAAAGCTGAAGCAGATCGAGCGGATAGCGCAGGCGTCCTTCCATAAGATGGAGATTCCCAGCGGCAAGGATGTCTGCCGGAAACAGTTCTTTTATTTCATGGAGAAATTATTACAGGCGGACGTCAGTCACGGGGACTATGAAACGTATGTTCCGATGCTGGCCGAAAAGTTTGCCGATATCAGTAAGGAAGAGGTGCTGAAGCGGGTTGCCGCCATGGAGTTCGACCGATTCCTGAAATATTACGAGAATGCCGAGGATCTGAATGCCCGCGAGCGGACCCGGGAATATGCAGGTCGGGACAGCCGGGGGGGAGAAAGGCGGGAATATGGCCGTACGTCGTCGAGGACGGTGGGCGACGCGCCGGGCCGGGAGACAAGGGCTGCCGGACCCAGGGAATTTAATTCGAATGGAGATTATGCGCGGCTGTTTGTCAACCTGGGCACCAAGGATGGGTTTTATAAAGCCAGTTTTCTGCAGTTCATCCTCGATATGAGTGATCTGCGGAAGGAAGTGCTGGGCCGGATCGATATGAAGGAGATGAACAGTTGGATCGAGGTCGACCGGAAGGTGGCGCCGCAGATGATCCGGGCGATAGACGGAAAGAATTTCAAGGGCCGGCGCATCAGGATGAATGATGCGAACAGCCGCTAAAACGGACCACAGGTCCGTTGCCAGAAGGACAACCGAGGATCGAGCGCAGCTCGGACGAAGGTTGCGGGCGAAGCCCGAGCGGAGCGAAGGTTACGAACGTATCCGAGGAAACCGAAGGATACGAACGAGGTAAGGCGAGGGACGAAGCCTTGCCGAAGTTCTGAGCGAGGGACGAAGCTCTGACGAAGTTCTCCAGCAGGCGCCAGCGGAGCGACGTGCAAGTCTGATATACTTTATTAAAAGCTAAAATGAGTTGATATGGAAGCAACAGCAACAAAGAGCGCAAAGGAGATTGTCCAGGCAGCCTGGAGCAAACGCCCTTTGATCATTTCCGGGCCCTGCAGTGCAGAGACGGAGGAACAGACCGTGGAGACAATCACCCGTCTTGCCAAGACCGGCAAGGTCGACATGGTGAGGGCTGGCATCTGGAAACCGCGGACCCGTCCCGGTAGTTTTGAAGGCGTGGGCACGAAGGGATTGCCCTGGCTGCAACAGGCAAGAAAGCTGACGGGGCTGCCCGTAATGGTGGAGGTTGCCACTGCCAAGCAGGTGGAAGACGCTTTACACTTCGACATAGATGTTTTATGGATCGGCGCCCGGACGACTGTCAATCCCTTCAGCGTGCAGGAAGTGGCCGATGCCCTTCGAGGAGCGGACGTGCCGGTGCTCATTAAGAATCCCATCAACCCCGATATCGAATTGTGGACCGGCGCTGTGGAGCGGGTTGCCAAAGCAGGTATCACCCAAATCGGGCTGATCCATCGCGGCTTCAGCTCGTACGGCAATACGGAATACCGTAATGCGCCCATGTGGCATCTGGCGATCGAAATGAAGCGTCGTACCCCGGGCATGATGATGATCAACGATCCTTCGCATATCAGCGGTCGTCGCGATATCCTGCTGGATGTAGCGCAAAAGGCCATCGACCTTGACATGGACGGCCTGATCATCGAGACGCATATCGATCCTGACAATGCCTGGAGCGATGCCAAGCAGCAGATCACGCCGGAGCGCCTGGCAGAATTGCTGGACAGCATCAAATGGCGTCATGAGACGACGACGGAGAAGGATTTCATCACCGCGTTGGAAAAATTGCGCGAGCAAATCAATCACATCGATGACGAGCTGATGCAGCTGCTGGGTCAGCGGATGCGTGTCGCCGATCAGATCGGGACCTACAAAAAGGATAATAATATCACCATCCTGCAGACCAACCGGTGGAACGCCATCCTGGAAAAGGCTTTTGCGAAAGGCGAAAAGCTCCACCTCAGCAAGGAATTCATCACCAAATACTATGACGCGGTGCATATGGAGTCCATCAACCACCAGAACAAGATCATGAACTCCTAGGTCCATGACCGAACCTTCCATAGAGCCGGGCGGCCCTCCGCCTCATCAGCCTACCGTCGTCTACCTTTTTGTGCACTTGATCCTGAGCGTAAGGGGACGGGAGGCTTTGCTGACCAAACCGGTGCGGCGGGTATTGCTGGTCCATCTGCAAAAGGACAGCGCGGAGAGAGGGATAAAGATAGTAGCGGCGGGCGGGGTGGAAGACCACGTACACTGTCTGCTGCAGCTCATGCCTGCTCAAAACCTGGTGCAGGTTGTCAAAAGTATCCGGATGATGTCGGCAGACTGGTTGAACGACAACAGGCTGCTGGCTTCGGGGTTCGAATGGGAGGACGGGTATGCGGCTTATTCGGTGAGCCCCAGCGGGGTTCAGCAGGTGATCGATTACATCGGCAAACAGGAGGAGATTCACCGGGCTAAGACGCTGGAGAGTGAATTGGAGATTTTCGATAAATTTAAAGAATCCCTGGGCTGAATTCAAGATCCATCGACATGAACAAAGTTCAATACACATTTTCCGGAAAGAAGACCACCTGCTATCTCGATGCGGATTTCTCCTACCTGGAGAAGCTGGTCGACAGGGATCAGGCGGTACTGATCACGGACGAACATATTTTTTCTGCGCAGCGGAAGAGGTTCAATGGCTGGAATACTATAGTCATCGATGCCGGAGAGCAATATAAAATACAGGAGACGGTCAACAGCATCATAGGCCAGCTGATCGGATTCGGAGCTGACCGTAAGACCTGGCTGATCGGGGTAGGCGGCGGCGTCGTCACGGACCTGACCGGTTATGTAGCCGCGATCTTTATGCGGGGGTTGTCCTTCGGCTTCGTTCCCTCTTCTATCCTCGCCATGGTAGATGCCTCCATCGGCGGTAAAAACGGTATCGACGTAGGCGTCTATAAGAACATGGTCGGCACGATCCGGCAGCCGGCATTCCTTCTGTACGATTACGGCCTGTTGAAATCCCTGCCGAAAGAAGAGTGGGTGAATGGTTTCGCCGAGATCATCAAGCATGCGGCGATTAAAGATGCGGGGTTGTTCAGGGAACTGGAGAAGAATAAGCTGACCTTTTATCAGAAAGATAAGACGGCACTCGCCAGGCTGATCCGCCGGAATGTGGCGATCAAATCAGCTGTGGTGGAGAAAGATGAGTTGGAGCACGGCGACCGGCGTCTCCTCAATTTCGGTCACACCCTGGGCCATGCTGTCGAGAACCTGTACGAGCTCTCGCACGGGCAGGCCATTTCCATCGGGATGGTGGCTGCGTGTATGATCTCGGAGGAGTTGTTCGATTTCAACGATACAGACCGGGTAGCCGGGACGCTTAAAAAATATGGGTTACCTACGCAAGCCAGCTTCGATCCGAAGGAAGTGATGAATGTGTTGCGGATGGATAAGAAGCGGGTCAGGGATTCGATGAACTATATCTTATTGAACAAGATAGGTCAGGGGGTTGTCAAGGTGATCCCGATCGTGCAACTGGAAAAACTGCTACAATCAATTATAACCGCACGCTGAGTATGTTAGTGACTATTCAACCATCGGCGCTGACGGGAGAGATCCTGGCGCCGGCCTCCAAGAGCTCGATGCAACGGGCATGTGCGGCGGCGCTGCTCCGGGCAGGAGAGACGATCATCCATCACCCGGGTTATTCCAATGATGATAAGGCTGCGCTGGGAGTGATACGCGATCTGGGAGCAGCCGTGACCAGCCTGGCGGACGGTAGCCTGCGGGTGGTCAGTCAAGGTGCGGGGGCTTCGGCCGCGGGACGAGGGATGGCGGCGGATCGCGGGTCTTCGGATGTGGGAGGGGATGCAGGCGCCGGGAATAATGCCGTGCGTTCGGGCGGCCTGGAGGTGAACTGCGGAGAAAGCGGGCTGGGGCTGCGCATGTTTGCGCCTATTATTGCGCTGAGCAGCGAGGTGATCAGGGTGAAAGGTGAAGGCAGTCTGCTGAGCCGGCCAATGGATTTCTTCGATGAAATTTTTCCTCAGTTGGGGATCAGGGTAGTATCCAATAAAGGCAAATTGCCATTGGAAATACAAGGCCCGTTGCGGCCGCGCAACATCGATATCGACGGATCCTTGTCCTCGCAATTTCTGACGGGCTTGTTGCTGTCTTTTTCCGCTGCGGGGGCGAGAGACGTTACGATCCGGGTCCATCACCTGAAAAGCAAACCATATATAGATCTCACCCTGCAGGTGATGAAGCATTTCGGCTGGGAGGTGGAGAACCGGAATTATGAAGAATTTTATTTTTCGGGCGGCCCGGATGGTGGAACGAGTGGCGTGGCGGATGGCGGAACGAAGAATGTACCGAATGGCGGTGTGCTGGAATATACTGTAGAAGGAGACTGGAGCGGAGGCGCCTTTTTGCTGGTGGCAGGGGCTATAGCCGGACCGATAGTGGTGCGGGGGCTGGATGTGCGGTCGACGCAGGCCGATAAGGCCATTTTGCAGGCTTTGCGGGATAGCGGGGCGAGCCTGACGATCCGCGAAGACGTGATCGACATCGGGCCGGCGGCCGGGAGATCGGGCCGGCTGCAGGCTTTTCACTTCGATGCAACGGATTGCCCTGACCTTTTCCCGCCTCTGGTGGCGCTGGCCGCGCAAGCGGAAGGGACGAGTGTCATTGCCGGAGTAAGCCGGCTGGCGCATAAGGAGAGCAATCGCGGTCTCACGCTGCAGGAAGAGTTCGGCAAGATGGAAGTGACTATCGACCTGGTGGGGGATAAAATGCTGATCCGCGGCGGCGGCGACTTAAAGGGTGTAACGGTCCATAGCCGCCATGACCATCGTATTGCCATGGCCTGCGCTGTGGGCGCATTGAAGGCCAAAGGAGCAATGACCATTGAAGAGGCGCAGGCAATTGACAAGTCCTATCCTGACTTCTATCGACATTTGCAGCAACTGGGAGCGACATTATCCATTATTTCCTCATCTTAAACAAGCCCAAGGGATATGAACTCATTTGGCCGACTTTTCCGCGTCACTATTTTTGGCGAATCCCACGGGGAGAGCGTAGGTATCAATATCGATGGATGTCCGGCCGGTCTGCCGCTGGTGCCGGAAGATTTCTTGCCGGACCTGGAACGCCGGAAAGGCGGCGTTCAGAAAGGAACGACGCCCAGGAAGGAGGATGACCTGCCTATTTTCCGCAGTGGCCTCTTCCGGGAAACCACCACGGGCGCACCCATCACCATACTTTTTGAAAATAACAATACCCGGTCGGCGGACTATGAGAAGCAGCGGGCGATACCCAGGCCGGGGCATGCCGATTTTGTGGCTCATCAGAAATTCGGAGGGTTTGAAGATTACCGCGGGGGAGGGGCCTTCTCGGCCCGATTGACTGTAGGGCTGGTGGCAGCCGGAGTTATAGCCAAGAAACTGATGCGCGGCGTCAGCGCAGGAACGGCGGATGGTGGTGGAGCGGAGGGCGGTATCCGGGTTACAGCCGATATTCTCGAGATAGGGGGAGAGAAAGACCTTGAAAAGGGGCTGCAACGGGCCATCGATGCCAAAGACTCCATTGGCGGTATTGTGGAATGTCGGGTCAGCGGCCTGCCGTTGGGGCTAGGCGAGCCTTTTTTCGATTCGGTGGAATCGCTGCTGGCCCATGCTGCATTTGCTATCCCCGCTGTACGGGGAGTCGAATTCGGCACCGGTTTTGCCGCGGCCAAACTTTTCGGCAGTGAGCATAACGATGCGATCGAGGATATGTCAGGCCGCACCCGTACCAATCATGCCGGGGGTGTCGTCGGCGGAATTACCAATGGCAATGAACTCGTCTTTCGCATTGCCATCAAACCTACTTCTTCGACTCCGAAGGAGCAATTGACGCTTAACTGGGAGACAGAGCAACTGGACAAGTTGACGGTCAAAGGGCGGCATGATCTGTGTGTGGCCCTGCGGGCGCCGGTCATCCTGGAGGCTGTCACGGCCATTGTGCTGGCGGATATGCTCCTGTTAGAGCAACATATCCCGAGGATATGGCCTAAATAACAGAAAAATAGCGCCCGGAGCAGAGAAATATTACCACGTTGTATTATATTGGGGCGTATATGAATTATCGAAAGTGTAGCGTTCTGTCTTTTCTTGCTGTGATATCGCTGATCTTATTCATGGCATGCGGACATGAGAAAAGAGACAAGGACGTTGTAAAAGCACCTGCCCAGATGGATGACCATGTGGGAGCTGACCTGAAAAGCCTTCTCGAATATGCTGCGGACAAAGGAGATAAGATCAATGATTCGACTGTCCTGAACTATCGCAAGCTGGAGGACAGCTTCTATAGCAATAAAGGCTATAACCCTGTCTGGAGCGACAAGGAAAATTGGCTGCGGCAGGCCGACTCTCTCTTTGCCTTTATTGCCAACAGCAAGGAATATGGGCTCTTTCCGACGGACTATCATTACACTGCATTACAATTCGCAGAACGCATACTTCGGGAAGATACGATGGCCCGGAAGAATGCCGCCATCTGGACAAGGGCAGATCTCCTGTTCACCGATGCCTTCTTTACGCTGGTTAAACATCTCAAACAAGGCCGGCTGGATTATGATAGCGTGACGCTTCGCAAAGACTCGGTATTGCCGGATTCGATATATGTCGCTACCCTGAATACGGTTTTGCAGAACAATAATATTACTGAGACATTGCATGACCTTGAACCAAGGCATAGGGGTTATGATTCGCTGAGGGCTTATCTGCATGGCTTCCTCGCGACGGCTCATTTCCGAAAGATGACGTGGCTGGAGTACCCCTATAAAGACTCGGCAGGGTTTTATCAGGCGCTGGCGCACCGGCTGGAGGAGTCGGGGTATATCGATTCGGCCGCGTTCGCTAATGTCCCTGTCCCCGGCCAAAGGTCGTGGGCGGACACGGGCGTTATGAAGGGGGCAATCCGCCACTACCAGGAAAACAACAAATTGAAGATCACGGGTAAGCCGTCACAGGAAATGGTGGATATGATGAACAATGCTTCCGATTGGGAGAAGTTCAAACGGATCGCCATCAACCTCGACCGGTATAAGCTGTTACCGGATTCGCTGCCCATGACTTATGTCTGGGTGAACCTGCCGGCTTTCAACCTCCAGGTGGTGGACTCCAATACCGTGGTGATGGAGTCGAAGGTGATCGTGGGAGCGCCCAAAACCCGGACGCCGCTATTGACCAGCGAGATTTCCAATTTTGTCACTTATCCGCAGTGGACGGTGCCGAACAGCATTATTTTCAAGGAGATGCTGCCGGCGATCAAGAGAAGTGTGGATTATCTCACGAAGCAGAACCTGATGGTAGTGGATGATAATGACAGCGTGTTGGATCCGACGAAGATCAGGTGGTCGCGGCTCAACAAAAACAATTTCCCTTACCAGATCAAACAGCGTCAGGGGGATGATAATTCACTGGGGGTCATGAAGTTTAACTTTAGGAATAAATACGACGTGTATTTACATGATACCAATGTCCGGTGGATGTTCGACAAGACCTTCAGGGCGCTTAGCCATGGATGTGTGCGGGTGAAGGAATGGCGGAAATTATCGGTTTTCCTGATCCGTAATGACACGGTGAAATACCATCCGGATACGCTGAAAGCCTGGATACGGCGGCAAGAAAAGCATTCGGTGTATGGTTTTGCGCGGGTGCCTATTTTTCTCCGCTATTTTACGGTGGAGGGGAAAAAGGGGCAGGTACTCTTCCATGACGACATTTATGGGGAGGATAAACAATTGAGGAACAGATATTTTGCGGAAAAGCCGATTTCCTGAATATGGCCCATTATTTGGAATAACAGCCTGATCCATCCTTTGAAACGAAACCATATCGCCATGTCAAAAAAAATTCGAAAAGGATTACTTGCCTGCCTGTTCCTGCCTGTTGCCGTTTTTGGCCGGGGGGAGCCGCCGATTCCTGATACGGTAGGGGCTGGTGCGGCCGCTCCGATCAAAGTGCAATATGGGATCGCCAGTTATTATTCCAATAAGTTCGAGGGACGTACGACCTATACGGATGAGATATTTTCCCAGAAAAAATTGACGGGGGCCAGCAATACGTTGCCTATGCATACATGGGTACGGGTGACCAATCTCCGCAATCACCGGTCGGTGATCGTGCAAATCAATGACAAGATGCACCCGCGCAACCGGCGGCTGATCGATCTCAGCCGGGCCGCTGCGTCCCGGCTCGGGTATGCCGGCCGGGGGCTGACGCGGGTACGGATCGATGTGCTGGGAAAGAAAAAGCCCGCCGAGGTGGCGGGCGATGATATTACCAAAGACAAAATAGGGCAGGATTAGTTGCTCATCTTCTTAAAAACACTAATCATTCCGTCTGCTGATACATGTAGCAGCAGCGTTGTTTTTACATTGACGACGCTTATATAATAGCTGGAGCCACTGTCGGCAGCGTCGAATTCTATGGCCTGGCGGAGAACATAATCGGAGTAGTCAGCCTTGATCTTGAGTTGGGCCGTCACCGGAAGGCTGGTAAAGTCGATCGTGCGGCTGGTGGCTACGAGTTCGCCTTCTCTGGAATAGAAAGCCATTAATTGTAAACCGTTCCACATAAAGTTCACTTCTGTCAAATCTCCCTTACTTTTGTAGTCCATAATGACGGCCTGAGGGAACATCTTGTTGAAATTTTCGATTCCGACGAAGCCTGGTGCCTTCCTGACGTGTGTCGTGTTGTTGTTGCCGGAAGTGGCGCCTGCAGGATTTCCTGCGAAACTGCTGAGGGAAATGGATGTGAGCAGTATAACTGCAATATATAACCGTTTCATAAAATTTTGTTTTAAAAAGTAATTTGATTTTTTTCTTAGGTAGCTAGCTGTATCCTATATGACGAATGCAGTGCCAAAGATGTTACGGCCTCTAACGAATTGATTGTGAATGCTTTTCTTTTTTGATAGCCTAAGGGGAGTGTCCGTTTTCGGACGTTCTCTTGTCCGTTAGTGGACATTTTACGTGAACACTTTTATTTTTAAACTATAAAATTAACTTCCATGAACACGAGTATCGGCATTAGCCCAAAGAATCTTCAGGCAGTGGCAACAGAATTGACCAAATTACTGGCGGATGAGTTCGTTTTGTACACCAAGACGCGAAATGCGCACTGGAATGTGGAAGGACCTGATTTTCATTCCATGCATATTTTCTTCGAGCAGCAGTATGAGCAGTTGGATGAGATCATGGACAGTGTAGCGGAAAGGATACGTCAGTTAGGTCATTATGCGCCGGCGACGTTGCAGAGCTTTCTGTCGCTGACCCACCTGACGGAGAAGCTGGGTGAAAAGAATGACAGTCTGGGATTTATTAAAGAACTGGTGATGGACCATGAGAACGTCATCATTTTCATCAGGGAAAAGATTAACCTTTTTGCCAATGAATATGGAGATGCTGGCACCAGCGATTACATCACCGGTCTGATGGAGGACCATGAGAAGATGGCGTGGATGCTGCGGGCGCACCTGCGGTAGGATTACTGGTTATTCTCTTTTTTATTTCCGAACAGCCGCTTGAGGAAACCTTGCTTTTTCTTAGGCGGCTGTTGTTGTTGTGCATCCGTGACGGTGATCTTGACTGATCCCTGGCTATTGCTTTTTTCGGTAGTCGCCTCTTTCAATATTTTCTGTTCTTCGGGGGATAGTTTGGAGTCCAACGGGACGGTAGGCGGGCTGGTATCAATGTATTGATTGGCGTTGCCATTGCCTTCATTGGCGCCCTCTGCCCCGGGAGGGGCTGTCTTTTCGATAAGGTTCATATAATCGTACATCATTTCCTTGCGCATGTTTTCCGGCTGGACGAATTTGGCCTGCCGGTCGATGCCCAGGGTCTTGTCGGCGAGGACCTTGGCGTAGAAATATTCCCAGATGGGACGTGCGGCCTGTGCGCCGAAGCCGAGGCCGCCTTCCAGCCGGATGAAGCGGTCGTCGCATCCGATCCAGGACCCAGCCATCAGCTGTGGTGTATAGCCCATGAACCAGGCATCTGCGTTATCGTTGGTGGTACCGGTCTTGCCACCCATTTCGGCGATACCCAGGCGGTTCCGGAGACCGGCTGCGGTGCCGAAGTCTACGGCGCCCTGCATCATACGGGCCATCGTATAAGCGGTGGTTTGGCTGATGACTTCTTTTCTTTCAGTATCGAAGCGTTCGAGGACGTTACCGTTCTTGTCTTCGATCCGGGAAATATAATACGGTTTGGTGCTAAAGCCCCCGTCGGGGAACATGGTATAGCCCCACAGCATTTCATAGAGGGATAAGTCGCATGCGCCCAGGGCCATGGAGGGGTAAGGATCGATCTTAGTGGGGATGCCGATCTGTTGGATGTATTCGGCAAAACGTTTGGGACCCACCTGCTTCATTATATAGGCTGCGACGCCGTTGATCGACCAGGCGAGGCCTGTGGCCATGGTCATGCTGCCCCCTTCATGTTTGTCGGGCCGGGCGGGTACGTAGCCGAAGCCGGGGAAATACTGTTGGCTGGTTTCGCATTGCGTCTCCGGGGTCATGTTGAAATCTTCGATGCCGAGACTATACAGAAAGGGTTTGATCGAACTACCGACCTGCCGCTTGGTATTGATGTTGACGTGGTCAAATTTATAGGTTTTGAAGTCGATGCCGCCCACCCAGGCTTTGACGGCGCCAGTGACAGGGTCCATGACCATGAAGGCGGTTTGCAGCATGGCCTGCGAATATTTGATAGAGTCCATGGGCGTCATGACAGTATCTTTTTCCCGCTTGGAATTCCAGGCAAAGACTTTCATGGCGACGGGCAGGAAGAAAATCTTGCGGATGTCGGCATCGCTCCGGCCTTCATCTTCCAGGTTATGCCAGCGGTCGCTGTTGCGCATAGCCGCATCGAGGGTATTGGCGTGATCTTTCCAGATGAGCCCTTTGCGGACGCTAGCCTGCGCGCTGAGGGCGCGTTGCAGTACAGGCAGCTGTTTGGCTACTGCTTCATCGGCATAGAGCTGCATGCGGGGATTGATGGTTGTATAAACTTTCAGGCCGTCGTTGTACAGGTTATAGGGTTCGCCGGTGGCGGGGTTCTTATGGTCCTTGCACCATTTGCGGAGGTCTTCACGAAGGACATCCCGGAAATAAGGCGCCAGGCCGTTATTTTCGTCGACTTTTTTGTAGTTGCTCATGTCAATGGGCATGGCTTTATCGGCGGCGGCCTCTTTATTGTCCAGGTAATCGTATTTCACCATCTGGTTGATGACGGTATTACGGCGTTCGATGGCCATTTTGGGATTACGCCGCGGGTTGTAGAGGGTATTGCCCTTGAGCATGCCGATGAGGACGGCTGCCTCGTCGACGGACACGCGATCGGGTTCCTTGGAGAAGAATGTCCGGGATGCGTTGCGAATGCCATAGACGTTGTCGCCGAATGGCACTTCGTTGAGGTAAAGGGCAAGGATCTCCTGTTTGGTAAAATTACGCTCTAGTTTTATGGCAATGATCCATTCCTTCATTTTTTCGATAAACCGCCGCATGAAGTTCTTAGAACCCTGTTCCAGCAGGTTTTTGGCCAGCTGCTGGGTGATCGTGCTACCGCCGCCGTCCTTGCCGAGTTTGAGGACTGCGCGCATAACTGAGTACCCGTCGATGCCGGAATGTTCATAAAAGCGGGCGTCTTCGGTGGCGACCAGGGCGTTGACGACATTGGGGGAGATATCCTTGAACTCAACGTTGCTGCGATTGCCTTTGTCCTTATAATATTTCCCCATCGGGGTGCCGTCTTCTGCGAAGACTTCGGTGGCGAGCGTAATGGAGGGATTTTCCAATTCCTTAAGGGAGGGCAGGGAACCGAATACGCCCAGGTTGATCAGGACGAGGAATAGGATAAAGGCTCCGAGGCTATAGAGAAAGACCTTCCAGAATACGGGGACCAGTTTAGCTGACATATAAATAATTCTTGTAATAGCGGTTTTGTCGCCTTCGTAAAAATAGTGTTAAGCGTCCTAAAAACAGTGTTAATTAGTTCAAAATTCGTGCTGGTTTGGAGCGGGCTAAAATTTCCCCGGATAGGCAGCCGACAGGAATTTGCGATAGTCGGTCATGTCCTTGTTGTTCATTAGCACGGACAGGTTAGCGGCCGAGATGATGATGAAGGTGTATTTGTCGGCGGGCAACCAGGGCACGATCTGGCGCGGGGCGAGCGCCTTCACGTTCTGCAGATAGGTGATCGCGTCTGCGTCGGTCGCGAAGCCGCTGATAACGAGGAGTTTGACGCTATCGCTGAGCGAGGCGTTATCCGACTTCAGGGATTGGCTGTAGAAATTTTCCTGGTTATAGCCGTTGAAGGCATTCCTGGCCTCAGACACATAGACGGGGTCGACTTTGTTCATGACGATGAGCACCGAGTGGGGTTTATCGGGGGTAAGGGCAAAGGCGGAGTTCATCGTGCGCAGTTTGGCGGCCAGCTGGGCAGTATCTGCCTGTAGTTTCTTCATGGCAACCTGGATGGAGTCGGCGCGCTGTCGCAGGAGGGCCTGTTGAGCGGAGTCGGCATTGGCTTTGGCCATTGTGGTCTGCAGGGAATCCTGGTAGCGGTGAAGGGCTGCCAGCTGAAAGTCGTCCATTTTGATCGTGTTCGCGCCACTACTGCTATCAACTTTGATCTTACCGGGTAACGTGACGGTGGGCTTGGGAGTTGTGTTGGCCAGCGCTTGCTCTCTCAACTTGGCCCGGGCCCATGAAGAGGTATCGTCTTTCTTCAGCATATTGGAATCATTGCGCACGAGCCTGGTTCCTTTCAAGGAATCCCTTGCGGTGGGGAAGTTAGAGATAGTGATGCTGTCGTCATCCGCGGCCTTTTTCACCTGCAGTTGAGTGAGGTAGTCTTCTATTTGCCGGCGCCTGTTGAGTACATCCAGCAGGGTAGATGCCTTCTCTGCCATAGGCGTGCGGGGGAATTTGCCGATGATATTGCTGAGGATCACTCTTGCCTGCTGATCCTGCCGGGTGCGGATGAAATAAACTGATTCGATGTAGAGCAGCTGCGGCGTCCAGTATTTGTCTCCATACAGGCTGTCGGCTACCTTTTTCTGTGCGATGGCGCTGTCGAAGCTGCCTTCGATGAAAGCGTTGTAGATCTTTTCATACTGGTGGGTGGCGTTGACTTTTTCCCTGTTATTCGCCTCATTGGCGGAATCCGGATTGACGGCTTTAGCGGTAAAAGCGCCTTTTGGGAATTTCTGTTTGAGCAGGTCGAGTATCCGGGCTGCGTTTGCCTCATCACCCAGTTTCTTATAACAATAATACATGTTCAGCAGGGTCTCTTCCTTTTGCTGTGTGGCGGGGAACTTCGTCAGCAGCGAGTCGTAGGTATTGATGGCATATGGGTAGTCAGCTATTCCTTCCTGGTAGGTTTTACCGAGGAGGAAGAGGGCTTTTTCTATTGAGTCGTTAGATTTCTTGAGTTTTTCCGGCGTCGTAGGAAGGTTGGCCAACAGGGATTTATAGTCTATACCTGTGCCACCTCCGCCGCGGGCGAGGGGATCGACGCCGATGCCGGGCGTATTCTTCGCATTGTTCGCGAGGCTGCTCTTCATGATGGAGGAGATCTGCCAGTTGTCGACGTCAGGCCGGTTGCCCCACTTAGTTTTGAAATCGGTGTACCCCCTGGTTTTCAGGTTCTGGTTGTTGAAGTACCAGTCTGTGGGGGAGGCGCTGGCCCCTGCGCCGAACAGGTCGGGGATATTCTTATTATTGCCGTTGCCCAAGGTGCCACCGGAGCCGTCGTCCTCGTCCTGGTCGCGGAGGCCTTGTTGTTTGCGGAGCTGTTTGGCCAGCCGTTTGAGAAAAGCATCGCGGATAGGCGGGGCCAGGGCGGCGATACGCTGAAGGCTGTCCTGGCGGTACATGATCTGCATTTGGGCTACGATGGTGCTGAGGGCGGCTTTGCGATCGGGCAGCCAGCTGACGTCCTGTTCTTTGGCGAGGCTGATCATGTTGATGCTGTCGTACATGCTTTTGGCCAACGGGTAATTCTTAGCCTCGAAGGAGAGGTTGCCCAGCTGCAGGAAGGCCTTTTCGCGCTGGGTGCCGTTGCGCGCCGAGTTCCTGGTACAGAGGTTAAGGAAGGTGATGGCGCCGGGGACATTGTGCTGTTCGAGCTCCATCTGTGCGGCGGTATAATAAATGATATCGCGGTAGGCTTCAAAGCGGTCTTTGTGGGCCATTTTCACGAGGGCGTCGATGTTACGCTGGATATAATCCGCTCCACCTTCCTTGTTCTGGCGGATGGCATTTAACCGGGCATAGATTTCGAGGATAGGATCATAGGTGTGGGCGATGACCCGTTCGTAAAAAGTTTTGGCCTCGTAGGAGTTGCCCAGCCGTTCGTACAGTTGGGCGATGAGGTATTCCCAACGGGCGCCTTCTTCCCGGGTGCCGGCGGCCGGCAGAGCTCTTTCGAGGAAATAAGCGGCGCTGTCGTAGATATTCTGTTTGTAGAAATAGAGGGCTTTTTCTTCCTGCAGGGAGGGCTGCAGGCGGGGCGGGAACTGCGGGTCGCGGTCGAGGACCTGGATCAGGCTGGCGGCTCCTATATAGTCGTCTTTGGCGAGATAAGTGCGTATTTTCCAGAGCAAGGCGTCATTGCGGCTAGGGGTCGGCAGCTGGAATATTTTTTCCAGTTTCGTCTGTTTTTCCGGGGTGCTGACGATACTGTTGTTGCCGCCTGCGTCGGCGTTGTAGTTGCTTCCGATGGGGATGGCGTAGCCGTCGCTTTCCTTGGGGGCGAAGGCCCAGTTGATGAACTGGAAGGTAATAAAGGCGGAGTCGTATTGCTTTTTGAGGTAATAGGTCTCGCCCATCAGTTGGTAGAGGTTATCCGTCCAGTCATTGCGGGTATCGTGGATAAGGATGCCCATGGTACATTTATAGATGACCGAGTCGAGCTCTTTTTTCTGAGCGGCCGTGGCCTCGAGGGTATAGTTATAAAAGGGAAGAAGGTGGGCATAATCTTCCTTAAAGGATAATTTAGCGCGGGCGACGATCAGTTTGACCTTTTCGTTGGCGTTGAAATAGTAGTTATAGTGAGTGATGTTGTTCTGAACGAAATGGCGGAATTTCCTGAATTTTTTCCCGTTATTGGCTGTTTCTGAAGCGAGGATGCGGTTTTCCCATTTTTTTGGTTTTTTCAGGTCATAGTCGACGCCTACCTGTCCAATGGAGGTCAGATACAGAAACGAGAGTATTCCTGATAGCAAAATCTTACTATACGTCACAATGTCCTTTTGATAAATGCCGGCAAAAGTATAGCCTAATAACTCGTTTTCGGGAAATTTATTTTATTATCTTTACCAAAAGGGGCGGAGCGTCTCTCCCTCACATAAACGGACCGGAGGTCCGAGGCCGCAACCGAGTCTTTAGGCGAAGGTTGCGAACGAGTCCTTGCCAGTGGCAAGGACGAAGTCCTCCAGACTTTAGCGTTTTACGGGAGATGCGCTAATTTCCTGATAGTGTATCTCCCGTACATATTCAATCCAATATATGGCCAAATTCGATGCCAATTCTACCTTAAAACGTCTTCAGAACCGCTATCGGCTGGTTGTCATGAATGACGATACCTATGAAGAAGTGGTGACTTTCAAACTTTCGCGACTGAGCGTCTACATTTTTCTCTGCACGATTTTTGTATTGCTGACCGGGTTAACGGTGGCATTGATTGTCTTTACCCCGTTGAAGCTGTATATACCGGGTTACGGGGATGTGAGTAATACGAGGGACCTTCGTGAACTAAAAATACGGACAGATTCGTTAGAGCAGGAGGTAAGGTATAGAGATCAATACCTGGAGAGTATACGCAGTGTCTTAGGGGGGAATACGACCGTGAAGCTGGATACGACGACTCTGAAGATGCCAAAACCCGAGAAAATTAATGACTAAAATCTGATACTTATGTTCAATGGAAAAACCAAAGATGGCACGCCGGTGGAAGGATCCGCCGGCACCAGTACCAGCCTGATCGGCGCTGGAACCACTATGAAAGGCGATATCACCAGCAACGGTGATCTGCGTATTGACGGCACCCTGGTAGGCAACATTCACTGTTCGGCGAAGGTCGTGATCGGTGCGAATGGGGTCGTTCAGGGGGATATAAATGGTCAGCAGGCGGATATCATGGGCAAGGTTACGGGCACGATCAAGGTGAAGGATCTGTTGCAGCTGAAGGGTGGAAGCCTGTTAAACGGCAGTATCCAGGCTACCAAGCTGCAGATCGAACCGACAGCGAATTTCAACGGAGAATGTCATATGACCCCGGCTGCCGAATCGAGTTCTTCGGTTGCGAAGTCCGCCCCTGAGTTCAAGAGGGAAATAAAGCATGCAGAGATCGCCACAGCCTGATAATCATAAGAGCAAAAGTGGGACAACGGGGCCGGATGACAAAGATGGCCGCCGTGAGTGGGCGCGTTACCTGGGACTTTCGACCCAGGTGGCGGCGTCTGTTGGGTTGTCCCTATTCCTTGGGGTGAAGGCAGATAAATGGCTGAAGCTTACTTTTCCAATTCTTTCGTGGGCCTTACCTTTGCTGGTCATTGTACTGTTATTGGTGCAATTAATCAAAGCAAGTTCCGGAGGGAAAAATGAAAAATAATCATAAAGTCCTGGTCAGGGCATTTCTGCCCATTTTTGTCTTTTTTTTAATTGTTTGTCTTCTTATCATTAGTATACCTTCTGTTCTTCAGGAATGGAATACGGACCACAGGGTTTTACTTGGAGGGAACGAGATACTTTTCTTTGTAACCGCTGTTTCTTACTGGTTGCATGTCAGGTCTTTGCGTAATTCAAACCCCCATGTATTCGTCCGGATGGTCTATGGCAGCCTGTTGGTCAAAATGCTGGTATGCTGTGTGGCGGTCGTGTTATATGCCTGGCGGAATCACGCGGTGAACAAAAATGCCATCATTGGTTGTTTTATATTATATATCATTTATACTTTCCTGGAAGTCAGAGTATTAATGCAATTGACCAACAAGTTGCCAAAAAATGCCTAAGAAGGAAGCGCCGCTCGAATATCTTAGCCGGTGGATCCCGGGTCCGGCGGCGCCGCTGATCCTGGAGTATCTGAATCATTACCAGGTGCATCTGACGATTACGAGAGAGCGTAAGAGTGTATTGGGTGATTACCGGCATGCCACGCGGGCGCAGAATCACCGGATCAGTGTCAATGGCAATCTGAATCATTATTCTTTTCTGATCACCCTTATCCATGAGCTGGCGCACCTGGTGACGTTCATGGAATTCGGCAATGGGGTGCAGTCGCACGGCAAGGAATGGAAGGGGATTTACCGGAAGGTCCTGGAGGAGTTCATCCGGTTGTCGGTTTTCCCCGGGGATATCCTGGCGGCATTGAAAAAGAACCTGCATGATCTTCCGGCCAGCAGTTGTGCGGATGAGGGTTTGATGAGGGTGCTGAGGCGGTATGATACGGATAATGCAGGGCTTTTACTGGTGGAACAAATCCCCGAGGGGGGACGTTTCAGCCTGGAGGATCAGCGCGTGTTCCGAAAAGGGAAAAAATTAAGAAAAAGGTACCAATGTGTCGAAGTAGCCACTGGAAAGTTGTATCTTTTCAGTCCGATTTACGAAGTGAAGCCAGCTTCCTGAACCTGGCACCCGGGTAGTTTTTCCGTCCCGGGTAAGATGATCAGACAACCCTTTTTATCCTTCCGTCGTAACTTATCCATGTTTGGAGGAACATTGTTCCATTGGTTCAGCCCGTTTTTAATTCTTTCCCTTCTTCTATACAGCAGGTGCTCTATAATTCTTTGAGCATCCAGATGGTGCAGCTATAATGTCTTGTATTACCCATTGGGCCTGCAGATATAGAAAATCAAATTTTTCGTAGATCGCCATGGCTTTTTGTAATTCCGGCATGTCATTTTCACCAATTCACAAACGTGTTCGGACAGTCCCGGCGAGGGATAGATGCCGGCGTTTGCCTATGCCGAATTCGTCGAGGGTGTTACGTATATATAATGGAGGCCATGGCTTTGTTATCAGCCGGTTGAATGGGGCGGATGACCATCTGTTCCATGCCATGAAGGTAGTAATCTGCGGGAAAAATAGCTAGCTCAGGAGTGCGATAACGCCGTAAAGGATGGCTATGGTCACGATAATAATGCCGATGAATGGTTTGTCTGCGTTCTTCATAAAGGGTGTTGTTTTGATAGGAATATTCATTCTGTTAACGCAGAAGGTAAGGCATATAGTATGCCGGTGGAAAGAACCTTTTCGGGATGGAGGCTTTCCCGGGTACAGCAGTAGACGGTGGACCTGCCGGAGGTGGCGGGCTGGCTGGTGAATCCTGATTTTTCCAGCAGCCGGGCCTTGGGGTCATATCCCGATGCCTGGCCCAGGGAGGTCAGGATTCGGGTAATAGCGGGATCTGCGAGCAGCGAGGCGATACAGGCGCGAAATGCAGGGTAAAAGATTGTTTCGTCACGGGACCAGGTGAAGCAATAGATCCCGACGGCGCCCGGGCCGGTGAAATAGTCAGGGGTCAGGTCCATCTGAATGGGGGGATGGATTTCCAGCAGAAAGAGTATTAGTTCGCCGCGGCAGACCAGGTAAGCACCGTAGGGGCCGGCGATCTCCATCCGGTCATAGATTTCCCACAAGCCGTCATCGGGGTAGGACAGCCGGTTGTCGCCATAGAATTCCCGCCGGAAAATTTCCCGGACTACGGGGCGGTCCGTTGCTTTGTCGACAGGTCTTACCGAAAAGGCTGCATAAGCGGGGTTGGTGGTTAGTGCAAACATGGCAAAGATCAGGAATGGTTTAAATGGTGCCATTTATACCGGAAATGGGCAACCGCACCAACTAACAGGGCCTTATCATGTCTCAGGGAGAGCTTAACCAAGTGTCCCGGTCCGGTCGTACCGGGCACCGGAGGAGGAAGTAAGCGCGAAGATTACGTAAAAAACGGAAGAAAGGCAGATCTTTTGGGAATATTTAAAGGGGAGGGACTATAAAATTGTAAGAAATAATAAGTGTTATTGTGTATTTGGAGGGGTACCGGTTACCAGCCTCCCGTTTTCAAATATTAAATTAATTGAAAATTAAGGCTAAATTATAGGTCTGGAACATCCGGTACCCCGGTTACTTACTCCGTCAAAGTCGTCGATCTGTCCGGAACGGTATTCTATGCTTCTTCCAATAAGGGAAATAAGTTTACCATTCCGGTCAGTGCTCTAAAGCCGGGGAATTACATGGTCGTGGTGACCGGCGACTATTTCTTATAACTCCGAATAGGCCGCGGCGTGTAAAAAGATATCGTCGACATGGGAAACATTATGCTGGTACTGCGGCGACGATACCAGCTGTTTCCAGAAAGGATCATCGGAGAAACTCTTCCAGTGCTGGTCGCGGGCGGCCATATTGTCGAAGCTGGTCATGTACATGAGATTGGGCATATGGGCGCCGGCGAGTACGGAGGCATAGAAGACGGCATGGAAGTCCAGTCTGGCGAATAGCGGAATTTCGCCGCCCTGGTTGAACATCTGCACTTTATTGGCGTATAATTTTTCCGTGGGGCCTTCGTAGCTGCGCAATTCGTAGATCCTGTCGGGGCTGTAGGGCTGACCTGACCAGGGCATTGCATAGGTGGGCATATCGGGAAAGGCCTGCAGGAGGATGGATTCCATGCGGACATAAGGGGGATCGTTGTAACCGGCATCGAGATAGCTGCTGCCATCGGCCAGGAACCGGGCATCTTTGGCGAGGGATGCGGAGAGGGTGACGAATTGATCGAGGTTTTTGAGGGGAATGAAGACGTAAATTTTGCGGATAGCGGCAGTGTCATTGCCAACGGGTTTGAAAGCGCCTATCTGCGATATCCCCTGGCGGTGCAGGGCGGGGATCAAGGCGTTTTGCAGGAAGCTGTCCACGCGGGCCTCCTGTTGTTGGGTCTTTAACTGGTAAACGCGGATGGCGTAGAATGCCTGTTTGGATCCGGCCGGAGAGGGGGTGCAAGGCGCGGGTGCTGCTGCCGGAAGAGGACGTTCGAGGGAACGGCCGATATCAGAAGCGACAGCGTTGTGGTCGGGCAGGACAGGAGGGGCGGTGGCGAAAGCCCCAAAACCGGTCAGCAGGAGGAACAAGGGCAAGAAAACACGTTCGGGAGAAGCCCATCGGGCAAACAACTTTTCCATAAATAAATTGTTGAATATGAGGATGTGGAATGATAGTTTGCTGGTAAATGTAGACATGAAAAATGTTTTAACAAAAACTTGAAAGCGACGATCCCTCGAATATCGGAAATAAACCTACCTTGGCGCACTCCTAACAAAATTATGAGTTATAGAATTTTTTTATTTGTACCATTGTTGTTATTGCTCGTTGAGAGCGGCTCAGCCCAAAGGTTCCTGACGGGCAGGATCTTTTCCAAAAACGGCGTGGATACGTTGATATCCGTGAGCATTCATAATATTACCGAGCAGCGTTATGATCTTTCCGACGAGGATGGCTCTTACCGTATCCAGGTCATGCCCGGCGACCATGTCGCTTTTTCTTCGGTGGGGTACAAGGCAGATACGGTGACCATTACGGAAGCTATTCTGACCACCACGTACCCGATATACCTGGCCGTCAGGCCGCAAACCTTGCAGTCAGTGAGCGTACAATACAACAACTATCAGCTGGATTCTATGGACCGGCGGAAGGAATATGCCTGGGTGTACAATAATGGCAATACGCCCCGGTTTGAGCATCAGCGGCAAGGGGACGGTGTCGGGGTGGAAATGAATATTTTCCGCAATGCCGGTAAGCCGGAGAAGCAAAGGGAAAGACTGCAGAAACGGCTGCAAAAAGAGGAGCAGGATTATTATGTCAATTTCCGGTATAGTAAGGAGTATGTGACGAAGATCACCCGTCTTCAGGGGGACAGTCTCATTCAGTTCATGAAAAAATACCGGCCTTCCTATGATTATTGCCGCAAGGCGGCCACCGTAGACATCCTTGTCTATATCAATGACTGTTATAAGCTTTATATGAAAGGCGAGTAGGGGGCAGGGAGCTTCGTGACGGGGGGCCGATAAAGGGAGCATCCAATAAGTAAATTCTTATCGTCTTCGGATGAGAATAATTGAATATCTTACCCGCCGTTGAGCAAATTCCTTGTATATGAAAGAATTAAGAAGCCGCCATTGGTTCGGAAAGACCGACAAGATGGGCTTTATCTATCGCAGCTGGATGAAGAACCAGGGCTTTCCTGAAGATATGTTTGACGGCAGGCCGGTAATCGGTATTTGCAATACCTGGTCCGAGCTGACTCCATGCAATGCACATTTACGGGACATCGCGGAAGTTGTGAAGCGCGGCGTTTATGAAGCCGGCGGGTTCCCGCTGGAATTCCCGGTGATGTCGCTGGGGGAGACGTTGCTAAAGCCCACGGCTATGTTGTTCCGTAACCTGGCGAGTATGGATGCGGAGGAGTCGATCCGCGGCAATCCCCTGGATGGGGTAGTGTTGTTGACGGGTTGTGACAAGACCACTCCTTCTACGGTGATGGGGGCTGCCAGCGTCGATCTTCCCACCCTTGTGGTGCCCGGTGGGCCGATGCTGAACGGGAAATTCCAGGGGCATGACATCGGCAGCGGCACGCATGTCTGGAAATTCGATGAGGACCGCAAAACCGGGAAGCTGAGTGACGCCGATTACTTGCTGGCCGAGAGTTGTATGTCGCGCAGCCCGGGGCACTGCATGACGATGGGCACTGCCAGCACCATGGCTTGTATGGTGGAATCCCTGGGCCTGACCTTACCGGGCGCGGCGGCCATCCCGGCGGTCGATTCCCGCAAAAAAGTACTGGCGCATCTATCGGGGCGGCGCATCGTGGAGATGGTGAAAGAAGACCTTCGATTATCTAAAATTCTGACCCGGCCGGCTTTCGAGAATGCCATCAAGGTCAATGCAGCGATAGGCGGCAGCACGAATTTTATCATTCATCTCACGGCCATCGCCGGCCGCATCGGCGTTCCACTGGCATTGGAGGATTTTGACCGGTTGGGCAGCGGGATACCACTACTGCTAAACCTGATGCCTTCCGGGAAGTTCCTGATGGAAGATTTCTACTATGCGGGAGGCCTGCCGGTGATCCTCAACGAACTGCGGGACCTGCTGGATATGAATGCGATGACGGTCAACGGGAAAACGCATGCCGACAATGTGAAGGGTCGTGAGACCTGTTATAACCGCGAAGTCATTGCAGCTTTTGACGAGCCGCTGCTGCCGCATGCGGGTATTGCGGTAGTGAAGGGCAATCTGTCGGCTAATGGTGCGGTGATCAAACCTTCCGCCGCTACTCCTGCGCTGATGCAGCATCGGGGAAGGGCTGTGGTATTCGAAAATATCGAAGACTATCACCTTCGCGTAGATGACCCCGGCCTGGATATCGATGAGACCTGCGTCATGGTGCTGAAGAATGTAGGACCGGTAGGATATCCGGGAATGCCGGAGGTCGGCAATATGGCGTTGCCTAAAAAATTGCTGGAGAAAGGGGTGACTGATATGGTGAGAATTTCCGACGGGAGGATGAGCGGTACGGCTTATGGGACGGTGGTGCTGCATGTATCGCCGGAATCCGCTATCGGAGGCGTGCTGGCGTTGGTGAAAGACGGGGACTGGATCGAGCTGGACGTCGAAGGCAGGCGGTTGCACCTGGACGTTACAGCAGAGGAGCTGGAGCACAGGCGGGAGCTTTGGCAGCCGGCGCCGCCGCGTGCGGACCGGGGGTATGTCCATTTATATGTCAGCCATGTGCAACAGGCGGATAAAGGGGCCGATCTGGATTTCCTCACCGGCGGGTCCGGTTCGGAAGTCAGCAGGGATTCGCACTAGGGGCGTCGGGTTGGATTTTTTTTATATGCATCTATATATCGTTTTGTTCGGCATTCTGTTATTGGTGGCGCTGATCTCGTGGGGGAAGGTCAATGCTTTCCTGGCTTTCCTGGTAGTATCTATTGTGACGGGATTGCTGCTGGGCATTTCTTTCGGCGCTATTACCCAATCCGTCTATAAGGGCATCGGGGATACCCTGGGTCAACTGGCCATCGTCATCGTCCTTGGCGCGATGCTGGGCAAGATCGTGGCGGAAAGCGGCGCCGCACAGCGGATCGCTACATACATGATGAACATTTTCGGCGAGAAGTATATTCAATGGGCCCTGATGTCGACGGGATTCGTCATTGGCATCCCGTTGTTCTACAATGTGGGGTTTGTGCTGATGGTGCCGTTGATCTTTTCAGTCGTCTACAAATACAAGCTACCGGCGGTCTATATTGGCCTGCCCATGCTGGCTTCGTTGTCTGTCACGCATGGCTTTCTGCCGCCGCACCCCGCGCCGGCAGCGTTGGTGGGGCAGTTTCATGCCAATATGGGGAAGACGCTGTTGTACGGGATGACGATCGCCATTCCCGCCGTCATCCTTGCCGGGGTGGTGTATTCGAAGACGTTGAAGGGCATTGTCTCTTCCCCTCTGCAAGGACTGGTGGCGGCTGAGAAGCCCGAGGCGCAACTACCGGGCATCGGCACCAGCCTGCTGACTTCGCTACTGCCCGTTATCCTGCTGATGCTGACGACGCTACTGCCGCTGATCTCGCATGATTCGCCGACGTGGAAGAGCCTGCTGGCATTTGCCGGGGATCCCTCCATCATTTTATTACTGGCTATCGCCTTTGCGACTTATACCCTGGGCATCCGTTGCGGTATGCCGATGGCGAAAATAATGCATATCTACGAGGCGGCGGTCAAGGATGTGGCCGTCATCCTCCTGATCGTGGCCGGGGCAGGCGCGCTGAAAGAGGTCTTTACGGATAGCGGTGTCAGTAAGGAAATCGCCTCTTACCTGCAGGTCTGGCCTGTCCATCCGCTGGTGCTGGGCTGGCTGATGGCGGCCATTATCCGGGTCTGTCTCGGATCGGCTACTGTGGCCGGGCTTACGGCGGCCGGTCTTATCCTGCCGTTGATGAACCGTCTGCATGTCGACCCCAACCTGATGGTGTTGTCCGTCGGGGCCGGCAGCCTGATGTTCTCGCATGTCAATGACAGTGGGTTCTGGCTGTTCAAGGAATACTTCAACCTGTCGATAAAAGATACGATCAGATCGTGGTCTGTAATGGAAACTATTGTCTCGGTAGTGGGGCTGACGGGTGTACTGTTATTGAATCTCATGGTCGGATAAAATAAATTTTGGCGGTTCGGTTTTCGCCGTTAATTTTGGTGCATCAAATGACATTCAACAGACAACATCATCACCATCATTTTATCTTACCCATCAGGTAGGCCGGTGATGTTTTGTCTTAGCTATAAAACTTTAATGGGCTTACCGGATGGTAAGCCCTCTTTTTTTTAGCCCGGCGAGGTCCGGGTAAACAGGCCAAAGGCCGAATAAATGACATGAACGTGAACAAACTTAAAATTGCTATTCAGAAATCGGGACGGCTGGCGGATGACTCGCTCAAGCTGCTGAAAGATTGTGGAATCGATCTGAAGAATGGTGTCAACAAGCTGAAGACGGAATCCGATAATTTTCCTGTCGAAGTCTATTTTCTGCGTGACGACGATATCCCGCAATATGTGGAGGATGCTGTGGCGGATATCGGCATCGTGGGTGAGAATGTTGTTTATGAGAAGAACAAGAAAGTCGACATTGTCGAGCAGCTGGGTTTCGGAAAGTGCCGGCTGGCGGTTGCTGTGGGGCGGGGCGAGGGCTATGATGACGTAAGGTTTCTCAGCGGTAAAAAGATTGCGACGACGTACCCTTTGCTGGTGCGACAATTCCTGGACAGGAATAAAGTAGAGGCCGAGATTCATGAAATCAGTGGTAGTGTAGAAATTGCTCCCGGTATTGGGCTGGCGGATGCTATTGTGGACCTGGTCAGCAGTGGAAGTACGCTGTTTATGAATGGGCTGAAGGAGGTCGAGACGGTATTGCAATCGCAGGCGGTAATGATCCGCAATAATCAGCTGGGTGCAGAGCGGCAGGTGTTGCTGGATCGACTTTTGTTCAGGATCAGGGCAGTCAAGCGGGCCCGGAACAACAAGTACATCCTGCTGAATGCGCCGAATGAAAAGCTGGAGGAGATCATCAGGTTGTTGCCGGGCATGAAGAGCCCCACGGTGCTGCCGCTGGCTGAGGCCGGCTGGAGCAGCGTACACAGCGTACTGAGTGAAAATGAGTTCTGGGACATTATCGAACGGCTGACGGCGGCAGGTGCTCAGGGCATCCTGATCGTGCCGATCGAGAAGATGGTCATGTGAGAAAGATGGCGATCCGGGAAGACGGTGATCCGAACGGGGGGCCGAAAAAAAACCGATTATGCAAATTACCGATATCAGTAAGGTGTTGAGCCGACCGCGGGAAGGGTGGGGGTTGACGCGACCGGTCATAGACGTGCGATCGCTGGAGCAGACCGTCGGGGCCATCTTGGAGGAGGTCCGGCAGGGCGGCGACAAGGCGGTGCAAAAATTCAGTCTGCAATTCGACAAGGCCGATGCCGTGCCGTTCGAGCTGAGCGGGGAGGCAATCGAAGCCGGGGCTGCAGGCATCAGCGAAGAGTTGAAAGCGGCCATGCGCCAGGCCGCCGCGCATATTTGCGCCTTTCACATGTCGCAGCAGCATGCAGAGCCTTCCGTCGAGACGATGGCGGGTGTACGATGCTGGCGGAAGCCGGTGGCCATTGAAAAAGTGGGACTGTATATACCCGGCGGGACGGCGCCTTTATTCTCGACCTTGCTGATGCTGGCGATCCCGGCGACCATAGCCGGTTGCAGGGAGATTATCCTATGCAGCCCTCCGGACAGGCAGGGCGGGCTGCATCCGGCCATCCTGTATGCGGCGAAGCTGGTAGGGGTTACGCGGATCTTCCGGGTAGGAGGGGTGCAGGCGATTGCGGCGATGGCCTATGGAACGGAGTCCATTCCACGGGTCTATAAAATATTTGGTCCCGGCAATCAGTATGTGACGTGTGCCAAGCAGCTGGTGCAGCGCGAAGGTATAGCGATCGATATGCCCGCAGGACCCAGCGAGGTAGCTGTCTATGCCGACGAGACGTCTGATGCTGCTTATGTTGCAGCCGACCTGCTTTCGCAGGCCGAGCATGGGGCGGACAGCCAGGTGGTGCTGGTGAGCGCCGTTCCCGACGTCATCACCCGTGTACTGGCAGCCGTCGACAGCCAGGTGGCTCAGCTGCCGCGGGCGGAGATTGCCCGCAAGGCGCTCGTGAACAGCCGTGCCTTTATCGTGCGGGATGAGGAGCAGGCGATGGACCTGTTGAATGAATATGCTCCGGAGCACCTTATCCTGGCATGCCGTCAGCCTGAACAGCTGGCATCTGCGGTCATCAATGCCGGATCGGTCTTCCTCGGACATTATTCCCCCGAGAGTGTGGGTGACTATGCCAGCGGGACCAATCACGTACTGCCTACCAATGGCCATGCGAAGGCGTATAGCGGGGTGAGTATCGACAGTTTCGTCAAAAAAATCACTTTTCAGCAGTTGACGCAGGAGGGGCTGGCCGGTATCGGGACGGCCGTCATACGGATGGCGGAGGCTGAGGGGCTTGAGGCGCATGCTCGGGCGGTAGAAATCCGGCTGGGAGGAAAAAAAATATAAAACACATGTTTGATCTGGACAGGCTTTTACGCGACAATATCCGTCAGCTGGTGCCCTATTCTTCGGCCCGCGACGATTTCAAAGGAACGGCGCGGGTCTTTCTCGACGCCAATGAGAACAGTCTCGGATCGCCGTTGACCAGGTGGTATAACCGTTATCCGGACCCACATCAGTGGAAGGTGAAGGAGGCGTTGGGCAAGGTGAAGGGGATAAAGCCGGAGCATATTTTCCTGGGCAATGGGAGCGATGAATGTATAGACCTGTTGTACCGTGCCTTTTGCGTACCGGGGCAGGACAATGTCATCATCAATCCGCCGACTTACGGCATGTACGAGGTCAGCGCGCATATTAACGACGTGGAGGTACGGCGGACCGTGCTGCTGGATGACTTTCAGCTGGACCTGGTGCATCTCGAGCGGTTAGTGGATGCACACACCAAGATCATCTGGATCTGCTCGCCCAACAATCCTACGGCCAATTCCATCAACCGGCAGGATATCGAAGTCGTCCTGAATAACTTTTCCGGGCTGGTCGTTATCGACGAAGCCTATATCAATTTCTCCCGGTACCGGTCGTTCATCCAGGAGCTGGCCGATTATCCCAACCTGGTGGTGCTGCAGACGATGAGCAAGGCGTGGGGCCTGGCCGGACTCCGGCTGGGAATGGCTTTTGCAAGTGAAGGGATTATCGATATCTACAATAAGGTCAAGCCTCCGTATAATATCAATCAGGCGACCCAGGAGTTTGCGTTGAAGGCCCTTGAAGAAGTAGGTCAGGTCAACGAGATGATCAGGGCCCTGGTGACCATGCGGGAAGAATTGGCCCGGGAACTGGCGAGCCTGCCTTTTGTGCTGACCGTTTATCCCAGCGATGCCAACTTCCTGCTGGCGAAAATGACCGATGCGCATAGAGTATATGACTATCTGCTGGGGGATGGAATTGTCGTCCGGGACCGCAGCAAAGTGGAATTGTGCGCGGGGTGCCTTAGGATCACGGTGGGAACGGCGAAGGAAAATGAGGACCTGGTGACTGCGTTGCGTGAATTCCGTTGAAGCCGGGGGGATGTAATAGTCTAAGCTAAAAATTAGTAGCGGGCAGCCTGCATCTGTGGCCGGCGGCAGTAGAGTCAATTGATTTTATGAGTAAATTGCAGTTCGTTAACGACTCCGAGCCGATTTATTCATCAATCAATCGTATTTCACATGCAACACTCAATTCACCAACCGAAGAGGACTTCCTGGAAACTCTTTTACCTTTTGATGGGATTAAGCCTGACCGGGCTGATCGCCTGCGGTGCAGGCGGGGGTAATGGGAATAAGACCGACAGCGCTTCGACTGCTGCCGCTACAGCCGACACCAGCTGGGCTCTCAAGCCAACCGATTCCGCGACTATGATATCCGACTCGCTCAAACTGCCGGCCGGTTTTGCCGCTACGACGCTGGTGGAGAACCTGGGCCGGACGCGTCATATTGCTGTGGCGCCCAACGGGGCAGTTTTTGTGAAGCTCAGCAAGCTGCAGGATGGCAAGGGAATTTACCGCCTGATGGACACGAATGGCGACGGCAAGGCCGACAAGTCGTTCGGTTTCTGCAATTATACGGGAACGGGCATGGCTATCCGCGACGGCTATCTGTATGCCTCTTCCGACACCTGTGTCTATCGCTACAAGCTCGATAAAGACTTCAATGTCGTGGATCCAAACCATCCCGAAAAGATCGTCACCGGCCTGCTGGCACGTGGCGAGCACGAACCCAAGGCTATCACGCTGGATTATTCCGGGAACCTGTATGTCAATATCGGGGCTTATTCCAATTCCTGTCAGCTGCAGGACCGGACAAAAGGTTCGCCGGGGCAAAGGCCCTGTCCTATCCTGGACTCGGCAGGAGGGATCTGGCAGTTCAAGGCCGACGTGCCAAACCAGACCTATGGTGACGACCATCATTATGCGACAGGGCTTCGCAATGTGGTAGGATTCGACTGGAACCAGCAAACGAACAGCCTTTTCGTCATGCAGCATGGGCGCGATCAACTGCACGACCTCTTCCCCGATATCTGGGACACCAAACAGAGCGCGGAATTGCCGGCTGAATGTATGTATGAGTTGCACAAGGGTTCGGATTGCGGCTATCCTTATATTTTCTATGACCAATTCCAGCATAAGAAGATCCTGGCTCCCGAATACGGCGGTGATGGGAAGAAGACGGCCGGTGACTCTGCGCAGGACCCGGTGATGGCTTTCCCAGGTCACCTGGCGCCGGACGGGCTGTTGTTCTATACCGGCAACCAGTTCCCGGGGAGATATAAGAATGGCGCATTCATAGCCTTTCATGGTTCCTGGAACCGGGCTCCCGAGCCGCAGGAAGGCTTCTTCGTCGTCTTCGCGCCTTTCGAGAATGGCAAGCCGACCGGCAAATGGGAAATCTTTGCGAACAACTTTTCGGGCGGCGATGCGCAGACCGCCAGCGGCCGGGCAGATCATCGTCCTTGCGGCCTGGCACAGGGGCCTGACGGCTCCATTTATGTGACGGACGACAGTAAAGGATTTGTCTGGAAGATTTCCTATAAACAATAATTATTCATCGATACTAAAAAGATGAAAAATATATTATTCATTTTTACAACGGGCGCGTCTTTGGTGCTGGCGACCTTGCTGTTATCGGCGGCGGGGGTGGAGAACTTCGTGCTTGCCACCGGCAAGGGCTCGTTCGGAACCCTACAGGTGCCCGCGCAGGCTTCTATGGAGCGGGGCAAGCAGGTGTACCTGCAGGTATGTCTGGCCTGTCACCAGGTGGATGCCGGTGGTGTGCAGGGGATGACTCCGACGTTGGTCAAGACGACGTATGTGCTGGGGCCTAAAACCCCGTTGATCAAGATCGTGCTGAATGGAATGACGGGCGCGGTGACGGTCAATGGCGACGACTTTCACAATGTCATGGCGCCGCACAGCGACCTTACCGACCAGCAGATCGCAGATGTGCTGACATATGTACGCAATAGTTTTGGCAACAAGGCCAGTGCGGTGACAGTCACGCAGGTGAAGGCCGCGAGGGCTGCGAATAAGCCCGCAGGTAAATAATTTGCCAGTGAAATATGCTGCGCATCGCGTACTTTCGCGGTCCGCAGCAATTTTTTTTCCTGCACATTTTTTATGAAGAGAATCTTATTCATAGACAGGGACGGCACATTGATCAAAGAAGCGCCGCCGACTTACCAGATCGATGATTTCGGGAAGCTGGTGTTTTATCCGGGAATGTTCGAGTATATGGGCAGGATTGCCCGGGAAATGGACTATGAGCTGCTGATGGTGACCAACCAGGATGGATTGGGTTCTGCCTCGTTCCCGGAGGAGACTTTCTGGCCGGTGCAGAATTTTGTGCTGAAGAGCCTGGAAGGGGAAGGAATACGCTTTACCGGTATTTTTATCGATCGCAGTTTTCCGGCGGACGGAGCCCCGACCCGCAAGCCGGGAACGGGGATGCTGACCGAATATATCGAGAACGACGCTTATGACCTGCGCAATTCTTTTGTCATCGGCGACCGCATCACGGATGTGCAGCTGGCGAAGAACCTGGGCTGCAGGGCCATCTGGCTTAACAATGATCCTGCGTTGGGCGGGGCGGAGATCAGTGATTCCCGCCGTGACCTGGAGGAGTCCATTGCCCTGGAGACGCCGGACTGGAGCCGTATCTATGAGTTCCTCAAACTGGGATTGCGCCGGGTGGTGCATGAACGTAACACGAGCGAGACGCAGATCAGGATCGACCTGAATGTCGACGGTGCGGGGAAGGCGGCTATCATTACGGGACTAGGCTTTTTCGATCATATGCTGGAGCAGATTGCCCGTCATGGAAAGATGGACCTGACGGTCAGGGTGAACGGCGATCTTCATATCGACGAGCACCATACGATCGAAGATACCGGCATTGCGCTGGGAGAGGCTTTTGCACAGGCGTTGGCCGACAAACGTGGTATGGAGCGATACGGCTTTGCCCTGCCCATGGATGAGGCAGAGGCCAAAGTCCTGATCGATTTCGGCGGCCGCAGCTGGATTGTGTGGAAGGCGGAATTCCACCGAGAAATGATCGGGGAGATGCCGACGGAGATGTTCTTTCATTTCTTCAAGTCGTTTTCCGACGCGGCGCGATGCAATCTACATATCGAATGTCAAGGCGATAACGAGCACCACAAGATAGAGGCTATCTTCAAGGCCTTTGCCAAGGCCATCCGCATGGCGGTGAAAAGAGATCCGCTGAGTAATTACCTTCCGAGCACGAAGGGGGTGTTGTAGGGGAGCCGGGGCCGTTGCGTAGCCACCGGTGTCTTACAGTTTGGGGCCGCGTGTTACAGCCGCTGCAGCAATTCATAGCCTTCGGGCCAGTCCCCCAGACCGGAAGCCGAATTGATATGGCCCTTGTTACCGATATTGACGAAGGTGCTGGCCCAATTGTCTGCAAAATATTGGGCTCTTTGCAGGCTGACATATTCGTCATTCGAACTGGCTATCACAACGGACTTAAAGGGAAGGGGTTGCAGCAGCATCGGGTCGAAACCGGTCGTGCCCGACGGATAGGACGGAGCTTCGACATCGCTGGGGGCTACCAGCAAGGCGCCCCTGATGGTTCGTACATACCGATGGGCCCAGTGAGCGACGGCACAACAGGCCAGGCTATGTGCAATCAGGATGACTTTTTCGGGTGGGAAGGGTGCGATGACCTCATTGATCGTATGGACCCAGTCGTCTTTGTCGGGTGTATCCCAATCCCGCTGGTGAATGCGGGTAAAGCCGTAGAGCGTTTCCCACCGGCTTTGCCAGTGGAGGGGGCCGGAGTTGTTGAGGCCGGGAAGGATAAAGCAAAAAGTAGATGACATGGCTTAAATTTCGGCAAATTTTGGTTGATTCGGCAGCGGGTTGAAAAAAATTTGGCCAAATCATTTTTCCTGTCCATATTTGCCGTGCAATGAACACAACAATCAATCAACAGTGGTGGTGGCATACAAACTCTGAGTGGGGTATGTAATGCTATAATCATAGATTACTATATTGGGCCCCGTTATTCGGGGCCTTTTCTTTTTAGCTGTAACAAGAGCCGTCCCGAGGCGGCCGCAACATCACCGGATGAAAAAAATTGAAATAAAGACGAATTGTAAGAAAATGCTCTCGGACATCTATACGCCGGTGGGTATCTATCTCCGGTTGCGGGATCGTTTCCGCGACACCATCCTGCTGGAAAGCACGGACTATCATGCTGCCGAGAACAGCACTTCCTTTATCTGTATCAATGCCATTGCCGGGATAGAGATCTCCGATACGAGGACGATCGAATTCAAGTTACCGGGGCAGACGCCCGAGAAAGCTGCTATCCTCGAGCTGGCGGATACGCCACGGCTGCTATGGGAATTTATGCAACGGTTCGACATCGTTCCTGCTCCGGAGCGGGCGGTGCGGGCAGTGCAGGGTTTATTCGGCTATACCACTTTCGATGCCGTGCAATTCTTCGACACGATCAGGCTAAGGGACAGAGCGGCGGCGGGCGCCGGCCGGGGGGGAGATCGTGATCCTGCTGCAGGGTATGCCGGGCATTCGGACATCCCGGGGGGATCGACTTTGCAGGGAGGCAGCAAGGAGGCTCCTCCTATTCCGCTGATGCGTTACCGGTTATACCAGTACGTGATTGCGGTCAATCATTTCCGGGATGAATTGTACATCTGTGAGAATCAGATCGCGGGATTGGAATCGGAACTGCCGGTGGTGGAGTCGCTGATCAGGAGTAAAGATGTGCCGGTGTATCCCTTTGAAGCCAATGGGCAGGAGACCTCCAACCTGACTGACGACGGATACCGCCTCATGGTAGAGCAGGGTATTAAGAGCTGCCTGCGGGGGGATGTTTTCCAGATCGTGTTGAGCCGGCGTTTTCAGCAGGCATTCAGGGGAGATGAATTCAATGTCTATCGTGCGCTGCGGAATATCAATCCATCGCCCTACCTGTTCTTCTTCGATTACGGGGATTACAAGCTGATGGGTTCTTCGCCGGAGTCACAACTGATCCTGCAAAATGGAGAGGCCATCGTGAACCCCATCGCGGGGACTTTCAAACGGTCCGGTGACGATGTGACGGACAGACTGATCGCGGACAAGCTATTGAAGGATGCCAAGGAGAACGCCGAGCACGTGATGCTGGTAGATCTGGCCCGCAATGACCTCAGCCGTTGTTGCGACGACGTGAAAGTGACGCAATACCGGCAGGTACAATATTATTCGCATGTCATCCACCTGGTCAGCGAGGTGCGCGGTAAACTGCGGGCGGGCTACAACCCCTTCGAACTGCTGGCTACCACCTTTCCTGCCGGGACGCTTAGCGGCGCTCCCAAGTTCAAAGCGATGGAGCTGATCGATCATTATGAATCTACGGCGCGGAGTTATTATGGTGGCTGTATAGGCTTTATGGGTTTTGACGGGAGTTGCAATCATGCCATTATGATCCGCAGCCTGCTGAGCAGGAACAATACGCTGACGTACCAGGCTGGTGCGGGTATTGTCGCCGCCAGCCAGCCGGAGAGTGAATTACAGGAAGTAAACAATAAACTGGGCGCGCTGAAATCGGCTATTATTTATGCGGCGCAGATAACTAAATAAGACAATGACACGGATTCTTGTTTTTGATAATTACGATTCTTTTACCTATAACCTTGTGCATCTGGTCGAAAAGATCCTGCACCAAAAGGTGGAAGTGTTCCGTAATGACCGGATACCGCTGGAAAAAGTGAAGGAGTATGACAAGATCATTCTTTCGCCCGGTCCCGGTATCCCTTCTGAAGCGGGATTGTTGCTACCTCTGATCAGGGAGTATGCGGCCAGCAAGTCCATCCTTGGCGTCTGTCTGGGCCATCAGGCCATCGGGGAGACGTTTGGCGGAAAATTGGTGAACCTGAGCGCTGTCTATCACGGCGTGGCTACGCCGGTGCGTATTCTGCGGCCAGGGCAAGGGCTGTTTGAGGGGTTGCCTGAGACGCTGGAAGTGGGACGGTATCACAGTTGGGTCGTGAGTGAAGACGGTTGGCCGGACGAGCTGGAAGTGACGGCGCGCGACGAGAAGGATTATATCATGGGGTTGCGGCATAAAAGCCTGGATGTGCAGGGGGTACAATTTCACCCGGAAAGCGTGCTGACGCCGCAGGGCGAGCAGCTATTGCGCAACTGGTTGAAACAGTGACCGCGCGATTAGGAGGCTCGCGGTTATGGGCCGGGCTAACGAAACTAATACGATTCAAATGAAAAAGATTTTACAATACTTATTCGAGCATAAGACACTGGGCCGGGAGCAGGCCAAGGACGTGCTGATCCGGATTGCCCGCGGGGAGTATAATGAGAGCGAAATGGCTGCCTTCATCACCGTATTCCTGATGCGCAGCATTACCATCGGGGAGTTGCAGGGGTTCAGGGACGCGTTGTTGGAGCTGTGTGTACGGGTGGATTTCAGTGGGTTGGAAACCATTGATATCGTAGGCACAGGTGGGGATGGCAAAAATACGTTTAATATTTCCACATTGGCCTGCTTTATCGTGGCGGGGACAGGGTATAAGGTGGCCAAGCATGGTAATTATGGAGCGTCGACCATCAGCGGGGCATCCAACGTGATGGAGCAGTTGGGCTACCAATTCAAGAATGACGTGGGCCGGTTACGGCAGGAGATTGATACGGCGGGCATCTGTTTTCTTCATGCCCCGATGTTCCATCCTGCGTTGAAGACAGTGGGGCCGATCCGCAGGAACCTGGGCATTCGTACTTTCTTCAATATGCTGGGTCCCATGGTCAACCCTGCTTTTCCGACCACCCAACTGGTAGGCGTCTATAGCCTGGAGATGGCCCGCATCTATAACTACCTGTTGCAGGAGGCTGGTGGGCGTTTCACGATCATCCATGGTCTGGACGGGTATGACGAGATATCCCTAACGGGCGATACCAAGGTGATTACCAACCGGGGAGAAAAGATCATGACGCCGGAAGAATTAGGCAGGAGAATGGTAAATGCTACCGATATTTATGGGGGCAATACGGTGGAAGAGGCCGCGAAAATTTTTACCCGGATATTGAAGCTGGAAGGCAGCTGGGCGCAGAATGCCGTCGTACTGGCCAATGCGGCGATGGCGTTGCATGCCACGGGGGCGTATGCGGGGTATGAAGAGGCGTATTATGCCGCTGTTGACAGCCTGGAGAGCCGGCGGGCGTATGAAGCATTGGAAAAATTGATTTCTTTACAATGAACGACGGGCAACCGTCAGGATATTGATCATGAACATCCTGGATACTATCATCGAGTACAAGCGGACGGAATTAGTCGAACAAAAGGCGGCCGTGGCGACGGCAACTTTGGAAAAGAGCGTCTTCTTTTCGCGGAAGACTTTATCGTTGAAGGCGGCCCTCACCGATCCGGACTCTACGGGGATTATCGCGGAGTTCAAAAGACGGTCCCCTTCGAAGGGGGTGATCAACGACAGGGTGTCGGTGACGGAGGTGACCCGGGGCTACACGGAAGGGGGCGCAGCCTGTCTGTCAGTGCTGACGGACCGGCATTTTTTTGGCGGCAGCGATGCCGACCTGGAGGGGGCGAGGGTTAATGAGATACCTATTTTACGGAAAGAGTTTATTATTGATGAATACCAAATTTTGGAGGCCCGGGCTATCGGCGCCGATGTTATTCTGTTGATCGCGGCATGTCTGACGCCGGAGGAAGTACAAAGGCTGGCGGGGTTTGCCCGAGGGCTGGGGCTGGAAGTACTCCTGGAGATCCATCACGAAGATGAGTTAGGGCATATCTGTGAAGAGACGGAACTGGTGGGCGTCAACAACCGTGACCTGAAAACATTCACGGTGGATATCGAGCGTTCCATCCGGCTGAGTCGCCGGATCCCTACCGGCAAGGTGTTGATTGCGGAGAGTGGGATCAGCCGGGTGGAGACCATCCTGCAGATGAAGGAGGCCGGGTTCAGCGGATTCCTCATTGGGGAGAGTTTCATGAAGGCGGAGGACCCGGGAGCGGCCTTTCAGCGATTTGTGCGGGAATTGCATGGGAACCATTCTATGGAAAAATAGACGTCTGCGATTGTATTGACCGAATTTAGTTTAACCCTTAAAAATGGCGGAACGGTGCTTTTACCGGCCGCCGCCGGTCAACAATTTATGAGAGTAAAAGTATGCGGAATGACCGAGATCGACCAGGTCAAGCAACTCGACGCCATGGGGGTGGATTTTGCGGGTTTTATTTTTTATCCCAAATCACCCCGTTATGTGGTCAGGCATTTGACGGGTGACCAGGTAAAAAGGGCCCGGCTCCGGCTCGGTAAGGTGGGGGTCTTTGTCAATGCGACATATGACGATGTCATGCGGCAGGTGGATGCCTACGGGCTGGACATGGTGCAATTGCACGGCGATGAGACGCCGAGGTTTTGCGAGCAACTGGCCAATTACATTACTGTGATCAAGGTTTTCCGGCTTGGGGAGAATGATCCGATCGATTGGATCGTCAGGCCTTACCAGGATTATTGCGATATGTTCCTTTTCGACACGGAAGGGGTCGGATATGGGGGCACCGGTAAAAAGTTCAACTGGGACATGCTGAAGCCTGCCCATATCGATAAATTGTATTTTCTCAGCGGGGGTATTGAGCCGGGGGATGTGGACAAGCTGAAGGTTTTTGCCCGGGAGCCGGTGGCGGCGAAATTGTTTGCGATCGACATCAACTCGAAATTCGAGCATAGCCCGGGGGTGAAGGACCTGAAGAAGATAAGGGCGTTGCTGGACGGGGTGAAGGCGCCAAAATAAAACAATATTGATCATGTCAATAGAATATCATATCAAACAAGTAACAGACGCCGCCTATAAGATGACGGACGGCAGTTACAGGTCGCCGGACGCGCAGGGGTACTACGGAAAATTCGGGGGAGCTTTTATTCCCGAAATGTTGTATCCCAATGTGGAGGAGTTGCGGACACGATACCTGGAGATCATGCACGAGTCGGCTTTTCAAAAGGAGTATCATGCTTTGCTGAAGGATTATGTCGGTCGGCCTTCTCCGTTATATCTGGCGGCCCGGCTCAGCGCGAAATACAATACGCAGATCTATCTGAAGCGGGAAGACCTGAATCATACGGGTGCGCACAAGATCAACAATACGATCGGACAGATATTGCTGGCGCAACGGCTGGGCAAGCGGCGGATCATTGCGGAAACGGGGGCAGGCCAGCATGGCGTGGCGACGGCTACGGTCTGTGCGCTGAAGGGGATCGAATGCATCGTTTATATGGGGGAGAAGGATATCGAGCGCCAGGCCCCGAATGTAGCGCGGATGAAGATGCTGGGGGCGAAGGTCGTTCCGGCGACCAGCGGCAGCCAAACGCTGAAGGATGCTACCAATGAGGCGATCCGGGACTGGATCAATAATCCTTCCGATACGCATTACATTATAGGAAGCGTAGTTGGGCCGCATCCGTATCCTGATATGGTGGCCCGTTTTCAGAGTATCATCAGCGAAGAGACGAGGGCGCAACTGAAGGAAAAGACGGGCAGCGAGCTGCCTACGCATGTGATAGCCTGTGTGGGGGGCGGCAGTAATGCGGCGGGAGCTTTCTATCACTTCCTCGACGAGGGCAGTGTGGAACTGATCGCAGTGGAGGCGGCGGGAGAGGGCGTTCACAGCGGCAAGAGCGCCGCCACTACGCAGTTAGGCAAGCCCGGGGTGCTGCATGGCAGCCGCAGCTATGTCATGCAGACGGAGGACGGGCAGGTCGTGGAACCCCATAGCATTTCCGCGGGCCTTGACTATCCCGGTATCGGTCCCCTGCATGCGCACTTGTATGCCAGCGGCCGGGCGACCTTTCTCAGTGCGACAGATGCAGAGGCATTGGCGGCGGCTTTCGAACTGACCCGGCTGGAGGGTATTATCCCTGCGCTGGAATCGGCGCATGCGATTGCGGCGCTCGGCCAGCTGCGGCTGAATGAAAAAGACACGGTCGTCCTTTGCCTTAGCGGGCGGGGGGACAAGGATATGGCGACGTATATGCGGGCGATGGAGGAGGGGCTTGATCATGAGTAGGATAAAGGATCTGTTTGCAAAAAAGAAAAAGAACGTACTGAATATTTATTGTACGGCAGGGTATCCGCGGTTGGACAGCACGCTGGAAGTCATGAAAGCCTTGCAGGACAATGGCGCCGACATGATAGAGCTGGGTATGCCTTACAGCGATCCTTTGGCGGACGGGCCCGTTATCCAGGTCAGCAATGGGAAGGCGTTGGCCAACGGGATGACGATTGCCACCTTGTTCGACCAACTAAAGGGGTTCAGGTCATCGATCCGGGTGCCGGTGTTATTGATGGGATATATGAATCCGGTGTTGCAGTATGGCTTTGACCGGTTCTGTGCGGCGGCGGCAGCGGCGGGTGTGGACGGGTTGATCCTTCCGGACCTGCCGATCTATGAATTCGAGATGGAATACGGGCCTGTCATCCGGAAATACGGGCTGGATTTTGTTTTCCTTGTTACGCCGGAGACTTCACCGGAGCGGGTGCGCCAGGTGGACGTGTTGAGTACGGGCTTTCTGTATGCCGTATCGTCTTCTTCGACGACGGGCAAGAACAAAGACCTGAATGAGCAGCAGGAATATTTCAGGCGGCTGGAGGGGATGGGGCTGAGAAACCCGGTATTGGTAGGCTTTAGTATACGGGACAGGGCGAGTTTTGAAGCGGCGAGCCTTCATACCAACGGGGCGATCATCGGAACGGCGTATATCCGGGCGTTGGAGAATGCGGATGGGGCGACCGGTGGTGAGACGGGGCATGTCCCGGATATTGCGGGGGCCACTAAGGAATTCCTTTCAACTATTCTGACATGAAGCTGGTCATCATCAAATATAATGCGGGCAATATCCAATCGGTGCTATATGCACTGGAGCGGATTGGCGCCGAAGCTGTCGTCACGGATGATGCGGCAGAGATCCGGTCGGCCGACAAGGTGATCTTCCCGGGGGTCGGCGAGGCGAGTACGGCAATGGATTATCTGCGGGATCGTGAATTGGATGTGTTGATCCGCCGTTTGCGGCAGCCGGTGCTGGGGATTTGTCTGGGCATGCAGCTGATGTGCAGCTATAGTGAGGAGAACGACACGGAGTGTTTGGGGATTTTCGGGGAGAAAGTGAAGAAATTCGAGGCGGGGACGGGTAATGACAAATTCAAGGTGCCGCAGATCGGCTGGAATACTATTTACGGATTGAAGACATCGTTGTTCGAAGGTGTGGCGGAGAACAGCTATTGTTATTTCGTACATGGGTATTATGCGGCGGCCGGCGATCATACGATAGCGACGACCGATTATACTCTGCCGTACAGTTCCGGGTTGCACCGCGATAATTTTTATGGGGTGCAGTTCCACCCGGAAAAATCTGCGCAGGCAGGGGAGAAGATATTGAAAAATTTTATTTCCTTATGATGGAGATCATTCCAGCTATAGACGTCATCGACGGAAAGTGTGTGCGGCTCACCCAAGGTGATTATTCGCAAAAGAAGATCTATAATGAGCATCCGCTGGAAGTAGCGATGGCCTTCGAAGATGCAGGGTTGAGACGGCTGCACCTGGTGGACCTGGACGGCGCGAAGGCCGGCAAGGTGAAGAACTGGAAGGTGCTGGAAGCACTGGCGGGCAAAACCTCGCTGGTGATCGATTTCGGCGGCGGTATCAAGACGGCGGCGGATGTGGGTATTATTTTTAACTCCGGTGCGGCCCTGGCGACAGTCGGGAGTATTGCGGTGAAAGACGGAGCGTTGTTTCTCGGCTGGCTGGAGCAATACGGTGCGGAAAAGTTTTTGCTGGGGGCGGATGTCAAGGACGAGAAAATAGCTGTCAGCGGATGGTTAGAGACGACCGACCGGTGGGTATATGATTTTATTGGGGATTATATGGAGAAAGGTGTTCGGCAGGTATTTTGTACGGATGTGAGCAAAGATGGACTATTGCAAGGGCCGGCGGTGGATCTGTACAAGAATATCATAGGTCAATTCCCTAACCTGCATTTTATTGCCAGTGGCGGGGTCAGCGGGATGGACGATGTCCGGCGACTGGCGGAGATTGGATGCAAAGGTGTGATCATCGGGAAGGCGATTTATGAAGGGTTGATTACGTTGAACGAAATTTCGGAGTTATGCTGACCAAACGCATTATACCCTGTCTGGATATCAAAGACGGCCGCACGGTGAAGGGTATCAATTTCGAGAATATCCGGGATGCCGGCGATCCAGTAGAGCTCGGTGCATTGTATGCGCAGCAGGGGGCCGACGAGCTGGTGTTTCTGGACATCACCGCAACGAATGAGAAGCGCAAGACGCTGCGTGAACTGGTCAATCGCATCGCGCATCATATCAATATTCCTTTTACAGTGGGCGGGGGCATTAGCAGTATCGACGATGTGAGCCTTTTGCTGCAGAATGGTGCGGACAAAATATCCGTGAATACGTCTGCCTTCCGGCGTCCGGGGCTGATCGAAGAACTGGCGCGGGAGTTCGGGAGTCAATGCGTCGTGCTGGCCATCGATACGCGGCAGGAGGAGGATGGGGAATGGTATGTCTATCTCAATGGTGGGCGGGTACGGACGGATACACGCTGTGTCGATTGGGCCCGGGAGGGGGTTGACAGGGGCGCGGGGGAGATCCTGCTGACGTCGATGAACAATGATGGTACGAAAAAGGGGTTCGCGCTGGATATCACCCGGCAACTGGCGGGGACGTTGCCCGTACCGGTGATTGCCTCGGGCGGAGGTGGGCTGCCGGAGCATTTTGCCGGTGTGCTGGGACCGGGCAAGGCCGATGCTGCCCTCGCTGCCAGCATCTTTCATTTTAAGGAAATAACTATTCCGGAATTAAAGGGATATTTGCAAAAGCAAGGGATTGCCGTAAGATTGTGAATTTTATTAATATGAGGAGCCGGCATCGCCTCGGCAAGCCTTTGGCGCACGAAGGGGGCGATCGGGAGGAAACTGATCATTTATCGAACGATTAAATGAACCGTCTGTTATGTCAACATTATTAGAGGTTAATTTTGAAAAATATGCCGACGGGCTGGCTCCGGCGATTGTACAGGATGGCACGACGGGCAAGGTGCTGATGCTGGGTTTTATGAACCGGGATGCCCTGGACAGGACGCAGGCCGAAGGTAAGGTCACTTTTTTCAGCCGGTCGCGTAAGGCATTGTGGACCAAAGGGGAGGAGAGCGGTAACTTTCTTCTGGTGAAGGGCATTGCAGTCGATTGCGACCACGACACCTTGTTGGTCAAGGCGCAGCCCCTGGGCCCGGTTTGTCATACCGGAGCGGACACCTGCTGGGACGAAAAGAACCACCGGGAAGATTTCCTGGCCACCCTGGAAGAGGTCATCGAGGAGAGGCGAAGGGCCTCCAATCCGGAGGAGTCTTATGTGGCCCGGCTTTTCAGTAAGGGGATCAATAAGATAGCTCAGAAGGTCGGGGAAGAGGCTGTAGAACTTGTCATTGAATCGAAGGATCATCATGATGATCTGTTTTTGAATGAGGCGGCAGATCTTTTGTTTCATTACCTGATCCTGCTGAATGCAAAAGGGTATAATTTACAGGATGTGACGACTATTTTACAGGAACGACATAAAAAATAAAATAAGGATATGAAATTATTTCTTGCGGTGATACTGTTATCTCCGGTGATGGGCTTGGCGCAGAATACCAATCAATTTACGATTACCGGTCATATTCAGGGGGTGCCGGACAATTCGGGCGTTTGTGTCACCGATGTCTCCAATCCTACGGATACGGTAGCCCAGTCGACGGTGAAGGGAGGTCAGTTTGTGCTGAGCGGTCATGTATCCGAGCCCAATCTCTATGAAGTCAACTTTTTGGCCATTGGAAAGAAGGCGCCTTTATTCTTGGGCAATGATAAGATCGACATGACCGGGAATACGGATGACATGAAAGACCTGAAGGCTACCGGATCGCCCAGCAACGATGATTTTGTAGCGTTTCAAGCGCAGTTCAATCCCTATTTTTCCCGGCTGAATGTATTGATGGGAATGGCCAATGCCGCCGGCGGGGGTGCTAATAAGGATTCTCTTTTCCGTAATTACAAGCGGCTGACCGACACCATCTTTGCCTTACTGGATGGCTTTATCGGCCAGAGGCCTTCTTCATATGTCTCCCCCTTCCTGCTGATCGTGGTCAACCAGCTCACGGAAGATGTGATGATGCAGGAAAAGAGGCTGCATTCGCTGTCTCCTACCGTGCAAAAGGGATATTATGGACAATATCTGCAGAAGCAGCTGGATGATGCCAAGGTAGGTGCTATCGGCACGGAAGAGATCGATTTTACCCAGAACGATACGTCGGGGCATTCGGTAAGCCTGTCTTCCTTCAAGGGCAAGTATGTACTGGTGGATTTCTGGGCCAGCTGGTGCGGTCCCTGTCGGATGGAAAACCCCAATGTCGTCTCTACTTACAAAAAATTCAAGGATAAGAACTTCACCGTATTAGGCGTCAGCCTCGACAAGGCCAAAGAGCCCTGGGTCAAGGCTATCAAGGATGACGGTCTTGCCTGGACGCAGGTCAGCGATCTGAAATACTGGTACAATGACGCTGCTACCAAATATCATATCCAGGCTATTCCCCAGAACCTGCTCGTCGATCCAAACGGCAAGATCGTAGGCCGCAATCTTCGCGGGGCGGACCTGCAGGCCAAGCTGTGTGAATTGCTGGGATGTAATTAAGACGGATTCGCCTGAGGTCTGCGGATCCGTCTCTGCGAACCTACCGGCCAGGGCTTCAAGGGATGTGGGTGAGCCGGGCCGGTGAATCCTCCTAATTGATGTCTTTTCCCTGCTCCAAGACGGGTATCATCTTTTCGATGTTGGCCTTGTTAATCGGGTCCGTCACCGCCGCCTGCGCTTTCTTCATATACTCCAATGCCTTCTTATATTCCCCATTAGCGGAATATCCTCTGGCCAGGCCCACGTTGGTCATCATTTCGTTGGGATGTTTATCATAATTGAACTTAAAGGCTTCGAGGGCTTCTTTGGGCTTTTTTTCTCCCAGCAATTGCCGTCCGTAAAGATGGATATCTGCCATGGTGCCTAATGGCAGGGCTTCTTTCATTATGCTGTCGGCCTTAGCCGTTTTGCCCTGTAGGGTAAGAATCCGGGCTTTGGCGCTAAGGCTCGCGAAATTCCGGGTGGCGGCATTGTCAGCTATCTGACCTGCCCACGCCAGACCTTCGTCGAGATCGACGTTGCGCTGTGCGCAAAACTGGGCTGCCTGAACCCAGGGTTCCCAGGTAAAGCCTTTGTCGCTGCGAAGCTCGCGGCGGAAGGATTCCAGTTGTGTCTTGACATAATCGACCTCCACTTTGCAGGGGATGCTGAGTTTTTCCCATTCGAGGGCGATCGTCGCGGCGTTTTCTTTCTGGTCCATAAACTCATATTTCAGCCGTTCCACTTCTTTGTCCATTGGAACGGGCTGTACTTTCACCCGCAGCACGTCTTCTTTCTGGTCATAGGTGAAACTGCCCCAGGAGGTGGAGTTGCGGGAGAAGATGAGTGTGCTTCCGAAGGGGTCATAAAGAACGAAGAAGCCATATTTTCCGGCCGGCAGCGGCTGTCCTTCGACCATCACATCCGTCGTGAATTCGATGGTGGTATTCTCGTTGGCGCCGGCCCGCCAGGGCACGGATTTGGCAGCGCCGGTACCGATATCGGCATAGCCGACGGGTACGAGCTGGCCCCAGATTTTTCCTTCACGGCCTTTGACGCCGGGACGACTGTAGTTGATCGTAACATCGGTTATGCCTATGCGCTCGGTGACGGAGGCCTTGTAATTGCCGCCATCGGGCAGGGCACTGAGTTGGGCGTGAGCCAAAGAAAAGAAGAGGAGGTGCAGGGCGGCGGCGAGTATGCCGATGCGGTGACTTTTTTTCATATCAATGCTTGTTGAGGTTAATGAAGACTGTTAGCGAGTCAAAAGTAGGCATAGCGTTTTTGGGGCAGTGGGAATTTACACCGAAGGCGGATAAACGGGATATAACGACCGGGTTTGTGGCGGTGGAATGAAAGCGTTGAAGAAAATAGGCGAAGCGTTGAAAACGGCGGTGGCCATACGCCTATTGTAATTGACGTTTATACAATTGAACAGCGTTCTCGTATCCCAGATAAAGGGCATCGCAGATCAGGGCATGGCCGATGGACACTTCGTCAAGGCCGGGAATGTGCTGTGCAAAATAGCGGAGGTTCTGCAAGTCCAGGTCGTGACCGGCGTTGAGGCCCAGGCCCAGATCCTTTGCGCATGTTGCGGCGGTGACGTAGGAGGCGATGGCTTTGGCCGGGTCGGAAGCATATTCGTGGGCATAGGCCTCGGTATAGAGTTCTACCCGGTCGGCGCCGGCGGCGGCTGCGCCTTCTACCATGGCGATCACGGGGTCTACGAAAAGGCTGACGCGGATGCCTGCTTTTTGGAAGACTCCGACAATGTCCAGCAGATAGTCTTTGTACCTGATGGTATCCCAGCCATGGTTGGAGGTGATCTGACCGAGCGCGTCGGGTACCAGGGTCACCTGGGTGGGTTTTATATCCAGCACGAGGTCAACGAATTTCTGTTCCTGGGAATTCCCTTCGATATTAAATTCGGTGGTGATGATGTCTTTGATAGCGTAGACGTCTGCATACCGGATATGTCTTTCGTCGGGCCGGGGATGTACGGTGACCCCATCGGCGCCGAAGTATTGTGCATCAATGGCGGCCTTGACTACATCCGGATTGTTACCGCCCCGGCTATTGCGAAGGGTGGCAAATTTATTGATGTTGACGGAGAGTTTGGTCATGGAGCAAAGGTATAAAAACGGGACCGTCTCTACCAATGAAAGTAGAGACGGTGGCCCCTGGGGTCGACGGTTGCTCGTATTTTTATTGCTTGATCAGTAAGGTCTGGTATAGCGAATCTCCACTGACTGTCTTGACATCCAGTTGGTATTGTCCCTGGGACAAGGGTTGCAGGTCATCCAGCGTAAGCCGGTTGATCCCCACCTTGAGCCCGGCGCCCAGCATCCGGAGAATCTTGCCCACGCTGAGGTCGGCCAGCAGGACGATACAATCTGTTTCTTCTTCGCAAAAGATCTCCAGGACGATAAAATGATTGAAGGGATTCGGGAAGACCGAAATTGCGGTTGTCAGGACCATAGTCTTTGCGGTTTATCTGTGGGTTAGGTTATCTGTCGATCCGGTTATCGATATTGATCCGATTATCGATGTTGATCCGGGTGAACTTTTGTAATGACCCTGACTGGTATCAGTGCGGGCATTTTTTCATTGGAGAAGGTGTGAGTGGCGAGCACGTTAAGGATGGAATGTAGAATGCTTTTCATGGTTTTCATATTGCGCGGTTTCCACTGATAAGGCCAATATGCTGCCAAAAAATCAACTGGCTGGTATTTAGGGGATTAGGGCTTCGAATACGCTCTTTTTATTCCCGGGATGGGAAAATTGCGGTTTTTTTGGGAAACAATTGCGTAGTACTACTAAAAAAGCTTGCGCAAAACGCCGAGTTAAGCGGATATTCTGACGCGAATGGGCTGAGGTACGGGGGGCGCCGGGGAAAGCCGGGAGGGGGTCAAAACCGGCCTACAAGTTTGAGGTTGATGAGGCGGGGGGTGAGATGTTCGGGAATGAGGTAGGTCGTATTGGAGTAGTCTTTGATCAGCATGTAGGAGATGGTATTGGCGCGGTCGATGAGGTTGAAGACTTCGAAGGTGGCCCAGATGTTGTCGAAATTGCGGAAGGGGTTGTGGCTGCGGCGGTTGGCTTTTTCGCTGTCCAGCAGCAGGGCGCTGAAGCCGACGTCGATGCGGATATAGGGAGGGATGGTCGCCTGCCCGCGCTGGGCAAGGTCGCCCGGGATATTGAAGGGCAGGTTGCTGCCATACAGCAGATTGAGAAAGGCCTTGAGATTTTTATTAGTGGGCAGGTAGTCCTGCAGGAAAATGCCAAGATTGAACAGGCGGTCCGTAGGCCTTCTCACCCAGCCGGCCCGGGTCAGTGTGCTATCCACGGGTTGGTTCAGGCTATCGAGCGTATAGGTGTAGTAAGATGTATCGATCTTTTCCATGCTGCGCATGAAACCCATGCTGATCCAACTCTCGGCATCCTTCACCAACTCACCGGTGAGACGGAATTCGACGCCGGTGGCATAGGCTTTGGCGTCATTGAGGCCGAAGTATTGGATATGGACATTATTGATATCGTAGGGATCTACGCGGGTCATGTATTTATAATAGGCCTCCGTGGTAAAGCGGAAAGGGCGGTCCCCCATCTTGAAGTTCTTATCGAATCCGCCGACGACCTGCCAGCTGCGCTGGGCTTTCAGGGCCGTATTAAGCGTGCCGTCGGGTCTCACCATCTCACGGAAAAAGGGCGGTTGGTCGTAGATGCCAACAGCCGCCCGGTAGACGATGTCCTTTTCCGATCCCCGTGGTTTCCAGGAAGCGCCCAGCCGGGGAGAGAGGAGGAATTCCTGGTTGAGCGTATTGTAATTATAGCGTACTCCGGCCTGGAGCGTAAATCCGGCGGAATCGGCGAACAGGATGTTGTCCTGGATGAAGCCTGTGAGGCGGGTGATGCCGAGGGTATCCATTCCTTTTGCCACATTGCTGATGCTGGGCACGCCGGGTTGATAGGGAAGGGAATAACCGGCGGAGTCCTGATAGGTCCACTCGTCGATCTGGTCATGCACGTTCTGTCGTTCGGCGCTGACACCCCATTGGACAAAATTCCGGTTGAGATCGAGGTAGCCTTTATGGGTAAGGTTCCAGACGGCTATGTTCAGTTGATCGCGGGCGAAGTTCTGGTAGGTGCCGGCGCCCAGTGGATTGACGATCTGGTCGTAAGTTGAACTGGAGGGATCGATGTCACGCTCGCCAAACTGGTAGGCGCCGATGATATCGTAGTTCTGCTGTTCTTTGTCGTCAAACACAGAAGCCATCCATTTCAGCCGCAGCCGGTCATTCACCTGCTGGATATAGGAAAGGCCGAGCAGGTCGGTCCGGTAAGCGTCTTTTTCCTCTCCCTGGAAGTTGATATCGAGCGCCAGGTCGGCCGAATAATAGGGGGAGATGACATCGGAAGTGAGCTGGCTGGATTGCGGGATGAGGTGAAAGCGCGTTTGGGACAGCACACCCAGGAGTTCCAGCCGGTTGCGGGTGTTGATTTGCCAGGTTAACAGGGCCTGCACGTCGGAAGAGGAGGGGGCGTAGGTGCCCTGGGTCTCCTGGCTGCTCAGGAGGGTGCCGTCGGTCCGGTTGCGTGCGCCGATCGACCAGGTGAACTTGCCTTGCGGGCCGGCGCCTTCGAGGTGCAGGCCCTGTTCCAGCACGCCCGCATAGGCGGAACCGCTGAAGGAGGCCGGCTTACGGTATTGGATATCGAGCGCCGAGGACATCTTGTCGCCATAACGGGCCTGAAATCCGCCAGTATAGAAGTTTACGCTTCGGGTCATTTCAGGGTTGATGATGCTAAGGCCTTCCTGTTGGGCATTGTTGACCAGATAGGGGCGGAAGACTTCGAAATCGTTAATATAGACGAGGTTCTCGTCATAGTTGCCTCCGCGGACGGAATACTGGGATGTGAGCTCGTTGTTGGAGCCCACGAAGATCTTCAACAGGCTCTCGATACCGCCTGTCGGGGAGGGGATATTGATGGCATCTCTGGGGTTGATCTTGATAAGGCCGGCCTCATGGTCCTGCTGCTGGTCCGAAACGACTACCTGTTGCAGGACATGCGAGTCTCTTTCCATTCTGACGATGACCTGTTCGTCTTCATGTTCATTCAGCAGGAAATTGCGTTGTTCCGTCTTGTAGCCTGTAAATGAAAATACCAGTGCAAGAGCCTTTTCGGCTTCAACCCGGAGGTGAAAGGTGCCTGAGTCCGAGGTAACGATGCCGGATTGCCTGCCCAGGATAGTGACGGAAACGCCGGGCAGAGGATGGTCGTTCTCGTCCAGGACCTTACCTGCAATCGTTGCCGACTTTCTTTGCGCAAAGGCCGGCTGCACCAGCAAAAGAAGAGGTAGGAGAGCGGCTAGTACGACTTTCAAGAATAGTTAGTTTACGATGACGGACGCTAATGTCTGAGACCTTCGTCGGGGCTTCGTTCCTTGCCCCTCCTTGGCCGGAACCTTCGCTTCGCTCGGTTCTAGCCAACGGACCTCCGGTCCGTTTTAGGAAACGCTCAATCTGAATATTTAAGTGTGTGAATGGTGGCTTTAGGGTCTTTTGAATGGAATACGGTACTGCCTGCCACGAGCACATCGGCACCGGCCTTGATGATATTGGGAGCGTTTTCCGTGGTGACGCCACCGTCTATCTCGATCAGCGTCTTCAGCCCCCTGTCGTGGATCATGCGGCGGAGGGTACGGATCTTCTGGTAAGTATGGGGGATAAATTCCTGGCCGCCAAAGCCGGGATTAACGCTCATGATCAGGACAGTGTCGAGATCCTGCAGGATATCCGACAGCAGTTCTACGGGTGAGGCCGGATTGAGGGCTACGCCCGCGGCCATTCCAAGGGATTTGATCTGTTGAATATTACTGTGCAGGTGCCGGCAGGCCTCCAGGTGAACGATCAGGCGGTCTGCGCCGGCCTTTTTGAAGTCTTCAGCGTAACGCTCAGGTTCTTCTATCATGAGGTGGACATCGCAGATCTTAATGGTTGCTGTCCGGACCTGGGCGATCACGGGCATGCCGAAGCTGATATTGGGAACGAATCGTCCGTCCATCACATCCAGGTGGAGCCAGTCGGCCTGGCTATCGTTGATCATCTTACATTCTTCTTCCAGGCGAAGGAAATTCGAGGCCAGCAGCGAAGGGGCGACGAGTACCATAGTATCAGGGTATAAATTGTTTCAGTGTTTGGTTGAATCCATTCCAGCTTAAAGATAATGATATTACCGCAACCTCTTGATTGCGTCTGCCGCTTCGGTAAAATCCTTGTCGAGGCCCAGCGCCTGCTGGTAGTAAAGAATGGCCTGCGTTTTGTCGCCGGTGGCTTCAAAGCAGCGACCGATCCAGAAATAGCCGTCGGGATAGGTATCGGAGACTTTAATGGTCATCCGGAAGGATTGGAGGGCTTGCTCATACTGTTTCTGTTTGAACAGCGCAATTCCTTTCTCCAGGTAGGCATCGGTGAATTTCCAGTCCCGGTTGATACAGGAGTCGAACTGGATGATGGCCTTTTTGTATTGCATGGTATTGGAAAAGTAAATGCCTTTGATGAAAAAGGGGTCCAGCAGCTCATGGGTGGAGTCTTTTCGCAGGACGGCATCACAGAGGGGTAAGGCGGCAGGGTCTTTTTTTTCGGCATAGAGATGGGCCAGTTCGAGGCCATAGGTATTCACGGGCTGGATGGCGTATGCTCTTTTCAGGGACTGGATGGCGCCCGTGGTATCGCCGTTCTTTTCCAGCAGGATCCCTTTTTCATACCATGCTTCGAAATTGAGGGAATCGGCCTGCAGGATGTGGTCATAGATGCCGACGGCCTCCTTCATTTTGCCCGATTGCTGGTAAAGTTCGCCGAGCATTTCGGGAAAGGAAGAATTGGAAGGGAATTTTTTATGGCAGTCCTGAAGGAGTTGAATGGCTTTGCTGATATGGCCGATAATGGTGAGTGTAGAGGCATATCGTAGTCCGGTGGCTTCATCGGGCCGGAGGTCCCAGGACTTTTGGTAATCGTCCGCGGCCAGTTCGTGGAGGTCGTTACGGGACAGGAGCTCTGCCCTCCTGAAATAGAGCCCGGCCACATCGGTACCCTGGTGCTGGTCGAGGCTGTCGGTCAGCGGACCGAAGGGGGGACGGTGCAAAATGGCTGACACTTCCCGGGCTTTCGAATCGTCATGATCATTATTATTACAACCCTGGATGCCTGTTATCGCGCAACCTATCCACAGCATCGTCAAAAGGTTTCTCAAAGATTGGTTCATGGATCGAGTCATGACGCAAAACTAAGAAACTTTACTGAAGCAGTAGGGGGAATGCCTGTGTACTAGCCCGGCTGATCGCCTGGACGATAACTGCGTTACCCGGCAGCAGTTGGGAGGGCAACAGCACCTGGTACCGCGTCTGACCCTGAAGTGACTGGCGCAACAGCAACTGACCGGTGACGGTAAAGACGCTGATGGTCACTTGTTCGGTATCAGGCACCCTGATGAAGAAGGTATGGCCGGTAGCCGGATTGGGGTATAGGCGGATATCGCCGGCGGTCGCAGGAGCGATGGTGACGGAACTGATGGCGGAATAGAGGAAAGCGCCATCCTGATCTACACGGGCAATGCGGTAATTGTCCGTGCCTGCAGGAGCGGCGGGGTCTTCGAATTGATAGTCACCGACGGTATAGCTGCCGGCTGCGACGGTCGCGAGGTTCGTCCAGTCGCTGTTGTCCGTACTGCGTTGGACCATGTAATGGTCGGCTGTAGCACTTTGTCCGTCCGACCAGGACAGGTTGACGGCATTGGCGCCGGCTGGGACAGCGGTGAGGCTGATGTCGGCCAGGGCCAGGGTGACGCAGCCGACGGCGCCGGATTTGTTCAGGGTGGCACAGCCATAGATGTAATCGGTCTGGCAGGCATGTTCGTTGCCGCCGCCGCCGCAGCTGATGGTATTAGTGCCTACGGTATAGCTGGTCGAGCCTCCGGCGAACTGAGAGACGCTCAGGCGCAGGTAGTTGTTGTTATTGGCGATAGCAAGCGTTGAAGTATTGTCCACTGTCAATGTATTTTGGGAATACATATGTGCGGTACTGTCGAGTGTGCCGTTGCCGATCTGCAGGTAGCTGCCATTCTCGATGGTTGCTGGATTGTCTGTTACCGAGGCGTTGCCGTATAGATATACATCGCTGCCACTGACAGTAAGAGAATTGTTAACCGACAGCGAGGAGGTGACGTACATACTGAGTGTGGCGCCGGTCTGGAAGGTGGCATTGCCCGAAGTGGTCATAGTCGAACTGCCGGCCATGGCCACGGTAGTGCCGGTGAAAGTGAGGCCGTTTTGGCCGGAGACGCTGTTGGTGCCACCCAGATCCAGTACGCCGTTGGTCATGCTGATTGTCGAGGCGGAGATCGAAGCCGTACCGGCCATGTAGATGCTGGTGCCGGAGGTGGTCAATGCGTTATTGTCGGTCAGCTTGGACGTTCCGGCAAAGGAAAATACCGAATTGGTATAAGATGCGCCCTGGCTGGAGATGGTGACACCGGTGGCTACGTCTACGTGGTCGCCGGTAAAGTTATCGGTAGGGTTGTTGATGGTCAGATTGCTATTGAGATGCAGCGAATCGTTAGTGAAGGTGCCTTCGTTGAGGGTGACGGCGGAGGAGGTGTTGACAAAGACGCGGCTATTGGCTATAGTGGCCGTGCCGTTCTGGCTGGTGAGCGACGCATTGATAGCGACGCTGTCCGAGCTGAAGTCGACGCTGTAAAATGAGGTCGAGACCCCGACCAGGACGGTGTCGTTATTGAAGTTTGTAGCATTATTCTGGAAGGTGAAACTGTTGGAGATATTGACAGTGCCGCCATTGAAGGTACAGCCGTCACAGGTGCCGGCGGAGTTCAACAGAAGGGTATATCCGGCCGGGATGGTGATAGTACAGTTATTACAGGTGGCTGTACCCGATCCCATGAGAGCGGCCCACGTTTCGGGATTGGTAGTTACCGTCTGGGCACTTGCCGCCTGGTATAGGACGGTCAAGGTGAGAAAGAATACAATGCGTGTAAAAATTGGTTTCATCTGGATTTGGGTCTTTAGCTTTTAAATACATATTGGATACGCATATAGTAGTAAAAAAGGTGCCATATTTATAATTGATTGATTATCAATGGTTTTATGCTAGGTATTTGTATGTATTTTCTCCCGTTACGGGAATGTTTTCCCGTTGATAAAAGGGATGTCCGGCCAGGCGGGGCGTGGGAATGAGGGTTGGGGGTGATATTAATTTTCCGTTTTGGGAAGCCGGTTGTAGCTTTGGCCCTTCCTTTACATCATAAAACTTTACTGCATGTTTTACAACGGATTATTGCTTCTTCATAGTTTGCTCCGCTGGGTCATCCTCATTTTGCTGCTTGTCGCTATCGTAAAGAGTTATATCGGGATGACGGCCGTGAAGCCTTTTTCTGCCGGGGATAAGAAAGTAGGATTATTCCTGATGATTGCGGCGCATACGACTTTGCTGGTGGGGCTTTATTTATGGTTTTTCGGCCCACGGGGTGTGGCTAATATCGGGAATCTTGGTTTCGGGGCGGTGATGAAGGACAGGGTCATGCGGTATTACGCGGTCGAGCATACCACGGCGATGCTGATAGCGATTGTGTTGATCACGATCGGGCGGGGTGTCGCCAAAAAGAGGATTCCTGATGTGGCGAAGTATAAAAGGACATTCTGGTTCTTTTTGATTGCCCTGGTGATCATCCTGGCGACGGTGCCCTGGCCTTTCCGGGCGGGTATCGGGAGGCCCTGGTTGTAGGCGAGGCCGGAGCGGGTGATGAGGGGAACTCATGCGAATGATGAAGAGGAGTCCCCGGGCCTGATACAACATAAAATGAAAGCCGCCACGGAGTTCCGTGGCGGCAATTTTTTTGTCAGGGCCAACGATCTTTTCAGGCTTTGTAAAGGGATTTGGATGGAATCATTTGGACGGATTTCACTTTTTCCCGGGCTTGCCCCTGGCATCTTCTAGGTTTTCCAGATACTTGGATTCAAAACTGTTTTTCGGTTTCGGATCGAGGTTTTTTTACTCTGGTCTTTCGGATACCGGATCACAGGGTTTTCGTTGGATATACGGATCTATTGGCTGGTTTTCACGGGATGTCGGACAAATGTTCTTCAGGACTTTGGATTTCAACTGGATTGTCAAGGTTTGGATTCTCAGGTTCTCAGGATCTTTGGATTTACGGGGTTCTAAGGATTTTCGGATTTTAGGGTTTTCAAAGTCTTGGATCTGGTTTCGGTTGATCTAAGGATACTGGTTTCGGATTTTGATACTGGATTTGGACATTTGGTTTTCGTGGATCTTGTTGTTCTCGTTTGCTGGTACAAAGATGTAAAAGGCGGGGGCCAAAGTGAAACTTTTTCGACTAAGGCTATTTTTTGCCCGACGAAAGTGATAAATGCCCGACGAACGGTTTTTGGCATTTACATTTATTTAACTTTTGGGTGAGACCGTTCGAGAAGAGGACGCGCGACGGCGCGGCCGATATTAGAAGCGGGAGTCTTGTGCCAGGGTTGCAGGGGTACCGGTCGATATACCCGAGCAAAGCGAAGGGTACGAACGAGGAGGGCCGTGGCGAAGCAGGCCCAACGAAGTTCTAAGCGGCAGCTCAGTGCGAGGCCTGGCTGCAGTCTCTACAGGATGTTGAGGCGGGTGGCGAGGTCTTCTTTGTGGCCTTTTCCGATGGGGATCTGATTGCCAAGCACATAGATGGTATTACCTCTTATATCGTCGATTTTATTAATGTTCACGATATAAGAACGATGCACTTTAAGGAAGGTCTGGCCGATCAGCTTTTCTTCCATGTTTTTCAATGTACTGTAGGTAATATAGCTTTTGCCGGCTGTGACAAACTTCACATAGTCGCGCATGCTCTCGAGGAAGAGGATATCGTCTTTCCTGAGCTTGATGAGTTTGTCTTCAGCCTTGATGAACAGGAAATCGCTGTCGGCCTGTGGTGCGGAGGCAAATATAGTGGCGGGACTTGTTTCAGCGGTCTGTTGCTGCCTGAGTTTTTCGATAGCCTCCATGAAGCGTTTGTAGGTGAAGGGTTTCTTCAGATAGTCATCTACATGGTATTGGAAGGCGTTGAAAGCGTATTCGGTCTTGGAGGTGGTCAGGATGATCTTAGGAGAGTAGGTGAGGCGGTCGAGCAGGTCGAAGCCATTGGCTCCGGGCATTTCCACGTCCAGGAATAGAAGATCCACTCTTTCCCGGTCGAGGAATTCCAAAGCATCTGCCACATTCATGAAATGCCCTTTCACTTCGACAAGGTCGCTTTTCTCACAGAATTTGCGGAGGAAATCCGCGGCAATCTGGATGTCTTCAACTATGATACACGAAATTTTCATAATGTCCTTGACCAATTAATCCCTTTCTCCGTTGAATAGCCTTAATCGGGTATATTCTTTTTCTATAATATGTTGTGCTTTTTCTTTACGTTGTATAAGAAGGATATAGTCTACTCTTAATTCTTCCACGTTATTAACGGAACATCTATTCTCGAATTGTTGGCAAAGCTCCTGAAGATCTGTAAATCCTACATAACCGAACAATGTTTTGCAGGTATGGACACTCGTTCCCAATGCGGGAAGGTTCTTGTTATTGTAGGCTGTTTCTACGCGCGCCCAGTAGACCGGCAGATCTTTCAGAAAATCTTCGAAGACAGTTTCTGCGTATGTAGTATCGCCTTCGAATAATTCCTCGAGGAAAGAGGCATTGAGGTTTTCATCGAAAACGAATGCGGGACGGATTTTTTGCATAACTGCAATTTTTTATGTTGGCCGGACGTTAAATATTTATATATGATAGGCCGATTGACTTCCGACGGGGAAAAATCGACTTTATCCAGACGGGAAAAACTCTGGTTTTATTGTTCTAAAATCCATATTGTCATGAAAAAATTTAGACCCCTACTCCTGTTGATCCTTACTACAGGGATTATTACGATCTCTTCTTCTGCTGCTCACAGCCAGGTAAAATGCAGTCTTTTAGATGTCAGTAACGGTTCCGGATCGGCCCACGCTTTCAATGCGCTGGTCGTCACCCGGGGATTATCCGGAATGGGTTTTTACTCTATTTACAAGGCCAGCAAAGGGGCATAGCCCGATTGAGGACCCATTATGCTGAAGAACTTCCTGAAAGGAAAAGGGAAATTGTCTGCTGACCCGAAGCCGGACCATCCCTCTGCATTATATCAGTCGTTGTTTGAATTCCTCATCAGTTCTGTATCGTCGCCGGCGAACGCGCAGCAACTGATTCAATTGGGATACAAGGCGGCCCGAAAAAATGCGGACGAGGTTTTCCATACGTATCTGTTATTCGAAAAATACCTCACCTCTTTTGAGCTGGCTGAGCAGCATACACGAAAATCGTTGCGGGAAAGAATCAGGCAACGATTTCCTGCTTTATTACAGGACGGGTCTATCTTCAATATTCTTTTTGTAGGCGAGACCGAGCAAAAGAATACGCTGGCCATTCAATTCCTGCAATCCTTCTTACAAACGGTCAGGGATAAGTTCGGCCGAGCCGGCGACGGCTATTTCGAAAAGAAGGTCAATGAACTGGCCATTTTGGAAGCCAGCAAGCGTGACCCCGACATTTTCCGGAAGTTACAATTCCTAAGCTTCGACGCCTTCCAGTTCGTGAGCAGTAATTATGGGGAAGCCCTTGCCGGCAAGATCTTCGAAAAGACCTATGAGTCTTTTTCGGTACGGTATAAGGAACTCGAATTTTTCCCCCACATGCTGACCCTGATCCCCAAGGAGATAGTAGATCGTGAACACCTGGGTATCTTCTCGCAGGCACAGATCGAGCAGATATTCCTGGAAAAACTGGCGGAGTCCGAGCAATTGAATATCGCACTGGATCAGAAGATCAGGGAGAACGAAGTGACGCAAAAGTTGCTGCGGAAGAATGAGTTGATGCTCGGCAGTGTGATTTCATCGGCGCTTGATGCCATTGTCATTACCAACGGGGGAGGTCAGATCATTCACTGGAATAATGCGGCGACTGAGATCTTCGGCTATACCGAGGCGGAAGTGAAAGGCAGGACGCTGATGGAGACTATCATTCCCCGGGCTGCATGGCGGCCTGACGGGACCGGATTCGAACTTTTTCTCGACCCGGATGACTTTCATATTCTCAATCAGCGATTGGAGCTGACCGGTATTCGCAAAGACGGCAATGAATTTCCGATGGAACTGGCGGTGACGGCCATCAACAATGACCAGGAATTGTATTTCAACGGCTTCATCCGGGATATTTCCAGCCGCAAGCAGCGGGAGCAGGAATTGGTGCAAATGAAAGAGAAAGCCGAACAGGCAGCCAAGGCCAAGTCTCAATTTCTCAGTGTAATGAGCCATGAACTGCGTACGCCGCTGAATGCGGTGATCGGCATTACCCATCTGCTGTTGCAGAGCCAGCCCCGTGAAGACCAGCAGGAAGATCTTCGCACGCTGCAGTTCTCCGGGGAGAGCCTATTGCATATCATCAATGACATTCTTGATTTTACCAAGCTGGATTCGGGCAAGGTGGAGCTGTCGGCGGTCGATTTCAATCTGCGCGAACTGGTGCAGAGCCTATACCAGTCCTTTAGTTTCAAGGCCAAAGAAAAGGACATCGTCTTCGATATCGAATACGATGCGAGGATGGCCTTTTTTGTGAAGGGCGATAGTTACCGGTTATCGCAGGTTCTGAACAACCTGATCAGTAATGCCATTAAATTTACGCAGACCGGGTCGGTTAAATTAAAGGTGGAGATGTCGGAAGACAAGGGGGCATCGTTCGTCGCCAGGTTTTCCGTGATCGATACGGGTATCGGCATTCCCCTGGACAAGCAGGAAAAGATCTTCGAGCAATTCACGCAGGCAGACAGCGACACGACCCGGATCTATGGCGGTACGGGGCTGGGGCTATCCATCTCTGCCAGGCTGGTGGAGTTGATGGGTTCTATCATTCTCATCGACAGTACGCCCGGAAAAGGTTCGACCTTTCATTTCAGCATCGGCTTGCAGCGGGGTGAAGTGGCGGAGGGTGTGGTGGCGGCGCCAAAGGTGGTGCCAAAGTCGAATGAGCTTTTCCTGAACAAGCGGATCCTGTTGGCGGAAGATAACCTGTTCAATGCCAATATCGCCCGGCGATTCATTACCGGCTGGGGGGGAGAAATAGACCTGGTCGTGGATGGGCGGCAGGCCCTGGAATTCGTGTCGCGTAAAAAATACGATCTGATCCTGATGGATGTTCAGATGCCGCTGCTGGATGGTTTTGCCTGTACACGGAAGATCCGCAAGCACTTCAAGGACATCCCGATCATAGCTGTTACGGCTTCTCCCAAGAACGAGATCATCAGTGAAATTATGGCTTGCGGTATGAATGATTTTGTCAGTAAGCCGTTCAAGCCCAACGAGCTCCGCACCAAGATACTCGAGTACCTGTAACGGATCGCGGCGGGACGGGCATCGCATGGCGCACCGATCCTGACGCACCGGGTTTAACGCGGGCCCAGCTCTATTACATTGCAATCTTTCATGTTATTCCCGTCGATTACAAACCGGATGAGGGTCCGCACTTTGTGCCATCCCTGTCTGCCGGCTGCGCCGGGGTTCATATGCAGGCACTGCAATTTTTCGTCATAGATGATCTTCAGGATGTGTGAATGTCCGCAGATGAATAATTGGACCGGATGATCCGTCAGCTGTTTTTTAACGGCGGGGTTGTACCGGGGTGGGTAACCGCCGATATGGGTCATGAATACGTTGACGCCTTCCGATTGCCAGCGCAGTTGTTCGGGGTATTGGCTGCGGACATCCTGGCCGTCGATATTGCCATACACTCCCCGCAGTGGTTTGAAGGCGGCAAGCCTGGCGGCCACTTCGACCGTGCCGAAGTCACCGGCATGCCAGATCTCATCGCAGGATTCGAAATGGCGGAAAACGTTGTCATCGAGGAAATGATGGGTATCGGATAACAAGCCGATGGTCAGCATAGGTGGATGTTAGATGGTTAATCGGTATGTTCAAGCACTTCTTTGAAAATATTCCTGTCAGTTTGTTGGATGTTTTGCTGCTGAAGGTCGAAAAAGATAAGATTGCGAATGCGGTGGTTCGAATGCCGGTTGATATCTGTAACGATCTCCATGAGATCTTCTCCGTCCTTTGTGTTTTTGACGCCGGGAAAAACGGGCAATGCTACGTCCAGGGTCATGGGATAGGAGCGCAGCGACGGAGCATAGCGGTGGACCACGGACCTTTCATAGATAGACTTTTCGTCGCCCGTATCGGTCCTGACCAGGTTAAAGTACAGCAGAACGCCATGGTCGACGGGCGGGATGCCCGTGCGGTCAAGATATTTCAACTGATACAGCCGGATGGCGGTGGAGACAGTCTGAACGGAAATGCGGTGATACTCCCGGAGGAAGCTGAAATAGTTGTCTTTGGTTTTTTCCGTCCAATCGCAATCGAATTGGATTTCGCTGGTTTGCAGACGGCGTGAGGCATTGATCATTCTCACCCGGGTGAAGATGCCGGCGGTAAAGGCGGGGATATCGGCGGGCGCCAGCTGTTCGAAGACCCTGTTCTGAAAGCAAATGACGGGGATGACGTTGTATCCGGCCGGGGAAGACTGGTAGCTAAGCTGCCCGGCGGTGACAGGGGCTGTGTCTGCCGGTGACCAGTCGATGTCGAAATACCGGACATATAATGACCGGACGGAATTGTCGTGCAGGGTCTTTTCTTCCACGCTATCCAGCGAAAAGACATTCTGCCAATAATAGAAACTCATGGACTTGGAGCGTTCCTGGCAGGCGATCAGGCAAAAGGCTAAGCAAAAACAGAGACTGAGAAAATTTCGGATAGGCACCGGAAAAAATAATTTTACATAAAGGTAATGTTAATAAGGGCATAACCCGGAGATTTAACTAATTTTAGGGCAACGATTACTCATGCCACATTACTATTCCCTGGGGAATATCCCCCATAAGCGCCACACTCAATTCCGGCAGCCCGATGGATCTCTTTATTCGGAACAATTATTCAGTACTGAAGGTTTCTCCAACGATTATTCCCTGCTATATCACTGTCATCCACCAACGGAGATCATATCGACAGACGAGCCGTACGATGTTCAGCCCCGGATTGCCGAGGAGAAAATGCTGAAGCACCGGAGCTTCGATGGGTTCAGGATCCCGCCGCATGAAGATTATCTGCAGAGCCGGCGAGCCGTGCTGGTCAACAATGATTGTCATATCATACTGGGGGCGCCGCAGCAGAGCATGCAGGGCTATTTTTTCAAGAATGCGGATGCGGACGAGATGATCTTTATCCATCACGGCAGCGGGGTGCTGGAAACGATGTATGGGGAATTATCCTTCAATTACGGGGATTACCTGGTAGTGCCACGGGGTACGATTTACCGGATCCGGTTCGACAATGCAGACAACCGGCTGTTTATTGTAGAGTCCTTCAGCCCGATCCGGTATCCCAAAAAATACCTTAGCCCTTACGGGCAGTTGCTGGAGCATTCTCCTTATTGTGAAAGAGATATCCGTGGGCCGCAACTGTTGACGACGCGTGATGAGAAGGGGGACTTTCTGATCCTGACGAAGAAGAAGGGGCTGATCTATGGGATTCATTATGGTCATCACCCCTTCGATGTGATTGGCTGGGATGGCTGCTGTTATCCTTTTGCCTTCAGCATACATGATTTCGAGCCTATCACGGGGCGGGTGCATCAGCCGCCGCCGGTACATCAGACTTTTGAAGGGCATAATTTCGTGGTATGTTCCTTCTGTCCCCGGCTGTTCGATTACCATCCGCAGTCCATTCCTGCTCCGTACAATCACAGCAATATCGATAGTGACGAGCTGCTGTATTATGTAGACGGGGACTTCATGAGCCGGAAGAATGTGACCAGGGGGATGATCACCCTGCATCCCGGCGGTATACCGCACGGGCCGCATCCGGGTGCCGTTCAGCGCAGCATCGGTGCAAAGGAGACGAAGGAACTGGCGGTGATGGTGGATACGTTTCATCCGCTGATGCTGACTGTCGAAGCCCTGGAAATAGAGAACCCGGGGTATACGATGAGTTGGGCGGAGTGATGCAGGGGCGAGTGTTCCGACCGAAGCGGGATTTCCCTTATATTAGCCCTAAATTAAGCTGCAATGAACTTCGCCAAGCGACTGCCGGCCATGCTGATGGCCATAGGCTGCCTGTGCTGCCATACGCGGCAGTCAGCTGACCTGATCTTTTTTCATACCAAGATCTATACTGTCGACAGCGCTTTCAGCGTGGCGCAAGCCATGGCAGTGAAGGACGGCAAAGTGCTGGCAATGGGCTCCGACGAAGAGATCCGCGGAAGTTATTCTGCGCCGCAGGTGGTAGATGCCGGCGGACGGTATGTCTATCCGGGGTTTATAGATGCGCATTCGCATTTCGTGGAATATGGTTATTCCCTTTACACGGTCGATCTTTTCGACAGCAGGAGCATGGAGGAAGTAGCGCAGCGGGTAAAGAAATTTGCCGATACGCACCCGGGGCTGGCCTGGATAGAGGGCCGGGGTTGGGACCAGAATAAATTCCCCGGCAAGACTTTTCCCGACAATACAAAGCTGAACGAATTATTCCCTGCAACGCCTGTCGTTTTGGGCCGGGTGGACGGGCATGCGTTGCTAGCCAATGCAAAGGCTCTGGAGCTGGCGGGTGTACAACCCGGCGAGCAGATGTCGGGCGGCGCCATCGAGATGAAGAATGGCCGTCTTACGGGCATCCTGATCGACAATGCTCAAAAGCTGGTATACCGGCATGTACCATCCTTATCGCCTGCGGACTTCCGGGAGCGGTTGGATGCCGCCCAGCGGAAATGCTTCGCACAAGGATTGACGACAGTAGCGGATTGCGGTCTGGACCGGATCGATATCGAAAGGGTAGATTCGCTGCAACGTGCAGGAATGCTAAAGATGCGGATTTACGCCATGTTGAGTGACAAGGAGGATAACCTGGACTATTATCTGCCGAAGGGACCCTATAAGACCGACCTGCTGTATGTGAGAGGGGTGAAGGCCTATGCCGACGGCGCACTTGGCAGCAGGGGGGCCTGTCTGCTTTCACCTTATAACGATAAGCCGGGGTGGGTGGGCTTTCTCCTCAACAGCCCGGCACATTATGATTCGCTCGCCGCCAGGCTGGTTGGCACGGACTGGCAATTGTGTACACATGCCATCGGCGATTCTGCCAACCGGTTGATCCTGCAGGTATACAATAAGTATCTGAAAGGGAGGAACGACAAGCGCTGGCGGGTAGAGCATGCGCAGGTGATCAATGATGCCGATTTCGATTGGTTCGGAAAGGCGTCGATCATTCCGTCGGTCCAGCCGACGCATGCTACCAGTGATATGTATTGGGCCGGGGAGCGGCTGGGTGCTGCCCGGCTGAAAGGGGCTTATGCGTATCGGCGGTTGCTGCAGCAGAATGGCTGGTTGCCATTGGGCACTGATTTTCCGGTGGAGGACATCAGCCCGTTCAAGACCTTTCTGGCGGCCGTGTGGCGGACCGATGCCAAAGGGTATCCGGCCGGCGGATTTCAGCCGGAGAATGCTCTCAGCCGGGAGGAAACGATACGTGGCATGACGATCTGGGCGGCTAAGGCAGATTTCCTGGAGACGGAGATCGGCAGCCTGGAGGCAGGAAAGCGGGCGGATTTTGTCATCCTGGATAAAGACCTCATGAAAATTCCTTCCTCAGAAATACTGCAGACAAAACTGATCTCCACTTATTCCTCCGGTCTCAAAGTCTACTCACAGTTGTAATCCCTGCAGCGGCCAGTCCCTGGAATAATATCCTTTCGGCGGTATGGGGGACTGCACAGCCTGTCGATTCAGACGTAGTTGTTTATTTCCGGAAAGGAACGTATTTCTTCAACGATGCCACGGATTCGGTGATTTATCTTGGGTCCACCAAGAGCGGTTTGAACGGTCATCATTTTATTCTTTCGGCTTATCCGGGGGAGACGGTGGTCTTCGACGGCTCGCGGATCACGACTGCCTACGGCTACTTCACCGGCGGCTCAGAAAAAAGTTAGCCTGCCTGATTTGCTGGTTGCCTGTAATTTTGCTGCTGTATTTTATGTAAGGGGCTTCCATATATCCGGAAGCCCCTTAGCGTAAAGTCCTAAAAAAAATAAATATGGAATACAGACAATTAGGGGAATCAGGCTTATCGGCTTCCGCCATCACTTTTGGGGCGTGGGCTATCGGCGGATGGATGTGGGGCGGCGCCGAGCGTTCGGATGCTGTAGCTGCTGTCCGGGCATCGTATGATCATGGCGTTACTTCGATCGATACGGCGGCTATCTATGGGCAGGGACTAAGTGAAGAGATCGTTGGGGAAGCTTTGCAAGGGATACCCAGGGAGACGGTACAGATCATGACCAAGTTCGGCATGCGCTGGGATGATACGAAAGGAGAGTTTGCCTTCAGGACCAATGATAATAGCGGTAAGTCGCTGGATATTTACAAATATGCGGGCAGGGATAGCGTCATTAAAGAATGTGAGGACAGTCTCCGCCGGCTACGGACCGACTATATCGATCTGTACCAGATCCACTGGCCTGACAGCACCACGCCTATTGCGGAGACGATGGAGGCCCTGGCTGACCTGCTGAAGACCGGGAAGATCCGGGCTGCGGGTGTGTGCAACTATAATGCGGCACAGATGGCAGAGGCAGAGCGGACGCTGAAACTGGCTTCCGACCAGGTCCCTTTCAGCATGATCAATCGCGGAATCGAGAATGAATTGGAGCCCTGGTGTATCGCGCATCAGAAGGCGATCCTCGCGTACAGTCCTCTCCAAAGGGGCATCCTGACCGGGAAGATCAGACCCGGGCATACCTTTCAGGCGGGTGATACCCGTGAGGACAGCCGTTTTTATAAGGAGGAGAATATCATCAGGATCAATGCCTTCCTGGATGAGCTGCGACCCCTGGCTGCAGCGAAGGGGGCTACATTGTCCCAACTGATCATCCGATGGACGTTAGAGCGTCCTGGCATTACGATTGCACTGGTAGGGGCGCGGGATGTCCGGCAGGCGGTGGAGAATGCTGGCGCCATAGGGGTAAAGCTGTCCGGGGAAGAGATAGCCGGGATCAATGAAAAACTGGAGGCTTTGGAATTAGCCTGAAATTCCCGTAAATTCGGAGGTAACAAAAACGATGCTTTATGATCAATTTACATGAATTACGGGTCGGCGATATCGTGCTGGCCGAATTTGAAGGGCAATCCCGGGAAGGTGAGGTGGTAGATATAGACAGGGAAGAGAGGAAGGCGGATGTCAAAACGACCGTACAGGATTTCTGGTACGATCCGGAGCATTTGAATGCGATTCCGCTGGACGAGGGTCAGTTGCTGCAATTCGGTTTTGAGCGGCAGGAGATGCCGGATGCGAAGATCAAGTACCTGAAGGGGCCTTTTCGTATCCTGTTGTCCGAAAAAGGGAATTTTTCCAATTTTGAGATATGGTATCGGGAAGACAAGCGGCATATTTCGCAACCGCTGAGTGTGCATGCGCTTCAGAATCATTATCATTCGATGACCAAGGTCGATCTGACGCGGCCGGTAGGAGTTACGGTCCACTAATAATGGCGCTGGTCCGTCGTTTTTTCAAATTTTTTTGCCGGAATTTCATATTTCGGCCTGAACCGGGCTTGCCGGTTTGCCTCCGGCCTTTGACCGAGGAGGCCGAAAAAAGACAATATTGCGTCAAAAAATACATTTTAGAGCTATTTTTTGATACGATACAAATTATTCCTATCTTTGCGCTCCCAAAAACAGTATGGCGAAACAAGCACTCATTAAACAAGATGGTATCATTCTGGAGGCCTTATCCAATGCAATGTTCAAGGTAAAACTGGAAAACGGGCACGAAATACTGGCGACCATCTCTGGGAAAATGAGAATGAACTACATCCGGATATTGCCGGGTGATAAGGTAGGGGTGGAGATGAGCCCGTACGATTTGACGAGGGGAAGGATCATATTCAGATATAAATAATATAGATATGAAAGTTCGTGCATCCATTAAAAAGCGCAGTGCCGATTGTAAGATCGTGAGGAGGAAGGGGAAGCTGTATGTCATCAACAAGAAGAATCCGCGTTTTAAGCAGCGGCAAGGTTAGTCTTGCGAGAAGGTCGGGGCTTCTGCAACGTTTTGGGCGTTGGATACAGGGGACCGGCTAAGGGAATATTTTGAAAAACGAAAAATTAGAATATGGCACGTATTGCCGGTGTAGACTTACCAAAAAATAAAAGAGGCGAGATCGGACTGACTTATATCTTCGGCATTGGCCGTTCCACTGCCCAGTATATTCTGACCAGTGCGGGTATTGACTTCGACAAGAAGGTGAATCAATGGAATGATGATGAACTGAATGCCATCCGTAACATTATCACCAATGAATTCAAGGTAGAAGGCGCTCTGCGGTCGGAAGTTCAGATGAATATCAAGCGTCTGCTGGATATTGCCTGTTATCGTGGGTTGCGCCACAGGAAGGGCCTGCCGGTTCGAGGTCAGCGTACCCGTACCAACAGCCGTACGCGTAAAGGCAAGCGGAAGACGGTTGCCGGCAAGAAGAAGATAGCCAAGAAATAGTTGACAGATCATGAGCTGGTAGCTGCCTTGGCGGTTGTCGGCTTATGTGGTTATATGCACTATTCCAGGATCAGTTGCGGATGCGCAGTGCACGCGGAGGGCTGATCCGGTTCCGGTAAAACGGAATGATTTTTTAACAAAGACTACCTCATTTAAGAGCATTATGGCAAAAGCACAGGCAAACAGCGCGAAAGCATCTGCTAAAAAAAGGATCGTGAAGGTGGATGTTTATGGGGATGCCCATATCACTGCCAGTTTTAACAACATCATCATTAGCCTCACCAACAAGAGCGGCCAGGTTATTTCCTGGAGCAGTGCCGGTAAGATGGGGTTCAAGGGTTCCAAGAAGAACACTCCTTATGCGGCGCAGATGGCGTCTTCCGATGCTGCGAAGGCGGCGATCGATGCCGGTCTGAAGAAGGTGGATGTGTATGTAAAGGGTCCCGGATCGGGCAGGGAAGGCGCCATTCGCGCCCTGGCCAATAACGGCATCGAGGTGGTGATGATCAAGGATGTGACGCCGCTGCCGCACAACGGTTGCCGTCCGCCGAAGAAACGCAGGGTATAGTTGATATTAACAAGCCGGGTAAGCTTCAATTTTAAGATTTTTAGATAAGCTTATTTCGGGAACTTAAAAATCTAACCAATTCATTATGGCACGTTACACAGGTCCCAAGACCAGAATTTGTCGCATTTTTGGCGAACCTATCTTAGGTAATGGAAAGTATCTCACCAAGAACAGCAACCCTCCCGGGCAGCATGGTGGTACGAAAAAGCGTAAGGCTCCGGGGGAGTATGCGCTGCAGCTGAAAGAGAAACAAAAAGCCAAATATACGTACGGTATACTGGAGCGTCAGTTCCGCAATACTTTCGATGAGGCTAACCGGATCAAAGGTGTTACCGGTGAGAACCTGATCAAGTTGCTGGAAGCGCGTCTGGACAATACGGTATACCGGCTGGGGATCGCTCCCTCGCGTCCGGCAGCTCGTCAGTTGGTGACGCATAAGCACGTCACCGTTAACGGTGACGTGGTGAATGTACCTTCCTTCCAGTTGCGTCCGGGTGACGTCATCAGTCTGAAGGAAGCTACGAAGGGGAATACGGCCCTTACGAGCCAGATCCGCGGGAAGAATGCCAAATTCAACTGGCTGGATTGGACTGAAGCTGAGTTCAAAGGAACTTTTATTGCTTTCCCCGAGCGGGAGAGCGTTCCTGAGAACATTAAGGAGCAGTTGATTGTTGAGTTGTATTCCAAGTAATAACGGAGGAGGCGCCGTCCTGCCCGGGCAGGTGGTATCGCCAAAGTTTTAAACAGTTAAATCGTAAATTTAAATATGGCCATTTTAAATTTCCAGAAACCAGACAAGATCATTCTTCAAAAGGCGACTGATTTTGAAGCCCAATTCGAATTTCGCCCTTTAGAGCCGGGTTATGGTGTCACCATTGGCAATGCTTTGCGCAGGGTGTTGCTTAGCTCGCTGGAAGGATATGCGATCATCGGGGTCAAAATCGAAGGCGCCGACCATGAATTCGCTACCCTGAAGGGTGTGACGGAAGACGTGGTGGAAATCATCCTTAATCTGAAGCAGGTACGTTTCAAGAAAAAGGTTGAGCATGAAGTGGCTCAGGAAAAGATAACGTTGAGCCTGAAGAACAAGACGGAATTCACTGCCGGAACGCTTGGGGAAGCTACTCCGAGCTTCGAGGTAATGAACCCCGGTTTACTGATCTGTACCCTGGATTCTTCTGCCAAGCTGGATATCGAGATCACGATCGGTAAAGGTCGTGGCTATGTACCGGCAGAAGATAACAAGCCGAAAGACGCACCCTTCGGCTACATCCCGACCGACGCCATATTTACGCCGATCAAGAATGTGAAATATTCCATCGAGAATACCCGTGTGGAACAGCGCACTGACTTTGAAAAGCTTGTCATGGAAGTCTCTACGGACGGGACCATTCATCCGGAAGAAGCCGTTAAGCAGGCCAGCCGGATTCTGATCCAGCACCTGATGATCATCACTGACGAGAACATCACTTTCGATAATAAGGAAGAGAAGAAAGAGGACCTGGTCGACGAGCAGACGCTGCAGCTCCGCAAGATCCTGAAGACTCCCCTGGAGGACCTGGATCTTTCCGTACGCGCCTTCAACTGTCTGAAAGCCGCCAAGATCAACAGTCTCAGTGAACTGGTGACTTATGAGCAGGAGGACCTGATGAAGTTCCGCAATTTCGGTCAGAAGTCGTTGGCCGAGATCGAGCAGGTATTGGGCGAAAGAGGTCTGCACTTCGGCATGGACCTCGGCAAGCTGAAGGTGGATGATGAATAAGTAATTTTACAATGGCCAGTCCCTTTTACAGGGGCTGGTTTCTTTTTTTCATACAGTCTTGTAATTCCTGACACGGTACAAGATTTAAATTTTACAGTCATGCGTCACGGAGACAAAATCAACAATTTAAGCAGGACCGCCTCACACCGCAGAGCGCTGCTGAGCAACCTGGCCATTCAGCTGATCACCCACAAAAAGATCGTTACTACCCTGGCCAAGGCTAAGTCCCTGAGGACCTATGTGGAGCCGCTGATCACCAAAGCCAAGGATAATACCACACATCAGCGCAGGGTAGTATTCAGCTATCTTCAGGATAAGGATGCGGTGACTGAACTTTTCTCGACTGTTGCCACCAAGGTAGCCGGCCGTCCGGGCGGTTACACCCGCATCATCAAGCTGGGGGCCCGCGTAGGCGATAATGCCGAGACTGCCCTCATCGAGCTGGTAGATTTCAACGAGATCTATGGCAAGGGTAAAGGTGAAGCAGAGGCTACGGGCAAGAGGACACGCCGCGCAGGTGGACGTAAGAAGGCTGTTGCAACGGATACCGCTGCTCCGGCCAAGGGTGCCGCTGAGGCGAAGGATACCCCCAAGGACACCGCCAAAGATAATACCGCCAAAGATAATAAGGAAGAATCAAAGGCTGCCGAATAGGCCAATAAGTAAGATAAACGAATGCGAATGCCGGGCTTTGAAAAAGGCCCGGTTTTTTTTGTCTGAAAATGCAACTGCTGCCGGAGCATAAGGGAAAAAATAAGTACTTTTGCAAAATTTTCCATTCTCCATGTCCCATACAACATCTCCCACTCAGGCTGTCCTGTTGCTCGAAGACGGCTCGGTCCATTATGGCAAAGCATTCGGTAAGAGAGGCACTACTTCCGGCGAAATATGCTTTAATACCGGCATGACCGGCTACCAGGAGGTTTTTACCGATCCGAGCTATTATGGGCAGGTGTTGATCATGAATAGCGTCCATATCGGCAACTACGGTGTGAAGGATAGCGATGTAGAGTCATCCGGCGTCAAGATCCGCGGGTTGATCGGGCGTAATCTCGAGGAGCAATTTTCCAGGTTGCAGGCCAAGGGCAGCCTGGATGAGTATATGAGGGCCAACCATATCGTCTGCATCGAAGAGGTGGATACCCGGTCGCTGGTAGCGCATGTGCGGGTCAAGGGCGCCATGAACTGTGTCATTTCTTCCGAGATCACTGATATTGCAGCGTTAAAGGCCGTTCTGGCGCAGACCCCATCCATGGATGGACTGGAGCTGGCCTCGGTCGTCAGTACAGACAAGGAGTACGAATTGGGTGATCCGGCTTCGCCCGTCAGGGTAGCCGTGTTGGATTACGGTGTCAAGCAGCATATTTTGAAATGCATGGTGGAAAGGGGGGCGTATGTGAAGGTGTTTCCGGCCAAAACGCCTTTGTCCCGCCTCAGGGAATTTCAGCCCAGCGGCTATTTTCTTTCCAACGGCCCCGGGGATCCTGCACCGATGGACTATGCCATTCCTATGGTAAAAGAGATCCTCAAGGAGAAGAAACCCTTGTTTGGCATCTGTCTGGGTCACCAGTTGCTGGCGCTGGCCAATGATATCCCCACGTTTAAAATGCACCACGGGCACCGGGGACTTAACCACCCGGTGAAGAACCTGGTCACGGGCCGGTGTGAAATCACCACGCAGAACCATGGCTTTGGGGTGGATCCCAAGGCGGTCAGGAGCGCCAGCAATATCGAGATCACCCATATCAATCTCAATGACGAATCCATCGAAGGCATTCGCCTGAAGGACCGTCCTGCTTTTTCCGTACAATACCATCCCGAGGCGACGCCCGGGCCGCATGACAGCCGATACCTGTTCGATGAATTCATTACCCTGATCAAGCAACATCATTAACCGAATTCTTATGCACATCGCCATTATCAACGGTCCTAACCTGAATCTGCTGGGAACCAGAGAGCCGGATGTCTACGGCAGTCAGACTTTCGAACGGTATTATGACGGGTTGCAAAGAAAATATCCGGCGATAACGTTCAGCTACTTCCAAAGTAATGTAGAGGGAGAACTGATCAACGAGTTGCAGCGGGCAGGCGTGTCCTGCGACGGGATCATCATGAACCCCGGCGGTTATACGCATACGTCCGTGGCTATCGGGGATGCCATTGCCTCCATCAAGGCGCCGGTGATAGAAGTGCATATCAGTAATGTACATGCGCGGGAAGAATTCCGCAGGATCTCGCATGTCTCGGCGAAGGCCAGGGGATCGATTGTGGGATTGGGATTGAAAGGGTATGAGCTGGCGGTACAGTTCTTCATCGGATGACGGCGGCGAGTCGACCGGGCGGAGGAACTTAGAGGAATACCTGCATCATCAGCGCGAAGCCCGTATCCTGGCGGGGATCGTCATCTTTCCGGATAATGTTCAGGCCGGCACGGCTCCAAATCTTGAAAACTTCTCCCTTCTTATGTGCAAGGACTTCATGTTCTATAACGGGATATAGTGCGCCCCGGGCGATCCAGCCCAGGTCGCCGTTGGCGTTGACTTCACCGCTGGTCGACCAGGTCTTTGCCAGCTGTTCGAAAGTCTCTGTACCGTCCTTCAGCTTTTTCAGGATCATGTTGCCGATGGAATCGGCGATGCGGTAGCGAAAGACCGAGGTGTCGATAAAGATCTGGCTGATATGATAGAACTCATTGGGCGCTTTACTGAGCAGTTGTACCAGGAATTGTTCGTCCTTCGGGCCATAGGGGCCGTATACCTTTTTTTCCTTCCCGTTATAGGCCAGGCTATCGGGCAGGCCGCCGAAGTGGCGGGTCTGGGTGACGGTGATGGTGTCGATCTTAAACCTCTTTTTCAGGATCTGTTTGGTGTACAGGATCGGGTTCGGGGACTCTTCCAGGGCCTCCTTTATCTGGCGGACCGTCGTGGGTACGGCCGGGGGTTTGGCTGATGTAGCGGGCTGCTGCGCCGGCGTGGCGGGCTGCTGCGCCAGGGTAGTGGCGCATAGCACTAAAAGGGCGAATCCAAGGTATATTTTCATGTCAATCAATTGGATATGCAAATATAGGATTCCCGGCCTATATAGGGCGCGGGATGGCTGGGGGATGCGATGAACCCGGGGGTGGGTGAGGGGGAATGGCCCCCGGCTCAATAAATTGGAATGATTTTCGTTACCCATAATGACATGCGCCGCATTGTATTTCTTTTCCTTTTTGCTACCGTGCAACTCATCAGCCTACGTGGTTATTCACAATGGAAGGATTATATCATTGGCCCCAAGGGGGATACCCTGAACTGTGTGGACAAGCATGATAAGCGGCAGGGGCGGTGGGTCAGTCACTATGATGATGTGCGGGGCGAACCGGGGTATGAGGAAGAAGGTATGTATAAGGATAGCCTCAAGATAGGTACATGGCGGCTATACAGCCTGCAGGGGGACCTTATTGGCATGGAATACTATAAGTGGGGCATGAAGGACGGTGTCTGCCAGTATTTTGGCATGAATGGTACGTTATTGAGGGAGGAGAGCTGGCGGGCCCTGAATCCCGAAAAGGCTTACGACACCCTGGAGATCGAGGATATAGACCATTTGGATAATTACAGGAAGGTCATCGTGAAGAATGAAGGGGTGGCGCTGCGGGATGGGGAATGGAAATTTTATGATCCGATGACCGGGATGATCGCCAGAACGCAGGTTTATACATTGGGTAAACTGGAGAAAACCCAGACGAGCCAACGGTCGGCATCCGATTCCACCCAAGCGGTGAGCAAGCCAAAAGAAGTACTTGATTTCGAGAAGAAAGCCGGTAAAAAGAAGGTAAAGGTACAAGACGGGAGTGTCTATTAGTTCGGTAAAAGATACGGAATTGTGGAAAGTTCGGTAAAAGATACGGAATTTATGCAAGTTCGGTAAAAGATACGGAATTGTGGAAAGTTCGGTAAAAGATACGGAAATTTGGAAAGTTCGTATATTTGTACGGAATAAAAGATTTCCCGCATGGCCGCCTTCAAGCAATCCATTCACGCTGTTCTCACTGGCGATATTGTCAATTCCACCCAGTTGCCTCCTGTTGTGGAAGTACTGCTGCAGGAAAGACTGAGACGGGCCTTCTCTGCTTATAAAACTGAATTTTACCGGGGAGATAGTTTTCAGACCTATATGCAGGATCCGGTCGGGTCATTGCGGGCGGCTTTATTAGCCCGGTCGTTGGCGGTCAGTCTGACGGTGACGGAGGATGAGCGAGCTTTAGCAGATGTCAGGATCAGCATCGGCATTGGTGCGGTCATCTCGCCGGTGCGGAAGCCCGGTACCGCCAAAGGGGAGGCCTTCGTTTTATCCGGGCGGGGATTGGATGAGATCCAGAAGACGGAGCGGCGGCTATCGATTGTCAGCGATCGCCCGATAGCGGATATAGGCTTGCAGGTCATGGCTGATTATCTCGATGCGATCTACCGCGGAATGACTACCAAGCAGGCGGCGGCTATTGTCCAGCTGCTGGAGGGGGATACACAGCAGGAAGTTGCCTCGAAGCTCGGCAAATCGAAGAGCACCATATCACAACTGGTCACTGCCGGCAGATGGCCCGAGATAGAAAAGATCCTGCAACAATTTGAAAACCTTATCAAACAACTCACATGATGACAGGATCTGTATGGCTGACCAAGTTAGTGCTGGCGCACCTGCTGACCGATTTTGTATTTCAGCCTTCCAGTTGGGTCGAAGACCGGAACGAAAAGCATTTTGCCTCCGGTAAGTTATACCTGCATGGCCTGGTGACGGCCATCGTCGCCTGTCTTTTCATCGGCTGGATGTATTGGCCGGCGGTATGCATCATCCTGGTGACTCATATCCTCATCGACGGATGGAAATCTTACCGGCCGAAAAAGATCCGTTATTTTTTGATTGACCAGCTGCTGCATCTGGCTGTCATAGTTGTATGCTGGGGGGTTAGCTACCAGGATATGAGTATTGTCCGCAGTTTGATTCAGCGATGGAACGGGGATCTGCATAACTGGGTTGTGCTGGCAGGCTTTGTCTTTGTCACCAGCCCGGCAGGCATCCTGATCGGTCAGTTGACGAGCCAGTGGAGCAAAAGAATCGATGATGCGGACCAGAGTCTTGCTCATGCCGGTAAATGGATAGGCATTGCCGAGCGGATCATTGTCCTTATCCTGGTGCTCCAAAATCAATATTCGGCGATCGGTCTGCTGGTCACAGCCAAAGGGATTATCCGGTTCAATGAAAAGGACCGCCAGGAGGTCAAGACGGAGTACCTGGTGATCGGCACGCTGCTGAGCATTGGGATTGCCATCGTTGTGGGACTGGCGCTCAAGGGCCTGGCATAATAACCCGCTGCGCCCGGAGGGTGCGGTGCTAAGATGATGACCTAATGACCGATGTAAAGTAAAAGGCTCGTAAGTAGATTCTTACGGGCCTTTTTTATGGGTGTGATTTCTTTAGAACGCTTTCTTGTCCTTGCCGGTCACCTGCATCGGGTTGTTGGTCTGCGGGATAGCGCGGGGGGCAGATTGTTTGGCCTTGAAGATCTCGAATTTGCTTTCGGTCTGTACGACAGGCCAGCTGTTGTTGCTCTCGTCGATATCGGCTGTTTCACGATAGGGGTCCAACTTGATACTGGCCACTTCTTTGTCCTTGACGAACAACTTGGTGACGTGGTTTTCGTTCTTGCGCCAGACCTGGGCAGGAATACGTTCGATCTCTTTGGTGCCATCCTTATAGGTCCATTCTATAATGATCGGCATGACGAGGCCGCCCTTGTTGGTGAAATCCAGTTGATAGAATTGTTTGGATTTGAGCTTTTCTTTGGTGGCGTCGTCCATGGGTTCATCGGGTTGTAGGCCTCGACCGACGGCCACGCCCTGAATATGGTTGGCGAATTTTGACGTATCGTAGGGGATGAGGCCGCGGGTGTATTGATAATAGAAATCATGGAGAGCAGTATCGGCGTCGGCAGTGAAGGTGATGTTTTTGTCATCGCGGTTGCGTTCCTTGGAAATATCCGTAGGGAATTTGCCGTCGGGCAGCGGTTTGTCGATGCTCTGCATCACGACCGTATCTTTTCTGACCGGAGGATGGTCGAAGTCGGGTACGAGGTGTTTGACGCTGTCGAGGGAGATGTCTACGGGTTCGATGCCGTAGAACCAGCCCCGCCAGAACCAGTCGAGGTTTTCGGCGCTGGCGTCATTCATTGTCCGGAACAGGTCGGCCGGTGTCGGATGTTTGAAGGCCCAGCGGCGGGCGTATTCCTTGAAGGCATAATCGAACAGTTCGCGTCCCATTACCGTCTCCCGCAGGATGTTGAGGGCAGTAGCGGGTTTGGAATAGGCGTTGGGGCCGAAATTGACGATATTCTCGGAGTTGGTCATGATCGGCTCGAGCTGGTCTTTGGGCAGTTTCATGTAATCGACGATCGCCCAGCCGGGTCCCTTTCCGCGAACGGGAAAGTGATTGTCCCACAATTCTTCCGTCAGGTATTCGACGAAGGAATTCAGCCCTTCGTCCATCCAGGTCCACTGGCGCTCGTCGCTGTTGATGATCATGGGGAAGAAATTATGTCCCACTTCGTGGATGACAACACCTAACATGCCGTATTTGGTGGCTTCGCTATAACTGCCGTCCTTTTCTGTCCGGCCGTAGTTGAAGCAGATCATGGGGTATTCCATTCCATTGGACGCCTCCACGCTCTGGGCTACCGGGTAGGGGAAAGGAATGGTGAAGTGCGAATAGGTTTTGATGGTGTGAGCGACGGCCTTGGTGGAGAACCTGCGGTACAGGTTGTAGGCTTCTTTGCCATAATAGCTCATGCACATGACTTTCTTGCCTTCCACGTAGGCGGGCATGGCGTCCATAACGAATTTACGGGAGGAGCCCCAGGCGAAGTCGCGGACATTTTCGGCCCTGAAGATCCAGGTCTTTTTGGCCTTATTCTTCTTCACTTCGGAAGCTTTGGCTTCGGCCAGGGTGACGATCTCCACGGGTTCCTTGGACGTCTGTGCCTGCTGCCAGCGGGCGAATTGGGAGGGTGTCAGCACCTGCTGGTAGTTCTGGCACTGGCCGGTGGCGCCGATGACATGGTCTGCCGGTACCGTCATCTTCACATTGAAGTTGCCGAAGGTGAGCGCGAACTCACCGCGGCCGGTGAACTGGTTGTTCTGCCAGCCCTGAAAATCGCTGTACACGCAAAGACGGGGGTACCATTGTGTCATCGTGAAGAGGTAGTTGCCGTCTTCGGGGAAATATTCGTAGCCGCCGCGGCCGCCGACTTTCTGGCGGTCGGTGATGCGATAGTTCCAGTCTATCTTGTAAATGAATTTCTGACCAGGTTTTAAAACCGTGGGCAGTTCTATACGCATCATAGTCTTATTGATGGTGTAGTGCAGGGGTGCGCCGAGGGCGTCGGTGATCTTGACGATATGATCGCCAAGGTCATTGGCTTCGGTAGCGCTGGCGAGGTGGTCGAGGGTCTGGTCGCTGACTACACCCGGCAGAGCGCTGCCGTCCTGGTAGTTGGCGTTGTACTTCGAGCTGTGCTGATTTTCGTCCAGCTGCATCCAGAGGTAGGTCAGTTCGTTAGGGGAATTGTTGAAATAGGTGATGGTCTCCGAGCCGGTGAGCAGCAACTTGTCTTCGTCGAGGTTGCAGGTGATGTCGTAATCGCAACGTTGCTGCCAGTATTTGGGTCCCGGCGCGCCGCTGGCGGTGCGGTATTCATTCGGGCTCGGGAGGATAGTTCCCAGCGCCTCGAATTTGTTACCGTGGTTGGACATTGGATTATTTTGAATATCCTGTGCCGACAGTATGCCGACAAAGCAGGAACTCAAGATAATAAGCAGTAGTTTGTTCATGTGTTGTTTTGTTTTATATATCGAAATGTTAAGGCCAGCGTTGGACTGCCATTCTCAGCGAGGCAATCAGCACGAGTGCGGAAACGCCCCATACCCACCATACTCTTTTCAGCCTGATCAGCTGTACGAAAATAAAGGAAATTGCCAGGATGACAGCGACCACCAGCAACTGGGCGGCTTCGATGCCGAGGTTAAAGGCCAGCAGCGGAACGACGATCCCGTCCCTTCCTATAAGGCTGATCAGGGTATTGGCGAAGGCTAATCCATGGATGAGGCCGAAGAAGAGGGCGAAGAAGTAGATGACCGGCAGCCGGGAAGGGTGTTCCACTTGTGATTTTCGTTGGGCGAGATTGTTAATGGCGGTAGCGATGATTGTCACCGGGATGAGGAATTCGATCCAGCGGGTAGCAAAATGTACCAGTCCCATGGCGCTGAGGGCCAGGGTAATGGAGTGACCGATGGTAAAGGCGGTGACCAGGACCACGACCTTTTTCCAGTCCTTCACCAGATAACGCAGGCAAAGGGCGGATACAAAGAGGATATGATCGAGGGCTTCCCAGTTCAGGATATGGTCGACGCCTACACCGAAATAGAGTTTAAAATCTTGCATATTTGTGTGCGGGAGCGGACCTGCGGTCCGTTTATTCCTCCGGTCCGTTTATTGGATATTGTAAAATTATCCAGACTTTTGTAGTACAAAAATTTACTTTTTAAATGGCTGCATCCCTATTTAAATGGTTGAGAGGGGGGAGGTTGAGGCTGGTGTCCGGCGCGATCCTGGGCCTGTTGCTGTTGTCGGCGACGCCTCATCCCCTGTATATTGCGGTGACGGAGATCAATCACAACGCTAAAGATAAAATATTGGAAGTCAGTTGTAAGGTCTTTACAAATGATTTCGAGACCGTGCTGGAAAAGGTGGCCGGCAACAGGGTGGATCTCTCCGCGGCCAAGGATAAAGCGGCGTCGGACAAGCTTATTGCGGATTACGTGGGTCGGCATCTTCGCCTGAAGGTGGATGGGAAGCCCGTACAACTGCATTTTGTCGGCAGTGAGAATGAAGAGGATGGTACGTGGAGTTATTTCCAGGTCAATGATGTGCCGGCGGTCAAGCGGATCGATGTCGGAAATGACCTGTTGTATGACGGGTTCAATCAACAAATCAATATCATGCATGTGACGGTCGGCGGCCAGCGGCAAAGTATGCGGCTGGATTATCCCGATGCGAATGCCAGTTTTCAGTTTTAGGGCCCGGGAGGGCTTTCGGGCCGGGGAAGGTGCGATCAGTCGGCCTGCTTTTCTTTCAGTTCTTTTTGCATGTCTTCCGACAAGGTGACCAATACTTTGTCAATGCGTTGGGCGTCCATGTCGATGATCTCGAAGGTAAAACCCCGCCATTCCATCCGTTCGCCGGTGGTCGGAATATGTTCCAGCTGATTGAGTATAAATCCGGCGAGGGTATCGAACTCATGATCACCTTCATTCATCCATTCGGTCTTGTGGAAATGGGAAAGGAAATCGTAGAAGGGGATCTGGCCATCCACGAGATAGCTGCCGTTTTCACGTTGTTGGATCTCATAGTCCGGGGTATCGGGCTGCGTGATTTCGCCGACGAGGGCCTCGAGGATATCGTTCAGGGTGATCAGCCCCAGGAGGCTGCCATATTCGTCTACGATGAAGCAGCAGTGGATCTTGGACTGTTTGAACTTTTCCAGCACCATATAGGCCGTATTGTTTTCCGGGACGAAGAGTGCCGGGGTCATGATATCCTTGAAGAGCACGTTATCGTCCGTGACATACAGGTCCTTGATGGTGACCATTCCCTTAATATTGTCGATCTCGCCGTCGCAGATGGGATAGACGGAATGGGGTTCTTTGATGATCTTTTCCTTCATTGTCTCTTCGTTCTCGTGCAGGTCGAACCAGATGATATCGCTGCGGTGGGTCATGAGGGAAGTGATGTTCCGGTCACCGAGGTGAAAAACGCGTTCGATGATCTCCTGTTCCGCCTCTTCGATGGTGCCTTGTTCGGTGCCTTCGTTGATGATGGCCTTGATCTCGTCTTCCGTGACAGCGCCGTCGGTGGATGGCGTGATAGGAAAGAATTTGAAGAAGAGGTTGCTGGTGTTGTTCAGCAGCCAGACGATCGGGTAAGTGATCAGGGAAAGGGTCCGGACAGGCCGGGCGACGAGGCGGGCGATTTGTTCGGCCCGGAGCAAACCGACGCGTTTGGGGATCAACTCGCCGAAAATGATGGACAGCAGGGTGACGATGACGAGGATGAGCGCCGTGGAGATATTTTCGGCGTAGGGGCGCAGGAAAGATATTTTTTCCAGGTAGGGTTGCAGGTCGCCCCTGAATTTTTCACCCGAATAGAAACCGGTCAGGATGGCGATGAGGGTGATGCCGATCTGTGCGGTGGAAAGGAAGAGCTCGGGATTTTCTGCGAGCTTCAGTGCCGAGCGGGCTTTTTCATCACCATTATCGGCCAGGTTCTCCAGGCGGCTTTTTCGTGCCGACACGAGGGCAATCTCAGCCATGACGAACATTCCGTTCAGAATGATCAGGAAAAAAAGGATGATCATTTCAAGCATGGGCTGGATGGTTGGTGGATAAATGGAGCGTGCCGGCCTGTACCCGGAATACGCGGCTGACGGTCCAACCGATCAGTGATCCGAGTATTCCGCCGCAGAATATGTCCAGCGGATAATGAACGCCGACATAGACCTGGGCATAAGAGATAAAGAATGCCCAGGCCAGCACGAGGCCCCACCAGGGGGTCGTATGCCGCAAAGTATTGAAGATGAAAACGGCCATGGTAAAGTGGTTGCAGGCATGGGAGGACGTAAAGCTGCTGCTTTCGGGGCAGTAGTTGGCGAGGAAGCGCATGGAATCCGCCCATAGTGCGTTATTGCAGGGGCGAAGGCGAAAGACCAGGTGGTCCTTAATCAAGTGGCTGCTGATGAGGTCGCTGATGATAGCCGTTATGACCAGATAGAGTGACCAGAGCCAACCCTTCTTGCCGAAGTTCAAGGTGATGAATATCAGCAGGAAGAGATAAAAAGGAACCCACAATTCCGCCTCCCGGATAAAAATGAAAACTGTGTCGAGGAAGGAGCAGGTCCAATCCTGGTTGATGCGGGAAAAGAGCCAGTAGTCACCCTGTAAGATCTTATGCAAAAGTCCCGGATGAGCACCGGTGTCGAGTAAAATCATGGTTTCAATATAATTGATCTATTTTTATGCCCGTTTTAAATAAAAGGAAATGATAAACAGATCGGCAACAAATTTACCAAATATACCAAAAACGGTCCGTTTGGTTTTTTCAATCGGCATTATTTTTTTATTGATCATGAGCCTGTTACGACTGGCGCTATATATTTCTTTTTCTGCTCAGGGGCATTCACCGGCCTCATTGCTGCATTCCTTTCTGCTGGGCCTTCGGTATGATCTCCGTTATGCGGGAATTTTATCGGCGGTACTGCTCATCACCGGCAGTTTCGCCTTCCTGGATCCTTTCCGCCGCAAGGCGGGCAGGCGGTGGTTGTTCTTCCTCGGCGGGTTGGCCGGGCTGATCCTGGTGGTCTTTTATTGTGTGGATTTTGCGCACTACGCCTATCTTTCACAACGGCTGAATGCCAGTGTGCTGAATTACCTGACCGATGCGGGCATTTCTGCCGGTGTGGTATGGCAGACCTACCCGGTGCTGCGCATCCTGCTGGCGCTGATAGCAGGCACCTGGCTGATCCGATGGCTGGTGAAGGTCATTTTTCAACGTATCAGCCGGCAGGAGAGCCGGCCTATATCGCAGCGGGCCCGGATTGCGTGGTTCGTCGTGCTGTTTGTGCTGCTGGGAGGGGGAATCTTCGGCAGGATAGGACAATTTCCGCTGCGCTGGAGTGATGCCTTCAGCCTGGGCAGCGATTACCAGGCCAATCTTGCGCTGAATCCTTTCCAATCTTTCTTCAGCAGTCTGAAATTTCGGCATAGTGTCTATGATGAGGCTAAAGTGAAGGCGGCGATACCCGTCCTGGCGCCCTATTACGGCTGGGATAGCGGGGCGGTCGGGGGGAAGAGGACGCGCGAGGAGCGCCCGTTCGAGGGAACGGGCGATAGTAGAAGCGACAGCTCCGTGCGGGAGGGTGGAGGAGTACCGGCCGATACTAGAAGCGGAAGCTCTGTGCGAGGGGTGGCCGGCGATGGGCGGGGAGGCGAAGGCGGCGTCGGGGAGGGAAGCCAAGGGGGGGCCGGGGTGCTGAACGACAGTGTGTTCGAAAGACGGGTTGCACCACGGACGGATGCGGGCGGCGGGGGGCAGGGACTACCGGGAACAGGGGGCAGACCTAATGTCGTTATCGTGATCTGTGAGTCCTTCAGCGCTTATAAGAGTTCTATGTGGGGTAACCCGTTGAACACGACGCCTTTTTTTGACAGCCTTTGCGGCAAGGGTATTTTCTTCGACCGTTGTTTTACCCCGAGCTATGGAACGGCCAGGGGGGTATGGGCTGTGGTTACGGGTATCCCGGATGTAGCGCCGGCCACGACCACGTCCAGCCGAAATCCGACTGCGGTCGATCAGCATACGATCATCAATGATTTCGAAGGATACAATAAATATTATTTCCTGGGCGGGAGCACCAGCTGGGCGAATATCCGGGGATTGCTGACCAATAATATCCAGGGACTTCACCTGTATGAACAGGAGAATTACAGTTCGCCGAAAGTGGATGTCTGGGGTATCAGTGACAAGAACCTTTTCCTGGAAGCCAACAAGGTGCTCAGGCAGCAACAGCAGCCGTTCTTTGCGATTATCCAGACGGCGGATAACCATCGGCCCTATACGATACCCCAGGATGACTGGGCTGCTTTTCATTCCGTGACCGTATCGAAGGACTCCCTTGCAACATTCGGTTTCGCGAGCAATGACGAGATGAATGCCTTCCGGTATACAGATTTCGGTTACAGGACCTTTATAGAGGCAGCGTCCCGGGAAAAGTATTTTAAAAATACCATCTTTCTTTTCGTCGGTGATCACGGTATTCCCGGAGACGCGGGCGCCATGTTTCCGCGTGCCTGGACAGATGACCGGCTGACGGCAGAGCATGTTCCTTTATTGATCTATGCGCCGGGCATGACAGTGACGGAGCGGGAGAATATTGTCTGTTCGCAGATAGATATCTTACCTACCCTGGCAGGTCTTTGTCGCATCCCTTATACGAATACCACATTGGGGAGAGATCTGCTGGATTCTGCCCGGATGACGGGCAGGGGGATGGCTTTTATCTACGATCCTGATCAGGCCTATTATGGGGTGGTCAGTGAGGGTTATTTTTACCGGCGCGGGTTCAAAACAGGCAAGGAGGACCTGGTATCGGTGATAAATAACGATCCGCCGCCTTCTGCGGTGACGCACGGGCCGCTGGAAGCGCAGTTGCGGCGACTGTCGGAAGGGATGTATGAGACGGCGAGGTATATGTTGCTGAAGAATAAGAAGAAGTAATCCGGCAGAAGATCGGTGGGAAGACCTGTGGGTGTAAAAACCTGCAAAAAGGGTAGCAATATTCCTGCGGATAAAAACTTCTATATAAGGGGTAAATACTATTGACTTAACAGCGGAGGGTGGGTATTTTTGTTGAATAATAACACGCGCAGGATTTTCCTGTATCCTGCAAGGTCATGATATCCGATTAAACCCTATCCTGAATTTTTTGAAAGGGCCGCCTGTGTGGGCGGCTCATTTTTTTTCAGCGACAATGATGAGCCGTGAGGAATGATCGATATCGAAGGGTTCCAGCCGGTAGCTGCCGAAGACATTGCTGATAGCCAGGCCGTCGCGGGTCAGCATGTCATCGAAATCGCGGAGGGAGAACCTGGCTATTCTTTCGGTATATTCCAGTGGTTCTTTCAGGTGTTGGTCCGCAATACGTATCCGCTTGTAGAAATGAGTGGTATCAGCCCACCGGGTAATATTGTAGACCACGCCGTCGATCACGTTTTCCGACCGGTGGATGAGGTGTTGCTGCGTATAACGTTCGTTGAGATAATCCAGCACGAAGACCCCCTGTTTCTTGAGGGCGAGCGATACCATTTTTATAACGCGGTCATTATCACGTGGGGTCGGGAAATAGCCGAAGCTAGTGAAGAAGTTGAAGGCGTAATCGAAGCAGTTCGTGCAAAAGATCTGTCGCATATCGTGAATGTAGAAATCCAGGTGATCGTTGCGGAACTGCCGGGCATATTCGATACTGGAGGGCGCCAGGTCGATGCCTGTCACATCATAGTCCTGATCTGCGAGGATCCGGGCATGGCGTCCCCGCCCGCAGGCAACATCCAGCATCCGCGATGCGGGTGGCGGCCGGAGCAGGGTCAGCAGGCGATGGATGAAGGAGATGGCCTCTTGTTCATTTCGTTCAAAGTACAGTTTATGGTAATAGGGTGAGTCGAACCATTCCCGGAACCACTCCGATGCTGGCTGCATGATGGTAAATCTTTCGGTAAATTTATGCGCAAAACCCTTTCGGAAAACCTTATTTTTGTGGATATTATAAAACCAGCATGTTGTGGCATTGATAAAGAGTATTTCCGGCATCAGAGGGACGATTGGGGGGAAGCCCGGTGATAATTTGTCTCCATTGGATATCGTAAAGTTCACCGCCGCATACGGCAGCAGGATACTGCAAACGAAAAAGGGAAAGACAATCGTGGTCGGCCGTGATGGACGGATCAGCGGGGAGATGGTGAGCGCGCTGGTGGTGAATACTTTGCGGGGAATGGGGTTGGATGTGATCGACCTGGGCCTGTCGACTACCCCTACCGTGGAACTGGCGGTAACAGGGGAAAAGGCGGCCGGCGGCATTATTCTCACGGCCAGCCATAATCCGCAGGAGTGGAATGCGCTGAAACTGCTGAACCACGAGGGGGAATTTATCAGTGCAACAGAGGGAGCGGCCATTCTGGAAAAGGTACAGAAGGACGATTTTGTTTTTGCTCCGGTGGACCGGCTGGGGGAATACAGCACTACGGGTGTCTGGCTGCAACGGCACATCGATGCCGTGGTCAACTATCCCCTGGTGGATGTCGCAGGGATACGCGAGCGGCGCTATAAGATCGTCGTGGATGTGGTCAATTCGACGGGCGCCATTTTTATCCCACCGCTGCTGAAGGCCCTGGGGGTAGAACAGGTGATACTCCTGAATGAAGAGGTCAACGGCAGGTTTGCTCATAACCCCGAACCTTTGCCCGAGAACCTGGTGGAGTTGAGTGCACTGGTGCAGAAGTCGAAGGCGGACCTGGGAATCGCAGTAGACCCGGACGTGGACAGGCTTTGCTTTGTCAATGAGGATGGCAGTATGTTTGGAGAAGAATACACCCTGGTAGCGGTGGCCGATTATGTGCTGAGCAGAAGGCCCGGAAATACGGTCAGCAATATGAGCAGCACCAAGGCGCTGAAGGAGATCACGACGGCGCACGGCGGCCAGTATTATTCGTCAGCTGTCGGAGAGGTCAATGTGGTCCGTGCCATGAAGGCGGTGGGTGCAGTGATCGGCGGAGAAGGCAATGGGGGCATCATTGTGCCGGACCTGCACTACGGCCGGGATGCACTGATCGGCATCGGTCTGTTCCTCAGTGCCTTGTCGCATCATAAGCACGGCATCAAATCGCTCCGGAAAAAGTATCCCGATTACTTTATCTCCAAGAATAAGATCGAGCTTCGCCAGGGGATAGATGTCCCGTTGGTGCTGGAGAAGATAAAAAAGAAATACAAGAATCACCCGGTCAATACCGACGACGGGCTGAAGATAGAATTCGATAATGACTGGGTGCATCTTCGGTCATCCAATACCGAACCTATTATCCGTATCTATGCGGAAAGTAACTTCGAGACGACGGCCAACAATATTGCCCTTCGGTTGATGCAGGATATCAGGGAGGCTATTGCGCCTTAGGCGGAGAAGTCTTATTTTTGGATCCCATATGGAAAGAATTTACTTTGACAATGCCGCTACGACCGATCTTGATCCACAGGTACTGGGGGCTATGATGCCCTACCTGACTGAGAAATTCGGTAATCCTTCCTCCATTTATTCTTACGGCCGTGAATCCCGTCTGGCGATCGAGAATGCCAGGAAATCGGTGGGAAAAATACTCAACGCGCATCCGGCGGAGATCTTTTTTACCTCCGGCGGCACGGAAAGCTCCAATACAGCTATTACAGCGGCGGTGCGGGACCTGGGCTGCACGCATATCATCAGTTCTCCGCTGGAGCATCATGCTACGCTGCATACGGTCGAGCACCTGCACGGGCGGGGTGAGGCTGCGCTCAGCTATGTCAAGGTGCTGCCCAACGGCCATATCGACCAGGAAGACCTCGAGCAGCTGCTGGCGGCCAGTGCGGACAAAGTGCTGGTGACACTGATGCATGCCAACAACGAGATCGGCAATATACTGGACATTCATGCGATAGGTGAGCTCTGTAAAATGTATGGCGCCGTCTTTCACTCGGACACGGTGCAGACGGTAGGTCATTTTCCTTTCGACCTCCGGAATACCCCGGTCCATTTTATCACCGGTGCAAGTCATAAGTTCCACGGTCCCAAGGGGGTAGGTCTTCTTTATATCAACGAAAATGTCCGTATCCATCCTTATATCCACGGCGGCTCACAGGAGCGGAATATGCGGGCCGGAACGGAAAACGTATATGGTATAGTAGGCTTTGCGAAGGCATTGGAGTTGGCCACGGCCGGCTTTGAGGCGGACAGCGCCTTTATAAAGGGGCTGAAAGTGTACATGATGGAGCAGCTAAAGCGGTCGCTGAAGGGCATCTCTTTCAACGGCGATCCGCTGGGGCGGAGCCTCTATACGGTATTGAGCGTATCTTTTCCAAAGACGGAGAAGTCCGAAATGTTGCTGTTCAATCTCGACATCCACCATATCTGCGCCTCCGGCGGCAGCGCCTGCACCAGCGGAGTAGAGCAGGGGTCGCATGTGATACGCTCCATTAACAATAATCCTAACCAGGTCACCGTCAGATTCTCTTTCAGTAGGCACAATACACGTGAGCAGGTGGACCAGGTGGTGGCCAGGCTAAAGGAGTTGATGTAGCATCTATGCAATACATTATCGGCATCGATATCGGCACGACAAACACCAAGGCGGTCGCCTTCACGACCGATGGCAAGGTATTGGGCAGTGCGGGCGCCAGTTATCCCGTCTTCACGGATGCCGGAGGCCGGCACGAGCTGGAGCCGGATCAGCTGCTGGACGCGGTGGTATCGGCGCTGGTTGAGGTGAGGAGACGGGTCGCGGCGGCGACAGGGGTTAGTTCGGGTCCGGCGGCCGCCGGAGAGGAAGGGCTGGCGGGTATCAGCCTGAGCTGCGCCTTTCATAGCCTGATCGTAACCGGTGAAGATGGAAAGCCGCTTACTCGTGCGATGACATGGGCGGATCTGCGCCCGTCCGCACAGGCGAATGCTTTACGGGGCAGCGAGGCAGGTGACAGGATCTACCGGCATACCGGCGTGCCCATCCATGCCATGTCCCCGCTGTGCAAATTGCTCTGGCTAAAGGCTACGCAGCCGGATCTTTTTCATCGCGGGGTGAGGTTTATTTCCATTAAAGAATATGTCTGGTGGCGCCTGTTCGGAAAATACCAGGTCGATCATTCGCTGGCATCCGCGACCGGTTTGATGGACATTCGCCGGCTGGAATGGTATCCGGAATCGCTGGCGTTGGCGGGGATAGAGCCCGGGCAACTGTCAACGCCGGTACTGGTCACGCATATTGAAACCGCGCTGTTGCCGGAAGCCCGACGGTTGCTGGCCGGCGGGGACACGCTACCGGAAGGAATGCGTTTTATTATTGGGGGAGGCGACGGCGCCATGGCTAACCTGGGTAGCGGAGCGGTCCGGCATGGGGAGACAGCGTTGACGATCGGTACAAGCGGAGCGATCCGCATGACGGTCACCCGGCCGGAAGACGACCCCCTGGCGAGGGTCTTCAATTACATTATAGGCGACGGCTATTATATCTGCGGAGGCGCCACCAATAATGGGGGAAATGTGCTGCAGTGGTATATCGACAGGGTCATGGGCAGCGGACGGGCGACGGGCGAAAAAGAAGGCGGTGAGGACGATTTGCACCGGCGGATAGCGGAGGCGGACCATGTTGCGCCCGGCTGCGAGGGGCTGATATTCCTACCTTACCTGCAAGGTGAAAGAGCGCCGGTATGGAATGCCGATGCCAAAGGTGTTTTCTTCGGGGTCAGGTCTCTTCACGATCACCGGCATTTTCTTCGGGCCTGCCTGGAGGGTGTCAGTTATTCTCTTTACCAGATCGGCGTTTCCCTGGTGGAAACGGTCGGTCCCATTGAACATATCTATGCCAGTGGCGGATTCACCCGGTCGGCCGCATGGCTGCAGATGGTAGCCGATATCTTCGGGAAAAAAGTCCATGTCACTGGGCTGGCGGATGCATCGGCTATCGGAGCGGCGATGACGGGCATGTATGCCTGCGGCCTGACGAGTGACCTTGGCGCCGCGGCCTCACTGGTGACGGTCGTGCAGACCTATGAACCCAATGCGGTGCTCCATGCCGTTTACCAGGAAAACTACCGAATATTCACGCAGTTGTACGGTCGGCTGAAAGACCTGATGTGAGGGCTTGGCGGCCGGGGATCTTACCTTCCTTTGACGAGATCTCGGGGCAGGATGCCGAATTCTTTTCTGAAGGCCTTGGCGAAATGGCTCAGATTGGAAAACCCGATCTCGCTACCGGCCTGCTTGATGCTACACTGCCCGTTCATCAACAACTCTCTGGCATGTTGTAACCGGCTCTTATTGTAGTAGTCGTATAGGGTGTGCCCATATACTTGTTTGAACAGATTTTTTAACTTGCTGGTACTCATGAACACTTCGTGGGCGAGCGATTCCAGCGAAGGGAAGCCTTCCAGCCGGCTGCTGAGGATCTGTTCGACATGCTGCATGCTCTCGAGGTCTGTCTTTTTCACTGTGCGTGACAGGACCGCTTGTTCCTGGCGCAGGAAGGAATGGAGAGATTTTTCTATAAGATGCATGACGCTACTAAGCCTCCTGATCTGGCTGAGCGGATCGTTGTGTTTAATTTCAAACAACTCTTTCAGCATTGCACGATGCGTGAGGCTAATGAACATGGGGTTATCAGCAGTGCTGTTCTCCCTCGCAAAGAGAGACAGTTTGTCAAAGAGTTCGGCCGGCAGATATTGTGCGGCCAGTTCATGCGAACAGAGTATTAACAGCCTCTTGACGGTGCTGCCGGCGGGGAGTCTGAGGCTGGCGCTGTCGCGGGCGTCTGCCAGATAGATGTCGTTCCGGAAGTTCTTCTTATCCGGCATGATAGCCGGCCGATTGCCGATCGGCGCTTCTTTTTGAGCTTCTACCTGGTTGAAGGATACCATAAAACCCTGTGCTCCGGATTCACGGTAAAATTCCAAATCGTTATCCAGCTTCAGATTCATCACGGCATACGAAAAATGCCGGTTTATGTTCTGTGCAAGGATAATGCCTTCACCTAACCGGGTGGGGATCGTCAGGACACGATCAGTGACGGATGTATTGAGCTGTAAGGCAAAATCGGCCAACCATTTTTCAAAGTTTTCCAGTTGGAAAGAATACGTAACCATGTTCACCTGTTTTTGACACGTTTAAGTTAATGATCTCTTTCTTACTCAATGGCATTAGTCGCGGTGGGGGGGATCGATATAGCTGCGCAATCGATGGGACCGAAGCAAAGTCGCGAAATTAAGAATAATAAATGGTAGGAATTGTTCGCAATGATCCTTTCGATAGCTGTAAAGGCTATTTAACAATATTTTTTTTGAAAAATAGTTACTTACTCTTAATGATTTCTTTGGGTAATGTCCCGAATTCTTTTTTGAAGGCCTTCGCGAAGTTGCTCAAATTTGAAAAACCTATGTTGACACCGACTTGCTTAACAGAATAATTGCCGCTCTTTAGCATTTCTTTGGCGGCCTGAAGGCGATGATGATTATAGAATTCGTAGAGTTTCATGCCGTAGGTTTGCTTAAAACGGACTTTAAGCTTTGTAGAACTCATCATGGCCATCCTGGAAAGTGCTTCGATGCTTGGAAATCTGTTGAGCTGCGTATCGCTGAGCGTTCTCATCACGCTGTTCAGGCCTTCGATGTCTTTCTCTTTCCCTTTTGCCCAGGTTTTGATGGCCGGCTCCGGATGGGGGATCTTGGTGATAAAAGAATGGAGGAATTTTTCTGCCAGCAGCAGGAGCCTATTGTGCAGCAGGAGATGGTAGAGGGGAGATGGCGGGTTGGCCCGGAAGATATCATCGATTGGTTGCCGGTATTCGAAAGGGATCAGGTCTCTGGGGCGGGCGGTAGGATTGTCTGCATACCTGGTCAGGTCGGAAAGCAGTGCTGCGTTCAGATACCGGTGCAGGAAGGACAGCGGAAAGAGGAGCGCTATCAGTTTTAAGCGGGTATTTCGGGGGTAGATGATCTCCTGTTGGGAGCCGGTGGAGAACAGCTGGAGCGTATTGTGGCCGGTTCCCAGATCGAACCAAAGGCAGAGGGCCGGATCGGGGGATGCCTGCCTGGTGAATACAAGATCTGTATACAGGGACAGATCTATAACCATATAGGAAATTCCGGTAGGCCAACGGCCGGCCCGGATGTAACCGGTCCCCAGATCCTGGTTGATCTCTATATTTCCACCATTTACCGGTAAATGCAGTGTTTTGCTGAAGCCGCTGACCCAGCGACGAAAATCATTCAGCTCGTAAGCATATCTGATCATTCGAACAATCGTTGAGTGGGCGTGCGGGACGGCCGGCAGCTCCATTATCCCTTTGCTTAACGTAAATTAGCAAACGAAAAGATGCGATTCGTTATCCAGGACGAAAAGGGGTTGTCGGAGGACGAAATGGCGGGAGAAGTGGATAAAAGGGGGCCGGGGCTTGCCGAGGGCGTTGCTCGGGGAGGCGCGGGAGGGTGGCGGCTATTTCAGTTCGTTCTTGATCTCCTCCAGCTTGAGGAGCGCCTCGACAGGGGTCAGCCGGTTGATATCGGTATTTTCCAACAGTTGCCGGATGCGGTGAAAAGTCTCGGTATGTGCATCGAAAATCGACAGCTGCACTTTGGGCGCCGCCATTTTCTTCAGTGATTCCGCGGTGGCCGACCCTACGGCCTTGTCCTCCAACTGGTGAAGGATCTCTTCGGCCCTGGCCAGCAAAGAAGGCGGCATGCCTGCCATTTTCGCCACATGGATACCAAAACTGTGCGTACTGCCGCCGGGCGCCAGTTTACGGAGGAAGATCACCTTATTGCCTACCTCCTTATTGGTGATATGGTAATTGCGGATGCGGGGCAGCCTGTTTTCCAACTCATTTAGTTCGTGATAATGGGTAGCGAAAAAAGTTTTGGGTGCATGCGGCGAATGATGCAAATACTCTACGATGCTCCAGGCGATGGAGATACCGTCATAAGTGGAAGTGCCCCTGCCGATCTCATCCAGCAGGATCAGGCTGCCGGGGGTGAGATTGTTAATGATGCTGGCCGTCTCATTCATCTCCACCATGAAAGTAGATTCTCCGCCGCTGAGGTTATCCGATGCGCCCACCCGCGTGAAGATTTTATCGGTCAACGGTATCCTGGCCGTATCACAAGGGACGAAGCTGCCGATATGGGCCATCAGGGTGATCAGGGCTGTCTGCCGCAGCAGGGCGCTCTTACCACTCATGTTCGGGCCGGTCAGGATGATGATCTGTTGGGTGGCAGGGTCCAGCAACAGGTCATTGGGTATATAGGGCTCACCGGCCGGCAACTGTCGTTCGATGACCGGATGGCGGCTACCGGTCAATTCCAGTTCGCGGCCCTCATGCAGTTGGGGCTTCTTATAATTATATTGCCACGCGTTGTGCGCAAAACAAAGCAGGCAGTCCAGCATAGCCAGGATATGACCGTTGGCCTGTAATGGAGCCAAACTCTCCTGCAGGAAGGCCAGCAGCCGTTCGTAGATCTCCCCTTCCAGCACCAGCATCTTTTCTTCGGCCCCGACGATTTGCTCTTCGTACTCTTTCAACTCCGGGGTAATATAACGCTCAGCGCCGGCCAGCGTCTGGCGGCGCGTCCAATCTGCCGGAACCTTGTGTTTATGCGAATTGGTGACCTCCAGGAAGTAGCCGAATACATTGTTGAAACCAATCTTCAGCGAGGAGATGCCTGACCTGGCGGCCTCTTTTTGCTGCAGTTCCACCAGGTATTCTTTGCCGCCGGTCGCTATCTTCCTTAGGCGGTCCAGATCGTCATCGACGCCGCTACGGATAGCACCTCCCTTGGCCACTGCAATGGGCGGATCATCCGCCATGGTGCTACGTATCCGGTGCAGGACGGAAGGGCAGGGGTCAAGCCGGTGACACAACTCCTGCAGCCAGCCTGCAGGCAGCTCCGCTGCAGCCGTCCGGACCTGGGCGATCTGTTCGAGCCCCCGAGCCAGCTGCATCAGTTCCCGCGGATTGACTTTCCGCACGGGAACCCGGCTGACCAGTCTTTCGACGTCACCGCATTGCCTGATATGCTGGGCTATGGCTGACCGCTGGTCGGGGTCTTTGATGAAGATCTCTACCGCATCCAACCGCTGGTCGATCTTTTGCCGGTCTTTCAGCGGCATGAGCAGCCATCTCTTCAGCAGCCTGGCCCCCATGGGAGATACGGTATTGTCCAGCACTTTCAACAGGCTATGCTCCTGATTGCCCTCCTGGGAAGAGCCCAGCAGCTCGAGGTTGCGGATGGTGAACTTATCCATCCAGAGGTAGTCATCGCGGTCGAGCCGCTGAATGGAAGAGATGTGTTGCAGATGAGGATGTTCGGTGTCCTTTAAATAATGGAGGACTGCCCCGGCGGCGATAATGCCGGCTGTCATATCTTCGATGCCAAATCCTTTGAGGGAATGGGTCTGGAAATGTTTCAGCAGGATATCTGTCGAAAACGTTTGCTCGAACAGCCAGCTTTCCAGCGTATAGGTATAAAATTTGCTGCCGAACATTTCCTTGAAATGCCGCTGGTAGCTGCGCTGGAAGACGACTTCTGCAGGTCGCAGCGTTTGCAGCAGGTTGTCGACATATTCGGTGTTACCTTCGGCGACGAAGAATTCCCCTGTAGAGATGTCGAGGAAGGAGATGCCGAGGATAGGGTCGGCGGGTTCCGGCCAGCCTTCGGGGAAATGGATGCCCGCCAGGAAGTTATTGCTGCTGCCATCGAGCAGTTTTTCGTTGGTGGCAATTCCCGGCGTCACCAATTCTGTGACCCCTCTCTTGACGATGCCTTTGACCATCTTAGGGTCTTCCAACTGATCGCAGACGGCTACCCGGTGACCGGCTTTGACCAGTTTGTGGAGGTAGGTATCCAGTGCATGATAGGGAAACCCGGCTAATTCGGAAGACGCAGCCGCGCCATTATTTCGTTTGGTGAGCGTGATGCCCAGGATTTTACTGGCCACGATGGCGTCTTCCCCGAAGGTTTCGTAGAAATCACCTACCCGGAAAAGCAGGATGGCGTCCGGATACCGCTGCTTGATTGCGCGGTGCTGTTGCATAAGGGGAGTGTCTGCACTGCTTTTTGCCATGGGGGCAAAAGTAAATAAAAAAAGGATCGCCCGGTATTTAACTGAGCAACCCTCTTCCATTGAGCATGCGATGGGTTAGAACCCGGCGCGGCCGGTGCCGCGGGGCTGGGGTAATTCTTTACGCGGAAGCTTTTCATCGCGCTGGGCAGCGTCGTAGACGAAGGCAGCGACGATCGTGGCGATCTGCTTTAGGTCGTCTTCGCGCAGATGATCATACGAGTCCATATTGGTATGGTGGGTACGTGTGCTGTACTCGATCTCGTCCTGGATGAACTGGAAGCCGGGCAGGCCAACGGCATCGAAAGACTGGTGGTCGGTACCGCCTGTGTTGCTGATCGTCACTGTAGTAGCGCCTAGATCATGGAAGGGCTGCAGCCACTGGGTGAAAATGTTGCGGCACGCCTCGTTGCCCTGCAGATAGATGCCACGGACCTTCCCTGTACCATTGTCGATATTGAAATAGGCGTCGAAAGTTTGGTGTGCAGGCAGTAGTTGCATGGTAGCGGGATCGGCGAATGTCTTTTTCACATAGCCCCGTGAACCGAGGAGCCCTTCTTCTTCACCGCTCCACAGCGCGATCCGGATGGTACGTCTCGGTTTGATACCTAACGCCTTTAATATCCTGACCGCTTCCATCATCACCGTACAACCGGCGGCATTGTCGGTGGCGCCGGTAGCGCTATGCCAGGAATCCAGATGGCCACCCAACATCACGACTTCATCCTTCAACTTCTTGTCGGTCCCCTTGATCTCGGCTATCACGTTGTATCCTTTGGTATCGTCGGAATGGAAGGCTGTCTTTACATCCGTCTCCAGCGTCACGGGCATACCGGCTTTCAGCAGCCGGACGATCGTCATATAGTCTTCCATGGCAATGACGATGTCGAGGAAATTTGCGGGCGCGCCTGCCTGGTAGGAACCGCCACCCTGTACAAACAGGGTGCCGTCATGACCACGGGGCGTCTGACTGAGGACGGCTATGGCGCCTTCTTCGGCAGCCATATGCTTCAGCGTATTGAGCATCGCCATGGCGCCACGGTTGAACCCTGCCCTGCGGCGACGCATTTCTGCCGTATCCACCGGCTTCATGACGACCTTCGACATCGAATCGAGTTGATCGTCGGTATAACGGGTGGCATCAGGCTTAAAGCTTTGCTGGTAAACCTGGTCGATGTCGGGGATAAGGATCTTTCCCGCCAGCTGCCCCTTGTAACGATCCAGCCCAGCCGAATCGGTGGCGCTGATCAACAAAACATTGGCGGATTTCAGACCATCCGTGCCGCCGCACCATGCTTTGGGGAAAGCGATCAACGGCTTATAATATGGCGCGGTGAGGGCTACGTAAGACTTTTGCAACTCCCATCCTTTGCCGAACTCGCCCCAGGGGTCAAGCGTAGCATCGGTTAGCCCCCATTGCTCCAGCTGTTGCCTGGCATAATTGGCGGCCCGCATGAAGCCGGGTGAGGCCGTGAGACGGTCACCGCTGGCGTCGGTCAAATGGAAGGCGATGTCCATGACATGGGAATCCTGCAGTCCTTCCTGCCGGATCTTCTGGATGGTAGCCATGTCGAGCTTTTCATCCTGGGCCTGTATGTGTGATGAAAGAAGGAGTGAAAGAGCAAGTGCGGCGAATAATGGCCGCATGCCTGTTGCCGGTTGGTAGCGTTTTCTCATGTGCAATTATTTTGATTTAAAGTTAAAGATCGGCCCGGAACAGACAAATAAAATCGGGAAAGGGGATGATAAATATATGAACGGTAATTACCTTTGCCCATGCGCAAACTGGCTATGGACGAATTGAACCGAAAATCGGTGGACGAATTCCGGCAATCGGAGAAGACGCCGGTGATCGTCGTGCTGGACAATATCCGAAGTATGCACAATGTGGGCAGCGTATTCCGGACGGCTGACGCTTTTCTTATCAAGGCGGTCTACCTTTGCGGCTATACGCCCCAGCCTCCGCATCGGGACATTCATAAGACCGCGCTGGGGGCAACGGAGACGGTGGACTGGCAGTATTTTGCGACAACGCTGGAAGCTGTGCAGTCGCTGAAGTCGGCAGGTTACGGCGTATACGCCGTCGAGCAGACGGAAGGCAGCATTCCCTTGCAGGAGTTTGCCGTGCGGGACCCGGTACAGCTGGCGGTTGTGTTCGGTAACGAAGTCAGCGGAGTAGGGGAGGAGGCGTTGGGGCTATGTGACGGGAGCGTGGAGATCCCGCAGTGGGGAATGAAGCATTCGCTGAATATTTCCATCGCAGCGGGAATCGTGTTGTGGGAGCTGGTAAGGGGAAGGGTGGGGCCTATCGATGATGGGCCAATAACAAAATAATTATGAGTACAGTCAAGAATTATCTGAGCCTGATCCGGTTTTCGCACACCATTTTCGCGATGCCGTTTGCGATGATCGGGTTTGCGCTGGGAGACATATCCCTACTTCGGGTAAGGCAATGGAACCTGAATATGACCGTAGGGTGGGGGATGAATATAGACCTTTTGGATGTCGGCCTGTTCCTTTTAGTGATCCTTTGCATGATCTTTGCTCGCAGTGCGGCCATGGCGTTCAACCGGTACCTGGATGTCAGCTGGGATGCTTTGAACCCGCGGACGGCCGTCCGGGAGATACCGAGGGGTATTATCAGCAAAGGCAGCGCCCTTCGATTTGTCATCTTCAATTGCGTGGCTTTTATCGTATGTACCTGGTTCATCAATCCGCTGTGCTTTGCGTTGTCTTTCGTGGCCCTGGCGGTAGTACTGGGATACAGTTATACGAAGCGATTCACCCCATTCTGCCACCTGGTGCTGGGTCTCGGGCTCTCCCTGGCACCGATTGGCGCTTATTTGGCAGTTACGGGTCATTTCGCGTTGCTGCCTATTCTGTTCTCCCTCGCTGTCATTTTCTGGGTCAGCGGCTTCGATATCATCTATGCCCTACAGGATGAAGAGTTCGACAAGTCCCATCAACTATATTCCATGCCTTCCTGGCTGGGGAAGGCCAATGCTCTCCATGTCTCGGAATTTCTCCATATCCTTAGCATATCCTGCGTGGTCAGTGCGGGGCTTTATGGGGGCTTTGGTTGGTGGTACTGGGCCGGGGTGGCTGTTTTTATCGGGATGCTGGTGTACCAGCACGCTATCGTCCGACCGAATGACCTCAGCAGGGTCAATCTCGCCTTTATGACGGCCAATGGCATCGCCAGCGTCGTTTTTGCTGTTTTTGTCATCACCGACCTCTGCCTGAAGTGAGGGAGCCAAATATTTTCTAGAATATGCGCACGATTCGAATTTGTGCGTATATTTGTCTCGTGAAGGAACGATTAAATCTTACTATTGATGGGGTTTTGCTGGAGGCCATGAAGGCTTATGCAGCCAGTAAGGACATAAGTGTGTCCGAGCTGGTGGAGAGCTATTTTCGGTCGGTGACTAAACCAGTAGGGCGCGACAACATATTGGATCTTGTGGATCGGCTGGAACCGCCGGAGGAAAAGGGGGAAGAAAAGTTTCCAAAATGGAAACTTTTGGCGGCGGCAAATCAGGCGCGGGTGACTGCGGAACCGGTGAAGGAAGGGGGCGGAGCAACCGCGGTGGTTATGGCAGTTAAAGGAGGAGGCGGTTATGGCTTTTAGGATTTTCCTGGACGCGGAGGTCTTGCTGGACTTCACGCTGAAGCGGCAGGCCGGGGCCTATTCCGCTGCCCGGCAGTTGATGGAATGGGCTGTCAAGGGGCGGGTGCAGGTGTTTATTACCGCAGCCGTCGTCCGGGATATCGGAGATGCCCTGACCCTGGCCTATGGCCCGGAGCAGGCGAAAGCGATCCTACTGGCCCTACTGGCGGAAGTGCAAATGATCGATGCCGGGTATGAGATGACCGTCAATGCGTTGCATTCCAGAATGGAGGATATACCGGACGCTTTGTCCTACTATACCGCCTTGCATCATAGGCTGGATTATTTTATCACCCGCGACAAGGACCTGTCCAAAGCTGCCATCCCGGTGCTGCCGGTTTGCACGCCGGAGGAATTTTTGCAACAAAACGAGGTGGAGGTCAATTGACAATGGCTCGAATCATGGCGATAGATTATGGTCTGAAGCGCACCGGGCTGGCGGTGACGGATCCCTTGCAGATCATTGCAACTGGCCTTACAACCGTCGAGTCGCCGAAATTGATCGCTTTTCTGAAGGACTACTTCAAAAGGGAGCCGGTGGAACTGATCCTCATCGGCGAACCGAAGAACTGGGACGACACCGATACGCATGCTACTCCGCTGGTGAGGCAGGTCATGGTGCGGCTAAAAAAGGAATTTCCTTCGATCCCCTTGCTGCCGGTGGATGAGCGGTATACTTCCAAAATGGCCAGCCGGGCGATGATCGATATGGGTATGAAGAAGAAACAGCGGCGGAATAAGGCCTTGGTGGATGAGATCGCCGCGACGATCCTACTGCAGGAATACCTGGGAAGGTCGGTGCTATAATTAATGGAAAATCTATGATACTATCTATCGTTGCTTATGGAACTCCTATCCTTCGCCAGGTGAGCAAGGAAATTCCCCCTGACTATCCGGATCTGTCTACCCTGATAGCCGATATGTGGGAGACCATGTACTCCAGCAACGGAGTAGGACTGGCGGCCCCTCAGATCAACCGGGATATCCGGCTTTTTTTGGTCGATTCCCGGCAGATATTTGACAACCTGGAAGAGGGTGAGAAAGACAAATACCCGGACGGCCCCGGCATCAAACAGGTTTTTATCAACGCGCATGTTACGGCTGTCGATGGCGAAGAGTGGGCTTATAATGAAGGTTGCCTCAGTATCCCTAAGATCAGAGAGGACGTCTTTCGGAGTGAGGAAGTGACGCTGGAATTCGAAGATGAGAATTTCGAAACGCATACGGCGACCTTCAACGGTATTTCAGCCCGCATTATCTTGCACGAATACGATCACATCGAAGGCAAATTGTTTATCGATTACCTGAAGCCGCTGAAACGCAAGCTGCTGAAAAGTAAACTGGACGATATCACCAAAGGGAAGATCAACGTGGACTATAAGATGAGCTTCCCGCGATAGCACCCCGTGTATAATCCCGCCATTTTTCGATCACGGATCTCATGTCTTCCGGCAATTCGCTCTCGAAGATCACTTCTTCTCCCGTCCCGGGATGGATAAAGCCGATGGTTTTTGCATGCAGCGCATGGCGGGGGCACAAGGCAAAGCAATTGTCCACGAATTGCCTGTATTTACTGAAGACCGTGCCTTTGACGATCTTGTCACCGCCATAGGTGTCGTCGTTGAACAGCGGATGGCCGATATGTTGCATATGCACGCGGATCTGGTGGGTTCGGCCGGTCTCCAGCACACATTGCACGAGTGTGACATAGCCGAACCGTTCCAAAACATTGTAGTGAGTAATGGCCTTTTTACCGTGGTCACCCCCGGGATAGGCGTCGAATAGTTTGCGAAAGCGCTGGTGACGGCCCACATGGGCCACGATGGTGCCGCTGTCTTCCACGAGGTCGCCCCATACCAATGCCATATACTGACGACGGACCGAGTGGTCAAAGAATTGTTTGGCCAGGCTGCGGACAGCCTTTTCCGTCTTCGCCAGGACCATCAGTCCGCTGGTATTCTTATCGATTCTATGCACGAGCCCGAAGCGGGGAAGGTTCTTCTCGTTGATCTCGCCATTCTTTTGCTGCAAATACCACGCGACGCCATTGATGAGGGTACCCGAATAGTTACCGCTGGCCGGATGGACGACTAATCCGGGGGGTTTGTTGATGATCATCACTTCCTCATCCTCATAATAAATATTCAGGGGTATCTGTTCCGGAACGATCTCTTCGCCGGGCGCTTCCTTGTCGGAGTAGACGATGATCTCGTCCAGGGGGCGGATCTTATAGTTGGGCTGTACCTGTTTGTTGTTGACGAGGACCATGCCGGCCTCCAGGGCCTGCTGGATCTTGTTACGGGATGCGTTCTCAATACGCTGGACCAGGAATTTATCGATGCGTAACGGTTCCTGTCCCTTGTCGACTTTCAGGTTCAGCCGTTCATAGAGTTCTTCCGATCCATCGGCGGGCACGTTTTCCTCCGGTAACTTTTCCTGGTGCTGTCCTCTGTGCATAATCGATGTTTGTGCAAAGTTACTGTACCTTTGTGACAAAACGGCCTGCTGCTCATTGGCGGGCGCGTAGACGAATATGCAAAAAGTTGTTTACGAAGATCTGGGGCAATTGGAGTATCAGGCTGCCTGGGACTACCAGGAGGCGCTATTGCGGGAGAATGTGCGGATCAAGACGGAGGCGAGGCAACTGGCGGCGGCCACGGCAACGGAAGGGCGACCGAGTGAGCAGGTCGCGACGAATAGCGGATGGACGCAAGACACCGGCACAACTCATCATTTGCTGTTGGTGGAGCATCCCCCGGTGTATACGCTGGGCAAGAGCGGGCATATAGAGAATGTGCTGATCGGGGATGAGAGGATGCGGGAAAAGGGGGTACAGTTCTTCCGTACGAACAGGGGCGGCGATATTACATATCATGGGCCGGGTCAGTTGGTGGGTTATCCCATCCTGGACCTGGAAAAATTTTATACTGACATCGGGCTGTACCTGCGCAACCTGGAAGAGGTGACCATTCAAGTGCTGGATGAATATGGTATCCTGGGGGATCGATCACCCGGTGAGACCGGTGTATGGATCGAGCCGGGTGTCAAGGGACGTGAACGGAAGATCTGCGCCATCGGCGTACGTTGCAGCCGTTGGATAACCATGCATGGCTTTGCGCTGAATGTCAATACCGATCTTTCCTGGTTCGGAGACATCATTCCCTGTGGCATTCAGCATAAACAGGTCACTTCGCTGGAGAAAGAGTTGGGCAGGGCCGTCGACATGGGGGAAGTGAAAGTCAAATGGTTGCGGCGGTTCGGCGAGGTATTCGGCGTGGAGCTGGTGGGCGGGGCAGATCTTAAAACTCCTTCGGAATAAAGAATTTATTTTTTTCCTTCAATACATCTCCGTCAAAAAGTTCGAACCGGAACCATCCGGCATGCTGGAAATTGGTTTTGTCCAGGATAAGGAGGGTGTCTTTGATGTCGGTCAGCTCGAACAGCAATTTGTTGGTTTCATCGAAGAACCTGATGGCAAAATGTCTTTTGACCGCTTCGGGCAGGGACACGTGAATATTGCCGTATTTCCCGGTGAACACGTAATCCGACACCTTGTATACTTCAATAGGGACAAAAGGTTTGATGAGGAGGGTATCTCCGTCGATAAAAACGATGGTATCCTTCGTATACTTCAGCAGGGAATCCCGATAGGTAATGATCCGTCGGCCGGACACGCTACCGAGGGGGCTGTCTCCCCTACGGATGAAGATGGTGGCGGAGATCGGGATGTCCTGCATTGCCGGTGTGCCGTGAATCGATGAAGGGCTCTTGATAGTCGCAGGCTGGCGGTCCCTGGCAGGATCGACAAAGACGATTCGCGGATTGGCCACCCTCGAAGGGATGAAGTCGGATTCATCCTCTTTGTCTTTGTCGGCTTCTTTTTCCTTGCCGGCTTCTTTTTCTTTGTGGGCGACCTCGCTCTCGGCGGTATTCGACCTGGGGCGCTGGGAAGGGGTGAACAGGTATTTGCCGGCGTCAAGGACGATGAAGAGCCGGTAGTAAAAATTAGGATGGGGAGCTTTGTTGTCGACCACTCCGTTGGCGGGGAGGGTGGGATCCGGTACCGTCAGCAATGTCGTAAAGTTCTTCAGGCTGTCTGTAGAGCGCTGAATGCTGATCTGGTTGATGATGGGATAGTTGTTGCGCCAGCTGATGAGGATCTTTCCCGGGCCGCGGGCAGTAGCGGTGAAATGTGGCAGGGTGTCCTGCGCGCGGAGGATAGCTGAAAAAGAAACAAGAATAAACAGGAGACCGGCGGTTCTTTGCATCATCTGGATAACGAAGCTAATAAAAACTTGTTTTAGCGTTACCCAAATTCCGGGCCTAAAAATCCAATATCCCCGGTGGGAGGGATAAATTGCCTTGTAATCCACCACTATGGATAACCAATAGGCGCGAATGGGCGGGAAAAAGATGCTTGCGGACGCTATCCCATACCGAAAAAAATAGTTTTCCTGTATAAACGATGTCGGAAGGAACTCCTGTCTCCCGGTACCAGCGATTCATGAAATCCAGCAGTTCCGGAGGATGGCGGGCATATCCGCCGAAATGATAGCCGGGAAGAAGACGAGCGCTGGTTTTTTGTTCCATCGTTAAAAAGCCATGAGGGTCGACCGCGGTCCATTCATCGAAGCCTTTCAGGACAGGAATGCCGATGACCACCTGGCCGGGACCGGCTGCGCGGATAAGGCCCATCAATGTGGTGCCGGTGCCGACGGCGCAAAGGATGTGAGTATATTTATTGGTATCGGTCAGCCGTAAGATGTCCTCACTGCCTTTGATCCCGATGAGGCCTGCGCCTCCTTCCGGAATGATATATGCGCCGGGAAAGCGATCGGTCAGCCGCCGGAGAAAGCCAGGCTCTTCTTTTTTCGCATATTCCCGGCGAGGGACAAATTCCAGTTGCATGCCACAGGCGGCGGCGCCCATCAATGTCGCGGACAGCACGGGTGGTCTTTCTCCCCGGACGATGCCTACAGCCGACAGCCCTTGCCGGCGGGCCGCATAGGCAGTAGCGATGAGATGATTAGACCATGCTCCACCGAAGGTGATCACGGGATGGCCCGGCGATTGCAATGCCTGTTGGAGGTGTCCCTTCAATTTGAACCATTTGTTGCCTGAGATGACAGGATGCAGCCTGTCCAGGCGAAGGATATCGGCGCTGATATTTTTTTGCGGCAGTCCCGGCCATTCCAGCTGTTCGGGAAGAAATGGAATATTCATCGTATTGCTTTATTTTCGTGTCCTAAATTAAAATTACGATAATGCAACCAACCCTTTTGATCCTGGCGGCCGGTATGGCTTCCCGATATGGGAGTATGAAACAGATTCAAGGCTTCGGACCCAGCGGAGAAACCATTATGGACTACTCGATCTATGACGCCATCCGTGCCGGGTTTAAAAAGGTTGTATTCATCATCCGCAAGGATTTCGCCGATGACTTCAAGAATATTTTCGAGCCTAAATTAAAGGGAAAGGTAGAGATAGGCTATGTTTTCCAGGACCTGCATTCTTTTACGGGCAGTTATCCTGTCCCTAACGAGCGTACAAAACCGTGGGGAACGGCGCATGCGGTCCTTTGCGCGAAAGATGCCATCAAAGAACCGTTTGCCGTCATCAATGCGGACGATTTTTACGGCCGGGATGCCTTTGAAAAGGCATACGCCTTCCTGACGAAGCACGTGAGCCCGAAACTGTATTGTATCATCGGCTATGAACTGGCCAAGACGCTGTCGGACAATGGTACGGTCAGCCGCGGCGTATGCCAGGTGGACGCTGCCGGTAACCTGGTGTCCATTGCCGAAAGGACGAAGATCTACCAGGATGGCGACAAGATAACCTATGAGGAGGGCGACAAAAAGTTCGAGGTGCCCTTTGATTCAAAGGTATCCATGAATTTCTGGGGTTTCGATCCTTCTGTGTTTGACTATACGGAAAAAATATTCGGCGAATTCCTGCAGGAGCAGGGCACCAATTCCAAGGCTGAATTCTTTATTCCGATCATCGGGGATAAACTGATCCGTGAAGGGAAGGGGAATATCAAAGTGATACCGACGTCGTCCCAATGGTTCGGCGTGACGTATAAAGAGGATGCGCCCGGGGTGCAGGCCAGCCTGAATGCGTTGATCGCAAAGGGAGAATATCCCTCCAATCTTTGGAAATAAAAGGGAGCTCGCATGGCTGTCTATATAGTGGCTGTAAATAAAAAAGCCCGTCTTCGCAGACGGGCTTTTTCGCGAATATTTTTTACTGATTGCTTTTCACGATGAAGATGCAGTCTTCGATCTTCGGGATCTGCTGGTCTACACGGTCCAGTCCTTTGATAGAGGAGAGGGTGGGAATGTGGAGATGTACGAAATCGCTATCGCTCTTCAGCAGGGTGCTGTCATCTTTCATCTCGTCGACAGCCCGGAAGATACTTTTAGACCGGATCGCAAACACCACCATCTGGGCATCCTGCTCGGTGCCCCGCACAATGCCTACGACTTCTCCATCCTTATTAAAGACAGGCGTACCGCTATTGCCGGGATTGGCGGCAATGGTGATCTGGTAGGCGAGGGAATCTCCCCTGAAGCCGGTCCTCGCACTGACATAACCTTTGCTGTACACGATCTCGTCGCGCGGGTAGCCCTCAGTGAACAGGTCTTCGCCCAATCTTGCGTTCGACCTGCTGATGCCATAGGGCAGCTGGCGGGAATGGAAGGCGGTGTCTTCTATTTTGAGGAAGGCCAGATCGGCGACGAGGTCCAGGTGAAGGATCCGGGCCTTGTATTCACCCTGGGAGTTCTGTACTTCTACTACCGTGGCGTTCCTGACTACGTGTGCATTCGTCACCAAATAGCCCTTTCCGTCGATGAGGAAGCCGGTGCCGCCTGACTTGAAGTCTATGACGGGTGCGGCGGGGGCGTTTTCGGTGTTGATCACCCTCGTAAGCGTATTCAATTTCTTTTCCTGGTTGTCCAGCTGGCGGCTGAGCAATTCCATCTTTTCATTGTTGACCTTAGGCGAAAAATAAGACATGAGCCCGCTGATCCCGAGGGCGGTGATGCCGGCGATGGAAGCGGCCACTCCGATCACGCGTTTGTATTTTTTCCAAAGCACGGTGACTTTGGCCGGGCGCGGTTGCTCGATCTGGCCGGATTGGGAGAGTGCCTCATGGACATCGTCCAACTGGGTCTTCAAGCGGTGGATCTCGCCGTACCGGGCGAACTGGTCAAGGAATAAGGTATGTTCGACCACCAGTTGGTCGACGTCCGGGTTGGTTTTCCGAACATGCTCGAAGAACAACCGCTCTTCGGGGAGCATTTCCCCGTTGATATATCGTTCGACGGCGTCTAAAAGGGCAGTGTCTTGCATCTCGCTCACTTATTTTTTGTACTGACTGAATATTTTTTTCAACCGCATCAGGCATTTATACTTTTGGTTCTTCGCATTATCTGCATTGGTATAGCCGAAATCACCTGCTATTTCGACCATGCTTTTCATTTCGAGATAATAAGCCTTCAACAGGCTCCGGCAAGGTTCACCCAGGTTGTTCAGGGATTGTTCCATCACCTGAAAATCCAGGTCATGCTGCGCATGCCGTTCGAGTTCGTCTTCTACGGGCACCGTCTCTTGCAGATCTTCCACTTCGGACCGGGTCGAAGTCTTCTGCGTCTGGCTCAGGCGTTTGAGCCAGAGGCGGCGGGATACGGAATAGAGGTAGGTCTTCAGCTGACAGTTAAGTTCAAAGGAACCGGATTTGACCTTCTGATAGAGGACGATCATGGCCTCCTGAAAAATATCCCGGGCATCGTCCGGGTAGCCGCTGTTACTGAGAATCAATGCCTGAACCATGTTATAATGTCGTTTATAAATGGTTTCTATGGCCTTTCTGTCGTTACATGCCAACCCTTCCAGTAATTTTTGTTCGGTCGTCTCGGTCCTCACGCAGATACGTTGTTTAATACCCAAATTAAAGATTCGTAACCCAAATGAAAGGTAAAAATTTCAAAAAACCCTGCTGGCTGACTCAAAAACCAAGAAATACGCATTATAATTAATAAAATATAAAAAACGTTGATTTTGGCGGGTTACTTTTTTTTCGTCGTGGTATTAACCACGGAACCATTCAATAAACGTAAAAAACAATCACAAATGAAAAAATTCTTGTTCGTAGCCGCTATCGCCGCTTTCGCCGCTTGTAACAACAGCGCCAGCACTGAAGCTAAAACTGATTCAACAAAGGTCGATTCTTCTACCGTTAAGGCTGATTCTTCCAAGCTGTCTGCTGATTCTTCTAAGATGGCTGCTGATTCCAGCAAGATGGCTGCCGATACTACTAAGAAGAAATAGTTTTTTTATATGGCAAGCAATCGTTAGAGGCCATTCTGCTCCCAGGATGGCTTTTACGTAGACCGGATGTGCGTGGCTTTGGCCAGGTGCTTCCGGTCTTTCTTTTGCGCTGTGCATAAGGTTGGCGGATGTTGGTAGGGGTCCAATAAATGGGCGCCGGCAGGGGTTTATCGTCCGGGCCGTCGCGTGCCCGCCGACTCTACGTTGGGCAGAAATCCGGTCATCAACCCCAGCAGAGGTAAATAGGCGCACAGTTGGAAGACATGCCGGATACTGGTATGATCGGCCAGTCTGCCTAAAACTGCGGCTCCGATGCCCCCCATTCCGAAGGCCAGGCCGAAGAAGAGGCCGGCGATCAATCCTACTTTGCCCGGCACCAATTCCTGCGCGTAGACAAGGATGGCACTGAATGCCGATGACAGTACGACACCAATGACGACGGATAACATGCCTGTCCAGAAAAGGTTAGCATAAGGCAGGAGCAGGGTAAAGGGGGCCACGCCGAGAATGGATACCCAGATGACGTATTTTCTGCCGATGCGGTCGCCGACAGGGCCGCCGATCAATGTCCCGGAGGCTACGGCGAAGAGGAAGAGGAACAGCAGCATCTGGGAGGTCTGGACAGAAACATGGAATTTATCGATGAGGAAAAAGGTATAATAGCTGCTCATACTGGCCATGTAGAAATATTTGGAAAAGATGAGGATCAGCAGGATCAGCAGGGCGGCTATGACCCGAAAGCGGGAGACCGGGAGGGCGGGGGCAAGCGTACCCGGGGCCGGGCTGGTGGCAGATGCACCCGGAGCCGGGTTGGCGGCTGCTATACCGGATGGCGGGTTCGGAGCCGATGCACCGGGGGCCGGCTTGGGCCGGCGTGAGGGAGAGGTACGCCGGTCGAGGTTTTGCTGGTACCAAGCGCCGGTGCGGATGAGGACAATGATGGCCAGCAGGGCGGCCAGGCAGAACCATATAATGCGGGATTGCCCGTAGGGTGCAATGATCTGAGCAGCCAGCAGCGGGCCCAGTGCGGCGCCGGCATTACCACCCAGTTGAAAGATGGATTGAGCCATGCCTCGCCGTCCGCCTGACGCCAGGTAGGCCAGCCGGGAAGCTTCGGGATGAAAGATAGACGATCCGATGCCCACCAGTGCGACCGATACCAGCACGAGAGGAAAACTATCTGCCCGCGATAACAACGCCAGTCCGGTTCCGCTAAAGCACATGCCTGCCGCGAGGGAATAAGGCTTCGGCTTGCGGTCGGTATAGAGTCCTACGAAGGGTTGCAACAGGGAAGCTGTCAGCTGGAAACAGAAGGTGACCATGCCCAACTGGCTGAAGTCGAGGTGCAGGGATTTCTTCAGCAGGGGATACGTACTGGGGATCAGGGACTGCATCGTGTCGTTCAGCAAATGGGAAAAGCTGATCGCGATGAGGATGGAGAACACTGTCGTTCTGACGGTCGTATCCGCAGCGACAGAAGCAGGGCCAGTTGGTGAAGTCGTTGATAGTGACATAACGAAAGGCGCGAAGATAAAACATTTTATCTTCGCGCCCCGAGGCCGTATTGATAATACATGGTATGGAAGATACCGGATATATATACCTCTCCTTTCGACAACTCGGCATATGCCTTGTGGATTTCATCGATGGACTCATACTTGTGGACATAGGCGTCGATGCCGACAGCCCCCATTTGTTCGATGATCAGCGGATCGTAGGAACTGGAGTAGATCATGATGAGCGGCTGGCCGAACCTCTTTTTCAATTCCGAGACGGCTTGCTGCATATTTTTCGAGAAATTATCCTGCAGGGAATCGGTGATCACCAGGTCGAAGCTTGTGTTGGCATAGGCCTTTGAGGAAAGGGCAGCGAAGATATTCTCGGAATAGTCTACGGTAGCCGAGGGGTTGACTGACCGGAATACTTCCTGAAAGGCCAGGGGTATCAGCGGTAAATCGTCAATGACCAGAATGCGATCGGGCGGCATGGACAAATATATAAAAATCAACTCTATTTTTACTATTTCTTTCTCCCGATATTTGCCGTATGCGGATAGCAATAAATGGAATGGGTCGTATAGGCAGGTTGCTGGCCAGACGGCTGTTGGATTTGGATGGCCTCGAACTGGTAGCTGTCAATGATATAATGGACTCTGATAACCTGGCTTACCTGTTGCGATATGACTCCGTATATGGAACCTGGCCGGATGCGGTCATTCACAGTAAAGGTCGATTGTCGATAGGTAACCGGTCTTTGGCTGTTTTTCGCCAGGAAGATCCGGCGGGGCTGCCCTGGGCGTCTTTGGGGGTAGACGTAGTGCTGGAGTGTACGGGGCGGTTTACCAGCAGGGAAGCTGCATCGATCCATTTGACTGCCGGGGCCGGTAAGGTGCTTTTGTCGACCACGGGCTCGCCGGATATTCCGCTGTTGATCTATGGGTTCAATCAGCAATCCCTTGCTGCGGACAGCACGGTGATCTCTCCCGGCGGCTGTATGACCAATTGTTCTATTCCATTGCTGAGCCTGCTGGATAGTATCGGTATTGAATCAGCGCAGGTGAATATCCTGCATTCCTATACCTCCCGGCAGGAGTTGGTAGATGCTCCGCACCGGCAGTTCAGGCGGGGACGGGCGGCGGCGGAATCCATTATTCCGGTGGAAATAGACCTGGCTTCCTCGCTGGAAAGGCTGCTGCCGGCGATAAAGGGCCGCATAGCCACGGTTTCTACGCGGGTGCCGGTGGCTAACGGGGCCATGGCTGATTTTACGGTGCAGATGAAGACTGCGGTTTCGGCAGAGGATATTAACGCTTTGTTCAGGAATGCCGCGCAACAGCAGTATAAAGGGATCGTCGATTACAATGATGAGGCCCTTGTGTCGCTGGATATCAAGGGGAATACGCATTCCTGTGTCGTTGACGGCACGCTGACCTCGGTGGCCGGCAAGCTGGTCAAGCTGATCGCCTGGTTTGATAACGAATATGGGTATACGAGCCGGATGATAGACTGGCTGTATTACCAGAATAACAAATAAAAAGCTATGACACTCTCACTTACAGGAAAGACGGCTCTTGTTACCGGCGGGAGCAAGGGGATCGGGGCCGCGGCTGCGCTATCCCTGTCGGAAGCCCGGGCCAAAGTAGCGATCTGCAGCCGCAACGCAGAGGAATTGCGTCAGACGGCAGCGAATATCGAGGCCAGGACCGGTCACCGGGTAATTGCGATCCCGGCAGATGTCAGCTCGCAGGCCGATGTCGACCGGCTGATAGCGGAGACCGAGGCGGCGCTCGGTGGGATCGATATCCTTGTCAATAATGCCGGGGGCGTCGGGCAGATAGGTCCCTTCGAAGAGATCCCCACGGATATTTACACGTCGTTGTATGAGGCGAATGTGGTGTCGATGATTCGGCTGGTGAAGGCGGTACTGCCGGTGATGAAGGCTAAGAAATGGGGGCGGATCATCAATATTTCTTCGGAGAACGGTTTGCAGCCTGATCCGGACATGACGCCTTATAACCTGACCAAGGCCGCCATTATCAATTTCAGCAAGAGCCTGTCCAAATCGGTGGGTATCTATAATATCCTTGTCAATACGGTATCGCCGGCCTTCATCATGACGCCGCTGGTGAAAGACATGCTGGAGGGTATAGCTGCGCGGCAGCATACGTCGCCGCAGGAGGCAACGCAGCAATTCCTTTCACAAAAAAGACCGAGTATCGAATTAAAGCGGGCCGGGACGATCGAGGAGGTAGGCGCGGCGATTGCCTTTCTCGCCTCCGATGCCGCCTCATTTATCACCGGCACCAATCTGCGGGTTGACGGCGGATCAGTAGCCTCCATCTAAAACATCCCATATGATCCGCACTTCCCGTCGCCTGGCTTCTATCGATGCCTTTCGCGCCATCACTATGCTGTTAATGATCTTCGTCAATGACCTGGAACTCGTCGAAAAGGTGCCGAAGTGGCTGGAGCATGCAGCGGACGGCGAAGACCGGCTGGGGTTGGCGGACACCGTTTTCCCGGCCTTTTTATTCATTGTAGGTCTTTCCATTCCTTTTGCTATCCGGGGGTTAGAGTCGAAGGGGATGTCAATGAACGGGATATTGGGAAATATCCTTTCCCGCTCATTTGCGCTGCTGGTGATGGGTATTTATGCTGTCAACTACGAGGAGTATACGACGGGACCGGCGGTGATCGGTCAATATGCGTGGCTGCTGCTGGCCACAATAGCCTGGTTCTTCATCTGGCTGAATTATCCTCCCGAGTGGTCGGGGGTGAGAAAGTGGGCCTTGCGGTCTGCGGGCATCCTGCTGTTGCTGATCCTGGCCTTTATTTATAAGGGCGGGACGCCTGCGAAGCCTCACTGGATGGAGACGTTCTGGTACGGCATCCTGGGGCTGATCGGCTGGGCCTATCTGTGCTGTGCCTTGCTGTACCTGTATATCAGGGACCGGCTGGTGCCACTCGCAATCGCCTTTCTGTTTTTCCTGGGACTGTCGATAGCATCCAATGCCCATGGCTGGCTATTCAAAGTGTTGCCCGATCATGAATGGATGTGGTGGATGAGCAGCGGCGGATTGCCGGCCTTTACCATGGCGGGGGTAATGACGGGAATCTTCTATAGCCGGTGGATTGAACAGGGCCGGGCGCAGCAGAGCCTGGTGAGGATGTGGTTGATAGCGCCGGTGTTATTGGTAGTGGGTTTTGTCTTACGGCCTTTGGGCGGCATTGCCAAATTGGGAGATACACCCTCCTGGATATTGATCTGCACGGCGATCAGCATTGCTTCGTTTGGGATACTCGCCTATGTGGTCGATCTGAAGGGGAAGGACAAATGGTATTCGATTATCCGGCCTGCGGGTACGAGTACGCTGACCTGTTACCTGTTGAGCTATATCCACTACTGTATCTTCAAGATGTTGCCGGCGAGCTGCCGGTTGCCGCTGGTATTGCGCAGCGGAGATATCGGGCTGATCAAATCGGCGGTGTTTGCCTTTTTGATCGTCTGGCTGACGGGGGCGCTGGAGAAGGGGAAAATCAGGCTATCGGTATAAATATCAGTATTTGGACTGACGCAGGTCATAGCGCCAGTCTTTTCACGGGACTACATTTGATGTAAAATCAATGAACATGGACGCCCGTGAAATAATAAAGGCCAGTATTCTGGATATTACCTTCGATGGGAGGAATAAGGAATACGGCGCCTACGACTTAAGAAAAAACTATAATAAACGTTTGCTGGAAGCCATGTGTATAATGGTTGTATCCACCATCGTTATTATTGCGGCCGGCTTACTGCTGAACGCCAGCGGTAGGCACGAAAAGCGAGTAGCAATGGTAGTGGCAGACGTGCAACTGGAACAGGTGGCAGAGGAGAAGAAGCTCGCGCCGCCGCCGCCGCCGCCCAAGGCGCTGCCGCAGAAAATAGAGATTGCTAAGTTCACTGCCCCCAAGATCGTAAAAGATAATGAAGTAAAGCAGGAGGACAGACCGCCTGAGCAGGAAAAGCTGGAGGATACGAAGATCGGTACGATCAACCAGGAAGGGGTTAAGGACGAGGGTGTTGTCGGCCCCCCTCAGGGGGCGACAGGCGGGAAGGGGGTGGTAGAAGCGCCGAAGCCATCCGATGGTGAAGATTACGATAAGACCTTCGTGAAGGTGGAAATCGAGAGTGAATATCCCGGTGGGGCTCCTGCGTGGCTCCGATATCTGAACAAAAATTTCCGGTATCCTGATGATGCCTTGACCAATGAAGTACAGGGCACGGTCATGGTGCAGTTCATCGTAGATAGGGAAGGGAATGTCAGCGATGTGGAAGTGGTCAGCGGTCCCGAGACGGGTGGGCTGCGGGAAGAAGCCATACGGGTTATTCAGAAAAGCGGTAAATGGACACCTGCCATTCAGAATGGCCGGAAGGTGAAGTCGTATAAACGGCAGCCTGTTGTTTTTAAGCTACAGCTTTCTTAGCGGGCTGTTGGAGATGGGAAAAATCAGGTTGTCGGTGTAAAGTAGCATGCAGAGTAAGAGTTAATGATTAGGCTGGTCCTGCTGTAAATGTAGGGTTGATATGAATCGGAGCTTGAAATATTGCAAGTTTCCCGGGGAAAAGTAGCTTTGCAGGCAATCCACTCCCTGGAAAACCCTAAATCAAATCCGTATGAAAACCGCATACTTGCCGGAGACCTGCTATCCGTGTCGTGCGATCTACTCATCTTTCCTTTTTTTATTATTATCGTCCATGGCTGCACGGGCCACTACCTGGTATGTCAAACCGGGCGGGACAGGTACGGGCAGCGGCAGTTGGGCCAATGCGGCGGCTGCTACATCATTAGCGACCATTATTACCGGTGCGGCATCGGGGGACCAGGTATGGGTGGTGGGAAGCACTGCGGGGACGACCTACTTTCCAACGACAACCACTACGCGAACTATTGCCTTCACGTTGAAGAGCGGGGTGTCGGTATACGGCGGATTTGCCGGGACCGAGACGGCATTGGGGCAGCAGAACCCGGCCAAGTATATCACCATTCTATCGGGCAATATCAGCGGAGCGACTGCCGGCGATTCCTACAATGTGGTGGTGTCATCGGGCAATACAGGCACTACGTTGCTGAACGGGTTTACCATCGAAGACGGGAATGCCGATGGCGCCGGCCAATACACCACCGGGGGAGGGATCTATAATTCTGCTACTACGGTCACTTACTCCCATTGCATCATTACGAACAATACGGCGATCGGTGATGGCGGCGGCGTTTATATCACAGGCAGCGGGACGGTGGTCTTCGATACCTGCACATTCACCACCAACTCAACTACCGTGTCGTTCTCGACGCAAAACGGGGGCGGGGCCGTCTATTGCGCAGGAGGCACGGCCACTTTCCTCGACTGTACATTTTCCACCAATACCTCTGCTTCGGAGGGGGGAGGGGTATATTCCACGAGTACGGTGGGCACTTTTACCAATTGCACGTTCACCCATAATTCCACTTCCAATGACGGCGGCGGCCTTTACATCTACAACAGCGGCACCTACTTGTTCACGAAGTGTGCGTTCGACACCTGTACGGCCACCGGCAATGGCGGGGGGGTTGCATTAAATTCGGTTTCCGACGTTCCCTTCCACTATTGCAGCTTTATAGGTAATGCTTCCGACATTACTACTGCGGACTATGGCGGCGGCGGGTTTTACGCCAACAGCGGCGGCAATGATACGATCGCCAATTGCACTTTTTCTTTTAATTCGGCGAGTTCTTATGGCGGTGGTTTTGAAAGCAACGGCATGAATGGCTTTGTCATGCGGTATACTACTTTTTCACAGAACAATGCCGCAGTATATGGCGGTGGCTTTGGTATTTCAAGCGGGAATACCTTCCTGATCAGCAATTGTCATTTTTCGAATAATGCCGCACCGTCCGGCGGCGGAATATACATACTCGGCGGTCAACCGACCCTTTCTTATGACACGCTGTCCAATAATTCGGCTACAGCCACCAGTGGCGTCGGCGGTGGCGGTCTCTGTGAGGACCCGGGTGGATCCAATCCTTATGTCTCTCATTGCTGGTTCATTGGTAATGTGACCGATGGGTCAAATGGCGCGGCTATCTATGACAACTCTTCGCAAACGGACAGCAATACTGTCTTCCAGGCCAACCTGGCAAAAGGGTCCGGGTCGGACGGGGGCGCCATTTACCATAATTCGCAAAATGGGTCCATCATCAACTGTGTCTTTGTGAATAATTCAGCCTCCGGTTATGGCGGCGGATTTTATAATAATGCCACCAATGAAACCGTGGAAAATTGTACGTTTTATAGCAATTCGGCTACTACAGCCGGCGCCGGCATTTATGATATCGCGGGCGGCGATCCTAAATACTACGGAAATATAACCTGGGGCAATACGCCTGACGGATTTGCCGTGGGGGCGGGAAGTACCAGTGGCTTTAAAGTGAGATACAACGATTTCCAGGCTGCGCTGACTTTTACGGGTGGTTCCGTTGCCGGCAATATAGCCACTGACCCCTTATTTGTCAATACGGGCAACCTTACGGGAGCGGACGGAAAATGGGCTACGACGGATGATGGCCTGCATCTGCAAAATACGTCACCGGCAGCGGGTTATCAGCAATCCAATTATCCTTCGGATGATATAGCGGATGTGGGCCGGCCTTATGTCGGTAATACCTATGCGGATGTGGGCGCCTATGAAGGGCCTTATACTGTTCTGGCCGTTGCCTTGCTGGATTTTACTGCGACAACGGCGGGTCCTCATACGGTCAATCTGAACTGGCAAGTGAGTGAGAACAACCAGGTAACTGAATTCCAGGTCCAGCGGTCTGCCGACGGAACGAATTTCTCAACGATCGGGACCGTGGATGCGATGGCGGCCCAGACCAGTTATTCATATGCCGATGGAAATGCCACCGGAACCGTCCTGTATTACCGGTTGCAGATCACTGACCTGGGCGGTGGGCTGGAATACAGTTCGATAGCGGTAGTGCATTTTTCACAACAGAAGCAGTTGTCGGTATGGCCGAGCGTTAGCGCGCAGGGAATGAGGACGCTATATATCGCTTCTCCCGGCCCGGCAGCGGCTGCAGTAGTCCTTTCCGATGGGTCAGGGCACCTGTTATGGCGAAGGGCGGCCATGCTTGTCCAGGGAGATAATTATCTGTCACTTGATCTCGGCGGATTTGCGGCGGGGATTTATTATTTGTCTGTCCTTGGACAGGACGGATCCCGGATTACGCTGACGCTGGAAAAATTATAGGGGAGCGGATGGCGACCGCGCGGGGGGCGCCGTGTGGCGCAATTTGGGCAGGACTTTCCACCATTTCAGCACCGGCAGTTTAAAAAACCATACTGCCAGGCAGGCGCCCGCGATGGGTCCGAGCCAGAAGAGCCACCAGCCTGTCCAGACGCCACTGACAACAGAGGGGCCCAGGCTCCGGGCGGGGTTCGTGCTGGTGCCCGACAGGGCGCCTTCGAGCCAGACCATGATACAATAGAGAGGCGGCATCAAAAAGGGCGTAAAACGGCGCAGGCGGCGATGGCTGGTCAGAAAGAAGATGCCTGCAATCAGCATGAAACTGGTGATTACCTCGCCGGCAAAAGCGGCGGCCATGGCGCCGGCCATCGGTATCGTAGCGCCGTAATCGACACTGGCTCCCTGGCGGCCCCATAACAGCAAGGGCAGAGCGCCGACGATGGAACCGATCAGTTGAGATACTATATAGCCCAGCGTATGGCGAGTGGACATTCTTTTTCTCAGCCGGAAGGCGATGCTGACGATGGGGTTGATATGGGCTCCGCTGATCCTGCCGACAGGGGAAAGGGTGATCAGGCACCCCGTCCAGCCGAACAGGAACCCGGTGACCGCCCTTCTGGCTGCGGCATCTGGCAGCCAGGCCCGGACAGGCGATCCATCACCGTTGTTGAAGATGACGACAGAAAGGCCGACGGCCACCAGCAGGGCGGTGCCGATACATTCAGACAGATAGATGTAGAATAACTTTCGACGCATTTCTATTACCGGTTGCCGCTATTTTTGTGCCTGCCATTTGTTGTTTGACGAATCGGCGTCTACGAAAATGCCGGTGTTCAGTTCCATTGAAGCCAGGGTTTTACCGGCATCAAGCGCTACGGATATCGTCGTGTGCTGCTGGTCCTTTTTCCAAACGGCAGGTGTTTGGTGGGCGGTCTTGCTGCTGCCATCGGTGTAGTGCAGCACGACGTCGAAAGGCATGGCGAGGCCGCCGATGTTGAGGACGTCGACGTTACGAGTATTGCCGTTGCCTCCGTTGACGTCACGCATGGATGGACCAACGCCACCGACGGCAATATCGAGGTAGTTATTGGAGAAAAACCAGTTAGACCAGAACCAGTTGAGGTCCTGGCCGGCAGCATCGTTGAAGGAGTAAAAGAAGTCCCAGGGAATTGGATGTTTGCCATGCCACCGGTCCATATAGGTATGCAGGCATTTTTTGAAGAGTTCGTCGCCGAGCATGTCTTTTACCGCGAGGTAGCCGAGCGAAGGTTTTCCATAGGCATTGGTGCCATAGGAGACGCCTTTCAGCGCATCCTCCGGGGTGATGATCGGAATGTCTTCCAGAGAGGAAGGATCGTATGTGTAATAATTCACGCGAAATTCCTTGTAGTCTTCCATAGCTTTCTCCGGGCCCAGGTCGGCGGTGCCGATCAGGTATTCGAACGTAGTTGCCCAGCCCTCGTCCATGAAGCCATATCGGGATTCATTGATGCCCATGTAGAAGGGGAAATAGCTGTGGGCGATCTCGTGTTCGGCCACAAAGCGGGCAAAGACCGTGTCTTCGTAGGTTTCGTCGTTGGCCATCATGGGATATTCCATGCCGGCATAGCCCTGGAAGACCGTCGTTTTCGGGAAGGGGTAGGCAACTCCGGGCCAATTATGCGACAGCCAGTCCAATGCGTGGCGGCCGTATTCCACCATATGATGAAAATCCTTCGCGGTATCATTGTAGGCGGATTGCACGCTGGCGCGGCGGCCGGTGGCATCGTCCACTACAACGCTGGAGCCGTCCCAGGCGAAGTGATCGCTGAGACCGAAAGCCACATCGGTAATATTGTTGGCTATCCAGGTCCAGGTGTTGACGGGTTTTTGTGCGGTCACCTTACCGCCAAAGATCTCTGCCGGAGAGGCGATGCGCACGATATCATCGTGGGTGTAAGATGCGGCGAGTTTGCGGGCATAGGCGGGTTGCAGCACGTCATTGGGGTTCTGCAGGTTGCCGGTAGCCCAGACGACAAAGTTTTTGGGAACGTTGACATGGAGGATATAGTCGTTAAAGTCATTGTAAAATTCCTGCTCGTCGGTGAAGTCCATGTGGTCCCAGCCGTTATAGTCATCGTATACGGCTACGCGGGGATAAGCGTAGGCCAGGAAATAAGTGGTGGAATCGATCATTCCTTCGCGGTTGCTCTTCAGCGACGCGAGATAATGCCAGCCGACGTCCAGCAGGACGGAGTCATGGGGCGCGAGTGGCGTCGCGAGCCGGAGGAACCGCCAGGTACCGTCGTTGTCCTGTCCCCGCCAGGGACGCTGCTGCCCGTTTTCCGCATAGCTGTCGATGTGCACGCCGGGATTGAGATATGTGGAGTCTTCCTTGCCGGACCGGACTGCGCCAGGCTTATGGATATTGACCGTCAGCCGGAAAACAATGATGCGCAGCGTATCCGGGCTGTTGTTAAAGTAGGAGATCTTCTCCGAGCCACGGATGAGCCGGTCCGGCGGGGCTGCGTCGATGGTGATCTCGTAGCGGCCGTGATTCTGCCAGTAGTTCGGTCCCGGCCGGCCGTCAGGAGAACGGGTCCCTTTCTTATAAGCTATCTTAACTTCCCTTGGAGTATAGAGTGTGGATTGACCATAGGCCAGGTTCATTCCGGCTGCTGCCAGGAGGATGGCGAAAAAAGGTTTTGGCATAATACCGACAGATTTATCGGCAGGAAGATAGGAAGATTAGGGCAATCCTTTGAAAGAAATGTGTTGAACGCGATCAAAAATTCACCACTTCCCAGTAGGCCTTCTTCGGCTGGCCTGCCGTATCGAACAGCAAGGGATAATTCTTTCTGCCGCGGACGGGGTAATCATCGAGCCAGGTGTGTTTGTCGGAGATGTTCCAGAACGTGAGGCCAGTGATCCTGCCTTTGTATTCCCGAAAGACCGAAAAGACTTTTTTGTACTGATCGGCCTGCTGTTGCTGTAGTCGCGGGGTATAGGCGTCCGATTCGCCAGGTCGCAGGACCCTCCTTTCTTTCTCCCAGGGGTAGACGGAGATATCCAGTTCCGTGATCTGTACTTTGAGGCCCAGGCCGGAGAAGAGATCGATGGTTGCCCGCAAATCGTCGGGAGAGGGTTCGAAGATAGACCAGTGGCCCTGGATGCCTACGCCGGTGATGGGAACGCCGGCGTCTACGAGTTGTTTGAGCAGGCGGTATATGCGTTGTCTTTTTTCCGGCCGTTCGGTGTTGTAATCATTATAAAATAATTGTGCCTGCGGGTCGGCGGCGTGCGCGTATTCAAATGCCTTGGCGATGAATTCGTCGCCGCAGATGCGGTACCACGGAGAATTGCGTAGAATGCGGGTGCTGTCGGGGCCGGCATTATCGGCTACGGCCTCGTTGACAACGTCCCAGGCATAGATGCGGCCTTTATAGCGGTTGACGACTGTGGTGATATGATCTTTGAGCCTCTGAAGCAGAACTTCTTTGCTGACATCATTACCCTGAGCGTCTTTGAAGAGCCAGGAGGGCGTTTGTTCGTGCCAGCAGAGGTTATGTCCTCTTATGCGCAGGCCATGGGCCGTGGCGAAATCGACAATGGCGTCGGCGTCTTTCCAGTTATATCGTCCTTCTTCCGGGTGAATGGGGCCCATTTTCATGGCGTTTTCCGGGGTGAGGCTATTGAACTGCTGCAGGATGAGGGTAGTGTCGGGACCGGTGATATTGCGGACGCTGACGGCCACGCCGACGGGGAAATAATCTTTATAATAATCTTTCAGTCCTGGGGACGGACGGCCAGTGAGGCAGAGGGCGCCGAGGAAGGCAGGAGCGAGGATGAGCGAGTGACGTTGCATGCGGTTATGATGTTATCGGTCTGATGAATAATGAGTCATGGGTGGTCTTAGGGGATATAAGGTGATTCGGGTGGTCCTAGGTAGCTGGGCTTTACCCCGCCGGCGTCGACGATGATTTTTTGCAACACGGGCCCAGGGTCGACGAGCCAGTATTTGAGCACGTGCTGACCGGGCGTGCTGATGTGCTGTTGTGAGGCGGCTATGCGGATATTGTCAGCCACCATCTTATCCCACACGCCGCGGCCTTCGTTGCCGGTGCTGCAATCGATGATCTGAGGCGTTTCGTCGTCGAAGGAGACGGCGATGCGGATGGGGTGGCGGTTAAATTCGATGATGGGGGAGAGCCAGGCCTGTATGCTGAGCGTGCCTGTATCAGAGAGATAGAGCCGGTATTCGAGATGCGGGCTGTTGCCGCCGGGCATTTGTGCGGGCGCCGTGACAGGCTGGGCCTGTATGGCGGATAGCGTGCGGCCCAGGTCGGGGATGGTCTGCCATTGGATATCCTTACCGGAGATAGCCTGGTCGTAGTGCTGCGCCTCGATGGAGACATACCCGTCAGTTTCTATAAAGCCTTTGACGCGGCCGGGTTTGGGTTCGGCGGGGTTATCGATCGAGACGGTGACGGTGACTTCGACACCGTCGGGGCCGGTGATGACCAGGGGGGCGTGGTGAAGGCCGGAGGGAGCTTTGGTCCAGTCAACGTTGATCCATATGCGATGTTCTTTGTCGACGCGGCGAGTGGTGGAGGCGGAATTTGCGCCGTGGTCCGGGGAGGCAGAATTTGTGCCCGGGCCGGGCGGCCCGATTTGGATCCAGGGTGCGCCGGGGCGGATGGTATAGGTAAAGGGAGTGCTACTGCGATTGAAGATGTCGATATAGCGGTTGGCAGGCTGATAGGGATTGAAGGCGGGAAGGGTGGTTTTGGCGGAGTCGGCGTTTGGCCACCACGAAGTGGAACCTTCGACGGCGATGCCCCAACCCTGCGGAGCGAAGTCATTAAAGATAGAGTCATGACCAATGACAGACCAATGTCCCTGGGTGGAGGAGAGAACGATGCTGTCGACGCGCGGCATGTTATTGTGGCGGGGCTCCTGCCAGGAGGTATAGCCGATATGTGTCTGGTCCATCATGTGGTCCCATTTGCCGCCGGCCAATTGTTTGTTGTAGTCACGGGAGAGAATGGAGTCTTTTTCGAAGAGTTGCCTGGCGCGTGCCGCCAGGTCGTTGGTGGCGGCCCTGCCCTGGGCTGCGTAGAGCCTATTCAGCGCTACAGTGAAATATAGCTCATTGAGGTTAGCGCAGGCGAGGACGGGAAAGAGCACCAGTTGATAAAATGCGTCCTTGTATTCCGCCGGCAGTTGCTTATAGATAGATTGCGCCTGTTCAGCCAGTGCGTTATAGTCGGCGACGACCTTTTCGGCCTCGCGGTAGTTGAGCAGGCTATAGCTATCGGGCGATAATAGTTCGGGTTTACGGCGGCCGTTGTATTTCGTGTAGAGGGTCAGGATGCAGGCGATGGAGTCGGCAAAGGTAGAGCCGAATTGCCGCCGGGCCCAGTCGCGGGTATAGTCCGGCAGTTTGTCGGCGGGCCATTGGGTGGGGTTCCAGGCATAGTCCATGAAAAATTGAATCGGGAATTCCATGGGCTTAATATCGCCGACGTTGACGATCCAGATGCGGTCGTTGCCGTATTCTTTGGTCAGGTGCATTTCTTCCCAGACCCGGGCAATCGGGTTCGTGTTGAGCCATTTGTAATTGCGGGGGCCACCGACATAATCGAAGTGGTAGTACAACCCGTAGCCACCGCCTCTGGGGTGGTCGTCGGGGCGAGGCAGTTTGCGGACATTGCCCCAGTTGTCATCGCAGAGCAGCAAGGTGACATCGTCCGGTACGCGCATCCCCTTGTCATAATAATCCTGTACTTCCTTGTACAGCGCCCAGGACTGGGGAGTAGCCGATGGATCTTTGCCCGTGACCTTCGCGATAATGGCGCGTTGGTCGGCGACGATCTTTTCGAGGAGGTCGATGTTGCTGCCTTCCGTCATGGGTTTGTCCCCATCGCCTCTCATACCTATCGTGACAATGCTTTCGTGGTCGTCCATGTTGATGATTCCTTTTGTCCAGAAGCTGTCCAGCACGGCAGCGTTCGTCTCATAATTCCAGGTACCGGCGCCATATCGTTTCCATTCCTGCTGGGCCCTCAGCATGGGTTCGTGGTGGGAGGTGCCCATGACGATGCCATATTTGCTTGCGAGGATAGGATTCTCAGGGTCGTCATCGTTGAAGGCATTGCCCCACATGGCTGGCCAGAGGTAATTGGCCTTAAGCCGCAGCAGGAGTTCGAACACTCTTTCGTAGAAGAGATGATTCAGATTGCCGTATTTTTCATGGACCCAGCCGCTGAGTGCGGGCGCTTCGTCGTTGATGAAGAAGCCTCGGTATTTTATGGCAGGGGGGCCGGATTGGTATATCCTGTTGCTGCGAAAGAACAGCACATTTTTATGCGGTATGGGCACATCTGCCCACCAGTACCAGGGGGAGACGCCCATTTGTTTCGATAGCTCGAATACGCCATAGGCTGTACCTCTGCGGTCGCTGCCGGCAATGATGAGGGCCCGGTCGACTCCGATAACCGGCCGGCTGACCGTCTTGAGGACATATGACTCCCATTTGCCGTTGAGAGAGGAAGGGATCATGTTTTGCCGGGCCAGCCGTTGAATCAGCGGCGAGTGATCGAGGCTGCCGATGATAATGACGTTGGCGATGCGGGGACCCTTGGAGAGGGCGGTGATGATCGCAGGTTTGAAACCCGTTACGCGCCGGATGTCTTCCTGCAGCATAGAGGCGGTTTTTCCAACCAGCCACTGATCGTTGGGATTTACGTAGATGGGTGTTACGCCGGTCAGGCCCGAGACGATGGGAAATTCATCGCCGGCGGGGTGGTCTGTGACGAGGTCCTGGGAGTTGGCTGACGCCGCCGCCAGCGCGGCGAACAGGTATAGGATCATCTTTTTCATCCGATATGATTAAAAGGACCCGGCGTCTTTGCCGGGCGTGGTGGTTAAAACCCAATTGAGTTACCGCCGTCTACGGGCAATACTACGCCCGTCAGGTATTTGGCCTGATCCGATGACAGGAAGAGGGCGGCATCGCCGATATCGGCCGGATCACCCAGCCGGCCCAGCGGAGTGCGGGCGAATACTTTATTCTTTCTTTCCGGGTCGCCGTTAAGGGCTTTGGCCGACATATCCGTGGCGATGAAGCCAGGGGCGATGCAATTGACCAGGATGCCCTGCGGTGAGAGTTCTACAGCCATTGCTTTGGTCATGCCTTCGATGGCGGCTTTGGATGCGGTATAGGCGATGACCTTCGGAATGCCGTATTGCGAGGCCATCGAGCTGATGTTGATGATGTTGCCTTTTCCGGCAGGCAGCATGATCTTCACGACCTCACGGGACAGGGCGAATACCGCCCGTACATTCGTATGCAGGATGCGGTCGAATTCTTCGTCCGTCACGTCGGAGAAATCTTTTTTCATGTTGATCCCTGCGTTGTTGACCAGGATATCGATGTGGCCGAAGCGGGAGACGATCTGCTGTACGAGGCCGGGGATCGAGGGTAAATCGTCGAGGTCGTGGGAAAGCGGGTAGCAAAGGTTACCGAGCCGTGTTGCGGCGGCATCGAGTTTTTGTCGGTCACGTCCTATGATGATGGTCGTTATCTGCGCCTGAACGAATGTCGTAGCGATCGCCAGGCCGATGCCTGAGCCTCCTCCGGTGACGAGGGCTATCCTGCCGTTATGTTCTGTCACTGCCATAGCTGTCAAGGGTTTATTTTTTGTGGAACACCGGAATTGGTGGTCCCGGGGGCGTAATATAATTGCAAATTTTCGTAATACGCAAGGGTATGGTCGGGTCGTTCGGCCCCTGCGGGCAGGAGTTGACGGGAGAAGGTCTGAAAATACAAGAGGCAGGCGTCGCGCCACCAGACGGCGTCCTGCTGCTGGATGCCGAGCAGCATCTTCACCTGCTGCCATCGTTGGTTATCGATGCCGCTGAACTGAAGGGCGTCCCAGCATTTTTGCATCCAGCGGACGGAGTCCACCCCTGTATAATATTTATGACATAGTTCTTCCCATAGTGTCCGGCCTGAATGGAGGCGGTCATTCCAGCCCACGTGATGCCACCAGAGCAGCGAGTTATCCGGGCAATCCTTCCGATTGGCCCACTGCGCCCGTGCGCCCGGGGCATATTGTTCCAGAGCGTTGCTGCCTGTGGGGGTGCGGTCGAAGCCGAGCCCGGCGGAATCGGCCCGATGAAAATAGACCGGGTTCCAGTCTGCGCGCGACGCCTTGTCATACCAGGGGGCGGGACCATAGTGGTGGCTATAGCCCATGATATGGGCGAGGCCCAATGGGGTCATATAATCGACGGCGATCTCGCGGGAGGCCAGCATCATTTTTTTGAGGGTGTCGACGACGCCGGCGTTGTTGCTGAAGGTTTGGCGGATCCATTCGTCAGCGATGAAAGCGCTATTTCCCCCGCCCCAGGCGAGGCGGCCGAAGGCGTACCAGTTGGCCTGGGCAAAAGGGTGGCCGCACCAGTTGATGTCATTGCCGATATTGGCTACACCCGCGACGCCAGTGATGGTCGAGGATACCGGTGTTCCTTTTCCTTTCGCGTAGGTATCGGCGTCCAGACATTCTTCGAACAGCGGCGCCAGGTAGACGAGGTGGTTCGAAAACCCAAGATATTCCTGGGTGATTTGTACCTCCAGCATGAGCGGTGTCTTCGGTACGGCGCCGAACAGCGGGGAGAAGGGTTCCCGGGGCTGGAAGTCGAGGGGGCCGTTCTTCACCTGCAGGAGTACGTTGTTCCGAAATTTGCCATCGAGCGGTTTGAACTCGTCATAGGCCTGTTTGACCCTGTCTTCCGAAGATTCGTTGTAGACGAAGGCGCGCCAGATGACGATACCGTGGTAGGGGGAGAGGGCGTCGGCTAAGATATTCGCTCCGTCTGCGTGACTGCGGCCATAATTCTGCGGGCCCGGTTGTCCTTCAGAGTTAGCCTTGACCAGGAAACCGCCGAAGTCGGGGATATAACTGTATATCTCATCCACTTTCTTTTTCCACCAGGCCTGTACGGATGTGTCGAGGGGGTCGGCCGTCGGCAATCCGCCGATGGTGATGGGTGAGCTGAAATTGACGGAGAGATAGACACAGATGCCGTAAGGGCGGAAGATATCCGCCAGTGCTGCCGCCTTCGTCAGCCAGGCAGGCGTAAGGATGACAGGGCTGGCGTTGACACTATTCAGGACCGAGCCGTTAATACCGACAGAAGCGTTGGCCCGGGCGTAATCAGTATAGCGCCGGTCTTTATATAGCGGAAGGGTCCACCAATCGAAGATAGAAAGGCCGGCATAGCCCCTTTCGACCGTACGATTAAGGTTGTCCCAGTGGTCGAGGGCGCGGTAGCGCAGTGCAGGGATGCTGGTGGTATCGAGGGATTGAAGCGATTGATGGGTCTGCAGCAGCCGCAGGAAGTGGAAGACGCCATAAAGTACGCCGATATCCGTATTGGCGACAATGGCGATACCGTGTTTGCCATCCAAGGTATAGTGGCGGATGAGGAAGCCTTCTTTCCCGAGGCGGGTGAGGCTATCGGTCCAGTGGAGGCGGCCGATCGGGGCCGAAGAGGCCGGGGTGCCCACGAGGAGGGTACCTTCATTGACATGGCCTGACTCGCCGTGCAACTCTCCGATCGGGTGGCCCAGCAAACCTTCGAGGCCATTGGTCAGCTCGGTATAAGCAGCATGCAGGGTGGAACCGGTGGCATAAAAATGTAGTCCGCTGATGGCTGAGCGGTATTGTTGCAAGAGTTGCGGGTCGTTGATCCGGTCATACCGGAGCCACAGGCGATATCCGTCTTCTGCCTTGCTCATTGCGGGAAGAAGGCCGGCCCATAGGAGAAGGGTCAGCAGGGCGGAGGCAAAGGTTCGCCGGCGGCGGTTGTTTGTCATGGCGAAGGCGGTTTCCGGCGAACGGAAGAGTCGCGGATCATCAGTTCCGAGCGCAGTATAATAGTATTGGTGGAATGGATGCTGCTGGCTCCGTTGAGATGGTCGATAAGGTTGCGGGCGGCGATCTGTCCCATTTCATAGCCCGGGTAATTGACGGTGGTAAGGTTGGGTTCGATTACGGTGGAGACGGGGTCATTATTGAATCCTACGAAGGCGATGTCTTCGGGGATGCGGATGCCTGCATGTTTCAATGCCGTCATACAGCCAACTGCGCAGTTGTCGTTGGCGACGAATACGGCGTCGGGCATGGGTCGCATCTCCAGGATGCGACCTGCGGCGTCTGCGCCGGCCTCCTGGCTGAGGTTGCCTACGATGACGTAGTCTTCGCGGAAGGGGATACGCTGGTCGGCCAGCGCCTGCTTGTATCCCTGCAGGCGGTCGATATAGACATTTCGTTTGGGGGTGGCAGTGATATGGACGATGCGGGTATAGCCCTGGCTGATGAGGTGGGTGGTTGCCTCATAGGCTGCCCGCAGGTTATTGATCTGGATGCAGGTGCCTTCGGTCTTGTCGGCGGTACGGTCGAAGAAGATTAGCGGGATCTTCTTTTTGGTAAAGGGTTCGAAGTGGGCCAGGGAGTCCGTATCGTAGGCGAGGGATACCAGCAGGCCGTCTACTCGGCTATTGAAGAGGGTAGCGGCATTGACGCGCTCTTTTTCCGCCGATTCGGAGGACTGACTGATAATAAGGTTATATCCTTCGCTGTTGGCGACATTTTCCATGCCGGCGATGACGGCCGACATAAAGGAGCTATTGATACGGGGGATGATCACACCTATAGTATTGGTGCGGCTGGTACGGAGGTTACGGGCGAAGTTATTGGAGCGGTACCCCATTTCCAGGGCCAGGTCGGCGATCCTCTTCTTTGTTTTCTTGCTGACGACCGGGTCATCTTTCAAGGCCCGGCTGACCGTGGCGATGGAGATGTTGAGCTTGCGGGCAAGATCGTAAATAGTAACTTCTTTCTCTTGACTCATACAATCGTTTACGTGCGAGGTTATAAAGGTAAATTTATGTTTTTTTTTGAAAAAAAATGTAATCGGTTACATTTTTTGAAAAATTTCCTTATTTTCGATTTGCAATACAGATCTCTGCATACTTGCCACACCAAAAAAACGATTGATCTTATGCAGCTAAAGCGACGCCCTGACGGAGAATCCTTCTTCCTGCGATCCCTCAATTGCTTGTTGGGCATGCTTTTCCCCTCATTATGGTCTATTTCGTCTTTCTACGATGGTCACGCGGCAACAGGGCGTTATCTGCACCGCAAACTTTTACTAAACCAAAGCTTCAAAAATTAAAAACGATCGCTTATGAGAGTTTTGTTCAAGCATTGGGTCCCCGGGGCACTTTCCCTGAACGGACAGCTTGCGAAAAGGTCCATTTTCATCGTCTGTTGCGGGCTGTTCCTGCTGGCAGCTTCCCGTTCGCAGGCTCAGAACACCATTCATGTTGTCGGGCATATTATGTCTGACAGCGGACAACCGGTCGCGAAGGCCACGATAGCGCTGAAGGGGTCGAGGTCCGGCGTGAGCAGTGATGACAATGGCAATTTTGATATCCAGGTGCCTGCGGACGCGACGTTGACCGTTTCGTCAGTGGGCTATGCGCCAGCCACTATTAAGGTCGCCGGCCGGCATTCCCTTCAGATTGCGTTGGTGCATTCGTCAAATTCGCTGGACCAGGTGATTGTTGTGGGATATGGGACCCAGAAGGCGAGTGACGTGACCGGGTCTGTCGCGAGGGTTACCGCGACGACCCTGGCCGAAGTACCTCAACCCAACTTCATCAATGAGTTGCAGGGGCGAACGGCGGGGGTAGACATCGTGAATAATAGTGCTACACCGGGAGGCGGGGCGGAGATCCGCATCCGTGGGAACAGGTCGATGGCGACGGCCACCAATTCTACCGCCAACAATGCGAACACCATCAGTAATAACCTGGACCAGCCGCTGGTCGTCCTGGACGGTATCCCTTTCAGCGGGAGCGTGAATGATATCGATCCGGACAATATCGCCAGCCTGGATATATTGAAAGACGCTTCTGCAACGGCCATCTACGGCAGCAGGGCGTCGGGCGGGGTTATCCTCATTACGACCAAGAGAGGCCGGGTGGGTAAATCCCAGATGACTTATAACGGATATTATGGTATTGCCAGCGTTCTGGGCGATATGAAGGTATTTGACGGAAAGGAGTATGCGCAGTTGAAGGCCGATGCTGCGACGTACAACACCTCTTCTCCCGGGACGACTGCCTATCCCCTGACGACGGCCGAGCAGGCTGGCCTTGCTGCGGGCACCAATACCAACTGGCAGAAGCTGATCTACCGGAATGCCATGACGACAAGCAATAACCTGAGCCTCACCGGCGGTACGGAGACCACACAGTTCGGGATAGGGGGTTCTTACTATGACCAGCAAGGCATCATCCCCAATCAGAATTTCGAGCGGTTTTCCTTACGGACCACTATCGACCACAGTATCAGCAAGCATCTGAAGATCGGCGTCAACACGATTAACTCTTTGAGCTATGCCAATACGCCGGGCGGCGCGGGTGTTCCGGGTACGCTGATGCGGTTGAGCCCGCTGGTGTCTCCTTATAATCCTAACGGTACGGTCAACCTATACCCGCTGACCGGCTCCATAGACGCCTCGGCCTACGTGAACCCGCTGACGCTGAAAACGGCCTCCGACGCCATCCTGGCGAGGGTGCGGAGGTTGCAGACCTTCAACAGCCTATATGGGGAATGGTACATCATTCCCGGCCTGAAGTACAGGATCAACCTTGGTCTGAACTACTCGCAGAACCAATCGGACACCTATAACGGCCCCGAGACTTTTGTAAATGTCAATACCTCGCTGGCGGCGGCGACGGCGGCGGTGGGGAATGCGGAAGCCTATTCTTATGTGCTGGAAAATGTGCTGACTTATGACAAGACGTTTGCCGGGGTGCACCACCTGACTTTCACGGGACTTTACAGTGCCGAGAAGGACCATAACCAGAGCAGCGGATTTATAGGCACCGGCTTTCCTGCCAACTATGTACAGGACGCTAATCTGAACCTGGCTGAGACAGTGCAAGCGGACCCCAATAACCCCGGTAGTTTTGCGGAAAGAGGGCTGATATCTTATATGGCGCGCGTGAACTATTCGTTCAACGAGCGTTACTTATTGACGGCTACCGTCAGGAGGGACGGATCTTCTGTGCTGTCGCCGGGTAACCAGTACTTTACCTACCCGGCCCTTGCGGTGGGCTGGAATGCCATGAACGAGGACTTTATGAAGTCCGTCGGCTGGATCAACAACCTTAAATTAAGGGCGGGCTGGGGGCTTACTTCCAACCAGGGTGTCGCGCCTTACACCACGCTGGGAGCGCTTTCTACCAGCACCTACAATTTCGGGCAGGCGACACCGGGCGAAGTGAATACCTACCTGATTACTTCCCTGGCCAACACCCACCTGCATTGGGAACAGACGGCGGAGACCAATTTAGGCGTGGACTACGGGTTCCTGCAGAACCGGATCTACGGTACGGTGGATGTATACGAGCAAAAGACAAGCGATATCCTTTTGCAGGAGACCCTGCCACCGAGCAACGGCGCCAGCAGCATTACGACCAATTTAGGTAAGACGACGGGGAAAGGAGTAGAGATCAACCTAAGCACTGTCAATATAAAAGCAGTATCTCCCGGCGGGTTTACCTGGACCACCGATTTCAATTTTTACGTGAACAGGGAGAAGATCACGCAGCTGACGCCGGGAGAGACCCAGGACATCAACGACGGGTGGTTTGTCGGTCAGCCTTTGACGGTGATCTACGACGTGAAAAAGATTGGTATCTGGCAGACAGCGGATTCCCTGGACGGGAAGCTGCAGGCCCAGACCTCGCCCTCTCAATTGCCGGGCAATATCAGGGTGCAGGACATCAGCAAGACCGGCGTAGTCGGTCCGAGTGACCGCCAGATCATCGGCAATTTCCAGCCAAAATGGGAGGGGGGCTTCGGCAGCAGGATGACGTATAAAAATTTCGATTTCAATTTCGTCGCTTTCGCGCGGATGGGCATGAAGGTGCTGGTGCCTTACCTGACGACCGATGGTACTGCCCAGGGGTATGACTTTTTCATGCAAAGCCGGATCAACCAGCTGAAAGTGAATTATTGGACACGCACGAACCCGACCAATGAGTTTCCCCGGCCGGATGCGAGCCTGCAGTCCTTCCCGTTTGCTTCGACGCTGGGCTACCAGAACGGTTCTTTCATCAAAATGAGAAGCATCAACCTGGGCTATACCATCCCGGCGAGGGGGCTGAACAAGGCGGGGATCACCTCATTAAGGATCTATGTCACGGCGCTGAATCCCTTTGTCATCTATTCTCCTTTTGTGAAGGACGGCTTTGGGCCTGATCCGGAAGGCAATGGGTACGGCGGTGCCGTATCCTCCACGGCCGCAGGCGGCAGTACTGGTGTGGGTGGCGTCAACGGGCAAAGCCGTCAGATCAGCGTCAATGCCAACAATCCTTCTACGCGTGCATTCAATCTCGGGGTAAGCCTGAAATTCTAAATTTTAAAATCTTGCATATATGAAATCGTATAAAAAAATTGTTGTTGCGAGTCTGATGGCAATCGTGCTGATGAACCTCAGCTGCAAGAAATTATTGCAGGAGCACCCCGAGTCGATCATCGTGCCCAGTATCTTCACCACGGAGGGTGGGCTGGAGGGTGGGATTGGCGGCGTATACAATGATCTGCGCAGCCTTTGGGGGACGGAAGGGTTTACTATGCAGTGCCTTGGCGGCACGGATGAGATATTGGAGGGGGCGAGCGCATCGAGTACGGACTTCTATACCTATAACCCGATGACCAGTGCGGATGAGGCCAACGGATGGTGGGACAATGCCTACACGGATATCAATACGCTGAACGCTGTCATGCAGTATGCCAGGCAGTTCCCGGCCGATACCATTGTGGACCAATGCATAGCCCAGGCGCATTTTCTGCGGGCTTTCTGGTATTACTACCTGGTCACCAACTTTGGCGACGTGCCACTGCACATGACCTATACCACGACGCCGAGCCTGGCGGATTCCCGGCAACCCATGGCCCAGGTTTACGATTCGATCATCTCGGATCTGAACTATGCGGCTGCGCAGCTGCAAGTCGTCTCACCGGTGAGTGCCACTTCTCAGGCGCCTTTCGGCGGGAAGGCGGCGGCACAGGGGGTGGCCCTCTATCTGTTAGGAAAGACTTATCTTACCCGCGGGTGGTCCACTGCGGCGCAGCCGAATGATTTTCAGCAGGCCGTTACCATCTTCACCAACCTGATCACCAACCAGACGACGTACGGGTTTGGCCTGTGGCAGGATTATGCAGATGAATTCGGCGAAAATGTCAGTCCCATCACTGCCTCCCGGGCGGCCTACGATTATGGGAAGGAGAATATGTTTGTCAGCGACCACACCAACAATGCCCAATATGGACAATACGTTACGGGTGGAGGGGCAGCCGGCGGGGCATCGCAGAATCTTCTGCCCTGGTTCCAGCGGTGGAACTACCCTTCGAACAGCACGATCAACGCCCACTTGAAATCCCCGGGTGTGTTGGCGAATTCCGGGCCCAGCATGATGACGCGGGACGTGATCAACGGGCGGCCTTTCATCCGGTCCATGCCGAACAATACTTATATCCTGGGTCAGGCCTTCAGCGCTGCGGACAGGGTAAATGATACCCGGTACAACAAGACATTCCAGACCGTATTTATCGCCAATACGGCCAATATATCCAATACGGCAGGCGAGGCTAATAATTCCCGCGGTATCGGCTATACGATGAATCCAGGGGTGGATACGGCTGTATGGTTTCCGCCGTATGAAGTCACCGGCGCCCCGCAATTTAACGGTACGACGCCATTTCATGGGATCATCATTCCTCCCAGTCTCCAGACGAACAACTATTATCCTGCCAACATGAAATTCGACGACCCCAGCAGACCCGCAGCGGATTTCAACGATCCCAGCACACGACCGGTGACCCTCTATCGGTTTTCCGATGTCTATCTCCTGCTGGCCGAAGCGGAGTTCGAGCTGGGTAACCTCAGCGTTGCCGCCGCGAATCTCAATGTGATCAGGGAAAGGGCGGCGTACAGCAAGAACAATACGGCTTTGCAGAACCAGGCCGCGGCGGCAGCCATGGACATCACTTCGAACCAGGTGACGCTGGATTTCATCCTGGATGAGCGCACCCGGGAATTCTACGGGGAGGGTATCCGATGGTTTGACCTGGTGCGTACGCAGAGCCTGCAGGAGAGGATCGCGAATTGGAATCCTGTTCAGGCGGGAGCCCATTTTCAGTCTTATATGTCCTTGCGGCCGATCCCGCAGAATCAGATCGACGCCGTCACTTCCGGGCCTGCTTTTCCGCAGAACCCTGGCTATCCCAACTAAGTGTCGTGAAAAAAACGCAGCAGCAGGATCATCCTGTGATGGTCCTGCTGCCTTTTTCATATAATTGATTATCGATGCGTCTGTTCCTGTACCGCATGATTGCCCTGTCCCTGGCAGTCCTGTTGATGATCCCGACGGCCTTTGCGCAGGTACGTCTGCCACAATTGATCAGTGATGGCATGGTCCTGCAACGGGATGTGCCCGTCAACGTCTGGGGCTGGGCTAGGCCCGGCGAAGAGATAACCGTTGGGTTCAACGGGAGGAAGTACAAGGTCAAAGCTGGGCCCGACAGTACCTGGCAGATCAGGATTGAGGCGAGGAAAGCAGGCGGTCCTTATACCATGGATATCCGTGGCGTCAATCGCATCACTCTAAAAGACATTCTCATCGGCGATGTATGGCTTTGTTCCGGCCAGTCCAATATGGTACATCAGATGAAATTGCATAGCGTACGTTATGCGGACGAGATCGTTGACGCGCATTATCCTGAAATAAGGCAATTTTGGATCCCGACCGTTACCAATCTGCAGGGCCCGCAATCCGATTTGCCGGCCGGTCATTGGAAATCCGCTAATCCGGAAGACGTGCTGGAATTTTCTGCGGTAGCGTATTTTTTTGCAAAGAACCTTTATAAGAAATACCATATTCCTATCGGTATCATTAATTCAAGCGTCGGCGGCACGCCTATCGAGGCATGGACGAGCGAAGACGGCTTTAAGAATTTCCCTGCTATAATAAAGACGATTGACAAGAATAAGGACACAGCCAACATCAACGGCTTTAGCCGGAGAGCGGTTGCGAATATGTCCAGTCTGCCAAGTCCGCAGGATAAGGGACTTACGGGTTCTACTCCCTGGTACAGTCCCGCCTATATCCCGGCGGGATGGCGGCAAATCGGTATCCCCGGTTACTGGGAAGACCAGGGACTGAGAAATCTAGACGGGGTAGTGTGGTACAGGAGGGAAATCGATGTGCCGGCATCCATGACCGACAATCCCGCAAAGGTTTTTCTAGGTAGGATCGTCAATGCCGATGCTTTGTACATCAATGGAAAAGAAGTGGGTAATACCACGTACGAATATCCGCAAAGAAGGTACACTATTCCTGATGGTCTGCTGAAACCGGGAAAAAATTTATTTGTGGTCCGCGTCACGAACAGTTTCGGGAAAGGCGGCTTCGTTCCCGACAAACCTTATTGCCTGATCGCAGGGAATGATACCGTCGATCTGAAAGGTTACTGGGAATATAAAGTGGGGAAAGTATTCGTTGCCCGTCCAAAGGCCGCCGGCGGCTTTGGTTTCTCCGCGCAAAATGCGCCGACGGCTTTGTACAATGCAATGATTGCGCCGCTTATTTCTTACGCCATAAAAGGATTTGTCTGGTATCAGGGGGAAGCCAATACAAATAACGCTGTCGAATATGCAAAACTTCAACCGGCGATGATCGCCGACTGGCGCAGCAAATGGAAAGAAGGCGATATTCCGTTCTTATATGTGCAACTCCCAGGCTTCGGCGATTATAATTATCTGCCGGCCGAAAGTGGTTGGGCGGAATTGAGGGAGGCGCAACTGCAATCCTTATCCGTTCCCAATACGGGCATGGCCGTGGCTATGGATCTGGGAGAATGGAATGACATCCATCCCGACAGGAAAGCGCCGGTAGGCGATCGCCTGGCTTTGGCCGCCGGGAAAATCGCTTATGGAGAAAATATCGTTTACTCGGGTCCTATTTACAGGTCGTCGACTATTTCGGGTGATAAAATAATTATTTCATTCACTCAGACAGGCAGCGGTCTAATGACTATAGACGGTGAAGATCCGCGGGAATTCGCCATCGCAGGGGCCGACAAAAAATTTGTTTGGGCAAGTGCAAAGATTGAAGACGATAAAGTGATCGTGTGGAGCGATGAAATAAAGGACCCTATGTATGTGAGATATGCATGGGCAGATAATCCGGTAAATCCCAATCTATATAATAAGGAAGGGTTGACTGCATCGCCTTTTGAAACGGCTCGATAATCGCCTATTCATTAAAAAACATCCAATGAACAAGATATTTTTCTATGTAATGGTTACGGTGTTCATGCAAAAAGCAATAGCCCAGGACACTGTCGTAAATGGGAAAAGTTACCCACTGCCTAAAACGTTCACAGCGCAGCAGGACCATGATAATATGATGAAGCAGTTGGGCATCAAAGCCCTGCGGCCGGGGCCCAGCGGCGACGATAAGGCGCCCAATCATGCGAACTACGACGAGGCTCTGGCCAATCCTTACCCGGACCTTCCGGATGTGCTGACGCTGAAGAATGGCAGGAAGGTTATTACCGCGGATATGTGGTGGAAACAGCGGCGGCCCGAGATCGTCGAAGACTTTGAGCGGGAGGTGTATGGCAGGGTTCCTGCCCATGTGCCGCCTTTGACCTGGACCGTGCAGGTGGCCGAGCGGGAGTTCGTTGGCTTTATGCCGGTGATCGCCAAGGAACTGGTCGGTCATGTGGATAATGCTGACTACCCCCTCATCGACGTCAACATCAAAATGACCCTTGTACTGCCTGCTAACGCCAAGGCGCCTGTGCCGGTCCTGATGATGTTTGGACGGAGTGCGTTGCCCGCCCCTGCACAGCCTCCCGCAGAAGACCTGAAGAAGATCAATGATGCTATTAAGCAACTGCTGGTAAAAGACCATCCGGAGTTGCAGCCAATATTCGACCGTTATCCTGCCTATGATCCGATAGCATCGCAGGCGCCGGCCGGTTTTCCGCCGCCGCGAACGGCGGGTGATCCCCCTACTGCCCAGCAACTGATCGCCGATGGCTGGGGATATGTACTCATCGATCCCGCCAGCATCCAGGCAGACAATGGTGCGGGCCTTACCCGGGGCATCATCGGCCTGGTGAGCAAAGGGCAGCCCGGCAAGCCGGATGACTGGGGTGCGCTGCGCGCCTGGGCCTGGGGAGTTGCCAGGGTGCTGGACTACCTGGAAGCCAGCGAACCGATGGTGGATGCAAAGCATGTAGGGATAGAAGGTGTATCCCGGTATGGGAAAGCTGCGCTGGTCACGCTGGCCTTCGAGCCCCGTTTTGCCATGGGGCTGATCGGGTCTTCCGGCGAAGGTGGAGCTAAGCTACACCGGCGCAACTGGGGAGAGGCGGTCGAAAGCCTTACCGGCGGTGAATACTATTGGATGGCGGGGAACTTCATGAAATACGGCGCTTCCGAAGCCGTATTCGGGGCGAAGACAGCCAAAGACCTGCCTGTAGACTCTCACGAACTGATCGCCTCGTGTGCACCGCGGCTGACCTTTATCAGTTACGGCTTGCCTGGGAACGGCGATCCGAGGTGGTTGGACCACCAGGGTAGCTATATGGCGGCTGTCGCCGCAGGCCCGGTCTTCAGGCTACTGGGCGCGAAAGACCTGGGGGTATCTGCCGACTACCGGACCGAAAAAAATGCTGCCGGTAAACGTTGGTCTCCTCGACGGTGAGTTAGCCTGGCGTCAGCATGACGGGGGGCATACAGACGCACCAAATGTTAAATATTTCATACAATGGGCCGACAAATTCATCGGGCATAATCAGATGCCGTGAAGTATGCCTGCCACTGTCACGGCTGAGAAGGATAATTAGACCGAAAAACCGATATTGCGGGATAAACGGGTTCTAATGGAAAGCACACAAAGGGCAGCGTATGTTTTTTCTATTGTTTTATTTTTTGGGCAGGGCGTCATGGCGCAGGTGAGGATACCGAGGTTGGTGAGTGAGGGTATGGTTCTTCAGCGGGGCGTGCCTATCCGGATCTGGGGATGGGCGGGAATAGGGGAGGATGTCACCGTCAGCTTTGACGGTACGACGGCGAAGACCCAGGCCACTTCGGACGGCCACTGGTCGGTTCTGCTGGATCCCCGGAAGCCCGGCGGCCCTTACAATATGGAGATCGACGGGATCAATCACATCGAGATCAGGAATGTGATGGTAGGGGATGTCTGGGTATGTTCCGGGCAGTCCAATATGGAATTGACGATGGAGCGGGTCAAGGAGAAATATGCCGATGTCATCGCGCATTCGGAGAATAAGGAAATCCGGCAATTCCTGATACCCCTGCGGTATGATTTTCATGGTCCCCATGACAATGTGCCTGTCGGGAAGTGGGAGGCTGCCAATCCGACTTCCGTACTGTCGTTTTCCGCCGTGGCGTACTTTTTTGCCCGTGAAGTGTATAACCAATATCATGTGCCTGTCGGCCTGATCAATAATGCAGTAGGCGGTTCGCCGGCCGAGGCCTGGCTGAGTGCGGATGCGCTGAAGGAGTTTCCGGAAGCGGAGGCAACGGAAGCCCGGTTTTCCGATGACGCCTATCGTGATAGCATAACCGCCGCTGATAAAGCCGCTGCTGCGAAATGGTACACCGCGGTATGGAACCAGGATAAAGGTTTGCATGATGAGAAGCCCTGGTATGATCCCTCCTATGATGCGTCCGGCTGGGAGTCGATGACGGTGCCGGGCTTATGGGCGGACCAGGGTGGCCCTAAAGAGAATGGTGTCGTCTGGTTCCGGAAAGAGATCGACGTACCGCCAGCGATGGCCGGGCAGGCGGCGAAGCTGCGACTAGGCACCATCGTGGACCAGGACAGTGTATATGTGAACGGTCAATTCGCCGGGACGACGGCCTACAAATATCCGCCCCGGCGCTATGAATTGCCGGCCGGGATGCTCCGGCCGGGAAAGAACACGATTGTCGTGAGGGTCATCAACAACTATGGCGGCGGAGGGTTTATCCCGGATCTGCCATACATGCTGACGGGCGGCGGCGACACGATCGATCTGAAAGGGAGCTGGAAATACCGGGTGGGGATGACACAGGGTCCGCTGGCGGCATCGACTTTTTTTCAATGGCAGCCCGGCGCCCTGTTCAATACGATGCTGGCGCCGCTGGCTAATTATACCGTTGAGGGCATTTTATGGTATCAGGGAGAGTCGAATACATCCCGGGCCGAGGAATACCGGCGGCTGATGCCGGCGTTGATCTTCGACTGGCGCCGCACCTGGCGGCAGGTCCAACTGCCTTTCGTCTATGTGCAGCTGCCGAATTTCGGGCCTGTAAAGGACCAGCCGGGAGAAAGCCAGTGGGCTGAATTGCGGGACGCGCAGCGCCACACGTTAAGCCAATCCCAGACTGCCATGGCCGTCACGATAGACCTCGGTGAATGGAACGATCTTCATCCTTCGGATAAAGAGGATGTGGCGAAACGATTGTTTCTGGCAGCCGAACATATTGCTTACGACAAGGCTAATATCATTTATTCCGGTCCTTTGTTCCACTCCATTCGTATCAGGCATGGCAAGGCTCACCTCAGCTTCGATGAGGCGGCGAATGGGCTGGTCGCAAAGGGAGGTGGCGAACTGCATGGTTTTGCGATTGCCGGCCCCGACGGGCATTTTGTATGGGCGCAAACGATGATCGAGGGCAAAACGGTTGTGGTATGGAGCGATAAAGTGCCTCATCCGGTGGCTGTGCGGTATGCCTGGGCTGACAATCCTGCGGGGGCCAATCTCTACAACCGGGATATCCTGTTCAATGACGGATTGCCGGCCTCGCCTTTCGAAGCGATGAGGTTGCCGAAGTGATTTTCGGCGGCGCCGGAGCAGGCTTCGATGATCTCCGACGGGTCTGAAAATTTAAAATTGTAATCGATTACATTTTATACCCTTTTTGGCTACATTCGCTGATATAAAAGGGATGCTTATATGAAAAGACCGATTGTTTGCGCGGCGATTGCCTGCTGCCTTTTTCTCACGCGCGCCGAGGCTCAAAATGAAGCCTGGCTGAACCCCGCTCTTCCCATCGATACCAGAGTACATGACCTGATCTCGCGGTTGACGCCGGAGGAAAAGGTCTACCAGATGATGAACAGCACGCCGGCGATCCCGCGCCTGCATATTCCTGCCTATGAGTGGTGGAATGAAGCCTTGCATGGCGTCGCCCGCTCGGGTATTGCGACTATATTTCCAGAGCCTATCGGTATGGCGGCCACCTTTGACGACAGCCTGGTCCACCAGGTGGCGAATGCCATCTCGGATGAGGCGCGGGCCATGTACAATGCTGCGCGGGAGAAGGGGTATCAGGCACGGTTTGACGGGCTGACCTTCTGGACGCCGAATATCAATATTTTCCGTGATCCGCGATGGGGAAGGGGGCAGGAGACCTACGGCGAAGATCCCTACCTGACGGCGAGAATGGGAGTAGCGCTGGTCAAGGGATTCCAGGGTGACGATCCCCGCTATCTGAAGGTGGCGGCCTGTGCCAAGCATTTTGCCGTGCACAGCGGGCCGGAGAGGCTGCGTCACCAGTTCGACGCGGAGGTGTCGCCGCATGACCTCTGGGATACTTATCTACCGGCCTTTCATGCATTGGTTGTCGATGCGAAAGTGGAGGCGGTGATGTGCGCCTACAACCGGACCGATGGCGAGGCCTGCTGCGGGAATACCTACCTGCTGGATGATGTGCTGCGGGGACAATGGGGATTCAGGGGGCATATCGTCTCGGACTGCGACGCTATATCCGATATTGACGAGGGGCATCATCTGGTTAGCAGCAAAGCCGGTGCTGCCGCTCTTGCTTTGCAGAGAGGTGTCAATCTGAATTGCGGCGATACTTATCTATCCCTGCCCGATGCGATGAAACAAGGGCTGGTGACCGAGGCACAGATAGACAGTTCGCTGGCGGTCCTTCTTCGGACACGTTTTCGGTTGGGATTGTTCGATCCGGCGGGCAGCAACCCTTACGACCGCATACCCGCCTCCGTTATCAACAGTCCCGAGCACCGGGCCCTGGCCCGGAAGGTGGCGGAGCAAGCCATTGTCCTGCTGAAGAATAACGGTGTGCTGCCTCTGTCCAACGGGCTCGAGAGATATTTTGTCACCGGCCCCAACGCTACCAGTGTAGATGTCCTGCTGGGCAACTACTATGGGGTCAATAACAGGTTAGTGACCATCCTCGAGGGCCTGGCGGGTCAGATACAGTCCGGCAGCCAGATGCCTTACAACCAGGGTGTGCTGCTCGACCGTAACAATGTCAACCCGATTGACTGGGCATCGGGCAATGCCAGGACGTCCGACGCTACCATCTATGTCATGGGGATCACGGGGCTGCTGGAAGGGGAAGAGGGCGAGTCGCTGGCTTCACCCACTTTCGGCGACCGGCTGGATTACAACCTTCCTTCTGCCCAGATCGACTACCTGCGTAAATTGAAGAAAGGTAACCCACATCCTGTCATCGCTGTCGTTACCGGAGGCAGTCCCATGAACCTGGCAGAAGTCCAGGAGATTGCCGATGCCGTGCTGCTGGTCTGGTATCCAGGCGAGGAGGGCGGAAATGCAGTGGCCGACATCCTGTTTGGCAAAGTTTCTCCATCGGGCAAACTGCCTATTACTTTCCCGCGCTCATACGATCAACTGCCGCCCTTTGACAATTATTCGATGCAGGGGAGGACCTATCGATATATGGCTGTCGAGCCGCTGTATCCTTTCGGTTTCGGGCTGAGCTATACTACGTGGGCTTATCGCGGGCTGACATTATCGAAGAAGAAGATCCATCGTGGCGAGACTGTGACGGCCGAGGTAACATTGACCAATACCGGCAAATATGCTTCGGATGAAGTCGTCGAACTCTATGTGACGCATGAAAATGCGGGAGATTCGGCGGCATTATTTGCGTTGAAAGGTTTTCAGCGTGTATCTTTGGCTGCCGGGGACAGCATGCGGGTGCGGTTTGTGCTGACGCCGGAACAGCAGGCTGTGGTGGATGAGAAGGGGCACGCGGTGATCCCCGCGGGGAAGATACGGATCAGTGTGGCGGGCTCTCTGCCGACGCGCCGGAGCGAGGAGCTGGGCGCGGCGAAGGGGGTGGAGGGGGAGATTGAGGTAATAAAATAATGCAAGGGGCCGCGGGTTTCGCGGGCGGGATAGGACCGCCGGCTTAGAGAGATAGTTAAAAACAAAAGATATGGAAAGACCTTTTTTGATGGAAGAAACGATGCGGTGGTATGGACCGCATGACCCTGTCAGTTTGTGGGATATTCGCCAGGCCGGTTGCACGGGGGTGGTGACTGCGCTTCATCATGTCCCGGTAGGGGAGATCTGGTCGCCGGAGGAAATCGAAAAGCGGAAGGCGGAGGTGGAGGCCGCGGGGATGCGGTGGACGGTGATCGAGAGTCTGCCGGTGCATGAGGATATCAAGAAGCAAAAGGGCAACTACCGGGAATACATCAACAATTATCAGCAAAGCCTGCGTAATGTGGCGGTAGCGGGGCTGGAGGTGGTGACATATAATTTCATGCCCATCCTGGACTGGATGCGCACGGAGATCGCGTATGAGATGCCGGACAGAAGTAAGGCCTTACGCTTTGAAAAAGCGGCGTTTATCGCTTTCGATCTTTTCATCTTAAAGAGAACCGGGGCGGAAAAGGATTATACCTTGGCGGAGATCGCCGCGGCGGAAAAGCGGCTTTCTACGATGACGGCAGCAGAGAAAGAGACGTTGTACAGAAATGCTCTCTTAGGATTGCCGGGCAGTGAAGAGCGGTTTACGGAGGCTCAGATACTTGCGGCGTTGAAGACGTACGAGGGTATAGATGCGGCGAAGCTCAAACAACATCTGTTCTATTTTTTACGGCAGGTCGTTCCGGTGGCCGAGGCGGAGGGGTTGAAGATGGCGATCCATCCTGATGACCCACCGTTCCCCATCCTGGGGCTGCCACGTATCGTCAGTACCGAGCAGGATGCCCGGGAATTGCTGGACTGCGCGCCTTCGTCTGCCAATGGGCTTTGTTTCTGCACCGGCAGTTACGGAGTGCGGGCAGACAATGATCTGGCGGGCATGGTTCGTCGCCTGGGTGATCACATTCATTTTATCCATTTGCGCAGCACGAAAAGGGATGCCGAAGGGAATTTTTTCGAAGCCGACCACCTGGGCGGTGATGTGGATATGGTGGCCGTGATCAAAGAATTGCTGGCAATGCAGCAGCGGCGGAAGATTTCGCTGCCAATGCGGCCGGATCACGGGCATCAGATGCTGGACGATCTTCATAAAAAAACTTACCCTGGATACAGTGCGATCGGGCGGCTGCGCGGGTTGGCAGAGTTGCGGGGGGTGCAGTGGGGGTTGGCCTTCGGCTCTTCCCGGTGAAATTTCAGCTAACCATAGGTAATACCCAAGTAGATCATTCAGGCATAAGTCATTATATTGCCCATCGTAATCAAAATCTACTGCCATGTTGAGAGCTTTCACTTGTAGCCTCCTTCTGCTGCTGATCACCGGTGCGGCTGCTTTTGCTCAAACTCATCCCACTCGTCCGCCGACAGACCGGCCGTCTTACGGCGGCAAGCTCAAGCCTGAACAGGCTAATATCGACGTCCTGCACTATACGATCGACCTTGCGCTCGACATCCCGGATAAATCCATTTCGGGTTATACCATTATCCGCTGTAATCTTTTGCAGCCGGCGGCGGCATTGCTATTCGATCTCATGGATTCCTTCAAGGTGGAGAAGGTGCTGGTCAATGACAAGCCGGCGGCCTTTACGCATGAGCATCATGAACTGCATATTACGGCCCCACAGCCGTGGCCGGCGGGTCTGACGACAGTCAGGGTGCAGTATGCAGGTCATCCAATGATCGCCAAACGGCCGCCATGGGATGATGGGTTTACCTTCACCACCGACTCTACCGGTCATCCCTGGGTAGCTGTCACGGCGGAGGGAACGGGCGGAAAGGTCTTTTTTCCTGCCAAAGACCACCCTTCGGACGAACCGGATGAAGGCGTCGATCTGACCATCACCGTTCCGAAAGGGCTGGTAGTAGCGGGTCCCGGCCTGCTGGCAGGGGTAAAGACGAAGGGAGACCGCAGCAGCTATCACTGGAAGACCAACTATCCCATCAATAACTACAGCATTGTCTTCAACGTCGGAGATTATACCGTGGTGACCCGCACGTATACCACCATCGAAGGGCATAAAGTGCCGATGCAGTTTTATGTACTGAAAGAACATGCGGATAAAGGCCCTTACCAGCTGGAATTGCTGGAACGCTTTGCGCATGTGAAAGAGAAGTACTTCGGGGAATATCCCTGGGCAAAAGAGAAGATCGGGATCGTGGAGACGCCGCACCTGGGCATGGAACACCAGACGATGAATGCCTATGGCAATAAGTTCAGGTATACCCAGATCGGCGGTCAGGATTTCGACGGGCTGATGAATCACGAATTTGGTCATGAATGGTGGGGCAACAAGGTAACGGCCGGCGACTGGGCAGACTATTGGATCCATGAGGGGATCGGCACTTTCGGTGATGCCCTCTATACCCGTGATATGGAAGGCGAGGCGGCGTATGAAAAGATCTTTCAGCATTATGTACCCCGGATCCGCAATGACAAGCCCATTGTGCTGGGCAAGGATATTACCGAAGACGATGCCTATCATCCCGATATTTATCCGAAGGGGGCTTTTTTCATTCACACAATACGATATATTTTAGGCGACAGTATTTTCTTTCCCGCGATTCGGCGTATTGCTACCGACAGCAACCACACCTATATCCATTCGGCCAGCACAGCCGAAGTGGAGCAGACCTTCGAACAGGCTTCGGGTATGGACTTGTCGGCGTTGTTTCATCTCTACCTGTACACGACCGATAAATTGGAGATCCGGGTTAGACCGACCGACCCGACCCATTACCTGGTGCAATTGCTGAACGTAGACATGTCGCTGCCGCTGGAGATCACCACGGATGCGGGGACCAGGCGGATGACGGTCGACAAGAAGGGGATCACAGTGACAAGTACGACCATGCCAACGATCGACACGCGGGACTTTTACCTGAAGAAAGTTATCTATGATTTGTAAGGTCAGATCAGTAAATTGCCTTCTCAAATCAATGGATTATGTTTGATAAAAGTACCTATACCCATCGCCGGGCGGCATTGAAGCAGCAGTTGGGCCATGGGTTGGTGCTGTTGCTCGGCAATGAGGACAGCAGCATGAATTACAAGGATAACCTGTACCATTTCCGGCAGGACAGCAGTTTCCTGTACTTTTTCGGTCTGGACAGGCCCGGTCTGGCGGCGGTGATCGACATCGATAACGACAAGGAGATCATCTACGGCAATGACCTTACCCTCGACGATATTGTGTGGACGGGTCCACAGCCTTCCTTGGCGCAACAGGCGGAGCCGGCGGGTGTCAACGATATCCAGCCTTCGGCGGCATTGCCGGTCGAGTTGGCTACTGCCCGTGGCCTGGGCAGGACGATCCATTTCCTGCCGCCTTACCGGCCGGAAAATATCCTCAAATTGAGTGCATGGCTGGGGTTTTCGCCTGCGGCGTTGAAGGGGCATGCGAGCGTCCCTCTGATCAAGGCAGTCGTTGCGCAGCGATCGGTCAAATCCGCCGCGGAGGTGGCCCAGATCGAAGCGGCAGTGGATATAACGGCAGCGATGCACCTGGCGGCGATCAAGGGGGTCCGGGATGGCATAACTGAGGCACAGGTGGCGGGGGTGTTGCAGGGCATTGCCATCAGCGCGGGCGGTAACCTGGCTTTTCCAACGATACTGACGGTTAACGGGCAGGTGTTGCATAATCATTACGGTAATACGGTGATGAAAGAGGGGCGGATCGCTATTTGTGACAGTGGTGCCGAGAATGCCATGCACTATGCGGGGGATATGACCCGTACCTTCCCGGTTGCCAGGAAGTTTACGACCCTGCAACGGGAGATGTATGATATTGTGCTGTCTGCCCAGGAGGCAGCAGTGGCGGCTTTAAAGCCCGGTATCCTGTTCAGGGACGTCCATGCGCTGGCCTGCGAAAAATTGGTAGAGGGATTGAAGGCGGCAGGGGTGATGAAGGGGGACCCGAAGGAGGCTGTGACGGCTGGCGCCCATACCATGGTCTTCCAGTGCGGGCTGGGGCATATGATGGGGCTGGACGTACACGACATGGAGGATCTGGGTGAAGAATATGTCGGCTATACCGATGACCTGAAAAAGAGCAAGGATTTCGGATGGAAATCCCTTCGCCTGGCCCGGAGACTCGAGCCGGGTTTTGTCGTGACCATCGAACCTGGGCTTTATTTTATTCCCGAGCTGATGGACCGCTGGGGGGCGGAAAAGAAATATACAGACTTCATTGATTATAGCAAACTGGAAGCCTTCCGGCATTTCGGAGGTATCCGCATAGAAGAGGATTTGCTGGTGACGGCCGAGGGGAGCAGGCTGCTGGGTAAACCACTGGCCAAGACGGCCGCGGCGATAGAGGAATTGCGGGGATAGGGAGGCCGCGCGACGGAGCGCCCGCAGGGTGTTTTACCAGTTAAAGCTGAAGGAATGGCGGTTGCCGGAAAACCGATAGGCCGGCTGCAAAGAAGTCACCTCGCAGATCTGTTTGATGATGGATAGTCCCAGGCCGTTATGGCCGGTATGCTGTTCGCCTTTATAGAAGCGGCTGAAAACCCGCAGTGGGTCCAGTGCGAGGGGAAGACCGGTATTGCTGATCGTTAGTTGCCGCGGCTGCAATTCAATGTCGATATCTCCATGAGGGGTATTGTGGTTGCTGGCGTTGCTGAACAGATTGTTCAGGAGGATGTCGATCAGTTCAGGACTGGCCCGGATGGTGGCCGGCGAAAGCCGGGAGGATACTGTAATGCCGCTGGTCTGCCAGAGTTCACGGAATTGCTGCAGTTTATCTTCTATCCTTTCTTTCAGCGGGATCTCTTCCGGGTTGTTGAATTGCTGGTTGCTGATCTTGGTCAGCAGCAGGAGCGACTGATTGAGTCGGGAGAGTTTTTTAATGGCGGCGAAGGCGCTGCGGACGATTTCGCTCTGGTGATGGGACAGGTGTTCGTCCTGGATGAGCATTTCCAGTTTAGACCGGATGATGGACAGAGGGGTCTGCAGTTCATGGGAAGCGTTTTCCGTGAATTCTTTCAGCAACAGGTAGTCTTCTTCCGCTTTCCTGGTGGCCATGCCCAGGCTATCGTTCATAAAGGCGAATTCTTCCGTTGTCGTGGCGGGGAAATGAAGGTCTTTGGTATGGCCCAGCTTAAAGTGCTGCATCGCATGCAGGGCATCGTAGAAAGGCTGCCATAGCCGGCGCAGCAGGATACGATTGGTCAGGAGAAAAGCCAGGATGGTAAGGAGGATAGTGGCGAGAGATACCAGCAGGATGGCGCGGGAAAGGTGGTGCAGTCCTTCCAGGGGTTTGGCGATCGTCACTTTGTACCAACGATCGCCGGCCTGTAGGGTGAAGACGAGCTGTCTGAAATTATGCATCTTCTGTTCCCGTTGGCTGTAGCGGGTCACCAGGGTAAATTCGTCGTCTTTCATTTCCTGTCCGACGGGCTCGTAGGTCACCTGTTCTTCGTCCAGGGCATGGCCGGCAGGTAGTTGGTGATATTGTGCATAGTAATCCTGAATGCGGCGGTGGATGCCTGACAGGTCGCCGTCCATTTCCCGGATCAGGACGTAATTGGTCAACAGGTAAGTGGATGCTGCCGACAGCAGGAAGACGACCACCATCACGAGCAGGTTGATGCGGGTATACTTCGTGAAAAGTTTCATGACCGGCGGCCCTCCGAAGTCGAAAATTTATAGCCCATTCCGTAGACGGCGCGAATATAGTCCGGGCAGCCGGCCTGCAATAGTTTTTTCCTGAGGTTCTTGATGTGTGTATAGATAAAATCGTAATTATCGGCCATGTCGATGCTATCGCCCCAGAGGTGTTCGACAATTGCCTCTTTCGTTACCACCTTGTTTTTATTAGCAATAAAATAGACCAGGAGATCGTATTCCTTTTTTGTCAGATCGGCCCGGCCGTTGGCGCCTTTGACGATCTTTTCCTGGAGGTCCAGCGACAGCTTGTCGAGGACGATCCTATTCCTTCCTTCGAAGGATTTTCGGCGGATGATGGCAGCGACGCGGGCGGCCAGTTCGGGCATATGGAAAGGCTTGGTGAGATAGTCGTCGGCGCCGAGGTTCAGGCCCAATACTTTGTCATCCAGGGAATTCCTGGCGGAGATGATGAGGACGCCGTCGGCTTTGTTATCGGACTTCAGTTCCCGGAGGATGGTGAGGCCGTTGCCATGCGGCAGGTTGATATCCAGGATAATACAGGCATAATCATAGAGATGGATCTTTTCCAGGGCCGCATAATAGTCGGTGGCCGTCTCACAGGTGAAGTTCTCGTGGCTCAGATAGGCGCGGATGCTATCTGACAATTCCCGTTGATCTTCTATGATTAGGATCTTCATTTGTGGCGAATATCCTCAAATTTCAGGTGGGAAATTGTAGAAATTCTGTATTGCCCCGGAACGATGGAATTCGATTTCCCTTCGTAGATTTGGCAAAACGATCTAATGAATAAACCCGGCCTTCGCATTGGCATATTCTGTCTAACCTTATTCGTCGCCCTGAACCCGATCCGATCGACCGCTCAACAGCCGGTCGCTCCCCTGCACGCCGAGCCTTCGGCTTTGACTACTGCACCCGCTCACCAACCGCCCCCTTTCTGGAACGAGATAGCGGAATTCAAGCATCAGGACAGTCTTCAGCGTCCGCCTTCCGGGGCCATTCTTTTTGTAGGGAGTTCGTCATTCCGCAAGTGGACCAACGTGCAAAGCTATTTTCCGGGCTATCCGATCATCAATCGCGGCTTTGGAGGGTCCGGCTTTCCGGATCTGATCCGTTATGCAGGAGATATTATTTTCCCCTATCATCCCCGGCAGATAGTAATCTACTGTGGTGACAATGACCTGGCCGTTTCCGATTCGGTCACGGCTACGATGGTATACAATCGTTTTGTGCGATTGTACAATCTTATCCGGTCGAGGCTGAAAGATGTCGACATCGTATATGTGTCGATCAAGCCCAGTCCGAGCCGGCAAAAGCTGATGCCTAAAATGGAAGAGACCAACGATATGATCAGAAATTTTATGGCCAGTTACAGCCATGCGACCTTCGTCGATGTTTATCATGCGATGCTGACGCCGCAGGGCCTGCCGATGGACGATCTTTTTATCGGGGATAAGCTGCACATGAATGAGAAGGGATATAAGGTCTGGCAACAGATCCTACAGCCTTATCTTGATAAATGACTTCCGATCTTGCAATAGATGATTACACTGATTGCCCCCAACGTATATTAAGGAATTATGATTTCTGGTTGCTACCTGAAATTGGTATGAGATATACTTTGACATTTGTGTCGTATGTCGAGAGAAACTACGTTTCGAAGGAAGAAGATCCTGTTCATCGTCGGATCTCCTAACCAGACAAGTCAAATGCACCAGGTGGCATCTCTGCTGCCCGAGTACGATACTTTCTTCAGCCAGATCTACAGCAAACATCCTATTATCCGGCAGGTGGTCCTCATTGGATTGCTGGACAGGAGCATTCTTGCCGGTGAATTCAGGAAGAAGGGGGATGCCTATCTCGAACGGCATCATCTGCGTAACGACTATGCCCAGTCCGTCTATCACAACCGGTACGATATGGCGGTGATCTGTACGGACCTGTTGATCACGAGGGAGTTAAGGCAGCTTAAAACGGTGTTCGTGCAGGAGGGAATGACAGACCCTGTCAGGACCTGGGGTAAAATGACACGCCGGTTGGGCCTGCCTTCATACATGGCCGGGAATACCGCTTTCAACGGATGCAGCAATATTTGCGATGTGTATTGCGCAGCTTCTGAAGGCTATAAACAGCAGTTCAGCGGGTGGGGGACGGATGCTGAAAAGATCTTCGTGACGGGCATACCCAATTATGATAATGCCGTTGCCTTACAGAACAATGATTTCCCGCATAAAGGATATGTAATGGTCGCGACGTCGGACATCCGGGAGACTTTACGGAAGGAGGACCGGGGCGCCTTTATCCGCGACAGTGTTAAAATTGCCGCCGGCCGGCCACTCCTATTCAAACTGCATCCCAATGAACAAAAAGAGCGGGCCATTCGTGAAATCCGGGCTGAAGCGCCTGCGGGCACACAGATCTTTACGGAAGGCAATACCGAGCAGATGATCGCCAACTGTACTGAACTCATCACCCAATATTCCACTGTCGTGTATATCGGTATTGCCCTGGGAAAGAAGGTGCATTCCTATTTCGATGTGGAAAAATTAAAGCGGCTGGCTCCGATCCAGAATGGGGGCAGGTCGGCCAGTCTGATCGCGGACCTTTGCCGCCGCTACCTGGAGTTTAAAGGGACCAGAGAAGAATTCCTGCGGACAGCACGGATCAACACTATAAGCAGTACTCATGAACGTGAAAGATCAGCACATCCTTACCATTATTCAGGCCAGGAGGGGATCTACCCGACTGGCTGATAAGGTGTTGATGCCTTTACAGGACAAGCCGCTCTTCATCCGACAGGCAGAGCGGGTAATGGCGGCCAGTCTGTCCGGGCGCGTTGTCATCGCCACTACCACCGACGGCAACAACGATGTCATCGCCGAGATCTGCCGGCTGGAAGGACTGGACTGTTACCGCGGTCATCCGTCCGATCTGCTGGACAGGCATTACCGGGCGGGGCTGCATTTCGTGGCGGACACGGTCATCAAGATTCCCAGTGATTGTCCCCTGATCGATCCCGCGCTGATCGACGAGGTCATCGGCTATTGGCTGGACCACACCGGCGAATATGATTTTGTCAGCAACCTTCATCCCGCCACCTGGCCGGATGGCAACGATGTGGAGATCATGACGATGGCCATACTGGAGACGGCTTGGCGCGAAGCGGTGCGTCCGCTGGAGCGGGAGCATACTACACCTTACATATGGGAGCAGCCGGAGCGGTTTCGCATCGGCAATGTGGCCATGGGCGAAGGGGCGGACTATTCGATGACCCATCGGTTTACGATCGATTACACGGAGGACTACGATTTCATCCGGGCCGTTTTCGACGAGTTATATCCCGCCGATCCGTTGTTCGGCGTTGGCGACATTCTCGGGCTGTTGGAAAGGCGCCCCGATATCTATGCTATGAATGCCGGGCTGGCGGGTGTGAACTGGTACAGGCATCACCTGCTTGAATTAAAGACTGTCAGTGCGGATCAGACGCGGGAGGCGCCCGGCGGGACACGGGAGGTGGCCGCTGACACAAAAACGTATACACTATGACGAATAAACAATCGGCGGAGCTGCAATCGACCGCATTACGGGTAAGAGAGCATATTATCCGCCTGTCCGCAGGCGGGGGTTGTTTTATCGGGGCTTCGCTTTCCTGCGTTGAAATCATGGTCTATCTCTACAAGCATGTGATTCGCCGGAATACGCTGAATTTACATGATCCGCACAGGGATTATCTTTTCTTATCCAAGGGGCATGATGTGCCGGCGCTATACGGAACTTTCGTCGAGATGGGCTGGCTGGAGGCGGAACGGCTTTCGAATCATCTCTCCACGCAGGACAGTATTTACTGGCATCCTAACCGTCATATCCCCGGCGTCGAATTTCATTCTGGTTCGCTGGGACATCTTCCGGCGGTAGCGGCCGGCGTTGCGCTGGACTGCAAACTGCGCGGCGGAGACAACCGGGTGGTCGTGATCACCGGTGACGGCGAGCTGAATGAGGGGAGCGTATGGGAGACGTTGTTGGTAGCGAATGCGTATGGGCTGGACAATTTGACGCTGGTGGTAGACCGAAATCAGTTTCAGGCCAATGTCCGTACCGAGGAATTGGTACCGCTGGAGCCGTTGGCCGATAAGTTCAGGGCATTCGGTTGTGAGGTCCGGCGGATCGACGGTCATGACTACGGGCAGCTGGAAGAGGCGTTCGATGGGGGGGCGGCGAAAGGTAAAGTGAAGGTGATCATTGCAGATACCGTTCGCGGAAAAGGGCTGCCGAGTATAGAGGCCAGGGCCGATCGTTGGTTTTGTGCATTTTCAGGGGATGAGGTGGCGCAGCTGTTGGAAGAATTGCATGGGAAAAAAGAGGCTGCCATTGAATCGGAGGTGCTGGTGGTGCGATAGCAGACCGGCGATTAGCGGCGGGACTATACAGGTTGTATGATAACAATAACACAATGACTTACGAAGAGCTTTTGACAGAGACGGCGCTAAAGGATGAACGCATAATCGTGATGACGGCTGAGAACAGGGCGTTGGTGCGAAATATTCCGAAGGTATTGGGAGCGCGGTTCGTCGATACTGGCATCACCGAGCAAACGATGGTAGGAATGGCGGCGGGGCTGGCGTTGCGGGGACGGATTCCCATTGTGCATGCGCTGGCGCCTTTCCTGACCATGCGGGCCTTTGAATTTATCCGGACGGATGTCGGCATTGCCGGGCTACCGGTCAAGCTGAGCGGGTATATTCCCGGCTTTCTTTCCGATGGGAATGGTCCTACGCACCAGGCTATCGAAGACGTTGCGATCATGCGGGGTATCCCCGGTATGGAAGTATACAGCCCGGCGGACGAAGATGACGCGGTGAAGATGCTGCCTTCCATTTGGGCGGCGCCGGCCCCGGCCTATGTCCGTATCAACCATAAGAAAGGGGCTTATGTACACGCTCCCTATCAGCCAGGCAAGGCTGAGGTGGTGGCGAAGGGGAAGGACCTGACGCTGCTGGTGTATGGCTTTCTGTTCGACAATGCCCGGCAGGCTATGGCCCTGCTGGAAAAAGAAGGTCTTTCGGTCGGGCTGGTGAATATGCGGTCGCTGAAGCCGGTGGATGAAGAGGCGATCGTGCGTGCCGCCGGCGGTTCGCGGCTGCTGGTGACCATCGAAGATCATCTGCAGACGGGCGGCTTGTATTCCATTGTCGCGGAAGTGCTGTTGCGCCACAGGCAGGCCACGGCGGAAGTACTGCCGCTGGCGCTGGACGAACGCTGGTTCCGACCCGGACTGCTGGGTCAGGTGCTGGAGACAGAAGGATTTACGCCTGCGGCAATAGCGAAGAGAATAAACTCACATCCATATGCCAAATAAGGTTGCATTCAACGAAGATTATCCGGTCATCACAGAGTCTGATCGGCTTTACGAGAGGGCTTTGCCCATCATGACACCGGTGACACAGACCCTTGCCAAGGGACCGGGTCAGTATGTAAGGGGCGTTGCGCCCAAGTACCTGAAGAGAGGGAAAGGCTCCCATGTATGGGATGTGGACGGCAATGAATACCTTGATTACAATATGGGGATCGGCCCCTTAAGTCTGGGCTATGCGTATCCGAGAGTCGACGAAGCCATTATTGCTCAGCTGAAGGACGGCATCACTTTTTCGATGATGCATGCGCTGGAGGTGGAGCTGGCCGAGCTGGTTCACCGGGTGATCCCCAATGCCGAATCTATCCGGATCAGCAAGACCGGCGCGGATGTGACCAGTGCTGCCGTTCGGGTGGCCAGGGCCTATACCGGGCGCAACAAAGTACTGTGTTGCGGTTATCATGGCTGGCATGACTGGTATATCGCCGTCACCAGCCGTAACGGCGGAATACCTGCAGAGATAAAGGAACTGAGCGCTACGTTCGAATACAATGATATCGCGTCAGTGAAACATGCGCTGGATGAGGATACTGCCTGTGTGATCCTCGAGCCTTTCGTCTTCGAGGCGCCGAAGGACAATTTTCTGCAGGAGTTGAAAGCACTGTGTGCCGCCAACGGTACGCTGCTCATCTTCGATGAGATGTGGACGGGTTTCCGCATTGCTGTAGGTGGCGCACAGGAATATTTCGGGGTGACTTCGGACCTTGCCTGCTATTCCAAGGCTTTTGCCAACGGGATGCCCATCTCGCTGCTGACCGGCCGGCGGGATGTCATGGAGCTATTCCAGGAGGAAGTGTTCTTCTTCACTACGTTCGGGGGCGAAGCCCTGTCTCTGGCAGCAGCTGTGGCGACCATCCATGAGATGATCGAAAAGAATGTTCCGGCTTACCTGGCAGAAAAAGGCAAGCGGCTGAAGGATGGCTACAATATGCTGGCGGCGGAACTGGGTATCTCCGGCTATACGCGGTGTACGGGTTATGACTGCCGTTCGCTGGTCAGCTTTGATGCGACGGCGGGCAATCCGCTCGAACTGAAATCATATGTACAGCAGGAGATGATCAAAAGGGGTATCCTCTGGTCGGGTTTCCACAATATGAGCTTCAGTCATACGGACGGTGATGTAGACTATACGCTGGCGGCTTATCGTGAGGTGCTGGGGCTGCTGGCATCGGCCGTATTGGCCGGAGATGTGGCGGCGAGGTTGAAGGGGGCGCCGGTAGAGGCCGTATTCCGTAAGGTCAGTCAATTCAATATGAAACCGGTGGTGAAGGCGTGAGCCGGATGACCGGCGAGCGACGATAAATTAACGAAACTATGGATCTATTTTCATTAACGGATAAGGTGGCCGTCGTCACCGGCGCCTGCGGGCTGCTGGGTAGGCAGCATTGTGAAGCGCTGGCGGGCGCGGGAGCCAGGGTAGTGGTGGCCGACCTGGATGAAGAGGCTGCCCGGCGCGTGGCCGACGGGCTCGGGGAAGGGCATCTGGCTATCCCGCTGGATGTGACTGATAAAGAGTCCCTGCAGGCGGCCAGGCACCGGATATGGACGACATACGGGCGTATCGATGTGCTGGTCAACAATGCCGCCATCAACGATATGTTCGAAAACCCTCTGCTGGCGGCTGAGCAATCGAGGTTCGAGCTGTATCCATTGGAAATGTGGGACCGTTCGTGGAAGGTAAATGTCAGCGGTGTCTTTTTATGTTCGCAGGTGCTGGGCGGGGTCATGGCGGAGCAGGGCGGGGGCAGCATCATCAATATCGCCTCCACCTATGGCATGGTGGCTCCCGATCAGACTATTTACCGGGATGCGGAAGGCCGGCAAACTTTCTATAAATCTCCGGCGTACCCGGTGACGAAATCGGCTGTGATCGGGTTTACCAAATTCCTTGCTTCTTACTGGGGCCACAGGAAGGTAAGGGTCAATTCGCTGTCACCCGGAGGGGTAGAGAATGGGCAGGATGTTTTTTTCAGGAGCAATTATTCCAACAAGACTTTATTGGGCCGGATGGCGGCGCCTTCGGATTACCAGGGGGCGATCATCTTTCTGGCGAGTGAGGCCTCGGCCTACATGACGGGAGCGAACCTTGTCGTCGATGGGGGATGGACGGCTATATGACCTATTTGGCGGCCGGTGCGGAAATCAAACGAGCGAGCATTATTCCTCATACTAAAATTGACATCTATGAACACGACCATTCAAGAACAAACAAACGTCATCGGCGCGAAGACCCGGAAGGCTTTTCGAGTCAGCCCGGGAAGGACTATCGGAGCCGGTCATCCGGTGTACATTATTGCCGAGATTGGGATCAACCACAATGGGTCTCTCGAGATTGCGAAAAAGCTGATCGACGAGGCCATACAGGCCGGCTGTGATGCCGTCAAATTTCAAAAGCGGACGCCGGAGCTTTGCACCCCGAAGGATCAGTGGCACCTGGAGCGTGACACGCCCTGGGGCCGGATGACGTATATCAATTACCGGAAGATGATCGAAATGGGTCACGAAGAGTATGAAGCTATTGACGCATACTGCCGGGAAAAAGGAATTGACTGGTTCGTCAGCTGCTGGGATGAGGAGTCCGTCGATTTCATGGAGCAGTTCAATCCCGGGGTGTATAAGTTCGCCAGCGCTTCCCTGACCGATCATGCGTTGATCAAAAAAGTGCGGAATACCGACAAGCCGTATATTTTATCTACGGGCATGTCGACCATGGATGAAATCCTTGCGGCCGTTGGTAAATTCGGCACTGATCAGTTGATGATCGCGCATGCTACGTCTGCCTATCCCTGTCCGCCGCAGGAGCTCAACCTGCGGATGATCGAGACGCTGGGAGAGCTTTTCCCGGAAACACCTGTAGGGTATTCCGGTCACGAAACCGGGCTGGCGACGACAGTGGCTGCGGTGGCTATGGGCGCCTGTTTCGTGGAAAGGCATTTTACGCTGGACAGGGCCATGTGGGGATCCGACCATGCGGCCAGCGTCGAGCCACAGGGTATGCAAAAGCTGGTGAGGGATATCCGGGATGTCGAGCAATCGATGGGCGACGGTATCAAGCGGGTATATGACAGCGAGCTGGGCGCTATGCGGCGATTGAGAAGGGCAAAGAGCGTGGAGGCGATATAAATGCAAACGATCGTTTATTATACCACCGGCATCCTGGTGCTGAGCGTATTTGTCTTTATCTGGCTGGAGCGGAAATTTCCCTATACCAAAGGGATGCCCATCTACCGTGACGGTTTTTGGGTGGACCTTATATGGTATACCTTCATTCAGAGTTATTTCCTGAAGATCTTCATCTTCGACTATATCATCATGCCGCTGGACCAGACCTGGCATCTGTCCTCGCTGCACCTGGTGAGTTCGTGGCCGGTGGCGTTACAGGTGCTGTTCTTCCTGGTGGTGCATGATTTTTACATTTATTGGTTTCACCGGGCGCAGCATCATTCCAAGCTGTTATGGCGGACGCATGAGGCCCATCATTCCAACAAGGAGGTAGACTGGCTGGCGGGTACGCGTTCGCATTCGCTGGAGATCCTGATCAACCAGACGGTGGAATTTGCACCGATCGTGCTGTTGGGGGCCAATCCGATCGTCGTTCCAATCAAGGCGCTGCTGGATGCCGTGTGGGGGATGTATATCCATTCCAACATCGATGTCCGATCCGGCAGGTTGCAGTATTTTATCAACGGACCCGAGATGCATCAATGGCATCACTCCAATGACAGGGCCGTGTTCTATGCCAATTATTCCACTAAATTCGCCGTATGGGATTGGCTGTTCGGGACGGCCTATCTGCCCGGGCACAGGAAACCGGATGAGTTCGGTCTTCCTTATGATTATCCCCGGGATTATTTCCTGCAGCATTTCTTTGCGGTCAGAAGGGTGGATGAGAAGAGACTGGCGGAGAAGTATCCTTTGTTCAGGACGTATCATTTTTCCCGGCAGGGGATCACGGAATGGGTCAGAAGTAGGTGGAAACAATAAATTCATTGTCATGGCGTGGGTGTATCTGATCATCGCGGCCATCTTCGAGATAGCCTGGACGTTCTCCTTACGGCTTATGAATGTGAAGAAGCTGAGGACGCTTCACTGGAAGGCTTTTTTTGTCCAGGCCGGGAACTGGGCTGTGATCTGGCCCTTTTTAGGCTATATCGTATTTGGACTGGGGAATATTTATTGTATCTCCATTGCCATGAAAGAGATCCCGGCCAGTACCGCGCTGGCCATATGGATGGGAACGGCCCTGGTGGGGGTTAAACTGGTGGAGATTTTCTTTCTCAAGGGGACGTACGATCTTTATCAATTTCTTTATATCGGTTTGATTTTGGTCGGGATCGTGGGGCTGAAGCGGCATCCCTGAGGGGGCAACTGTTGTGACCCGTACACATGGTTGTATTGAAACCGAACGGTCGGCGAGCAGGAATTTGTATAATTGATTGATAGTTAGGCAAAAAGCAAAATGGCACCATCTTGGCCGGTAAAGAGGAAAATCCTCCAACCGTGTTTATCAACTATCTCAAAACCGCCTTCCGCAATCTTCTTAAGAATAAGGGCTTTACTGCCCTCAATGGATTGGGTCTGACCCTGGGTATTGCTACCTGTCTGCTGATCGTTTTCTATGTGATGGACGAACTGAGCTACGACCGGTACAATGAAAATGCTGACCGGATCTACAGGATCAATAATATGATCAAGTTCGGAGGCAATGAGAATATCTACGCCTCCTCGCCTGCGCCGGCCGGAGCCGCCCTGAAAAAGGATTTCCCGGAGATCGAGCAGGAGGTACGGCTCATAAAATCCTACGGTATCCAGGTAAAGAAAGGCAGCCAGTATATCCAGGAAGACCATGCCGTCTTCGCGGATTCCAGTCTTTTCTCGGTATTTACCCTGCCTATGATCGACGGCAATCCGGCCACCGCTTTGAGGGACCCCCATTCAGTGGTGATCACGGAACAGACAGCCAAAAAATACTTTAACCGGGCCGACGTGGTCGGGCAAACACTCCTGATCGATGATACCGACGCTTACAAAGTCACCGGCGTCATCAGGGACATACCTGCTGAATCCCATTTCCGATTCGATTTTTTCTTCTCTTTGTCCACGCTGGCCGAAAGCCGGGAAGATGCCTGGCTGACCAATAATTTCACTACCTATGTCCTGTTGAAAAAGGGCGCCGATCCTGCCAGGCTGGACGCTAAATTCTCCGGATTCATCCGTAAGTATATGGGTCCACAGCTTCAAGGTGCACTGCACTTGTCGTTCGACGCCTTCGAGCAGAGCGGGAACTATTACCGGTTCGGCCTCTTTCCGCTGACCAGTATCCATCTCCGGTCCAATTGCATAGATGACCTGGCCGCGAACGGCAACATAGACTATGTCTACATCTTCTCGGCCATCGCTTTGTTCATCCTGTTGATAGCCTGTATTAATTTCATGAACCTGTCCACCGCCCGGTCGGCCAATCGTGCCCGGGAAGTCGGCATCAGGAAGGTGCTGGGCTCGCCGCGAAAATACCTGGTCGCCCAATTCCTCACGGAATCCGTCATGGTCACGATGGCCGGCGCCGTTCTGGCTGTATTCCTGGCCTGGGCCCTCCTGCCGCTGTTCAATACCCTTTCCGGCAAAGAGTTGACGGTTAGTTTTCACCTGTTCGGCCAGCTGTTGCCCATCCTGCTGGCTTTTGTCCTTATCATCGGCTGCCTGGCCGGCTCTTACCCCGCCTTATTTCTTTCGGGCTTTCAACCGATCGATGTGCTGAAAGGAAAGTTGTCGACCGGCTTTAGAGGCGGGCGTTTGCGCAGCGTCCTGGTGGTGTTCCAGTTCGCGATCTCCCTGTTCCTGATCACCAGCACTCTCGTGGTTTACCGGCAGATGAAATACATCGAATCCAGGGATATCGGGTATAACCGGGATCACGTGCTGATCATACACAATACGGAGACGCTGGGCAGTCAGTCCACCACTTTCAAAGAGGAGATCAAACAACTGGCCGGAGTAGACAATGCCACCCTCACCAGCGCATTACCGACGGCCGGAAATGGCAACTATACGTCCCTTTTTGAAGACCGGAGCCTGGATCAGAAACGGGCTGTCCACTCCCAGCGATGGAGCGTCGATGAAGACTATCTGAACACCCTGGGCATCCGGCTCAAGTCAGGAAGGGATTTCTCCCGGCAGATGCCGACAGATTCCAATGCGGTCATTATCAACGAGGCCGCTGCAAAGCAACTGACATATGCCAATCCACTGAACCAGCAGCTGTATGCTCCGGGGGATAATTTGCTCACAAAGATCAATACCTACCATATCATCGGGGTGATCAGGGATTTCAACTTCCAGTCCCTACGGCAAAATGTAACACCGCTGATTCTTCAACTGCAGCAAGATCCGGGTGCACTCAGCGTCCGCATCCGCGCAGGCGCCGATGTACCGGCTATTTTGGCGCAGGTCAGGGATAAATGGAAGGGGCTCTCGCCTAACCGGGGGTTTGCCTATTCTTTTATGCAAGAAGATTTCGACGCCCTCTATCGCTCGGAACAACGGATCGGTCAAATATTTCTCTCTTTTAGCTCACTTGCCATCCTTATCGCCTGTCTGGGGCTGTTCGGGCTGGTGGCTTATGCCGCCGAGCAGCGGACGAGGGAGATCGGCATCCGGAAAGTGCTGGGGGCACGGATTTCCACCATCGTGAGCATGCTGTCCAGGGACTTTATCAAACTGGTTGTGCTGTCGATCCTTATCGCTTCGCCGCTAGCCTGGCTGGCAATGCACAAGTGGCTGCAGGGCTTTGCCTACAGGATCGACATCTCTTTATGGGTGTTTATTATGGCCGGGCTGATCGCATTGCTGATCGCAATATTGACTGTATCCATACAGACCATCAGGGCTGCAATGGCTAATCCGGTAAAGAGTTTGAAGACAAACTAAACGAGCGGGGGGCCTCAAAATGCTTCGCGCAGCTATACGGTGAACGCGTTGGAGTGCCGGGCGATCCCGTAGTCAAGGCGCAGATTGAGCTTTTCTTCCTTGCTGAGCATGAATCGCAAGCCACCGCCATAGGCATAATGCCAGCCATTGAGCTCGAATGCTCCGGGCGTATGGGAGGTGCGGACGGTAGTATCCTTCATGGGTTTGAAGAAGCGGGCTGCTATCCCGCCGAAACCCCAGTTCGTCTCCAGCGAACGGACAACGAAAGGGAAAGCGAGTACATTTTCAGCCTTTTCTTTGGGATGGACCGTATCCCGGTGCGGCATCGGGTGCGGCGGTATCTTAATACTAAAGGGGACAAGATCTTTTTTGCCGGCAATGGTATCTACAGTGGGTACCCCGTGGATGTGTTGGGCGAGAAGGGTAGAGGTCAGCAATAATAAAAGGGAGATGATGAGACCGGCTCTCATATATTATGATGTCTTTCGGTCAGCTATACTGCAAAGATGAGGGCAAAGTTCAGGCAAAATTCAGGCATAGAGGAAACCCTTAGCTGATTTTGGAATATCCATCCCAATATGGGACATGGCCGGGCGGGAGCGATTTTTCAAATATTTAAAAATCAATTACTTGTGAACTGGTATGCCAATTGTTTTCTTACAAGCGTTCACGAAACATGATGTAAAATTAATCTTGTACCCAAATACCGAATCATGACAACCGCAACCGTTACCGCCCAAGAATTAGAGATGAATGTTTTGAAGAGCAAGATCCTGGAATTACAGAGTGCATTGTTTTATACGGAAAGTATATCGCTGGTGAAACTTCCGACCCATGTGATTTCTGATGTGGAGGTTGATACTGAAGGACGGATATGGTTTGCGGTTCCCCGCCCGGCGCAGCACATCGATGCTTTTGAAAAAGAGGTGCCTGCCAAGTTGGATTTCTTTCGTAAGGGAAAGGACTTCTTTGTGAAGGTCAGAGGGACTGCAGTGCTGCTGACGGATGCGAAGACGATCAATAGTTATGAGTCTTTGTCTGCCGACATGCGGAAGAAGATGAGCGAAGTGGGATCGATGGGGATCATGGTGAAGATAGAGCATACTGATCTTGTTGATAATTCCCCCAAATCGGCTCAGAGCTGGCTGCAGAGCAGCAGGTCACATTTGTCGAGCTGGTTTTTTTAGACAGGTCAGTGATAGCGATCAATTAGTAGTTTACTGCGCGTGTTACATATAGGAAGCTGAATCCACGAACTTGTTCGTGGATTTCAGTTTTAGGGAGAGACCGTTCGAGAAGAGACCGTTATAGCAGAGGACGTTCGAGCAGAGGACGCGCGAGGGCGAGGCCGGGGGAAAGGGCTAAAAAGAAAAAAGGTCCACTGTAGAAACAGCTGACCTCTAACGATTGCTTGCCATATGAAAAATCTTAATCTTCGAAATCTAATTTTATCTATTTTATCGAAGCTTTGATATTGATCTGTTTGATGACACAAATATACTACGCTTTTATACCGGGGCATAGACAACTTATCGGGGTTTCTATCATCTCAAAACGAGAAAAAAATAATAAAATCCTTTATGGTAGCGGGTTTGAGTGAAAAACTCACATGAAGCCCAAGCCCGAAATTGGCCTTTAATTACCGGAAAATTAAGTGGTGAAGGGGGATAAAAGAGCGCATGTGAGGGCGGCGGCCAGCGTATTGAGGAAATTGACGGCGTCGTTGGACAAGCGGCCTTTGCGTTCCCATACGGCGCCCAGGATCGAGTCGATGAGATTGCCGAGGGTTCCGGACAGGATGAGGATAAAGAATATCCGGGTGTTCCAGCCATGTCCCAGGGCATAAACGACGGCGATGACGGCCGATGCCGCAATACCGATCAGCCAACCTTCCCGGCTGACGACGCCATCCAGTCCTTTTTCATCCGGCCGCCCGGTAAGGATATGATAGTACCGGCGACCGTAGACCATCCCCAGTTCCGATGACAGGGTATCTGCTGCAGCCGCAGCCAGGCCGGCGGCCATCATAACATTCAAAAGAGGCCTGTAGTGGGGGAGTAAAAGTGCGGCGAGACCTGCGAGGGCGGCTACTCCTCCATTGGCGAGCACCTGTCCGGCAGTGCGGGTCGGCTGATGGGCGGCATGCCCTTTGATCAGCATTTTTTCTTTTTTCTTCCAGGAAGTGGCTGCAGTCCCCAAGATGAAAAAGGTGGTCAGCATGGCCAGTCCCGTATAGCCGCCGCCTTTATAGACCAGCCAGCCAAGGATCGCGCCCGTCAGGGCGGCCGGCAGGGTCAGCCGCTTCCGGCCGAGGCTGAAGATGATGCCGGCCAGCAGGATCAGCAGGACGAGAAGGTCGGGAGGTATCATGAGTGAAAATAATTAACTTAGTTGAAACTTACTATTATGGCCCTGGATGCGGATGCTATCGTAGTCGGCAGCGGTCTTGCCGGCCTGGTGGCGGCGGGTGAACTGGCTATCATGGGCCGGCGGGTGATCCTGCTTGACCAGGAGCCTGAGCAGAGTCTTGGCGGTCAGGCCTTCTGGTCGCTGGGCGGCCTATTCCTGGTGGATTCGCCATTGCAGCGGCGGATAGGGATCAAAGACAGCTATGCATTGGCGCTGCAGGATTGGATGGGTGCGGCAGGCTTCGACCGGCCGGAGGATCATTGGCCTCGTCAATGGGCCGAAGCGTATGTCGGTTTTGCTGCGGGCGAGAAATATTCCTGGCTGCGGGGGTTGGGCATCCGATTTTTTCCGGTGGTAGGCTGGGCTGAGCGGGGGAGAAATTCAGTGCCGCGATTTCATATTACGTGGGGCACCGGTCCCGGGGTATTGTCGCCTTTTTTATTCCGGCTCGATGAGGCGGTCAAGAGAGGTACTACTACGTTGAAATTCCGGCACCGGGTAAAAGAACTGATCGTCTCCGGAGGCGCCGTTACCGGGGTAAGGGGTGAAGTATTAGCGCCCAGCGATGTCAAGCGGGGGCAACGGAGCACGGATGCCGTCATCGGAGATTTCAGCCTGACCGCGCAGATAGTCATCGTGACATCCGGCGGCATCGGCGCCAATCACGAGTTGGTGCGGGCAAACTGGCCTCAGCGCCTGGGTTCGCCGCCTCCGACAATGTTATGCGGGGTGCCGGCGCATGTAGATGGCCGGATGTTGGGCGTTGCACAGCAGGCAGGGGCGAATCTCATCAACCCGGACAGAATGTGGCATTATACAGAAGGTATTACCAACTGGAACCCGATATGGGAAAATCATGGGATCCGTATTCTTCCCGGTCCTTCTTCCCTGTGGTTCGATGAGAGGGGCAACAGGTTACCGCCGCCCTTATTTCCGGGTTTCGATACGCTGGCCACGCTGGATCATCTTGTACATAACGGTGAAGGCCACTCCTGGTTCATCCTCAATCAGAAGATCATTCGAAAAGAATTCGCCTTGTCGGGGTCTGAGCAGAACCCCGACCTGACCAATAAGGACTGGCGGATGTTGTTGGGCAGGGTGGTTGGCCGTGCCGCGCCCGGGCCTGTGGAAGCCTTCAAGCAGCATGGGGTTGATTTTGTCGTCAAGGATAACCTGAAAGACCTGGTAGAGGGTATGAATGCGCTGGCTCCCGGGTCACGCTTGTCTTTCGACCTACTGCGCGATGAGATCATGGCGAGGGACGGGCAGGCGGAAAACGAGGATGGTCATGCGGGAAACAAGAATGGGCAGGCGGGAAACGAGCCGGGCAATGACAGGCAGATCGATGCGATTCGTCAAGCCAGGACCTACCTGGGTGATAAACTGATCCGGACGGCGCCCCTACACAAGATATTGGACCCTGCAGCGGGACCGCTGATAGCGGTGAGGCTGCATATACTTACCCGTAAGACGCTGGGAGGATTGGAAACAAATCTGAACGGGCAGGTATTGAATGCCGGTGGAAAGGTGATACCGGGGTTGTATGCGGCGGGAGAGGTGGCCGGTTTTGGCGGCGGCGGCATGCATGGATATAGAGCGTTGGAGGGATCCTTTCTCGGCGGGTGTCTGTACTCCGGCAGAGTGGCAGGCAGGGCCTTCAATTCCTGATCTCCGGCGATTGTACATGTTCGGGCCTTACCCCTATCCCTATCAGCCGGGCGGGTATCCTGCGTAATAAGGGATAGTGCTCCATCCAGCGCATGATGAGTGGTACTCCGGTCTTTTCCAATGTTTGTCTGCGATGGTGGATGCCTTGCTGGATGCGTACCTGCAGGGCTTGGGTGATGCGGGTCGGAAAGGTCCGGCGGATCTGCAACCTGGCGAGAACGGTCATCGGTACATCGGCCTGATCGCGCAGGGGCCGCCACAGGAAGTTAGCGGCCGCCACGGCATCCTGGATAGCCAGGTTAATGCCGACGCCTCCTACGGGAGACATCGCATGGGCAGCATCTCCGATACAGATCAGGCCTTCCCGGTACCAGGTGTGGAGATGGTCTATTTTAACGCTTAACAATTGGATCGCTGTCCAGGCCGTCAGTTCCAGCAGCCGGTCTTTCAGAAAAGGACATGTTTCCGCCAGGTCTGTACGGAACTTGTTGAGTCCTTCTTCTTTGATCTTATCGTAACCATCTTTGTCGATGATGTATCCGCACTGCCAGTAGGTGGACCGATCCAGCAAGATGAGTATCCTGCCCTGCGAAAAATTACCGAGGACCTGACCGGGATCGCCAGGGTGCCGGGACAGGCGGAACCACAGCACATCTATGGGGGCTCCCGTTTCAATGACGGTAAGGCCCGCCGCCTTGCGGACAGTCGACTGACGTCCGTCGGTGCCGATGACCAGTTTGGCGTGCACTTCCAATGGCCCATCCGGTGTCGAGGCCTTAACGCCGGTGATCTTATCGTGGTTCATCAGCAGGCCTGTGACATCAGCCTGCCGGATCAGGCAGAAGGAGTTGTATTTGGCAGCCTGTTCGGCTATAAAATTCAGGAAATCCCATTGAGGCATGAGTCCTATTGCCGGCCGGGCCACTTTGAGGTGAGAAAAATCCGCCAGGTGTACCATATGTCCGTTAAAAATGGCCGACAACGATGATATTTCCTGGTGCGGCACCCGGAGGAAATCTTCCAAAAGACCGAGCTCATGCATGAGTTGGAAGGTGGAGGGATGGATAGTATCTCCTCTGAAATCGCGGAAAAAATCCTTGTGTTTTTCCAGTACGATGACGTCGATGCCTGCTCTGGCCAGAAGAAATCCTGTCATCATGCCGGCTGGTCCGCCGCCCACGATACAGCAAGTAGTATGCAGTTCTCTACCGTCCATGGCATGTAAAGGTACAATAAGCGTACCGGTTGCAAAAAATGCGGAATAAGCTCCACAGGTTACGAAGACATAACCGCCCACATCATAGCCCGTGCAAAAGCGACGTTGAATGCCTGGGCCGTATAGCCACCGCCACCTCCGCCGCCTGCTACTCCGCCGCTGAGATTGCTGCCTCCCGGCCGGTCGCGGTCATCATCGAGGATATGCGGATGTTCTGGGTAGAGGCCGCGATTATAGCCATGATGGCAGAGTTCCTGCATGACGGCAAATAAATTGACCTGGCCTTCATCGATGAAGACCTCATGGTATTTTTCGTATGGGATGTCCGAGATCACATTCCGGTAGTGCATGTGGTTGATGCGATCCCGGGAAGCGAAATATTGACAAACTTCTACGGGATCTTCGCCCATTTCGCGCGCGACTCCGCAATCGAAAGTGATGCCGTTAGCAGGACTGTCGACGATAGTGATCAGGCGTTTCCACCCGGCCAGGTTAGCCATGATCTGATCAGACCCATGGCTGATCTGAGCAACCGGATCGTTGGGGTGGAGGGCCATGCGGACACCTGCCTTCTCTGCTAGGGGGATTACGGCCTTCAGGAAATAGCCCAGGTTGGCCCAGATCTCTTCGGCTCTGTGGACGCCAATGTCCGGCTTGGCGGGCAGGTTGCTGACCTTGCTATTGTCGAATGCAGTGATGCCGGAGCCACCCCGGCCCACTTCTTCATAATATCCTTCTATGAGACGGTCTACATAGAAATTATATTCGACGGTAAGCAGGCCGCAAGCGCCTGCGACGCGCAGTGATTCCTGGAAGACTGCGATATCAGCATCCCGGCCTTCGCGGCCGAGGACCGTGTCGATGCTCACGGGGTGCATGATGTTAATGACCTGAAGTCCTTTTTCCTTCAGCCTTTCCATGGCGGGGCGGAGTTCTTTTTCTTTCCAGGGACCGGGGATGATACCGGCGTTGATATGACCTACACCGATCTGTCGCCAGCGTCGGATGACCGCGTCATCGGCATTGAGAGGACAGTTGACGACAATCTTTGGGGTTTTGTCGCTTTCGGACAGTGGCCAATGCACTTTTTGGCCGGACCGGCGCGGGGCGAGGGCTTTGTCAGATGCGCCAGGTGCGGGGGGCGCCGCTGAACCGGTGGGAAAGGTGGAAGAGGCTGTTGCGGGTGCAGCGGAAGCGGCGTTGATGCCTGCCAGTGACAATGCTGCCAGGGCACCGCTTTTTTTGATGAAGTACCTTCGGTTGTTTGGCATAATGATCGATATAGAAAGCAGTGATCGTTTGACCGAAGTTAATCAATTTCAGTCAATGAATGTCGGCAGGATGTCATGTAATGAAGCGGTATTTTTGCGGGGTTATTTTACGATTGCGATGGCCATCCCGTCGATTTTTTTGAGCCCTATGGAGGGGATGATCGTTGCCATGACCCTGGGGTCCGATGCCAGTACCTTGTTCAATCGTTGCACTCCTTTGACGGCTTCATCGGTAGAGTCCGCATCGAGCACGTGCCCTTCACGGATGACATTGTCGAAGATCAGTAGCGTTCCCGGGCGGGATAATTGCAATGCCCATTGGAAGTATTCGGCATAAGGCGGTGGCGCAGGCCTTCCTGGATTATATCAGGCTGGGAAAATCGGCTATATATATAAGGCAAATTTCTCCTGGATGGAACAGTATTGAATAAACGGTATCTTTATCTAAAATCATCAGACTATCTCATGAAGACAATATGGATTAAATCGCTGTCAACGGGTATCATGGTCCTGTCGCTATTTTTGTCAGTCCAGGCTCAGAAGATCAACTGGCAGAATATGGATTTACAGAAGGATTCCGTTTTCGGCATCAGCACGGAAAAGGCGTATACCGAGCTTTTGCAGCATAAGAAGGCACATCCGGTGGTGGTGGCGGTGATCGACGGCGGAGTCGATACGGCACATGAAGACCTTCGGTCAGTGTTATGGCATAATCCCAAGGAAGTGCCGGGGAATGGCATCGATGACGACCAGGATGGGTATGTGGATGACGTGTATGGATGGGATTATATCGGTGGAAAGAAGGGCGATGTCAATCATGACAACCTGGAGGTGACGAGGTTGGTGCGCGAGCAGGGACCGTTCTATGACAGCCTGGCCAAGACAGATTCCGTTCCCGAAAAGTATAAGGCCGGGTACATGACCTACGAGAAAATGAAGACGGCCTATGAGCGCCAGGTCAGCGATGTGGAGCGGCCGGTAACGATCATCCGGCAGTTCAGGGAAATATTGGACAGTATTGTCAGTAAGATAGGCAAGGATTCCCCGTCGCTGGCGGATTTCGAGGCCTATGTACCGTTAAGTAACCGGGAAAGGTGGGTGCGATCGACTATCGAGAAAGCCATGATGGATGGCACTTCGTATGCACAGTTCGTGAAAGTGGGCATCGACTTGCCGTTCAATCACTATAAGGATGAACTGGCTTACGACCTGAATGTGGACTTTGATCCGAGACCGATCGTCGGCGATGATTATAACAATCCTAACCAGCGTGATTATGGCAATAATGATGTGGAGGGACCGGATGCGGAGCATGGGACACATGTGGCGGGCATTATCGGGGCCGTGCGGCACAATGGGCTGGGCATCGACGGGGTGGCCGACCATGTGCAGATTATGGTGCTGCGGGTAGTGCCGGATGGGGATGAGCGGGATAAGGACGTCGCCAACGGAATCCGCTATGCCGTAGACCATGGGGCGAAGGTCATCAATATGAGTTTCGGAAAGCCTTATTCCAAGGACAAGCAGGTCGTGGATGAGGCGGTGAAATATGCGATGAGCAAGGACGTATTGCTGGTGCATGCGGCCGGTAATGACAGCGAGGACCTGGATGACTCCACCAATGTGGATGTACCGTCGCCTTATTATGCGGACGGTACTGGAGTGGCGGGGAACTGGATCACGGTCGGGGCGACAGGATGGACCGATGATACCAGCCTGGTCGCGGAATTCTCCAACTACGGGAAGACGCGGGTGGATGTATTCGCTCCGGGATTGGAGATCTATTCCAGCATACCGGGATCAAAATACGGCCGAATGAGCGGGACCAGCATGGCCGCACCAGTAGTGACGGGTTTGGCGGCATTGATCCGCGAATATTATCCGAAGCTGAAGGCAGTGGAAGTAAAAGAGATCATTATGCGGTCGGTAGTGAAGCCGGGGCATACGGTAGTGATAGGGAAGGGCGATACCCGCAAGGTAGTGGATCTGTCGGATATCTCAGTGTCCGGCGGGGTCGTGAATGCCTACCATGCATTGCAAATGGCGGAGCATTTTCGGCGATAAAAGACCGGCTTCGCCCCCGGGCCGGTCGATGCCGGGTTGCGGTCGGCTCACTGCCGTATCGTAGCCTTTACATTGGCAATCATTTTATTGACCAGGTCAAGGCTGTCCTGAAGCTGTTGCGGATCGACATCGGGTATGGCCGAATCGTAGAGATCTGCGCCCCATGACTTCAGTTGTTCCTTGAGGACAAGGCCTTTTTCTGTCAGATAGACCAGCCTGTTGCGGCGGTCTTTTTCATCTTCTACTCTTATCACTATTTGTCGCTTGACCAGGTTGTCGATGAGATAAGTGATGCCTGATTTGTCGCGGAGTGTGAGGTCGGCCAGTTCCTGCTGGTTGACGCCATCTTTTTTCCAGAGGCAGCTAAGGATTTCCAGCATTTCAAACGTGAGGTCGATCCCTTGTTCACGGATCTTTAATTGGATGTTGCGCCGCAAATGATTTTTGAGGTCTGTCATGGCGCGACCCAGTTCCAAAGCAATCTCGGTTTTTGTTTTTGATACGGTCATGGCTCAGCACAAATCTAACAAACTTTTTTTATTTTTCCGGGGCCGGGTGACCGGAGCCGCGCCGGTATATTTAAGCCAGTTGTGGTTTTAGCGTGTCTATATTGTACTGATACAGCGTATCATCGGAGGACAGGAACCGCGTTCGTTTCAAATGCGGCTTGTCGATCACGGTGGAGCAGATGATCATAAAATAAGGTGTTCATTTATGACCAATCTACTATAAATTTTTGATTTCAGACCCGGGGGGCGCCCCGGTCCTGCGGGGCGCCTACATACCGGAATCCTTCAGGCGGATGTATTGATCCAGGGATAAATTTTTCAGCCCTTTATCCTGCATCTTTTTGATGTAACCGGCTGTGACGCCATGGTCTTTCAATTCCTGGGCCCTGTCCAGTGAAATGTCTTTAAAGCCAATGTTCCGGAATTCCCTGACGAATTCCACGCTGACGCCGTGATCGACTAATTCGATGGCCTTTTCCAATGAAATACCCGGATAACCCAATTCTTTTAATTCATGAACGAATTCGACGCTGACGCCATGGTCGCGTAATTCGATCGCTTCGTTAAGTGTGATGTCCTTAGCCCCGATCTTTTTCATTTCGGCGACAAAATCCGGATCGACGCCGTGGTCTTGTAATTCCTGCGCCAGGTCCAGCGATATATCCTTGTAGCCCATTTCATGGAAGCTGGCGATAAAATCCGGGCTAACGCCATGTTCGCGAAGTTCGACGATTTTTTCCAGCGATACCTTTCCATAGCCTTCCTGTTTAAAGAGATCCATATAGCCGCTGATTACTTTCCGATTGACGTTCTGGTAGGCCAGATCTTTCAACTGGTTCATGGTTATGCCGTCATAGCCGTTTTGTTTCATGTAGCTGAAATACTCCTTATTGATATTGGTGAAGAAGAGATGAAGCATCAGTTCTTCAGATATATCTTTAAAGCCTTCCTGCGCCAGATAACTGGTGAAGCCGCTGTTGGCCTCGAAAACGTAAGTGCCGTGACCGTGGTCGTTGTTGAAGACGCCATTGAAGGTGACGGTGCCGGGGTCTCTTTTGACGACGAAGACGCCTGGAGTGCCGACAGGTAGCGTCCCCAGTTCGCAGACCGGGAAAGTGCTGCCCGAGCTCCAGTGAAACCCACCGAATTGAATATACGCCTTGTCATTGCGGACGATGGCGCTCCATACGCCGGGATTGTCCACTTCGTTTTCATAAAAGTCATCGTCGGCTGATGATTTGTCTCTTTTTTGCTGGGCCGTGGCGCTGGTCCACATCAGGACAGTGAGGGCCATGAAGGAAATGGAGGCGAGGATTATTTTTTTCATAACATGTATTTTTAAACGGGTTTACAAAAGTTGTCGGTAAGGGGCATAAGAACCCCTGATCATTGTTGCCAATAATTTAAACATGTGTAATAAAGATGATGATCTGTTATGACGGGTCGATGCCGCTGTCGCGCAATTTGATATAGTCGTCCAGTTCGAAGAGTTTGCCCGTCTTGTTTTTCCAGCTGACGATGAAATCACTGGTGACACCATGATCGACTAGTCTTATTGCCTTTTCGAGACTGATGCCGGCGAAACCCAGTTTGCGGATGCTGCCAATAAAATCTGTGCTGACGCCGTGATCAACGAGCCTCACCGCCATGTCCAGCGAAATATCGGTGTACCCCATGTTGCGCAGACTATTAATGAATTCGGCGCTGACGCCATGATCCACTAATTCTACTGCTTTGTCCAGGGAGAAATCCTTGTAGCCCAATTTCCTGAGATCTGCTATAAATTCGCCGGTTACCCCATGTTCTTTGCATCGGATCAATTGATCTACGCTGATATTGTGGTATCCCAGTGACTGGAGTTCGTCGAGTAAGTCCGGGGAGTAGTCTTCAGTGGTTCTGGGGTGGGTGGTGTCCGGTTGGGGTACCGAAGGGGTTGAAACAGTCATTGGTGCCGGTTTGAGAATGCCCTTGCCTGAGGATGACGCAGGGTGTGTGGTTGCCGGCGCTGAGGGTGGGGTTGCGGGCATCTGTATATGGGTTGCGGCCGGCCGGACCGGGGACGCGGAAGCATCCTGGCGGCTACCGTCGATCGTGATAAAAGCAACGCTGAGGGTCATGAGGCCGCCCATCAGTAGTAGCCTTTCACCGGCATTCAGTGAGTGGTTTTTCCGATAGACGATCCTTTCCACGCGTCTGACCACACCATTGTTTTTTCCCGTCAATGACAGTGCATAAGCCTGTACGGACTGGCGATATTCATGGAATGAAACGAGGGCCTCTATTAACCGGCGTCGGCTGTTCGTCTGGCGGATGGCCATGTCATCACAACAGTTCTCCCGTTCGCTGCGGATCAGGGATGACACCCAAAGGAGGGCAGGGTTAAAGAAGAACAGGGTATCCACGACGTGCTGCACCAGGTTGAAGACATAATCCTGGCGGCGGATGTGCGCCAATTCATGCAGCAGGATGGATTCCACCTGATCGGGGGAAATATGGGTCAGCATGCCTATGGGGACCAGTATGACCGGTTTTAACCAGCCAACGACCATGGGTACTTTCACGAGACCCGATTGCAGCAACGAGACGGGACGCGTGATCTGCAACCGATGGAGCAAGGGGGTCAACCGTTGCTGCCATTCCGATGGCGCGGCGCTGGTCTGGTAATGCCGGATACGTTGGGCATATACCACCCCTGAGAGCAATTGCACGAACCGGGCCAGGAAGATAATAAACCAGATAACGACTACGAAGGAGGCGTGTGCATTGAAATATTGGACCAGGGAATCGATGCCATTGCGGAGCGTGTGACCCGTCATGCTGGTGGGTGTGACAGGGGCAGTAGTTTCCGCTGCTGCCCATCCGCCGGCCGCCGGGAGCAGGTTACCCGACGTCGGGGTTTCCGTGACCCGGATATGCAGCAGGCGGTAAAACGTATAACCGCTGACCGCCAGAAACAGCGTCATTCCGCAGCAAAGAAGATTATACCGCAGTGAAGAGCTGGCTTTTTTTGTCAGCACCAGGACTATTCCAGCTACGATAGCGAAAATGAGCCCTTGCCAAAGGGAGTGCAACAGGGTCCAGGTTAACATTTATTTAACGTTTGCCGGCGCCTTTATGCCTTCCTTATTTTCGGGGTTTAGCGAGAGCGATTTTTTGATCCGGCTATTTAAACTATTCGACAAAATTTGTTTATTTGTCGAAAATCTGCTAGCTTTGACTTTCTTTAGAATTTTTGATACGACATGTCTATAGACCCCACGATAAAAGACGATTTATTCCAGGAGCAGGTGATCAAGGCTGCGCAACAGTTGTTCCGTCAATATGGGCTGCAAAAGGTCACCATGGATGATGTAGCCAAGGCTGTTGGTAAGGGTAGGAGTTCGCTGTATTATTACTACAAAAATAAGATTGAGATCTTCGGGGCTGTGATGGACGTTGAAATCAGCGAGATCCTGGTGGAAGAGGCCCGGGCAGTGGATAAAGCGGTCGGGGTGGAACAGCAGATACGGGCATTCTGTGTGACCAAATTAAAGGAAGCGCGGAAGAGGAGGGCATTTTATGCCACGCTGGAAGCAGAGATGGATGCCGATGAAAGGTCACATTATGCCAAAGCCGAGCATACTATCCGCGCGAAGATGATGGCGCAGGAAGGGGACCTGCTGAGGAAGATTTTGACCGGGGGCGTCGAAAAGGGAGAATTACGGCCATTGGATCAGAAGGAATTGGAGGGACTGGTCTTCGTGCTACTAAGCAGCATACATGGTTTGAAGCGGGAACTGGTGGCCGACAACCACTTTCGCCGGATAGAGCCTGCCATTGATACCCTGGCCCGGATGGTTGTTCATGGGCTGGCACCATAAAAAATTTTGACCTTTTTTCGACAGAATGACAAAAAATGTTTATTTGTTTAAACTAAAACCTCTTTTTTATGCAGTGGTATCATTATTTTAGCGGCTTTTGGGCCGGTGCCTTTCTGGCCAACTTTGTACCTCATTTTGTCAAAGGCGTTTCGGGTGATCCCTTTCCGACGCCTTTTGCCAAACCACCCGGCAAAGGTTTATCGTCGCCGATCGTGAACGTATGGTGGTCGCTGCTGAATGCCGTAGTGGGCTATTTACTTTTCAGGGTGGGTAAAGTTTCACCTGATGATGTTCTTTCGGTGATCATCTTTTTTGTGGGAGCTGCAGCTATGAGCCTTATGTTAGCCAAGAATTTTGTAAACAAGGATAAAATTTAAAAAATGGAACAGAACACGTCAAATACGGCGTTGCTGGTCATGGATGTACAGGCAGGGATCGTCGGCATGCTGCCGGAAAGCAAAACCATTCTGGATCTTGTAGCCAAAGCTATAGCGCATGCCCGGGCAAAGAAAATTCCGGTCATTTATGTAGTAGTAGGTTTCAGGCCCGGAGCGCCAGAAGTAAGCATGAATAACAAGAGCTTTGCCGGCCTTAAAGAAAGGCTCGCCAGCGTGAATGCGGAGGAGTTTATGAAGGTGCATCCGGATGTGGCGCCGGCGGCGGGTGAGGTGACCGTCATAAAGCGTCGGGTCAGCGCCTTCACGGGAAGTGATCTGGAAGTGGTATTGAGATCATCCGGCATTTCACACCTCGTGTTGACCGGAATATCCACGAGCGGAGTTGTCTTATCCACTTTACGTGAAGCTGCAGATAAAGACTACCGGATAACTGTATTGTCAGATTGTTGTGCGGACGGGGACGAGGAAGTGCATCGCGTGTTGACAACGAAGGTCTACCCACGCCAGGCAGATGTGCTGACGTCGGCGGAATGGATAGCGTAACAGGGCGCCCATTAATGGTCGGATACGACGACGGGTGCATTCGACTTCGGAGCCGTTCTTTTTTTGAGGATCGTGACGATGACCAGCGGGATACAAGATGCATTCAGGATCGCCAGTAACAGAAAGGCATTCATATAGCTCATCAGATATGTTTGCCTGACTACTGTCGCTTCCAGGGCTCCGATGGCTTGCCGGAAGGCCTGCCAATAGCTCGCGCCGTAGGACATAAACCTGGTTATCCCTGATTGTATCCTTGCGGCCGTACCAGGGTCCGTGGCAGTAATGTTGGAAATTAAGGCCGTCCTGTTGGCGGCAGCGCGATGGGCGATAAAGGTATTGATGAGTGCTATTCCGAAGGAACCGCCCATCTGGCGCATCATATTGTTGAGGGCTGCGCCCTGCGGGATATCTGCAGGCTTCAGTTCGGACACTGCGAGGGCAGTCAACGGAACGATCAGCAGGGCGGCGCCCACGCCCCTGAATAGTAAAGCAATGAAAAAGTTGGGGCTTCCCGATTCGAGGTTGGAACCTGACATGAGATACCCAAAAATGGCGGACATGGCGAATCCGCAGATGATGAGGTACTGTGGCCGGACTCCGCTCTGGAGTATCTTGCCGAGGAATGGTGAGATCATGGCCGCCATCAATGTCCCGGGCAGCAGCATGGTGCCGGTCTGAAAGGCGGAATAGCCGATGATACGCTGAGCATACAACGGGAAGACGAATACCGCGCTGAATAGTCCGAAGCCCAGCACGAAGGTCATGATAGCCGAAATCGACAAGGTGGTACTTTTCAACACCCGCAGGTTAATGACCGGGTATTTTATACGCAATTCCCACCAGATCAGTATCGCTAAAAACACCGTGGCGATTGCCGTCAGCACGCAGATATAGGTCGCCGAAAACCAGTCATCGGTTTCGCCTCTTTCCAGCACGATCTGCAGGGAACCGATGCCTACGGCCAGTAAAAAGATACCTAACCAGTCGATACGCCGGCCGTCGGTGGCTCTTTTCGAAGGCCGGAGATAAATGGTGGACAGGACGGCGGCCATGATTCCAATAGGGATGTTCACATAGAATATCCATTGCCATGAGAGGTTGTCGACGATGTAGCCGCCCATCACGGGACCGATAGAGGGGCCGATAATGATGCCCAGGCTGAAAATGCCACTGGCGGTGCCACGTTCTTTGGGCGGGAAGGTTTCAAACAGAATCGCCTGGGAGGTCGATAACAAGGCGCCGCCACCGATGCCCTGGATGAAGCGAAAGGCAACCAGTTCCCATAGATTGGTAGAAAATCCGCACATGGCCGAGGCGAGGGTGAACAAAAGGATGGAACCTATATAATATTGTTTCCGCCCGATCTTTTCCGCCAGAAAGCTGGTCATGGGAATGATGATGACATTGGCGATGGCGTAGGAAGTGATCACCCAGGCGGTATCTTCCAAGGCTGCCCCCAGGTTGCCGCTCATGGTGTTGATAGAGACGTTGACGATGGTGGTATCGATCAGTTCGATGATCGTCGACGTAATGATCGTGACGACAATGATCCATTTTCTAAAACCTGTTTCCATTCTGTTGATTCTTAAATTGCCGAAATTTGCCAATTTTTGTAACTTCGTGACAAAGGTAGGATGATATTTGTAACTTTGTTACATAGATTGTCATATAATTGCAATAGATATGAAAAGGAAAGAAATTGATAAGGCGGACCTGGATATCCTGATGGACGTGGAATTTTTAGTTTCTGTCATTGTGGCCATCGGGGAAGTGGCGAATATTACGGGCGTACCGCAACGGAAGATCAGGTATTGGGATGAAAAAGGGTTGATTGAACCCGTGGATAAAACCTCCACCTGCAGGCAATATGACTATTTGAATATTAAGAGGATAGTGTTAATCAAGGAATTTTTGGACGAAGGGTATACCCTGGATATGGCCGCTAAGAGAGTCAATGAAAGGTTTGCAAAGATGGCCGACGTTTTCAATCGCGCCTCTGCATTGAAGAATCAAAAAAAAGAATAGAGCCATGCGGCAGGGGGCAGTGAGGGGTACGGGATCGGGTTGCATTACTCCGGATGCTCCGTGCTTTCCGCGGTGGCCAGGACTTTTTCTTTGTCGAGGGTCATAGGCTTGGTCTGTTGGTGCCGGAACAGGTCCTCCTGGTCTTTGTAATGGGGAGAGCCGGGATGGGAAGAGGCGCCGAAGGTATTGACCGATTCGATAATCGGCAGGCCATTTTTGGGGTAGCGCACCAAACAGATATAAGCATCACCGGAGGTGACCTTTCGCAGTCCTTTCCCATAAGGTTCGGTATAGGCGGCAGCGAGCACATCGGGTAATCCCGCAGCAGGCCGGACATCGTCACCGCGCACCAATTTTTGTATATCGCCCAGCGTGAGGTCTGTAGTGCCGAAATACTTCATCATATAATCATAAACATATCGATAAGTCTCCACGGACTCCGCCTTTGTCAGTTGGCGGGACGGTGTTCCGCCCAACTTCTTTGCCACATAATCATAAATGATGAGAAATACCGCGGCGCCCTGGCTGCCCGCGACAGCCTGGTGGTCCCATTGCTGTAAACGAGTGATGATGTCCTTCCATTGCGGGTAGTCACCGGCGTTGAACTGCATCATCGTATCGATGCCATAGGGGTAGGCCAGCCGGGCGGGTAGCTGCCGGTCGAATTTCAAACGTTTGAAGGTGGCATAGTCGATCTTGTCGAAGTTTTGAAGGATCTCCCTGACGCGCAGGCTGCGGTTATTGTTATATATTTCGAACCCGTCTTTGGGATCGAATTTTCGGGGGTCGAGATCGTATCGGGGATCGGTCGCCAGGAAAGGAGAATGGTTGGTATTGAATAAATAACCCGATGGGGGATTGATGTATTGGGGCAATTCGTTGATGGGCTTGAATGTTGTCCAGCAGGTTGCTGAGGTATCGCCCCGGACCGTGCTGTTCCAGTGATAGGCCGGATTGGGATTACGTCGGGGTATCTTGCCATTGCTGATATAGAAAATAGTGTCATAGCGATCTGCGTACATGATATTGAACATAGGGATGCTGGTCATGCTGAGCGCCTGGTAGAATTCTGTAAAATTCCGGGCTTTATCCATGCGGTACCATTCCTCGAGGGCTTTACAGTCCATGTTGGCAGGGGTCCGCAGGGCGAAAACTCCTTTCTTTGTCTTTACGGTGGCGCCATAGCGGCTCCAGTATGCCTTTTTCCCGATGGTGAAGGGGATGCCTTTCACATGAAGCCGAACGGTGTGCACTTCCAGGTCCAGCCACTGGCCGTCAAACCGGTATTGGTTGTTATTGACCGGATTCATCTGCAGCTGGAATACGTCGACCTTGTCCTGGTTGTTGACGGTATGCGCCCAGCCCAGGTTTTCGTTGGTGCCATGAAAGATGAGGCAACCGCCCGGGAAAACGCCGCCCAGCATATTCCATCCCTGGTCGCTGTGTACATGGGCCTCGTAAAAGGCCGTGGGTCCTTCCAGTGGCTGATGGGCATTGATCGCCAGATAGGCCTCACCGGTAGTGGTCCGGGAAGGATGGAAAGCGAAGGCATTGGAGCCCTGCGGGCCCCGGTCGTCGCCGGCTGCCCCTGAAGAAAAGCCGGGGATAGTGGCCACCTTGCCGCCGATGATCCGTGGAAGGACCGTCCCGACGTCACAAAAGATACTGATGGAAAAGACCACGCCGGCCAGGTATTCCTGCTGCGTCAGCGGGAAGGCTTTCTTATATTTTACTTCTGCAGGATGGGTTCGGGCGTAGGCATTCAGTCCCTGGACATAGCCCGACATGAGAGCAATGAAGTCGGGGCTGAGGGTATTCCATTGGTCCTCTACCAACTGGCGGCAACGCAGGAGGCTCATAGTATAATCTGCCGCCGCTCCTTTTTTCCCGAGTGCATCGCCTAGCCTGCCTTTTGCCAGCAGGGTCACCAGTTGCAGCGTGCCGAAATCGTCTTCTGCCTGTGCCCAGGCCAGGCCATAGGCCACTTCCGGGTCGGTAGGGGCGAAGATGTGGGGTACGCCGAAGCTGTCGCGGGCGATGGTGATGTTGCGCGGATCGATGGAGGCGGCGGGGTTGGCTGCGGTTTGCGCGGCGGCCTGGCTGACCATGTGGATAAGGCAAAGGAAGAAGATCAGGCATTTCATCCTGAAAAGTAAAGAAAATATCCAGTAATCTCTCTGCGGGCTAGGCGCGGGCATGGGTTTTTAGCCCGAATGCGGATAACACCTGGAACCGGAACAGGAAGGCCAGGATGCCGGAGCAAATAAATACGGTCAGCGCATAGATGAACAGGCTATAATCGCCATACCATTTCAGACCCAGGGCTGTCAGGTGGAAGTAAAGCGCCCCGGCCATTAGTCCCATGGCCAAAACCGAGCCCCAGCCTGTAGTTCGGGGATACAGGATAAGCAGGGACGCTATTAATTCCAGCACGCCTGTGCCGATGCGCCCCCAGGGTTCCATCCCTATTCTCGTGAAGAGCGCTACCGATTCGGGGGCAGCAGAGAATTTGAAGAAAAGCGTTTGCAACAAAATAATCGCTGCCACCAGCCGGAGGGTCCAAATAAGGATCATGTTGATTTTCATACATCGGGTTTTTTTAGTGGAAAAATTTTGCCCAGTTGGCGTCTGCTTTTGTCTGCAGGTTGACTTCATCCTTGTTCCATTTGTTGAGTGTATTGTTGACCCAGGTGTGGTAGAACAGGTATAGTTTGCCGTTGGAAATTTTGAATGTCTCCGGATCTATTTCCACTTTTTCTCCGGTGGCGCCCATGGCATAGGCGCACCATCCGCCATATTGGGGCTCATATCTTTTCCAGTCTTTCAGAAATAACGCTTTGTCATCCCGGCTGGCGAAATAGTATACTACTCCGTCAGCGGCGGCGTTGATCTCACTATTGCCTTTAACGGCTTTGTTTTGCGTAAAATAGGCTGTTGGATCATAGCCCTGGATAGCCACGTTCTTACTCAGGTTGAATTCTTTGGAACGAAGGATAGGTTGGGCGGAGGCCTTAGCGGACAAAAGGAAGCTCAGCGCCAGTAAGGCGGGTGTTGTTTTCATGTCTATTTTTTTGATTTTAATTTTTAAGGTCTTCTGTCAATTCATCCACTTGTCTTTGTAATTCCGTTTTTTCTTTATTGGTCAGGGTGACAGGAGGGCGTTCTGCCAGTTCGTGTCTTTCGCGGGCAAAGACTTGATTGAGCAGGGCAGAAAATTGCTGGAATTTGCGACAGACCCCGCAATAATGAAGATGTATCCTGAGCCGTATGGATTCGTTGAGCGTCAATTTCGATTCCTGTTTTTTAATCGTCAGGCGTTGAGCCCTTTGACAATCATACAGGATCTTTTTGAATATGGTAAAATTTATCAGCTTCATAATGACCAGATTTTGGCGATACAGCTTCTCAGCAACAGTTTCGCCCGGTGAAGGATGACCCAATAATTGGACGAAGTGATGTTAAATTTCTTACAAATAAAATCGGCATTTTCTCCGGAAATATATTTCAGGAGGAAAACCTGGGATAGACTGGCAGGTAATTTGCCGATGCAACCATCCAGGACCTTTTTTAGTTCCGCCTCGTTGATGTTTACGTCGCTTTCGAGGTGCGAAATAGCAGGGAAAGCGGCTATTTTATGATGGCCATATTCCCCGGGCGTATTGAAATCGAAATAGTGATCGCTGAAGGATTTTTCGGTATTGTCCAGGTATTCCGACATCGGGATCTCTTTTTTACCGGCCCTGTAGTGGTCGATTATCTTATTGTTCAGGATACGAACCAGCCAGGTTTTTTCACTGCAATCGCCGCGGAAGGTATCGATGGCTTTGATGGCAGATAAGAAGGTTTCCTGGACCAGATCCCGGGCCTGTTCGGTGTCATTCAGCTTATACCTCGCCAGGGAAAACAGATAATCTCCATAATTTTCTACCCATTTTCGGGTGTCGAGCGCTTTTTTCATATTATCCTCACAGTGATTTTATAATAAGGTACAGTTGCGTCAGGGCCACTGCTAAAAATATCATTCCGAATGCCAGGTCCAGGGCCTTTTTATTCTTGGTCAGCCATGCGGATAATTTTTTACCGACCATGATGAAAATGGTCAGACAGGCGAAGGTGCCCCATCCCGCAGCCAGGATGAACAGCCATGCGGTATAGTCTTTGCCCACCCAGCTATTTTGCATGGCGATCGTTATCCAGCCGGTCCAATAAGGAATTTGCAGGATGTTGATGGCGCTCAGCGCCAATCCGAGGGCAAAGCCGGCGGCGATCTTTGTTTTTCCGCTGTTTTTGGGCCGGTGATCGTTTGTTTCCGCCCGGCCTTTTCCCGGGAGAGTGATGAAACATCCGACCGCCATGATCAATAAAAGGAATACCATAAACCATCGCAGGATCATAAATGCGGCGGCATATTGATGAGCCATCGCCACCCCCTGCATGCAAAAGAACATATACAGCATTTCAACCAGCACTACACCCACCGAGAATTGGCGGGCTTTTCCCACACCCTCTGCCAGGGTAATCCGGACGGCGGTCACGTTAAGGTTACCCAGGGGCAATCCGCCGAGAAAGCTAATTAAAAAACCTGAAAGCATGGAAATAATAGCCAGCATATACATGACTTACCAGTTTTGAGCGCTTAATATTTTTTTTATCCTTCCCGACGCCCGTACTTCTCTTACCCCTTCGGCAAAACGCAGATAGGGGATATTTTCATGTGTGTGATTATAACTGGCAATCTGATAGGTCAGCCGCCAGTGTTTCACAATCTCTTTCCATGCGAATACAATCGAGTGGCTGGGATCGTAGATATGGGTGGGGCTGCTACCGCTGCCATTCAGCTCTATGATACTGAAGTTTTTCCCGGCCGATAGCTATTCCCAGGAATTGTATTTGATATCCAGCCGGCCAAAATAAAACCCAGGGATCTGCGTACAGATGTCATTGAATACGTCTTCCAGTGAAGGACTGACGAGGTGGGTGCCATCCAGAAATTTTGAACCCCGGGCGTGGTTGCCATAATATAACAATTGTACGGTTTCGCCCGATGCCGGGACCGCCTGCATTTTTGGTCCCAGCTCGCGGGCAATACTGTCCCGGTATAGGGAGTATCGCTGATTTTGATCGACCAATGTCTCTACGGTATCTTTACCGTTACCGGTGATGGTGGTGAATTCCTTCAGTACAATACCGGATATTTTTCCTTTTTTTTCATTGGGGATACGATGGTAGAAAACCCCTGCCTCGTTGGAGTAAGGAACGTACGATTGGATTAAAAAGCGCAAGGGCATCAACTGGTAGTAGGCCTGCAACTCTTTTTCCGATGCGATTTTTTTTACTGCCAGGCCTTGCATGCCGATATCCGGCTTGACGATACAGGGGAAAGTGATTGTTGTTTTCATTAACTGCTGCAGGACTTCTGCGAAAGGGGTTTTTTTATCGATACAAAGGGTGGAGGGATAACATTCTTCGGGCAATAAGGCATATACGTCATTTTTGCTTTCCATGACAAACCCACCGGTGTGGATAGCGGGATTGGCAGCATTCATAAAGTAGAAGCTGCGGGCTTTTATCCCGAGCCATAACCAATACCAGCCTACGGGGCAATAGATCAGGTTCGTAGGCCAATACTCCCAATGAAATAATCTGATGATAAAGGCAGACAAGGATCTTTTTATTTGTTTCATATTGACAGACTGTGGTTTTGGACCTGTACCAGGTCGGAATAGTTGAAGGTGGATTTTTGCCGGCTTATTTCGAGGCAGGAGACGCTGACGGTCAGCATTTTGCCCATCCGGTCGATCCGAATGTCATGGTCTTTATTCCCGCCGGGATCGGTATACAAATGGAAGGCATGAATTGCTGCGACCGAATATTGCCGTTGTGAGGCCAGCCATTGCTGAAAGAAAGTTTCTCTGTGCCGCCGGGTTTCGCGGGTATACAAGGTACAACTCGACCAGAGATGGGCCGTTCCTGCGTCCTTTTGTGTTTGGGTTTTCATCGCGGAATCCCAGCGCAGCTCATACAGTTCGTCCTTTTGCCAAAGCACCAGTGTGAAAGGCTCGATATCCCGCAGATCGATTTGGCCGAAGGTGGTCAACGGGTCATCGGTCGCAAAAACATCCCAAAAGACCTGGCCGCGGCTTTTGCGGTAAGCCGGTTGCGGACAGTGCTTTTCATAGGCACCGTTGAGCAGAATCAATGCCCGGCCATCGTTGCGTAAGGCGATCCATGTCCCGCCGGCCAGGGCGTCTTTGGGGCCGACGAAGGAATAATGACCTCGTTGTTCGCATAGAGGGGCGAGGGCAAGTGGGCGTTGGGCGTTCTCGTCACGATTGGACGTAATGAAGACTTTACCGTCGACGGGAATAAAGCTTACCGTACACATTGAGCCTGGTATTTAAGGGTGGAAGGCGCCACGCCGAATTCCTGCGGCAGCCCGATGTCCGATACTTCGGTGATCCCGATCCGGATCAACGCCATATGATGGATGGCATGTTCTATATTATAGACGATTTCCCGGAAGTACGTAGTGGAAATGATGCAGGGGTTGTTATCCGGGCCGAAGCTGGTCTCCAGCAGCATGGGCCTGTCGGGATGGGCAATGGCATTTACAATATTGGCGAGACATTCGGCGGCCATCTCTTTATGGTTAGCTATGGCCTGGTTCCTGGGGCGGGCGTCATAATTGACGGCGCCTGTCGTGTAGCCGTTGACCAGGCACTGGAAAAGCTCCACTATGTGCCGGACGTGCTGGCCGACGGAGTTGCCTGAAAGGGTGCGGCAGGACAAGGTGTACTGCCTGTCGGTTAATTGATCGAGGGCGGAGGCCAAATCTTTGACTGTCGTCCTTACTGTTCCAAAAATCATTTTTTAGGGTTTTCAGCAAAGACGGGGTGGGGGAGGGAACCTTACAGGGAATGGGAATTTTTTTTTCAGGGTTTAGGTATTAGGGGGTGGTTGACAAGACATGCTATTGTATGTCAAGTGTTTGGGGATATTTTTTCGAATAAATACCCTATATTTCATTTTCAAATGACTCTTTTATGAAACACCTTATTTACCTTTCTATTATTGCGCTAATTTGTTCAAGCAATACTTCATTTAGCCAAAATATTAATATTCCGGCAGACAGCGTTACTAATCTTCTTTGTAAGAAATGGGAAATGGATTATGTCATTGCGAATGGAATGAAAATTGGCAGTATGCCCGGAGCCGCTGAAATGAATTACGAATTTAACAAAGACAAAACTTTTGTACTTACAGGTAATGGTAATTCAATGAAGGCAAAAGGCACCTGGAGTTATGACCAAAGCAAAAAACTTATCAAGTTGACCCTAAATGGCAGAAGTAACATAAGTATCATCTCTTTGACAGCCGGTCAACTTGAAATGCTTGCTGACACCAAAGCGGCGACGCCAGACGATCCGACGCCCATACAAATGTTTTACAAGCTAAGTACAAAATAACTAATAGGCCCTATTCTGCCCTCAGGCTTTTTGCGGGGTTTGCTACTGCCGCTTTTATCGATTGGTAACTTATTGTCAGCAATGCGATCAGCACGGATAAAAGGCCTGCCAATGCAAATACCCACCATTGAATCTCAACCCTATAGGTGTAACTTTGCAACCATTTATACATGCCTAACCATGCCAGGGGAGCTGCTATGAAAAATGAAATGATCACCAGTTTGACAAAGTCTTTCGATAATAATGTGGTGATGCCGGTTACGGACGCGCCCAATATTTTTCGTACGCCAATTTCTTTAATCCTGTTTTCCGCCATATAGGTGGCGAGGCCAAATAAACCAAGACATGAAATAAATATGGTGAGGCAGGCAAACAAGCCAGAGAGTGTGCCCAGCACTTTTTCATCCTCAAACTTCCTGGCATATTCTTCGTCGACAAACTTCATATCATAAGGATATTCGGGGTTGTATTTTCTGAAAATCGCTTCGGTGTTTGCCAGGTTTTTTGTAATGGAATTATTCCCATTCAGTTTTATCTGTATCACATCGAAAGTCAAGAAACGACTCTTCGCGCCGCATATCAATAGTGGTCTTGTCGGTTCGTAAGGGCTGGTCAAAATGAAATCTTTGATCACGCCCACAATATGCCAGTCAATACCAAGATCGCCTACTTTTTTACCGATCGGGTCTTTGAACTTCATTGCTTTCAGGGCGGATTCATTGATGATCAGCCCTGTTGAATCGGTAGGGAATTTTTTCAGATCGAAGTCGCGGCCTTCCACAAATTGAAGGCCTGCCGTAGCACCCAGCCATTCATCGGCCAAATAACGATCGAAAGAGGTTCTATCATCCGGATCCTTTCCTTCCCAGCTCTGGCCTCCGCCAGAGCTGTACCTTTCGGTCATGGGTGAGTTTGTTTTTGTCACTGATTTCGCGATACCTGATGTCAGCAATTCGTTCTTTATCAATGCGTAGTTCTTTGGTATGTCGCCTGTCATGAAATGATAAATGAGATTATCCTTGTTGTACCCTGTCTGCCGGTTACGGGCATAATCTATTTGTTGTTTGATGATGACTGTGGAGATGATAAAAATGATGGCAAAGGTGAATTGTACCACAACCAGGATCTTTCTTGGTGTTATGAGGGCATCTGCTTTTTTAAAAGCGCCTTTTAATACCGTGACAGGCCGGAAAGATGACAAAAAGAAGGCGGGGTAGGTGCCGGCTAATAAGCCGGTGAACAGGATAAACCCGATAAATTCGATCCAGGTATAGATGCTGCCAAAGTCGATGAATAGTCGTTTATTAATAAGACTGTTATAGCCGGGCAGACAAGCCTGAACAAGCATGATAGCTACGATACCGGCCAGAAGGGCGATAAAAACGGATTCCCCGATAAACTGGCCGATCAGAGAACTTTTCTGCGCGCCCACTACTTTTCGGATCCCTACCTCCTTTGCCCGTTTTTCACTTCGGGCGGTACTGAGGTTCATAAAATTGATACAGGCGATCAGTAATATAAACCCGGCAATGATGCCAAATAGTTGGACGAACGTGCTGAGGCCTCCGCCATCTTCTTTCCCATCGGTGAAACTGGAATACAAATGCCAGCGGCTAAGCGGGTAAAGAAAAAACTCCCATTTTATTTTTTTTGATTCATCATCGTACTTCTGCCTTAGGGTTTTTATTTTAAGCGACGCAGAAGCATAACTGGCATTTGGTTTCAGCATCACATAAGTTAGGAGGCTGTTATCACCCCAGCCCAAATCCTGGCCCTCCCCATATTTTATATATGACCAGGGCAGTAAGTACCCAAAATTGAACTGGGTGTTAATGGGTAAATCTTTCAGGATTCCGGTGACGGTAAAATTATCTTTGTTGTCGAGTTTTATAATTTTCCCCATCGGATCTTCATTGCCGAATAAACTATTCGCCGTTTTTTCGGTAAGCACCACTGAATGCATATCATTGAGGGCAGTTGAAGGGTTGCCTTTCAGCATAGGGAAACTGAACATTTGCAGGAAGCCGGTATCCACAATATTTCCCGACTGCATTATTTTTTTGTCGCCGACCGAAAGAAGATAAGTACTACCCCAATTTGCCCTTACCGCGCGTTCTATTTCGGGCACGTCTTTTTCCAGTATGCGGGCCAGTGGGGTGGATACGCTATTGTTGCAATATATTTTACCACCATCGGGAACGCGGTTCCATACCTCGTATATCCGGTCTTTGTTTTTGTGAAACTCATCGTAGCTGAGCTCGTTTTGGATCCACAACAGAATAAGTATCGCGGCAGCCATGCCAATGGCCAATCCCGTAATATTGATGGCGGAAAATCCCTTATTGCGCATCAGGTTGCGGTAGGCGATTTTGAGGAAGTTTTTGAGCATGGGATGTCAATTATTCTTATTCTAAGTCAATCAGCCGGGCCGCGGAATCTTAGCGGGCCTGCTGTAGCTGGTCAAGGGAACAAAATACGTGCCGTTCGGCCAAATGGGTTCATGGAGGGAAAGCAGCGGCTGATCACCTGTTCAAAAACGGACATGAGGTGTACGGATATGATACAATGGGGCTGCGGGGCAAGCCGTCAGCTTACATACTCCATCCACGCATAAAGCTTGACCATCCACGCAAAAGCCCGGAAATAAAGGGCCGGATGGTCTAATTTTCCCGCCGACCCCTGCAAGCAAAGTCGCGCAGGATGGGACGTTGCTAAACCAGTAAACTCTAGACAATGGGAACTCGTTTTTTACGTATGGCGGCCTTTTGCGGCACGATTATTTTAGGCATGTGTTGGATAATGGGATCGGGCGGATGCAAAAAATCAGGTCCGACGGGACCGGGAATAACAACCCCGGTAAAGACAGATACCCTCGCGACGCCAGTGACCATCACGGCGGTATCGCCTGACACGGCGGCCTATTCTACTACAGTAACGATTACGGGTACGGACTTCAGTGCGACGGCATCCGGGGACAGCGTCTATTTCAACGGGGTGAGTGCCAGCATACAGCAGGCTTCGGCGACACAGTTGGTTGTCACTGTGCCGCTGGGGGCCGGAACGGGACCCGTCAAAGTCGTCGTGGGCAGCAAGTCCTGTATTGGCCCGGTCTTCAATTATATCTACACTGTTACCGTCAGCACGCAGGCGGGGATTCCCTTCCAGCCGGGGTCTGTCAATGGCGCCGGGACTGTTGCACAATTCAATAACCCTTATGGAGTAGCCGTGGATACGCAGGGCAATGTGTATGTCGCGGATTATTATAACAGCCTGATCCGGAAAATAACTTCTTCCGGGATCGTCAGTACCCTGGCGGGGCTTCCCACAAAGGCAGGGTATATCGATGGCGGCCCGTCGAAAGCGGAATTCAATGGCCCATCAGGAATAGCCGTGGATGGTCAGGGCAATGTATATGTGGGGGATGTGGGCAACAATGCGGTCCGGGTAGTTTCGTCTTCCGGGCAGGTTGTCACCCTGGCGGGCAGTAAGACAGGTCAGGCAGGCTATTTCGACGGCTTGGGGTCTGCCGCGGAATTCGCTTATCCCTATGGGCTGGCCCTATACGGGCAGGGGACTATCTATGTGGCGGACGCCGGCAACAACGTGATCCGGGATATGACAACTGCCGGATCGGTCGGCACTTTCGCAGGCGAATACGGTACGTTCGATGGCACAGCCCAAGGGGGGTATGCGGACGGCAACGCGTCGATCGCGCGATTCTATTCGCCTTTCGGAGTGGCGGTGGACGGGCAGGGAAACGTATATGTGGCGGATGGGGCCAATAACCGGATCCGGAAGGTCAGTTCCGGGGTTGTCAGCACCCTGGCGGGAAATGGTACAGCCGGGTATGAAGATGGCAGTGGGACGACTGCGGAATTTAATATGCCCTTCGCAGTAGCGGTGGACCGACAGGGGAATGTATATGTGGCGGATCGGGTTAATGCCGTGATCCGAAAAGTCACGCCTGCCGGAGTGGTCAGCACGCTGGCAGGGAATGGCACGTCAGGGCATGTAGATGGCGCTGCAACGACCGCGGAATTCGCCGGCCCAACCGGAATAGCCCTGGACGCGCAGGGAAATGTATATGTGGCGGATCAATACAGCAGCGTGATCCGGAAGATCACTTTGCAGTAAAAGGAGGATCGGGGATGGGCAAAGTACGCCCTGCCGGTATGGGCGGCTGCCGGCGTAGTGCTCAGACAGCCTTTAGCTTCAGCAGGACCCGCGTGCCGCAGGCCTCCCCGTTTTCGTCATAAAGGTCGGTGATGTCCACTTCCGCGCCTGCCTGGTCCTGATGGTTGAGGATGCTGATCCTTTCGCGGGTGATCTGCAGTCCCATGCTCTTATGGCCGGCCCTGCTGTCCTTGTAGGATGCGGCTTTTTTTCTGCCGATGCCATTATCCTCTATCGTATAGACCAGGTATTCTTCTTCCAGGATGGCTGACACAGTTAACTGCAATCCTTCTTTTTCGCTTTGCGCCAGGCCGTGTACGATAGCATTCTCCACATAGGGTTGAATCAACAGAGGAGGAACGCTATATTCTCCCTGCAACAGTCCGGGATCGATGAAGGTCCGGTAAATGAACGTATGGTCGAATCGGAGTTGTTCAAGTTGCACATACCCTGCCAGGGCCTCCATGTCCTTTTCAAAGGGCACCCGTTCATTCCTGCTGCTCTCCAGGATCATCCGGATCAGGCCGGCAAACTTGCCGAAATAATCGCTGGCTTGTTCCTTATCATTCTTTAGCATGAAGTTCTCGATGCTGTTCAGGCTATTGAAGATGAAATGGGGGTTCATCTGTGCCCGCAGGGCCTGCATTTCCGTTTCGGCGATCTTCTGCCTGAAAGCAGTTTCCTGTTGCAGCAGGGCTGCCTCTCTGCGGATATGGGTGATCCACCACCACACGCCGGCGAAAATAAGGGCCATCGCTGCCAGGATAGAGCCGGCGAGGAACCAGCCGGTCTGCCACCAATGCGGACGAATGCCGATCAACAGGAAATCGCCATCCGGGAAATTGCCATCCGGGATTTCTCCGGTACGGGCATTTCCTCCTTTTACGTCCAGCCGGTAATGGCCGGGAGGCAGATCGTAGAAGGCCAGGTGCCCATTCTCATTTTGCCGCCAGCCGTCGGTGATCCCCTCCAAACGGTAATAGTAGCGATTGGCGCCCGGTATATCGTAGTTCATGACGGCAAAATCTACCGTGAACCGGTCCTGCCCGGGCTGCAGGACGATCTGTTTTTCCCCGTCCGCCGTATAATGAAAGAGGCAGGCGGTATCCATCAGCGTAGCTTCGGTGAAATGGGCCGGGACAGTTGGTTGGTGGAAGCCCAGCATCCGGGCCGGATCGATACGCACTAAGAATCCGCTGATCCCGCTGTAAATAAAATGGTCCCTGGCGGATTGGAGGATCCCGTCGGTAAAATTGTTTGGCAATCCTTCGCCGACGCCGAGCTGCCGGATCTGCCCGGAAGAGCCTTCCATACAAAATATTCCCCTTCCCGTGTTCAGCCATTTATTTTGCTCTTCGTCGATGAAGATCCGGGAAACTTCGATTCCACCGAAAAGCTCATTCGCGGAATAATCCCGGATAATTTTTTTTGCAACGGGGTCGAATGCAAAAAGACCCGAAGAAGTACCGATCCAAAGGATTCCCTGCCGATCTTCGGCAAGGCAGGAGAAATTATTGCTATGCTCCAATGCATCCTTTCCCTGGAATTTAAAAACAGGAATGAACCGGTCGTCGGGGCGATCGTATTTATACAGCCCTTCTGTCCTTGACGTAACGTATACCTCTTTTTTTCTTGTCAGCAGCATATCCAGCAATTTCGGCGGGGGACAGCCGATGCATCCTTCGGTGCATGCGTAATGCCGGGTAAATTTTCCTGCGACCGGATCAAAAACATAGATGCCGTTTAGTCCATTATTTCGGGTCCTGATCCACCATGTATGCTCATCATAAGGCAGGATGGTCCGTAGCCCGATGTTGAAATTTTCATCATTTCTGTCTGGCGCCGGATATAGTTTAACCTGCCCGGTTGCCGGAGTATACCGTGCCAGGCCATTGGCTGTCGTAAACCAGATCACACTATCCCCCTGACATAATACATCGTAGGGCTTACATTCCCTCGTATCGAGTTGTACAGGTTCATGCCCATTATAGACAGTAGTAATTTCTTTGACGAATACCCCGTTGGTGTCACAATGAAAAAGACCCGGCCCCACCCCCCACTTGCTCATCCAGTATCCGCTGCTGTTCTCACTGCATGCATAAATATAATCAGAAACCCGGTTGGCCATTGACACAGTCGGAGGGAAAATATCCCATAGCTCGAAAACCTGCCGGTATGGCTCTACATAGCAGACGCCTCCGCTGGTGGCTATCCACAGAATATTCTGCCGGTCGACAAATACATGATAGACCAAATTGCCGGACAAAGAGCGCTGGTCCGGGTTACTTGAACGAAAGTCATATTTATTGCTCTTTAATGTGAAAGGATCCAGTAAAATAATGCCGCCGTCAGTCCCTATGACCAGCCAGCGAAAATGATTAAGGTCTGTCCATTCGGCAATGGAAGTCACTTTTGTCGGGTCGCCCGCTAATTTTATCCTGGTAAAACTGCCGTTCTCCGGATCGAAACGCATTAAGCCACTTTCGTAAGTGCCCGCCCAATATTGTCCCCTGGAATCCTGGTAGAAGGTCGTCAGGTTCCAGTTTTTGATGGGGCCGAATTTTTCCCGCACCTTCATAGTCCTTCGATCCAGGAGGTATAAGTAGCTATAAGCAAAAGCCCATAATCGACCCCCGTTGTCTTCCGTTATATGGTGATAGGACTCAACATCTCTTCCATCCGCGGTGAATTTTTCGAATTCCACCTTCTTTCTCCGGTACTGTAAAACACTGTCAAACTCGTATAAGGCAGAAGGGCTGGCGACCCAGATGATCTCTTTCTTATCCGGGTAAATGCTGATTGGCTGATCGTTCATCAGGCTGGTACTGTCGGCCGGGATATGCCGGAAATTATAGAACCGGCCGGTTCTTTTTTCGTAGACGCTCAATCCTTCCTGGGTACTGATCCATAAACGACCTTTCCCGTCCGGAATGATGCCGGTGACATTATTGTTCACCAGGGAGTTCTCGATACCGGGGATATGATTAAATTTCCGGATGCGGTATCCGTCGAACCGGTCCAGGCCATCATCCGTACCAAACCAGATAAATCCCTCGTCGTCTTGTGCAATGCTGGTCACCAGCTTGTTCGACAAGCCTTCTTTATCGGTCAGATAGGTGAATTGGAGATGAGGGAATGACTGGGGATATCCCGCGAAGCATAAAAACATGCATAGAATAAACCCGGATAAATGGCGCAATGGTGGGGTCTTTAATCAATGAAGTTAGGGAAATTGCTTAATTTCAATCCTATCAATATGGGAGCTCTGACGGCGATACTTATAGACGACGAATCAAGCAGCCTGGAGAACCTCCGGCAGAAATTGGAGGAATTTTCGGATTCCCTGAAAGTGGTCGCGACCGCCCAAAAGCCCGAAGAGGCGATCATGCTGATCCGGCATCATCGGCCGGATGTCGTCTTCCTCGATATCGAAATGCCAAGGATGAGCGGCTTCAAAGTCCTCGAAGAGATCGGGAAAGCAGATTTCGAGGTCATTTTCGTCACTGCCTACAATCACTATGCCATCGACGCGATCCGCATCAGTGCCTTCGATTACCTGGTGAAGCCTGTCGTACTGAAGGAATTGCGCCATACTATGGAAAGGCTTTTCCAGGAGACGCGCGGAAAGTCGAAAGAGAGACTCGAACTTTTGCGGCAAAGCCTCTTCGATGCCAAAACGCAGGAGCATCGCATAGCCATTTCATCTACCGATGGCATCGAACTGCTGCAGATCCGGGATATTATCCGGATAGAATCTCATTCCAATTATTCCCATATTATACTCCAGAGCGGCAGGACCATCGTGGTTACCAAACTGCTCAAGGATTTCGAGACTATGCTTCGCGGATACGGGTTTTATCGCGTGCACAATTCGCACCTGATCAATCTTTCCTTTGTCTCCAAATACCTTAGAGGGGATGGGGGCCAGGCCATGATGCAGAATGGGGATCTCGTGGAGGTGTCAAGGCGGAAAAAGGATGAATTCATCGAGCTGATCAGTTTTGCCGGGGGATAGGGTTGAGCTTACAACTGATTTTTTTGATAAAATTGTCTTTATGGGAAATCTATCTAACATAGGCCGCATTTTCTATGGCATAGCTATAGCCGTGCTGGGGTTTCTGACCATTTATTATCATGATTTTCCATACATGCTGATACCTCCACATCAGGGTCTTGTCATAGTCGCTTATATTTCCGGTATTTTTCTTGTGCTGGCCGGGGGATGTATTGTTTTTGGGAAAAAAATCATGCTGGTTTCTCTCCTGTCAGGGGGTGTGCTGCTGGCTGTATTTTGCTGTTACTTTATTCCGTATCAATTGATGGCTTCCTCAAGGTATATGCATTTTGGGGAATGGGAGAATGCGGCGAAAGAACTGGCATTGGCCAGTGGGGCATTGGTCATTGCGGGCCAGTTTTCGCAGAAGCTGATGCCATTGGGAGTGGTGCTGTTTTCCCTGACGATCATCAGTTTTGGAATAGATCATTTTCTATTTGCCCATGAGGCATCGGACTATATTCCGTCCTGGGTGCCCAACCATTTGTTCTGGATGTATTTTACCGGATCGGCATTACTGGGTTCGGGGATTGCGATCATGTTGAACATCCGGCGCGGGTTAGCAGCCGTTCTTTTGGGGGGAATGATCTTTATCTGGTTTATTATTCTCCATGTCCCCAGGGTGATCGCTGCTCCCGCCGATGGTATAGGGGGCGAGGTGGCCAGTGCCATGTTAGCGTTGGCTTATTGCGGGATTGCTTTTGTCATTGCCGGGGTGAATAAAATTTCGACTTGAGCTGTTTGGCGGTTTGGACGGTTGGCGGAGTCCATCAATTGACAAAGATCTCGTCCATGAATATCCAGCCTTTCGGCTCCTTTGAGCCTTTCAGCTCCTTCGAGTCTTTCTTCCCCTTCGGGCCTTTCTCCCCTTTCAAGTCTTTCTCCTCCTTCGGGGCGGCCCAGTCGGGCAGTTTGGCTACCGGCGTCACTATAATTTTCAGGCAGCTGAGTGTAACGGGTGGGAAGTGGATATCGTAGCCCGTCAGGTAATCGGGGCCGGTGGCTGACGGCTGTTCGGGTGCGAGATGGCCGAGCAAGCGTAAATTCTGCGGATTGGGGCCGCCCCATATGGCTATATTGACCGGCGGGAAGATGGCGGCGCCGGTATTGACCAGGGCAGAGAGGGTGACATCGCTTGCTATGATGGGTTTTTTATACAGCAGGAGGCATTCCATATTGTTCCTGCGAAAGCCCAGCCATTTTCCGCTGCCAAAGCCGAGGTCGCCTTTTACCAGATCTATTAGGGTCTTTGCGCCATACTTCATATAATTGGAATCGATAGGCTGGAGCAGGCGAATGGAGTCGGGGCGATATTTTTCGCTGTAGAAGTCATAACGGATCTCGTCACTGGAGAGCCACCCTTTCTTGTATGCTTTAGACCGGAGGGTAGCCCTGGACGTGAGGAGGGCGACCCCGTTATAGATCGGAGCCTTGGTGCTGTCCGGTTCGCTGCCGTCCAGCGTATAGCGGATCATCGCGCCAGGGACGTAGTGTTTCAGTCTTAGCGTTTCGGGTGATAGCAGGATACGGTCTTCGTTTTGGAGGATGGGCGGGTTGAGTTTTACCCATGTCGTATCCATCCTGGAGCCGCCGTCGATGATGAGACCGGCGTTCCTTGCGGCGGGGATGCTGCCGGGCGGAATGGCGGTATTCCAGACGTAGAGATGCCGAAGGGATTTTTGTGACAGCAGACAGGCGATATCATCGGCTTTGATGGCCGTGCCGGAGAGGCTAAGACTTTTCAGCTTTTCGAGCTTGCAAAGCTGTGCGATACCCGCACCTGTTACCCCGGTGAAGGAGAGGTTGAGTGTCCGGAGATTGGAAAAACTGATGATGGTGGGGATATCGGCGTCGGTGACGGGCATTTTGTCGAGGTTGAGGGAGACGATCTGGCGGCTGAGGGGCGCGAGTTCTTTGAGCTGTGCCGGGCGGAAGAACTGCGGGCTGTAGAAGTCGACATTGAGGGCAGGGGAGCCCAGGGCGACGGGAGAGATGATGCAGTAGCTGGTACTGAGTTTTTGCACCGTTTTTTCGTCTGCCGCGCTGAAATCATATTGGTCTTCTTCCTGGGTGTTTTTAAACAGCATTGCAGCGAGAATCCTCAGGGTATCCGTCAACGGGAGGTCTGCTACGCGGATATTCCGGGCGGGATCATGTTTCAGCCACTGGTAGAGGATAGTGATCTCGTCATCCGTAAGCTGTGGTTTTCCCCTGGGAGGCATGTGTTTTTCCTGGTCCGGAGGCAGGTGGATACGTTGCATGAGCAATCCGAGGTCAGCACGGGTACTGTCCCATGGCGGCCCGCTCTTCCCACCCTTTAGCAGGAGGCTGGTCGTTTCCATGACAAGTTCACCTTTGGCCTTGTTACTGTTGTGACAGCCCATGCATTTGCGTTTGAGGATGGGTTGCACCATATCCGTAAAGACGACAGCGTCATTCAGAGCGACCGTTCTTTCCGGGGCGAGCGAACTGACAGGCGCCAGCAGGAAGTTCTGGCCGTGGGTGATGGAGGCTCCCTGGTGGCCGGCGAAGGTCAGCAATCCCAGGCAGAGGACCGCGGCGGAGAGGGGCGCCCATTTGACGCCTTGTAACTGATCATACCAGGCATACCAGGCCAGGGTGAGGAAGGAAAGGAGGAGGCCGCTGTACTTGTGTAACAGCAGCGCATCCTGGTCATAGCCAGGCTCCCTGGAAAGGAGGAGGCCCATGGCGGCGGTGACAGCCGCGGCGAAGGCAGTCAGCAGCAACAGTGTATTATCAGCCTGCCGGAGGATAAATTTCTGGCAGGCGAACAGGATCAGCAGGACGATAGGGAAATGGAGGATCAGTGGATGCATGCGGCCGGCCACCTGTAACCAGGGCGGGATGACCAGCCGGCTTTCAAAGATCCACAAGAAGCAAAGCAGGCAGTTAAGGGCTACGGTACAATTGAATAGTACGTTCTTCCAACGGGTCATGCGATGGGTTCCAGTTTATAAGGGTATACATGCCCTGAGTTCCATTGGGCGATGTAGAGATTTTGTTCATCGTCTATACATACGTCGTGCGGGTATTGAAAGGCTTTGACGGTCTGCTGCATTTCCCGGAGCTTTCCGTCGGTGTAGTCGGGTTCCGTACCGCCCAGGTTGGAGACCACATGGAAGTCTTTGTCCAGGATGGTCACAAAGCCGGATTGTTTTCCCACGGCCGAGCTGCTTTGCAGAACGGCTGCGTAGAGGTAGTCGCCGTTGATCACGGGGCGGCAGACCCAGGCGCCCGGAAGGGGGATAGTAGACAGGTATTTCCCTTCCATGGTATACCGCTTAAAGGCATTTTGCTGCCGGCTGGTAACGATAAGGAAGGGTCCTCCGGGATGACGGCTGTCGATGGTAATGCCATGGGCGTTCAGAAGGTGTTCTTCTTTATCGCCGCGGCCGCCGAAGTGCCGGATGTAATTACCCTTGTAATCGTATTGGATAACGAAGTCCTTGCCATAGCCATCGGCTACGTAGATGTCGCCGTTGGCGGCGATGGCCGTCTCGGTGGGAATATACTCCTCGGGTTTGGTGTATTCGCCTGTTTCCTTTGGATAGTCCAGCGTCATCAGCACGCGGCCGTCGATGGTGGTTTTGATGACCTGGTGGCGGTTGTTGTCGCAAATAAACAGCACTTCCTGTCCGTTCTCGTCGAAGAGAGTGAGGCCGTGTGCGCCGGGGTATTCGTTGCCCCAGGTCGTGATTAGACGGCCCTTTTTGTCATAGATGATGACGTTATTCCTGGTCTCGTTGGTGAGCAGGAGGATGCGGCCCTGGCGGTCCTGCACCATTTCGTGGCAATCCTTTACCGGGTAGCGGGTGAAGTCCAGCTGGCTCCACTGATTGTTGAGCCGGTAGCGTTTGTTGTTTTGGCCGAGGATTACCTCGTCGTTTAAAAACGTCGGCATAAGCAAAAGGCCTGCTGCAGAGGCGGTGGATTGTTGTATGAATTGGCGGCGGAGCATGATCGTTTATTTTTTTTATGCGATTTTTTTATGCGATGATTCCGTTGACGACCTTACCGGCGACATCGGTGAGCCGGTAGCGTCTTCCCTGGAACTTGAAGGTTAGTTTTTCGTGGTCGAGCCCCATCAGGTGAAGGACGGTGGCGTGAAAATCGTGTACGTGTACAGGGTCCTTGACGATGTTGTAGCCGAAGTCATCGGTCTCCCCATAGATGCCTGGTTTTACGCCGCCGCCGGCCATCCAGATGGTAAAGCAGCGAGGGTGGTGATCGCGGCCATAGTTCTCTTTGGTGAGCGTCCCCTGGCAGTAGTTCGTTCTGCCGAATTCCCCGCCCCAGATGACGAGTGTTTCGTCGAGCAGGCCCCGTTGTTTGAGGTCGAGGACGAGGGCGGCGGAAGCCTGGTCGGCGTCCTTGCATTGTCCTTTGATCTCGGTCGGGAGGTTGCTATGGCCGTCCCAACCCTGGTGGTAGAGTTGTACGAAGCGAACACCGCTTTCCGAGAGTTTTCTTGCCAGGAGGCAATTGGCGGCGAAGGTGCCGGGAACCAGGCAATCGGGTCCGTATAATTTGAGGGTATCTTCCGGTTCTTTGGAAGTGTCGGTGATTTCGGGGACGGCGGTCTGCATCCGGTAGGCCATCTCGTATTGCTGAATCTTTGTGCTGATCTCCGGGTCACCGAACTCCTTGTAAGAGTCTGCGTTCAGTTCGTCCAGTTTATCCAGCATTTTCCGGCGTTCCGTCTTTGTCATGCCGTTGGGGTCGTTGAGGTAGAGCACGGGGTTTTCTCCGCTGCTGAACTGGACGCCCTGGTGGATAGAATCCAGGAAGCCATTGGACCAAAGCTTAGAGTAAACGCCCTGGCCGTTGCCTTTGCCCTTGGACAGCAGGACGCAGAAGGCGGGGAGGTTTTTGTTCTCGCTACCCAGGCCGTAGCTTAGCCAGGAGCCCATGCTGGGGCGGTTGCCGACCTGGGCGCCGGTCTGGAAGAAGGTGAGGGCGGGGTCGTGGTTGATGGCCTCGGTGAACATGCTTTTGACGAAGCAGAGGTCATCGACCACTTTGGCGGTATGGGGCAGGAGTTCGCTCAACCACGCGCGGGCTTCACCGTATTGTCCAAACTGGAAGTGGGTTCCGGCGAGGGGGAATTTTTTTTGATCGGCTGTCATGCCGGTCAGGCGCTGGCCCAGACGGACCGACTCGGGCAGGTCTTGCCCCTGCATTTGTTGCAGGAGCGGCTTGTAGTCGAAAAGATCGAGTTGCGAAGGTGCGCCGTTCTGGAACAGGTAGATGATACGTTTTGCGCGGGGTGCAAAATGCGGGAGGCCCAGTTGCGGCATGTCGTCTTCGCTGCTGCCGAAGAGGTTGGGGATGAGCAGGGAGCCGAGTGCGATGCTGCCGATGCCAAGGCCGGCGCGCTGGAGGAAGCGTCGCCGGTTCAGGGAAAGGCCGTGTTCAAGTATCTCTTTTTGCATGCTATGCTGTTTATGTTCTGGTGATCGTCTCTTCCAGGTTATAGATCAATTCGATGACTTTCATCAGGGCCGCTGTCGCGTCGGGTTCTTCCGTAGAAGCCTGCGGGTATTCGCCTATGTCGAGGGTTTGACGGGCGTTAAGCTGCCTGCTATGGAAGAGCCGGATCTGGTCGTTATAATAGTCCGTCAGAACTGTCAATTCTTTTTTTGTCGGGTGCCGGCAGACGATGAGGCGGAAAGCCGTGGTGAGGCGTGCCTCGTCTGTGGCGGGTGAAGCGAGCAGTCGCTGAGCGAGTACGCGGGAGGCTTCCAGGACGGTGGGATCGTTCATCATCACCAATGCCTGGAGGGGAGTGTTCGTCTTTCCGCGGCGAACTTCGCACTGATCGCGGTTGCTGGCATCGAAAATGCCCATGGATGGGGGGGGGACGGTGAGCTTGATAAAGATATACATACCCCTGCGATAGAGGGAGTCATGATGGTCCTGGCGGTAAGTGGCGAGGACTCCGCGACCGGAAGTGGCGGACTCCCACAGGCCCTGGGGCTGGTAAGGCTTTACGCTGGGGCCGCCGATGGTTGGTACAAGGAGACCGCTGGTGGAAAGCACGAGGTCGCGTACGAATTCTGCGGGGAGACGATTGCGGGGACCGCGTGACAGGTACATGTTGTCGGGATCTTTTTCCAGTTTTTCCGGGGTGATATGGGCGGATTGCCGGTAGGCGGCGGACATGACGATCAGCTTAACGAGGCGTTTGATGTCCCAATGGTTGTCCATGAAATCGACTGCCAGCCAATCGAGCAAGGCAGCATTAGAGGGGAGGTCGCCCTGCATGCCGAAATCGCCGGATGATTTGACAATGCCCCTTCCAAAAAGCTCCTGCCACAGCTGGTTGACGAAGACCCTGGCGGTGAGTGGATTCTGGCGGCTGACCGTCCAGGCTGCCAGGCCGAGACGGTTCCGGGGAAAGCGGGTGCTGTCAAAGGGCATCACGGCCGGCAGGGCGTTGGGCACTACCTCGGCGGCAGGGGCATCATATCTTCCCCGGCTGAGGATATAGGTCTTACGAAGCGTATCCCTTTCACCCATTACTGACACCATCAGGTTGCCGGTATCGGTCTTGTGGAGGAAAGGCATAAGCCGGGCGTCGCTGTCCGAGATGGTCAGGATAGGCATCTTGGCGGGTTTGGACACGGATATGTCGCCCTCATAGCCCACCTCTTTTGTATTGTTGAAAAAAGCAAGCAGTGAATAATAGTCTTTTTGGGCGAATGGGTCGTATTTGTGATCGTGGCATTGGGCGCATTCGATGGATACGCCCAGGATGCCTTTGCCATAAGTCTTCGTCTTGTCCAGGAGGTATTCGATGCGGTATTCTTCGGGGATCACGCCACCTTCTTCGGTGTATTTGTGGTTGCGGAAGAAGGCGGTGGCCAGGATCTGTTCTTTAGTGGCGTTGGGCATCATATCCCCTGCGATCTGCCAGGTAACGAAGGTGTCGTAGGGCAGATTGGTGTTGAAGGCGCGGATGACCCAATCGCGCCAGGGCCACTGCGTCCGGATGTTGTCGTCCTGGTAGCCGTAACTGTCGGCATAGCGGGCGACGTCGAGCCAGTGGACGGCCATTTTCTCGCCGTATTGCGGCAGAGAAAGGTAATGATCCACCATTTTCTCATAGGCGTTTGGCGAGTTGTCGGCCAGGAAGGCATCCATTTCCTTCAGGGTAGGCGGCAGGCCGGTGAGGTCCAGACAGACGCGTTTCAGGAGGCGTTCCTTATCCGCATCGGGGTTCATAGCCAGGCCATTCTTACGCAGCATATCGAGGACGAAGTAATCGATGGGGTTGTTGGCCTTTTCCTGTCCTTTCAGCGCCGGCAAAGGTCCTTTTACCGGGGGGGTGAAGGCCCAGTGCCGTTCATATTTTGCACCTTGCCTGATCCATTTGGTAAACAGCTTTTGTTCGTATTCCGAGAAGGCGCCGAGGTGGGCATCGGGCGGCGGCATTTTGAAAGTCGGGTCTGCGGAAGACACGCGTTTCAGAAGCAGCGAGGCGTCGGGGTTGCCGGGGACGATGGCGTAGGCACCTTTTGTCACATGGAGCGGGGCGTAGGCGCTGTCGGCGATGTCGAGGCGCAGGTGTGCCTCGCGGTGTGTGGCGTCAGGGCCATGGCATTTGAAGCATTTATCCGAGAGGATGGGACGGATATCAAAGTTATAGCTAACTGTGTCCGGAAGACTCCCGGATGTTTCGGCGCCGCCATGATGGCTGAAGCAGGAAGAAACAAAAAAGATAGCGCCGGCAATGGTCAGGATGATGGCAAGATAGCGAAGCTTCATATGTAGACTCAATCTACTCAAAATTAGCGATAATTCCCACGCAAACGATTGCATTAATCCTGCTTTTCCGGGCCTGCAAATGCTGAAGAAGGCGGAAGCCGATTGCACAGGATACGGTATTAAAGTTACCTTTATAAGGTGGCCATTAGTGGCATGAATATAAACGCATATATGATCAATTCCCTGAGATTTTCGATGTTTGTCCTGGTTGGACTGACTGGCTTTGCCCTTACGGGAGGGTCAGGAGAAAAAACGCTTAATGTACTGTCTTTCGGGGCCAGGGGGGATGGGGTGACGTTGAATACAAGTTTTATCCAGGCGGCCATCGATTCGGCCACAGCCATGGGAGGCGGGGTAGTGGTAGTCCCACGGGGAAAGTTCCTTTCGGGCACGCTGGTCCTAAAGTCCAATGTGACCTTACAACTCCGGGAGGGGGCTACTATATTGGGAAGCCTCAACCCGGCCGATTATCAGCACCTGGCATTCATTCTTGCCGAGAAGCAGGAAAATATTTCCATTATCGGAAAGGGAACGATCGACGGGCAGGGGCGTAAGTTCGCCTTGTACCTGGATAGCCTGTTTTATGCCGGTAAATTAGACAGTTCCCAGTATAATTTGCGAAGAAAGCGACCAGAGAACCGGCCCGGTGATCTTAAGATATCGGATTGTAAAAATGTGCGTGTTTCCGGGATCACGGTGAAGAATGCCTGCGGTTGGGTGCAGACTTACCGGCTCTGCGAAGATCTGATCATCGATAGTATCCGCGTGGAGAGCGATGCCTACTGGAATAATGACGGCATCGATATCGCCGATTATACTGTCCGGTCAAGCGGGAGCGCCATTAAGTTCGGCACCTCCTCTGTCGGAGGGTTTAAAAAAGTACGGATCAAAAATATCCGCGTATTCGATACTTTTCGTTCGGCGATTGCCCTGGAGTCGGTGGACGGAGGAGATCTGGAAGACGTTCAGGCATTCAAAAAGTGATCACGCCCGGGTTTTCCGGGAAACCGGTGAAGACGATTGAATAAAACAATGGTGCACAACATGAAATTTCACAAATTACGATTTGCCCTGTTTTTGTCCTTTTCACTGTTAATATCATGTGTGGACGCTGATTTGCATGCTCAGGCTACTCAAATTGTATATCTCTCCGGAACTGATAAAGATCATACGGTAAACTGGGATTTTTTTATCAATACAGGACAAAAAAGCGGTTCATGGAATAAGATAGCTGTCCCTTCCAATTGGGAACTGCAAGGCTTTGGCACTTATAATTACTTCCAGGATACAAAAAATTCCGACGAGCAAGGCTTGTACAAATATCATTTTAGTACTGACGCAGTATGGAGCAAGAAAAAGGCATTTATCGTTTTTGAAGGAGCAATGACTGATACGAAAGTAATGATCAATGGCCTATTAGCCGGACCCATACACCAGGGCGGCTATTACCGGTTTAAATATGACATTACGAACCTGCTAAAGACAGGTGATAACCTGCTTGAAGTTGCCGTCAGTAAAAAGTCGGCCAATGCGTCTATTAACCTTGCCGAGCGAAGGGCTGATTTCTGGCAGTTCGGCGGTATTTATCGGCCCGTTTACCTGGAGATAGTGCCGGCCAATTACATCGATCACATGGCAATCGATGCTAAGGCAGATGGAAGTATTAAGATAGATGTATATGCGCCGAACATTAAAAACGGCAATTCGATCACAGCGCAGTTGCAAACATTGGAAGGGCAGAAAATAGGTAAGGAAATAGTGGAAGAGGCGGTGAACGGGGAATTTCCGGTTTATTTGAAAGGCAGTTACAAAACTATTGTCCCGTGGAATCCTGAATTTCCAAAATTGTACAACCTGGCGGTTTCCATAAAAGATAAAGACAGGCACGTTATTCATACTGTAACGCAGCGTTTTGGATTTCGTACCATGGAACTAAGGCTGCATGACGGTATATATGTGAACGGGAAAAAGGTTATGCTGAAAGGCGTTTGCCGCCATAGTGAATGGCCTGAATCCGGGCGTACCTTGAGTAAAGCGATCAGCATTATGGATGTCAACTTAATGAAGGACATGAATATGAATGCGGTGAGAATGTCCCATTATCCACCCGACCAGCACTTTTTGGATGTTTGCGATTCCCTCGGTCTTTTTGTACTGGATGAATTGACAGGATGGCAAAATAAATATGATTCGGTTGTCGGTAAAAAGCTGGTTAAAGAGATGGTAGTGCGCGATGTCAATCATCCTGCTATTATTTTTTGGGACAACGGAAACGAAGGTGGGTGGAACACAGCGTTGGACCATCAGTTTAAATTGTATGATCCTCAAAACCGCGTAGTCCTACATCCCTGGGAGAAATTCAACGGAACAGATACACGACATTATCCTGATTATAATTATGTGGTAAATTCAGCATTATATGGCAATGATGTATTTTTCCCTACAGAATTTATGCACGGCAATTACGATGGCGGGGCCGGGGCCGGCTTAGAGGATTTTTGGAACGCTATATTGAAACACCCATACGGGGCAGGGGGATTTATTTGGGTATTTGCCGATGGCGGTATAAGACGTGTAGACCAGGACAGTACAATGGATACCGCCGATGACAGCGCCCCGGACGGTATTCTTGGGCCGCACCGGGAAAAAGAAGGTAGTTATTATACCATAAAGGAAATATGGTCGCCGGTGGTGATGAGTAAAAAACTGATAACGCCTAAGTTTGACGGCAGAATCGCCGTTGAAAACCGTTATAGCTATACGAATTTGAAGCAATGCCAATTCAAATGGCGACTGGTTAGTTTTCCGGTGGCCGGCGATACCGGAACAAGAGCAATTACAGGAGCGCAACGTGATTTGCCAAAATTCAACCTGGCTCCTGGTGAAAAGGGCTTGCTGCAATTAAACCTTCCTCAAAATTGGGCTAACTATGATGCATTGTACGTAACGGCTATCGATCCGAATGGCAGGGAACTATTTACCTGGACGTGGCCCATAGAATTGCCGGATCAGGTTAAAAAGCCGTTTATTAGTCCCTCCGCCGGGAACATTACTGCTGATGATTCAGCAACCAGCCTGGTTGTTCATTCATCAGGGATCACCTATTTTTTTAATAAAGCGAATGGACAGCTTCAGAGAGTGGTGAACGGCAAGAGTGAAATTTCGTTAACGGGCCCTGTCGAGGCAGGGTTTAATCACCAACTGTTAAAACTAAAAAGCTATGTCGACGGTGCAAACTATGTAGTAGAGCCAGTTTATGAAGGGGATACTTATTTTAATGTCAAATGGACTTTTGCCCCAGGCAAGCCGGTAGAGCTACAGTATCAGTATACGCTGGAAAAACATTGGTCGCAGCAAACAGGCGTTGATTTTGCGGGGATAACCTTTCATTATCCGGAAGAAAAAATAACCGGCATGAAGTGGCTGGGCAGGGGGCCATACCGGGTATGGAAAAACAGGTTAAAGGGCCAGCAGTTTGGTGTATGGCACAAGGACTATAATAATACCATCACGGGGGAAAACTGGAACTATCCTGAATTTAAAGGCTACCATGCTGATTTGTATTGGGTGGTCATTGAAAATAAAGAGTCTCCATTTACGGTGTATACGGACGACCAATCTATATTCCTCCAGATGTTGAAACCGGATCATTCCAGGTACGAACACGAAAGCCTTAAAGCTGCTTTTCCTGAAGGGGATATAGGATTTTTAAACAGCATTGCTCCGATAGGTACACGTTTTCAAAATCCGTCGCTGCTTGGCCCGGAAAGTCAAAAAAACATCCAGCTGAACTACGGTATAGTTAAAGGAACGTTATGGTTTGACTTTAGATAAAATAGTACCTTGATATTATGAAAATGACTATACTGTTTGCCGGGTTGGGCCTTTGCCTGGCATCCGATGCGCCCGTCACGGCTCAATCTCTTTCGCCGCAGCAATGGCTCTTAAAGAGCGATTGGAAAATGCAATCCGGGGTGACGGATACTTCGGAGGGAACCCGTATTTCTGCATTATCAGGTTTCTTCTATGAAAGCAATATGATTTCCATCCGGATCTGCAATGTAAAATTCCCTCCCGTACGGCATATCCCGTAAGGGCTGTAAAATTTCGATCGATTGGCTTAAAACCTCTTCGTATAAGCGTTCAATGCTGTCTACAGAGAAAGTAATGTCAAGGTCTTCGTTGCTTTTTCGGCAGGTTGAGCGGGTGATTTTTTTTAGCATAATGGAAATGTCGGTTTAAAATTAAGGGAATATCATTAAATTAGCTATCTCGTGGAATGAGATTTGACAAATTGTCCGCTTTAATGCTATGCTGGATAATTTAAGTAACACCAAAATCACTGACTGATATATGATACCTCCGCTGACTGTAATTGATGTGAAACAGGAAATCGAGGAAGTCAAGCGTTATAGAAATGTTCCTATTTCACTGATAAATGACCATATCATGGAGACTATAAAATCATGACCTCCTCTCAAAGCCGGCCGGACAAAAGGACAGATTATCATAAATGGACCGGGTCCGGATATTATTAGTGATGATCGTCTTGATTCGTATCATGAACGTGTTCATCGTCATGATGATGGTGAGACCTGTATTCTGCAGTGCATGAACCCAATAAAAACATCGCAACGATCAACGCGCATATCGTACTGATATTTATATATCTTTTCATTTTAAAAAGTTTACATTTATTTTAATCGTTTTTCAACGATACCTACATTTGTGAGGATGTGCGAAAAGGGAGCGGGCGGAAAAACATAGCGGCTTTTAATAGCCAACATTCTATAAAATACAAGGACAAAGGTAGAGTATCGTCACTGTAGAAATATTACAGAATTGAAGGTTTAAGTTACACGATTCACACATCTCATTTTCCTCCGGCCAATTGTCCGAGAACGATCTAAATTGTAACGGCATGAGAGAGTTAACGAGAGAGAAGGTGGACGGGCTTCGGGGCGAGCTGTTCCATATGATCCTTTATTCGATGGCTTGGGTGCTTATCGGCGAACAGGTCTTCAATTTCCGCGATTATGCGGTGGGGGCGGGGGTGATCCTCGTGGTCGTGGTCTGGTTGGCCCTTTATTCCAACGAACTATACGAAATAGAGGATAAACTGCCGCCGGAAGGACCGGTAACGGAGAGGAAGGAGATGCGGCGCGACCAGCTCTTTGCCGGGATACTATTCTTCGAGGGAGTGGCCATCCTCGTAACCTGGATCCTGGTGATGAACTGGGGCTATTCCAGCTGGATGATCTCCCTTTGCGCCCTGGTGGCCGGGCTACATTTCTTTCCTTTGGGCTGGTCGATCCATCAGAAGTCTTATTATATTCTGGGTCTATGGACTTGCCTGTTAGCGGCTGCGGGCTATTGGCTCATTATCACCGGCCACCTCATCGAATATCACGCCAATGTGCTGGTCGCTTATGGATGCGCGGCGGGCTCTGTGATCGACGGGATCGGGGTAGTCGTACGGACAAGACATCTTATAAGACGATAATATTGTATTAAAGGATGAAGGCTTTGCTGATGACCCCGGTGCCTGCCTTTTTTATTGTCCGGGAGCATATCCGCCTTTTTTAATCCATTCATCCCAGACAATGACAAACGAACTGTAACTCATGGGTGGCTGTATTCTCCCTTCGCCCAAATCCCATCCCTTTTTTACCAGCGTGGTCCTTGCATGTGCGATCAGCTGTTCCTTATTTTTATGGCCATTCTGATTGTAATTCATAAGCTGCAAAGCCAGTTGATGCGGTGTCCTTCCCTGGAAAATCATCTTCATGTTTTCCGGCGGCAATTGCCAATCCGGACTACCAGGAGGCGTATGTGAACCCGGAGTATTCTGCGGCTGATGGCAATTGGAACATTTTGCCGCATAAAGTCCGGTCCCGTCCTTTCCGCGTTTCACATTCATGGTGTGCGGGTGGCCATCAAGACCTTGCAGGGGGGCATCTCCCGCCGGATGACAATTCATACAGGCCGGACTCATCAAAACCTTATATACCTGCATAAAGGCCTTGACCGATTCAGCGCTGTCCGTATTTATGGCATTATCATTCTTTGTATTACCCATAATATTATTCCTGCTTCTAAATGCAAAAGTCATTGATATGGCTAAAAGAACAACCGCCATGACAATCATTGTTTTTAGCGGAAAAAGAAGATGCAATTTAATTTCTGATTGCTCTTTCATAATATAGTATGAGTTTTTTGCCTCTCGGCTGCCATGTGAATTGCTTTGCGAATACGCAGATAAGTGCCGCAACGGCATATATTCCCTGACATGGCCTCGTCAATATTCTTATCCGTAGGATTGGGATTCTCGCGAAGAAGAACAGCCGCCGACATTATTTGTCCGGAATGGCAATACCCGCATTGTGGTACGTCAATCTCCTGCCAGGTTAATTGTAAGGGATGATTATTATTTTCCGAAAGGCCTTCAATAGTCACTATTTTCTGTCCGCTGGCCCGGCTTACTCTTGTAACGCAGGAACGCACGGCTTCACCGTTCAAATGGACCGTGCAGGCGCCGCACTGGGCTACACCGCACCCGTATTTTGTGCCTGTAAGACCGATAACGTCTCTTATCACCCATAACAATGGCATGTTCGGATCCACCTCCACCTGGTAGGGCTTTTGATTTACAATTAATGAAATCATACGCTAATAAATTAAATATTGTTAATGTCGAAAGGCAATTTCCGAATCCTCTTACCGGTAGCTGCAAAAATCGCATTCGCTAACGCCGGCGCAAAAGGAGGTAATCCCGGTTCTCCGACACCCTTAACGGGGCCGCCTTCCGCGAGAATCGCAACTTCGATTTCAGGAACCTCATACATTCTGACAAGAAGGTCATCATAAAAATTGTGCTGCTCCACTTTACCGTTCTTAAATGTGATGCATGGTTTCGTAGCTGCTCCCAGGGCCATCACGATAGCGCCCTGTACCTGATGGACAACATTATCAGGATTTACAACTTCGCCCAAATCAATAACAGCATAGACTTTATCTATTTTGATCGATTTATCCGGGCGGTAAGTCACTTCTACGACCTGGCCACCCAATCCTGCAAAAAACTCCCATTGTGCTACTCCTCGTCCGCTGCCCTTTGGTAAGGGCTCGTCCCAATGAGACATTTCTCTTAGTTTCAATAAAACCCGTTTTGTGTCAGATGGTTTGGAAAGCAGTTCCAGTCGGAAGTCCATGGGATCTTTTTTGGCTTTGTAAGCCAGTTCATCCAAAAAACATTCGGGCGGAAACGCAACCGTCGAACTGGTTACAGATCTCCAGGAGGCAACCGGAATGTGGAAATCAGCCCTTACATAGGATGTTTTGAGATTCGGGAATTCATAAGCCTGCACACCAATACCTTCAACCATGGCACTGTCAACTTTGGTTTTATCAAAATTTCCGTCTCTGGATTCCATAAGAGAGGGGCCGATCACTTTATGCTGAAAAGAAAGCAGCTTTCCATCTTCCGAAAGGCCCCCTTTCAGTTGGGAAAAAGTCATGGGTCTGAAGGGGCCCTGTTCCGTAGCGTCTTCTCTGGACCAAATTAGCTTTACCGGTTTGTCTGTAAGTTTTGCAATATTTACTGCCTCGATGATAAAGTCTATGTAAAGCCTTCGGCCAAACCCACCACCTATAAATTTTGTATGCATCTTGATGTTTTCCGGTGCTACGCCGATATACTTGTGCAAATCGAATTCACCCGTCCCTGTTACGTTGCTTGGCACCTGCGTCGATACCCATATTTCTACCTGATCGCCACTGACCTGCGCCACACAATTGAGCGTCTCCAGAGGATGATGTGCCTCCATGGGCGTTTCGTAAAATGCTTCGATGGTATTTTGCGGCTGTAATTGGAGTGAGTCAACGGAACCAATATTTTTATCCAGCAAACCATCCTGGCTTGCAAGAGCGCGTAAGTGATCTTCGTATTCAGGCGTGTTGAATGTCTCAAATGAGGCGGTATCCCATTCGATTTTAAGTTTCTTACGAGCCTGGACTGCAGTCCAGTAGGAGTTGGCAATGACCGCCACCCCAACAGAATGATATTTGCCGATAACCCTTTCGACGCCGGCAACTTTTTCCACCCCGGCTATTTTAACTGCATCGGTTGCATCAAAACTTTTTAACGTTCCACCAATAACCGGGCACCTTTCCACGCTGGCATACAGCATATTGGGTAACCGGACATCAATGCCAAATTCTGCCTTACCGCAGGTTTTTAAAGGCACATCAGGTCGGCTGGCCATTTTGCCCAGGATTTTGAAATCTTTCGGATCTTTCAATTTTGGCTCTTTGGGCAGGTCTAATTTTGATGCTTCCACTACCAGCTGGCCGTAAGTAAGTGATCTATTCGTGGGTTTGTGAATGACTTTCCCGTTTTCTGCATAACAACTGCTGGCATCAACCTGCCATTGTGTGCTTGCTGCCAAAATAAATACTTCTCTGGCTGACGCACCTACCTTTCTTAAATCTGAATAGCTGGTTCGAATCGAGGCGCTTCCTCCGGCTCTCTGGTTCGGGCCAAATGCAGGTTCTCCGTTGGATTGTTTAATGGTAATTTGATCGAAAGAAACTTCGAATTCTTCTGCAATCAGAGCCGGAATGGACTGAAAGGTACCCTGGCCCATTTCTGGTTTGGTATTGAAAATCGTAATGCTGCCGTCGGAATCGACAATGATATACGGCGTAAAGTTTTTGGATTCGTAGATGTTCGATGTCTTGTCTGTATAGTCCCAGGTGGAGATTCCGAGCCAAAGAGCGATACCTGCGCCACCCGAATTTTTAAGAAAGCTCCTTCTGGTAACCTGATTCATATCTATCTAATTTTAAAATTTATCTGCCCGCTTAGCAGTTATAAAATCAAATGATGAACGAAAAGTTTTCCAGATACAGAGCCTTATTCCAGGCATTCATGGGGAGCCGTTTTGTCAATACCCAAAGGAAGAGCATAGCGAACAATAAAGGTATAAAAAATCCAAATATTCCAAATAGAAATTTAATTGTCGCCCTTTTGGTCGCCGGCTTTTACATTTCTGAGACTTTTCTTCGTATATTTCGCCTTCGCATCTGTAGGATCCAGATGGCAGAAATTCTCAAAGGGCATAGCGTGGTTAATCGTATTTCCGTCCTTGTCAATACCTGTTGTTAATAAACGGTACAATTCTCCATCGCTCCAGCTACCGAGGTTGGCGGATGTAATATTGACTGTGGCAGTCCATGCGTATAGCTACATGGCTTGCAAGGTATTCTCCACGTTTAAGTAAACTGCTGTCTTGATGATTTATCACTATTTCCGGCACGGGGGGAATTTTGGGAAGCGCATAACGAATATATAAATAAGTGATTCCGGATAGCACTACAATTATCAGCAGGGCGACAGGTCATTATCAATGGTTATAAGACCCGCAACGAAAATGATTAAAAAAAGATGATCAGAGCATACATGACATTTTTTTTGGAATGAATGGGGTAGGCTGTTTTGATTTGCTTCCCAAGAGCAATTCCTTTTTCGACGTGTACCGGCATTTATGCAACAAAAAGTACAGATAATCAATTTATTAGTTGAGCGTTTCAACTTGCGGGACGAAGCTGCATGTAGGGTAGGGGGCATAAGGTTTACCAATGCCTTTAGTAAGAAGATAGAAAATCATTGCTATGCCATTGTTTTACACTTCGTATATTATAACTTTGTTAAGAACGCCTGCCCCCTGATAGTAACCCCTGCCCCCTGATAGCAACCCCGGCTATGAATCATTTTCAAGAAAAGAAACTTTCAAATTGAGACACCACCGAAAAAACACAATCTATGCAATACAGACAACTAGCTAACACGGACCTCAAAGTTTCAGCGATTACTTTCGGAGCCTGGGCTATTGGAGGATGGATGTGGGGAGGAGCAGACAGAAATGATGCATTGGAGGCTATACACGCATCATATGAGCATGGCGTGACTTCTATCGATACGGCGGCAATTTATGGACAGGGACGAAGTGAAGAAATCGTGGGTGAGGCACTCCGCAGCCTGCCAAGGGATAAAGTACAGATACTCACCAAATTCGGCATGCGCTGGGATGAAAAAAAAGGAAGGTTGGACTTTAAAAGTACCGACAATGCAGGCCATCCCATAGAAATTTACAGATATGCCGGGAAGGAAAGTGTTATAAAAGAATGTGAAGACAGCCTCCGTCGTCTGGGTACGGATTACATCGATCTCTACCAGCAACATTGGCCCGATCCTACCACCCCCATTGCAGAAACCATGGAAGCATTGGCGCAACTAATCAAAAAGGGGAAGATTCGGGCTGCAGGAGTATGCAATTTTTCAGCGGCTCAGATGGCCGAAGCAGAAAAAACCTTTTCCCTTACGTCCAACCAGGTTCCCTACAGCATGGTAGAGAGAACGATCGAAGGCGATGTGATACCTTATTGCATCGAACATCATAGGTCAGTCATTGCTTATAGTCCCTTACAAAGGGGACTGTTGACAGGCAAGATCAAACCGGACCATGTTTTCGCAACTGGGGATCATCGTCCCGGAACCGGTTTCTTTAACCCGGAAAACATTCGGCGCATTGATGATTTCCTCGAACGACTAAAGCCTCTGGCAAGTGCAAAGAATGCACTGCTTTCCCAGCTCGTTATCCGCTGGACCATCGAACAGCCCGGTATTACCATCGCACTGGTGGGAGCACGCGATAGGGAACAGGCGACAGAAAATGCAAAGGCCGCCGATGTAATACTTTCCAGGAGTGAGATTGCATTTATTGACAAGGAGTTAAAAAAACTGGAACTTGTGGACTATGAAATTCCGGCATAGGTCTTCCGGAGATAATAAATTAATAATTGATGAACGAAATTAAAATTGGCTGGATTGGCCTCGGAAATATGGGTGGCCCCATGTCGCAGCGGCTGATAAATGCGGGTTATTCTGTAACAGTTTACAATCGCAGCAAGGCTAAGGAAGAGGCGTTGAAATTGATGGGAGCCGCCGTTGCATCTTCTCCCCGCTTATTAATGGAACAAGTGAATGTCATCATCATCATGGTTACAGATGATCAGGCTATCAGGGAGATTTTTACCGGAGATAATGGTCTTCTTAGCTCAAAAAAAACAAATGGTAAGATCATCATCAATATGAGCACTGTATCACCAGGCATAAGCAAAGAAATGGCCTCTTTATGTAGCCAGGAGGGTAACGATTACCTGGATTGTCCCGTATCGGGCAGTGTGAAACAGGCAGAAGAAGGGCAATTGGTTATTATGGTCGGGGGAGATGAAACAATATTAGAAAAAGCAAGACCAATACTTGAACATCTTGGAAAATTAACGCTGCTGGTAGGGAGTACAGGCGCCGGCAATACGGCTAAACTTGCGATCAACACACTACTTGCGTTTCACGCCCAGGGCCTTGCGGAAACAGTTGTTTTTGCCCGGAATAATGGGATTAAAACTGAGGACCTCATTACACTGATCAATAATAGCGCACTGGGGAATATATTCGCTAAAATAAAAGGAGATGCCATTCTTCAAAATAACTATAAGGCTGCCTTTGCGCTAAAGCATATCGCAAAAGATTTGCGCCTGGCCAAACAGGAAGGATTAGAAACACCCATGGGAGAGACAGCGTTCAAAACATTTCAACAGGCAGAGCCAGCTTTGGGAGAAGAGGACATAATTTCTATCATCAAATACATCGCCTAACTTAATTAGAGTCTGTCTATAAATGATAACATATTGACAGTCATTTGATTATGGCATGATTATTGTGTTTCAGTCTGACATGAAAATGAATTTGTTCGAGCCGTTACGCTTAAAGTTTGAGAAG